>Ga0265798_10010387_pt1 | contig 11494 bp, 12 predicted proteins | sample P3T30metagenome_FD_192430 | JGI IMG/M metagenome (GOLD analysis project Ga0265798, IMG submission 192430) | Plant litter microbial communities from East Loma Ridge, Irvine, California - P3 T30 | ecosystem: Environmental > Terrestrial > Plant litter > Unclassified | place: USA: California... | reverse complement strand
CCCGACACCGGCGCCTTGAAATGCCAGAAACCGGAGCCGATCCGCCACGAGCTGCCGGGGAGAGCGATTGTAGGCGCGAAGCTGACGAACCGCTATGCTGATCCGCGCGAAGGCGGGAAGTGGAAGCGGGTTGGAGGGTGGCTTGGGAGGGAGACTTTCAGCATCAAAGTCGAGACCCGGCATACGAGAGGTTGCGACTGGGAGCTGGTTGTTTGGTCGGTGCCGAGGGGTTTGTATGAGGGTGACTCTTGAGTGGGCAGGGCATTGTAACGGGCCGGGAAGAGCGATTCATGCTATTCCTATTGATGATTTCGGCAGAGGTCCATCTAACAAATCATCCGCTTAGTCTAGTACTTCCGCTCTGGCATTGGCGTCCGCTCTCCCCTTCAAGTACCCGCCTAATCCCCAGAGGCAGAGATCAAGCGCCAAGACTGTATGTCCTACCCATCCAGGGATACCTTTCACAACTTCGCGAAGGTTCGGCGAAAAAAGGCTCGGCAACCGCACCATCAGCGCCAAACGGCCCAGAACCGGCATTAATACCCAGCGCGGATCTAACCACTGCTCTCACCGCGATGAACCGTAGTAGGTTCTTCACCTGATTGATCGCTTCTCCAGCGCCATCCTCGTCGATATAACGCGGCAATTCTGCGAACCGGGCGAAACTGTAATCCGCCAGTCTGGGCTAGGCCAAAGTACACAAAGTACACAAAGCGCAAAAACAACAAGCAAGACATTCAGTATCATCGATCTAGGTTGCGTGACATCAATCTTCTGCGCGAGCAAGAGCAAGCCGGCGGTCGTTGACGCTGCGTGCTGTTATGTGTGCGGGAACGAAAGCCCAGAAACTTGTTGGCGGCGCGGATGCGCTCGAGTTCCAAAGCCCGTTACGTCCCACAAGATCATGTGATTAAGGCCTGGGACACTGGACCGTGGGTGCGAGAAAGGCCGGTTACATCGGTAGGCGGACGAATAAATGTATAGAGCGGTTGCGAGATGGCGAAGACCACGGCGTTGAGTGTTGGGGGTAGCCATTTGTAGCGATGTTGAAGGTCGTTGTCCTTGGAAGAGGAGACGACCCAGGTGTTGAGGAGGAGTGTGAATCCGCTTAGACCGGCGGTCAGTCGTACGGCTGTCGCTGAGACCTTGGAAGCTAGGGATCATCTCTCGGGACTGGATTTGGGGGAAGATGAAACCTTCAAGTTCGAATTGGACATGGCAAGTTCGTATGAGAGATGCGCCAAGGCAGCGTGTTTGGACCCATCGCCCTTCACGTCACGAGCCAACGTGTAGTCGGTATTTGTGGACATTGGTAGTTGCAGTCTGCCATCCAAATGGTCTCAGTCCGGGTAGACAAATTCTGCTCCTCGGGATAAATGATGTCCATCCAGTAGCGGCCATTACGCTATGCTACTCTCACAGCGACAAGACACGAGGTACGGTCGTGAGTCTGCACTGGAAGCCCTTCTACGAGGGTATGGGGGGCTCTATGACCGCCAAATTGCTTGTACTGGAAGAGTTTGTTGATGTAGTACGGTCCTGTGAGAAGGCTGATGAGTCGGAGTCGGGTGTGCGCCCAACCAACCTACATAACAACATCTCGACAGGCTTGTCGACCCAGCTGCGTTTGGATCCTCGTCAGCATCTCGTGGGGCCATGCTGGGCGGATCAAGGGGGTAATATTGAACTTGGAGAGAAGGCAAAACGCGTGAAAGAATGGCATCGCGCAACAAAGCCAAGGCCGATTTCCGACGCGACGCGCAACACCACCAACAAACGACCTTTACCGAGAAACACACTCAGTCTCATATTTGCACCGATTACTAGCCTTCTCGTGCAAGAGGGCGCGAGGCTGAGGCATCTCATCACCATGCATCGTCACCCAAGGCTTGTTGGCATCCGCGTCACTCTCGCCGCACGCGCGCGCCATGGTCTCGAGCGCTTACGAGGTACTCTGCATCTCAAGCCACGATAGAGGACACTCTACTGGAGACGTCTGAGATGCTGCTACTGAGCTCTACCTCATGCGACCATATACCAGATATAGAGACACCTCCGGCGTGCGACAAATACAAAGTCCTACACGCACGAGTATTCGGCGAATGGTATCGCTGACACTGCTTGGGCTGTGTGAGCTGCAAATTCCGGTGGTGGTGGCGCACGAAGCTGGCACATCTGTGTAGTTGATGCAAGGCTGGCGCGATGAGCGTAGTGCTCAGCCTACTCCGAGCCCATGTCAAGTGAACTCAGCTGGACAAGCCCTCGGCCTTCACCTTCGCTCGATTAACACGAACACATCGACTTTTCACCAGTCATCTCCGACCTTTCTAGATGCTCAGACTGTGGACCCGACGACGACTAGCGACACTACTATGATGACGGGATTCAGGATCGACTGCACCCTTCCGCCTCACGGGACGGCTTTCGTCCAGCCACCCAATGCACGAGGAACTTTGGACATTGTGTATAGCTGCATGGCAGTTGTAGTGCTATGTACATGGTCAGTGTTGCACCTGAACGTGCCTGTTCAGATCACTCCAGCAAACGGACTCCAAAAGCTTGTGCGCAGCCTGGGCCGCACGTCAAATAAGGTGGCATGGATGGCATTCAACATCCTAGCGCCCGAGTGGCCATTCGCTCAAGCGGTCTGTGGTCTCTTGATCCAACGCCAACTTCAGGACAGATTCGATCGCTACAAAGAATGCGATCGCGTCCCATGGACGGGCTCTCACACGCAGCTCGCCAACATGGGCGGCTTCGTCCTTTCATTCGACCAGACACTGCACAGCTCCATAGATCTCGACCGTGACGTAGATCAGAGCGAGAACACACGATGCGTAAACGACAAGTGGTGTTACAATCGTAGGTGGCCTGAATATTGGCCTAGACGGTATGCTACACTCAGCTGACGGAAGATGCAGGTCCTGGGGTCCGCGGTGTGTCAAATAGATGGTTGGCAATGATACGTCTCAACGGCATTGTAAGAAGAGAAGAACGCCGCGCTACAATGCGTAATGCCGCACCACCGGTTTTGCGAGATGATTCGCCAAACACCGGTCACTCGACTGAGAGTCTCGCATTGACGGCACTAGTGCGACACAGATCGTTGGTGTCGCTCCCCTACCAAAGCAGCGAAGGATCGAACATGTCCGAGCAGTCTGAGCAGTCCGAATCCATCAGCCCATCACCGGTTCCAATACGATTCAACAACGAACGTACCCGAAGCGGAAGTTATCAGCGGATAGCTTCGCCCCACCAGCGCGAGGATCTTCGACCTTACACTGAACTAGGATTGAGCGGCGCACTTCTTTCGGCCCAGAAATTCCAGGAATTTCGTGATGAATGCGCTCGTGGCGCGTGTTGCCCTCACCAAATCCGCATATCTCGTTGGTCTGGAGTCACAACATGGAGGCCAGATTTTGTCAACACGGAGACGGCACGAGCAGCGATTGAAACTGTCTGCATACAAGACTTGAGAGTGGACGAGTCTATGGCCCGCAAGATCTCGAGAATAGCGCCAATTGTACTGGTTCCGAGCCTTAGGGATCTCTGTGGTGATCGATGGTTCCTCGATGCAAGCCAGCTTGCCCTTACGCGGGAGCTGGGTATAATCGACAGGCTGCCACAAATGACGGATGATGAGATTGACGACCTCAACAAAGGCGATATCGTCGTCACACTCTTGGCAGTGTCACAAATTTTATGGCTTTGCATTCAACTCATCACACGACTGTCACGAGGAATACCGACTATCCAATTCGAAATACTCACACTTGCGTTCGCAGTATGCTCGCTCTTTACATATGGGTTGTCGTATAGCCGGCCGAAAGACGTACATACCGTCCGAGAGGTGCTCGCCGTTCGATATCCAACGCCTGCTGAGCTGATGCAGATCGCGGTCGTAGGACCTACTTGCTGGAAATACTTTCATCACGACCCCTCCATACCCAACTTTGCTACTCACAAGATGGATGTGCCACACTTTGGCAATAGCATCGCCGTTGCTTTGGTCGTCTTCGGCAGTTTGCATTTAGCAGCCTGGAACCTCGAGTTCCCGACTGATCTCGAGCGAAGACTTTGGCAGGCCAGCGCCGTAGTAACGATTGTCGCGTTCCCGACTGTAGTGATGATCCGACGGCTCAGCACTAAAATCTCAAAGCTTGTCACGGGAAGAGAAGATGACAAAGCTAATTATACAAGTCCCTCTGTCGTGCTGATCGGGTTCATTGCCTACCTCGCATTTGGTGCTTTCCTTGCCGCGAGGGCTTTCATCTTGGTTGAAATCATACGCTCTCTGGCCTATCAATCGCCCGAAGCCTTCCGCACGACTTGGACCGCGAATATTCCTCATGTGGGCTGAGGACTCCAGACCTTTCCAACTGTGTTTCCTTGGATGTGAGAGGAGAAGCGGGATGGACAAGGAATGCCCGAAGCCACCTCTGCTCACAGTTTTGCAAATCAGAATGTAAATCCAACGGTCTCCGCGGCATCCCAAAACTGACTGTATTGTATCTTTTCATGCCATACTCTCTCATATTGCATACTTGCTGTGGCGATTGGATTCCCGATGGTAGTGCAGCATCGAGATGCTCGAGCCAACTCTCAAACTTCTCCTATACACCAAAATTTCATTCAATATTCTTGTCGCAAGGAGCAAGCTCAAGGACAGTCCTTGGGCTCCCCTTTTTTGTTCCTCTTTATCTTCATAGCTTCTCAACAGGTTACAAGAAGCAGCGAACCCATTCTCCGTGCTCTGGATCAAAGGATGCATACACTGATAGCTTAGTGCAGTTGACGGGAATTGAATGACGACAAGAGTAAGAGGTCAACGTGTAAATATAGTCCACAAGGCACACAGCTGGAAAAGTTCGAAATGGCACAGAAAAGACAGTCCTCGGATCCCAAAAATAACGAAAGACAGGATCGGAAACGGAGAGCCTTGATGTGTGTGTGCAACCAGTAAGCATGGTAGAGAAGGTACTGTAGGAAGTATGTCGAGCCCATATCTCCCTCTTCCTCTCCATCCCCCATTTCCTGGGGCTCTTCTACTGTGAAAAAAACAAACATTGACTTTGCCTTTAAGACCGACACCATTCTATCTGGCAACAAGCCTACTTCCCTCGTTACCTAGGTACATGCTAAGTCTCGAGCTCAAATCGAAAGAGAGAGAGAGAGACGACAAAGAGACGACATGAGAAGACAGACCTGAGAAATGGAACAAACAATCTTTGGAAGTAATGTAAAAGTGTCTTGCATGTATTGTCTGTACAAGAAGAAACATCTAAAGAGAGTCGTGTAGCGTCGTGAGGTTTCCAAAAAATAAACAGAAACGGAAAAACAAGACATGGGTCTTTTGTTGTCGCGCGCCCTTTTGCGCTCCGCTTCCCTTTGCGTTGTTTTATCCAAAAAGTTGTCCGGTAGAATGATATGAAAACGGAAGAGTCCGAGGTCTGCGGCGGCGGATGGAAAAGCGCCAGGATAATGATGATGGTGATGATGATGATGCGGAAAGCCGTCCGAACAAGAAAAAATAACGCCAAGCAGTGCAGGAATGCTATGCTTTGAATGAGACGAGAAGAAAAACAGAAGGAACTTCAGTGCTCAATGACCAACGACGAAAGAAAAAGGGGATGCAATGGAAGTCCTCTACAAAGCAAGAACAGCAACGCCTACAGCGCCGATCAAAGCAGCGCTGTAGCCCGAGTAAGCTGTAGGAGCAGCGTACGCTTCAGACGAAGTAGTCGAGAAGTCTCCCGAGATCGCCGAGGGACTGCCTCCGTTTACGTGGCCGCCAGGTCGGACAGAGATGGACGTCACAGCGCTGTTGACCGCTGTCGCGCTGGGGACGGGGTTGGAAGTGCTGTTGGTGATTTCGAGGATTTCGCCGTCGGAGGCGCTGACGTTGAAGTTGGTTTGCGCGAGCGAGATCTCGTTGTGCTCGAGGTCGTAGACCACATATGCGGAGCGGAGGAAAGTGTCGCCGAGGACGGGGGTCGTGCTGTCGGCGGGGGCGATGCCGAGGATGCAAACGGGTTCGCCTCGGTCGACGCCGGCGACGATGACTAGTTCGTCGAGGGCGACGCTGATGGTTGGGCCGGAGAAAGTGAAGTCGATGCTGCCTGAGCCGTAGCGGAGGGCGCAGTCGACGAACGCGGCGCCTTGGTCTTCGTTGTATTGCGCGTCGACGGACTCGAAGATGGTCTGAGCAATGTCGTTTGGAAGGTACATCAGACTGCTACCCGAGTCGAGCAGGACGGGGATGGCGACGTCCTTGGCGATGTTGTTCTTGTTACCGTTGGCTCCGACGTCGGTCAAGGCGATAACAAACTCGGCGTAGACACCTTGCTCGGAAATGATGGGGAGAGTTGAAAGCTCGCCCTGGAACTTGGCAGTGTTGATGCCACCGAAAAGGATTGATCCAGTGGAAGAATCGAGGTCGTTCAACCACAAGCTGTAGGCGTTGACGTTGATGTTCTCGTTCTGGACGAGATGCCAGGGAACGTTGGGATAAGGGTTGCCCCCGTTGTAGGCGACGGCGACTTCGTTGATGGGATAGCCAATGCCGAGAATGCCCTCCGTTGAACTCGACACATAACCAACGCCGAATTGCTGTTCCTTCAATGTGATGCCTCCAAACGAAAGAGTGTCCGAAACATAGTCGCCCGCCGAGCCAGATCCATCGACGTATGAAATGTTGAAATCACCATTCAGGTATTGATATGTCGAAGAGTCGTTGGCGCTGTATGTTCCTGATATTTGACAAGGGTCGTCGACTTCCAGACATAACCGACTGTCGGGGGTGTTGACCCAGAGATCACTACTCCCGGTGTCGATGTGAAGCTGCAGGTTCTGTGCGGGAGTGCCAAGGGTGACATTCATAAAATACAGCGTTTCCTCATTGTCGAGTTCGACGCGCACACTCTTGTCCGAGGATTGTCTCTTGCGCAGGCGGTTGCGGTCTCTTTGTATGGGGTTTGTGATGTCGTTTCGTCGTTGGATATCGTGCTGGACGACGCGAGGGGCGGCGTCGGTGGAACGTTTCAGGTTGATGGCGCTCACGCTAAGGAATCCAGATGCCGCTACAGCGAGGGTGGGTATTGAAGGAAGCATGGTATTATCGAAAGAATAACAATAGACGATGTGGAGTGGCGAAGGATGGATGTCGAGGGTGGTGGAGGTAGACCAGAAGACGACTTCAGACGAGATGACCGGGTTCGTAGGCCAACGGTATAATTATTGTTCAGCGTGGCAGGCTGGCGACAGGAAATGACGACGCTGATGATGGTCTCTTCGTATGGCTCCGCAAGACCCGGACCCGTTGCTGGCGTGGCCTGGCGTCTGAGTCTGCCGAAGGATCCGCTGGGCTGGGCTGGCTGTTGTCTTGTCTTGGCCGGGGATGGAGTACAGTAGTGAAGGCTGGAAGGATGTTTAAGATCCTTTTTGCGAGTGTTACAGAAAGATTGACGATTTGATAGATCGATAGAAAAAGATAGTCAGAATGGCCAACAAAACAGACAAACAAATGATAACAATAATCAGGGGCGGCGGCGATGCAGGTCGTTCATCAATTGCCCTCCCAAGCCAGCAATCGACACAGGCAAAAAAAGGCAGATCCACGAGGTTACGACGCTTCGAAGCATTCCCTTGGTCGCGGCCTCAGCACGCTTACGCAGCGCCCACTGTCTTGCATGTCTTGGGATCTCATCTCCACTCTACCCGGCCTATCATCACTGCGACTCCCAAAGACTCGACCAGTCCAGCCTTTTGTCCCGCCAGCCCTGCTTTGCGTTCCAAACATCGAGAGAACAGACATGCATGCGAGAACGCCACTCCTCAACTCTGCCTGTCTGCCCTCCTCAACACCTCACAGTGTTGCATCTAGTTCCGCAATATTCTGGTTATTATTGTTTGCTGTTGCACTGTTGGACATCCGAGTACCTGTCCCTCACATCAGCCGCCGTCTCACAGTAATTGACAGTAGTACAACTGTACAAGACAACAACAACAACGACAACAATCCCACAACGTCTGACTGTCATCAATCGCCGTGATAGCCTTCTGTGCCTTCTTAGCCTTTCCCTTCCGCCCTTGGCCTCACCTCCCGCGCTTCTTGCACTACATGTAGTTACCTCTCAAGTCGCACGCAGGGAGGCGTACCGCGGATGCATCTTCGCCCACGTCAGCCCCCAGTCGCACGACATGAAAAACCCGAGTCGTGAGTGGCAGGCGTCTTTCGGCGTACCAACCTTCCTCATCTTTGCCCTCTTTCTCTCCACCCGTTCTGTACCAAAAACGTCCCGCCGATGATCGTGCGGAGCGGTAGAGAATGTCAGTGGTCGAACGAAACGGCAAACGCCAGGATTGCCACCTCTCCCGAAAGACAGAAGTTCTGAGGCTGTCCCGGGCGTTGTTTAGCACGTGGCGAGCATTATTTCCCACCTCTTCCCCTTCTCATTCCCGCGGAAGAGCGTACGTATGCAGGACGTACGTGGGCGCTACGTGCTATGCTACTCTTCACCACTACTAATATCTGTCATCGCTGTCATCAAGTCCATACGCTTGCCGAGGCGTAGTCGTCCGCGCGGTAAACTTCCTGAAGAAAATCGAATTGTCCAAGAGGCGAGGCTGGAGCGTGGACAAAAGTCTCGAAATTCGGAGCCGAGATCATCGCATCTCTCTCTTAAAGATCGCCGCTGTCCCGGCTCTCCACTCAACTCACTTTCTGCGCCAAGGTACACGCGCATGCTGCACATCACGTCGCATCCGAAACACCGATACCTGAGTGTAATCGACGGGGCGAGGAAAGGTTGCCTACTGGCTACAGCTAACCATATAGCTATGCGTACTCTCAGCTTGGCTCGTACCATAACTGAACTGCACGTGTTGGGCGGAGTATCTCAGCTTCCGCATACAACAACAGTGCGCATCACAACGTCCAATATCTAACGAGAACTGCCGGAGGAATTCATTTACAGTAGTGCATCTGTCGTATAGTGCCGAGAGATTTCATGTACCTCACAAGTAACCGAGAACGCCATTCTTCATCAATACCATTATCGTCAATTGATGAGTTCTCCCCCCAAACACCGGAAATTCGGACTCCGTCGCAGGATTGCGGCCTCAGGACGGCTTCCCGCGCATGCATGTTGCATTTGCAGCAATGTATACATGCATCAATCCGCGTACTGGAGTTCCCGCGTTTCCCAGTCCAGCAAATGCGAGCTGGGTGCGATCTGCTCTCCATGCAGAGCCCTGCCGTGATATTGGCATGGCGCAGCTTGCAGGTCGGTTGGGTGTTGGAGGAGCCTTTTGGTCTTTTGCTTACTTCTTTGTCGGTACCGATGTAGCATGACACAATCGGGACATTGTTTCCACGAACGCAAGATTTAAAAATGCCCCGAAAGATGCGCTTGACAGCTGGGCCTGCTTTGCTGTGCATCTTCTCGAATCAAGGAATGTTAATGGTGGACGACGTGCGTTATCTTCTGCCGGCATGCCCAGACCGGACTCCGTAGAGTAGGCAGCGGGATAGGTAGGATGCTTCAGGGCTGGCCGGTCTTCAGTGAAGCTGGTAAGAGAAGCGATCCTCACAGCTCGACGCTAGTGAGCAAAACCTCGTCACGCGCAGACACAGCCAAGACTGCTCATCAACGTACAGCACAGCAACAGAGGTCGACACTGTTCATCTAGCGTTGAGCATAGCACTTTGACTCTCGAGGAAGAATCCCAATTCTTCCCAGCGTGATTCCATCGCCAGCAAGCGGTCGTCCGAGCAACTTTCAGCCACCTCGTAAGTCCACTCTCGCCCTTCGAATCCCGGGATGCGATGCTCTTCGTCGGATGGTACAACACAGATTTTGCGAAGCGATCTCCGGAAATCGGCTCGCATAGCCAGAGCTTTGCACAACCGGACCATCTCATACACGGCCGGCGGGAACATCCTCGGCGTGTAAACATCGTGATTGATGAGTCGCACGGTGAGAGTATCAATCGGCGAGAAAAGCTCGATGCAGCCGCCGAGTGATGTAAAAGCTGGCCCACAGGTGACGAACTGATTGAGGAGGGTGAGGAAAGAGTAAAAAGCCATTCCCGGGAGCTGTGGCGGGCCATGGCGTGTGCGAAAGGCTTCGGGGCTGAAGATGCGCACGTTGACTGTCACGCTTAGGGCCGACTTGTTACTTGTGAGGACAGGCAAGCGAATCCACAGCGGGTATAGAACGTAGCCTGTGGCCATTATGTCTAATTCGGCCGGCAAGGGTTGACTATGTTGGTTACGCTTGTCTGCGAGTTCGAGTACTTCCGAACGGATTGCTCGGCTTACTTGTAGCAAGGCATGGACGCTCGATTGAGGGATGCTGATGGGGTATGCAATGTCCTTTTGAGGAATCAGTGCTGCATCTTCGTGTACCCTATCGAGGCGGAATATGCGACGGCCAGCGAAGGAAGGACTCGGTGGAGCGGGACTGTGGGCTTCAAGGAATTGGACGTAGACCATGTCACGTAGTTCACGCGGTAAGCTCATAAAAGATGAAGCGTGCTGCTTGTCATCCATGGGAGCGGTTTGCACGGTCGATGCGTTGAAGTCGGCATAGTTCTCGTATTGAGGCCAGTGTAAGGCCGCAGCGCCAGGTATTGCTTCGAGTATCTTCAAGTACATCCCTATGGTTTTTTTTCCCGAGCAGCCAGGGAGTGCTGTCAAATGTGATGGAGGCGATAGGATTGGGCGTTTCAGACTTCAAAATCTACCATGGGTTTAGTAATACCGCTGTCCTGGAAGGCGGTAGGACCAGAAAGTGCTGTCCTCAGTACCAAGCATGGAAAGAGCAACCGTTAGCTCCCGGTGTGAAGAGGACTGCTGTGATTGAAGAGAGACGTATACTGGATCATTAGGCCATCTGTTCCATGAATAGTGCAAGCAAGGTAACCAGAACATGCAGCGGTCCGAAGATGTATTGCCTTGAAGCGCTATGGGCAGTGTATGATCCTAATGTAGTTCCTCAGCTAGCGTCCACTCGTACGTCGGCCAATCAAACTTGCCCTGCCGAACCGCAATCGCCAACGTGACATCAAGCTACACTTTCGATATAGCAACATCGCTCACAGTTGAAACCGACACCGACGCAAAACATACTTTCAGCGTCGTGACAACCACCCAGCATGCATATCCCTTCGATCCTCTCGCTCCTGGGCGCCGCAGCCCTGGCATCCGCTGCCAAACTCACCATCAACGTCCCGCCATCACCACCAGCTCTGCCCAACCCGGCCACGCTCCCCTCCTCAACGCACGCTGTCCTAATCGGTGCACCTGGCGTAAAGTTCTCCGCCCCGCTTCGCCGCGACAACACCTTCGTCTTCGAATCGATCCCTGAATCCAGCTATCTCCTCACCATCCACTCTCGCGACCACTTCTTCGCACCCTACCGCGTGGATGTCGGCCACACCCAGGGCGAAGCAGCGCAAGAGGTCGTGCACGTCTGGCAGACCTTCCGCGGAA
>Ga0265798_10010386_pt1 | contig 11494 bp, 9 predicted proteins | sample P3T30metagenome_FD_192430 | JGI IMG/M metagenome (GOLD analysis project Ga0265798, IMG submission 192430) | Plant litter microbial communities from East Loma Ridge, Irvine, California - P3 T30 | ecosystem: Environmental > Terrestrial > Plant litter > Unclassified | place: USA: California... | reverse complement strand
TGCAGGTAGTTGCTGGCTCCTTTGCTGGTAGCGTCATAGTTTATTATGCTTTCGCCAAAGCTTGGTGCCTCGCTAAGCTTTATGTTTCGTTGTATGATGGTTTCAAAAACCATATCGTTAAAGTGCTTTTGCACCTCTTCTACAACCTGGTTGCTTAGCCTTAAACGTGCATCATACATAGTAAGCAATAGGCCTTCTATATCTAACGCCGGATTGTGTATTTTTTGTACACTCTTAATGGTATTTAGCAGTTTGCCAAGCCCTTCAAGTGCAAAGTACTCGCATTGAATAGGAATTACAACAGAGTCTGCCGCAGTAAGCGCATTAAGCGTTAACAGCCCAAGTGATGGTGCGCAGTCTATAAGTATGTAATCATACTTGTCCTTAACGCTTTCCAGTGCCTGCTTAAGCATGTACTCCCTGTTTTCCTTGTCTACAAGTTCAATTTCAATAGCCACAAGGTCTATATGTGCAGGTATTATCCACACGTTAGGGGCACTACACTCAACAGTAGCCTCATCGGGCGTGTTGCTGTGTTCCAGTATCTGGTAGCTGCCTATCTCAACAGATTCAACATCTATACCCAGGCCGCTGCTTGCATTGGCCTGTGGATCAGCATCTATGAGCAGTACTTTTTTTTCAAGTACGCCCAGCGCTGCCGCAAGGTTAACTGATGTTGTTGTTTTGCCTACGCCTCCTTTTTGGTTGGCTATGGCTATGATTTTACCCATTGTGGTCTCAAATTTTTAGAACCGTAAAAATACAATTATTTATGGTTCCTGAAAACGGAATTTGTTAACAGTACAAAATAAAAAAGCCGCACAATTGTGCGGCCTTTGAGGAGAATTTTTTAGTTGGATTATTGTATAACCAGCTTTTGAGTAGTTGTTGCGTTACCCGCTTGTACTTTAACGATGTACATACCTGCTGACAGTGCTGAAAGGTTAAGGTTTTGAGTTGTATTGCCTGTAACAGCAGCTTCAAAAACTTTAGCGCCTGTAAGCGAATATACACTTACAACTTCGGCACCGCTGTTAGCGTTAAATGCAAGCGTTACATTTTTATCTGCAGTAGGGTTGGGGAACATAGTAAAAGCCCCTTTTGCAAAGTTTTGAGTAGCGGCGGTAGTTGACCACATTACATTGTCTATAGAAGCTGCGTTATGTGGAGTGTCGCCAGAAATACGGAAAGCTATGTGGCTACCTGCCGGTGCAGATGGTATCGCCACGGTATAAGTTGCCGGTGTTGCAGCTGTTAATGTAAATGTGCCACCTGTAGTAACAGGAACAAATGTTGCAGAGCCATCTGTAATGGTACCTACCTGAATGGTAACTGTACCGGGTACTGTAGGGCCCAGGGCTACTCTCTGTGCGTCAAAAGATAAAGAGTGGTCAGCGTCAAAAGTAGAAACTTCTGGCGTTATAAGGTAAGCATCAGTGTTGGCTGAGCTAGAAGCGTAAAACGTAATGAACTCATTTTCATCATCTCCGTCTACGTATACTGCCGGACCGGCAGGAAGTCCATTAGCTATAATTTCCCAGCAGTTATCTTCAAAGTTTTCAAACCCGGTAAAATCTTCGTCGATAAATGTAACAGCCTCACAAACAGGCTCAGTAACTTCTACTGCGCTCCAAACTACATTATCCAGGGCTGCAGCATTAAATCCTGAGTCAGCAATAAATTTGAAAGCAACAAACGTTTGTGCTGTTGTAGCCGGAATTACTATATTAGCGTGTGTTACAGATGTTTCGGTTACTGTAAATGCTGTGCCTACAGCTGTAAATGTACTTGCATCTGTAGCGCTGGTTAGTGTGCCTACCTGTACCGTTATATTACCTGCAGGTATAGTGCCACCCTGGCCTAACTTAAATGTATCAAAAGACAATTCGTGTGCACCGTCTATTGTAGATAGCTCAGGAGCAACAAAGTAACCCGCAACGTTTGCACCGGCGGTGTGCGTGTAATACACTGCATAGGTATTGGCGTTTTCTCCGGTAGTAGCCGCTACATATATCCACGGGCCTTGTGCGTTGGCTCCTATACTGTTCCAGCACTGCTGCGGAAAAGCATTTTGGGTGGTTGCTGTAAAATTACTAAAATTTTCGTCAAGTGTTGTAACAGCAGTACAGTCTTGTGCTTTTGCGGCCAGGGCTAAAAACAACATACTTGCTGAAAGTAAAATTTTCTTCATGGGATTGTTTATTTAGATTTATTAAGAATAATAACGTGCCGCAAATATAAAAAAGTTTATTTAAACCAAATCTAAATAAGAAGAAAAAATTAATAAAAAAAGCAGGATTTCTCCTGCCTTAAAATGTGCAATTTGGTGCTAAAAGTGTTTAATTTTTCACTTTCGGAGTTTGATATTCGATTTTTAGATCGTTGGAGAATTAGATTTTCGATCGCATCATCTGAGACTAAAAAACGCGTAATTTTTCACTTTCGAAGTTTGAGATCAATCCGATGTCTAATGCCGGCATCGGACGATCGGACTTCCGACTTTATGACTTTCTAACTTTCGACTCTATTTGTTCTTTTTTGCCTTGATCATCGTTTCAAGCTGGTCCCACATTTCTTCCGGTATCGCTTCAAGCAAATTAAACTGCCCTGCACCCTTCAGCCATTCGCCACCATCAATAGTAATAACCTCGCCATTCATGTAGGCCGAAAAATCACTTACAAGGTAGGCGGCAATATTGGCCAGCTCCTGATGGTCGCCCACGCGCTGCAGCGGCACTTTCTTGGCAAGGTCAAATTTATCTTTCAGGTCGCCCGGTAAAAGCCTGTCCCAAGCACCCTTGGTAGGGAAGGGCCCCGGAGCAATGGCGTTGCTGCGTATGCCATATTTAGCCCACTCAACAGCAAGGCTGCGGGTCATGGCCAGTACGCCGGCTTTTGCGGTAGCGCTGGGTACCACATAGGCGCTGCCTGTCCAGGCATACGTGGTTACAATGTTTAGTATAGAGGTGTTTTTCTGTTTAGTGTTTATCCAGTGCTTGCCAAAGGCCAGCGTACAGTTTTTAGACCCCTTTAATACAATGTCTATAATGGTGTCAAATGCATGGGCGCTAAGCCGCTCTGTGGGCGATATAAAATTACCCGCAGCATTATTAAGCAATACATCTACCCGGCCAAAAACATCAAGCACCATGGTAAGCATGTTTTCAACCTCTTCATAATTGCGCACATCACACTGCACGGCAAGGCACTCGCCACCCGTTTCTTTTTCCAGCTCGTTTGCGGCTGCCTTCAGTTTCTCTAGATCGCGCGATGTAATGGCAACCTTGGCGCCAAGCTCTAAAAAATATTTGGTCATGGCTTTGCCAAGGCCGCTGCCGCCTCCGGTTACTACAATAACTTTATCGGCCAGCGCACCGTCGCGAAGCATCTTATCTGTATAACTCATAGTTTTTTGCTTTTCTATTGTAAATATATAAATATTATGCGTGCATTTATTTTGATACTTTAATATATGTGTAATGTTACCATAAAATTAATTATTTTAACAATCACGCAACCCTTTTGCTTTTTCGTTATCTTAAAATAAAAACCAACCTTATTATGAAACATTTAAAACTCTTAACAATCTTAATTTTGCCGCTGCTCCTCACCGGCTGCTGGGGGTATAATACCAGCGATGACGACCTTGTTTTTGTCGAGCCGGTAAACTATACGCCTGTAACCATGACACGCCAGGCCATGGAGGCATCGGTAGAGCTTATGGCGCCAACATCCGTAGTTAAGTCGGGCAAAATCTATATTAAAGATAACCTGTTGTTTGTTAACGATGTAAACCGTGGGTTTCATATCTATAAATATAACGATCCTTCAAATCCCGTAGAAATAGCCTTTTTACAGGCTGCGGGCGCTACAGATCTGGCCATGAGGGGCACCACGCTTTACATCAACCAGGCTACCGATTTGCTTACGCTGGTGTATGATAATAATACCATTTACTTTATAAAGCGGAACATAAATGTGTTTCCTCAAAAAACTGCGCCCGACGGAAGTCTTGGCAATGTATCTGATAACGAAATAATTACCGACTGGGTAGCCCAATAGCCATGAAAAAACTATATATTTTATGTATTGCAATCCTGGCTACAGTAGCCATGGCGTGCAGCGGAGATAATGCAACCGGCGAAACAACCAAAGGCGATGGCGCCGGTGGCTCGCTGGCCATATTTGCCCTTAAAGGAAACTACCTGTATACGGTAGACCAGCAAAACTTAAATGTGTTTTCGCTGGTAGATGCCACCGGCCCTGTTAAGGTTAACCAGGTACAGATTGGGTTTAATATAGAAACCCTGTTTAGCGATCAGGATTACCTGTATGTGGGTTCTCAAAATGGCATGTACATCTATTCTGTAACCAATCCCGAAAATCCTGTTTTTGTAGGTGAGGCAGAGCATTTTACTTCATGCGATCCTGTGGTAAGCAACGGCACGCATGCTTTTGTAACGCTGCACACCAATACCTGGTGCGGCAACAACACTAATGCACTTATGGTGTATGACCTTGCCAACCCGCAGCAGCCGCAGCTTATACACCAGCGCCAGCTTACCGCCCCTAAAGGCCTTGGCTTGTATGGCAACTACCTTTTTGTGTGCGATGATGAGATAAAGGTATTTGATGTCGCCAACCCGGCAGAGCCCGTACTGGTAAACAGCATCAATAAAATATGTTTTGATGTAATTATCCGCGATAACGAACTGTTTACCATTGGCAGTGATGCCGTGAGCCGCTACTCCTTAAACCCCCAGGATATTAACGATATCAGCCTGGAAAGCCAGGTTGTGTTTTAAGTATTTTATATTTAGGTAATGAAAGCCCTGCACCCTTTGGTGTGGGGTTTTCTGTTTTTTAGTACAGCGGCCCTGTAGAGACGCAATGCTTGCGTCTCCCGCAACGATTTGCATTTATAGCTCGGGAAGCATTTAATGCGTCTATGTCCCCGCGCCTTTTCGAGGATAAGAAACCTTTCTTCACGTGTCGTCATGGCGAGCGCAGCGCGGCCATCTCATAAAGAAGCTCTGTAGCAATGAGATTGCTTCGTCGTTCCTCCTCGCAATGACGGCGCCTGAAAAAGTACAGGAAGTACTTTGTGTATGTGAGCGCTGATTGCGCAACTTTCTTCACGTGGGTCATGGCGAGCGCAGCGCGGCCATCTCATAAAGAAGTTCTGCAACAATGAGATTGCTTTGTCTTTCCCCCTCGCAATGACGGCACCTGAAAAAAATACAGGAAGTACTTTGTGTATGGACTGTAAAAACAATTAGTTCATATTCACTTTCTTCTCCTTAGGATAGCGCACCTCATAGCTCAATTGCTTTTTGACAGACTCCTTCGCTTTAAGCGTAAGCTTCCATGTCAGCAGGCCTTTCTTTTCGTCATATTCAGCATCGCCCGTTTTTACCTCATCTACCTTAATGGCCTTGTTTTGAGATACCGGAATACGGTCCATTAGCACCAGGCTTACATCGGTTGCTTTATTATTTCGGATGCTTATCTCATAGTTTTTAAAAACAATACGGTTGCTTCCTAAAAAAGATTTCGCCTTGGTATCGTCTATCTCTTTGCGCTCTACAATAATAGAAGGGTCGGTGCCCAGCGATACCGTTAGGTCTTCGGTAGTCAGGTTAGGGTCTATAAAAGTTTTCCCCGCATAGCTGCCTTCAAAATATACATTGGCCTCGCCGGCCAGTATATCATACTTTTCCCAGTCCTTTACCTTGGCCGTCAAAAACACGTTCTCATTGATAAGTGGTGCGGTAAAGTATTCATATTCGGCCGGCAGCTCAAATTTGTCAATGGCAATTACGGTTACCTCTGTAGTGCTGGGTATGCTGTAAGATTTTGTTATCTTAAAAGTAGTATGCGCAATACCCATCTCCTTAACATCTCCGGTAGATGTGGTAATTTCTTCTTTTTTTACTGTTGTTTCAGATGCAGCACTATAATCAGCGTCATCGTCGGTGCGGCCATACCCTACAACCACCACCTCATCCAGCTGCTGCTGGTCTGCCCTTAGGCTCACGTTCATCTGCTGGGCATAAATGGGCAGTTCCTGGCTTATAAAGCCAATAGAGCTGTAGCTAATGGCTTTGCCACTACTAATGGCCATGGTATACCTGCCGTCTATATCGGTGGCAACGCCCCTGTTAGTACCCACCTCTATTACGTTGGCGCCCGGTAGCGGCAGGCCTGAATCATCAAATACAACACCGGTAATCGTTTTAATAGTAGGGTTGTACTTGTAGTTGTAATTTGAAGTAGCTGTGGTTGTGGTGTAGTTGTTTACAAAATTAAGGTAGTGCGGCTGCACGGCCGGCTTAATGCTGTTGGTATTAGGGTCGCCGGTGCTCAGGGTAATCTTTACATCGTCCCAGTTTTCGCCGGAATTCTGGTAAACATGGGCGTTGTAAAAAATATCCAGAGGCTGTTTAATACCTTCTGTTTTTATGTCATACAGGGCAAACCAGCCCGCGCTGCTCACGTTATATTTAGTAATAAGGGTAATGCTGGCCGCGGCCTGCGCATCAAGTTTTAGCAGTATCTCGCCACGCTGCTCATTACTGCCGCCCTTTAGCTTGTACAGCTCGCTGTTAACATCGGCTACCCGCTGCTGCAGCTTTTGCACTTTAATGTTATTGTCATATATCTCAGTCTGTATGGCCGTTATGCGCTCCCTGTAGTATTTGCTGTAAGCTGTAATTTGCTCTACGGTAAGGTTTTGATCATCACCCTTAATTTTGATGTTGCTGGTCATCAGCGCCTCTTCGTTGCTCAGGCCTTTAATGATGTTTTGTATCTGGGCGTATTCGCGGCTCAGTGCCGCAACTTCCGCTTCAAGCACCTTTATTTTTTCTGAATCCAGCTTTTTCGCTACGTTGTTAACGGTGTAGTTTATGGATAGCACCGACACATTTTTCAGTCCGCTTACCTGTATGCTGTTTTGGTCAATTTGCGGCGAAAGCCCTGTAAGGCGCACCTCGCTTACGCCCGCTGGCAACGTAAGTACCGATTCTGCCGTTACACGTGCGCCGCTAAGGTATACGGTAACTTCTTTAATAACCGTTTTAGGGTTTATTTCGCCCGCCAGCACAAGTGCAGGCAGCAATAGTAAGGCAAGTATTTTTTTCATTGGTTTAATGTTGGTTATAGCAGGTTTTGACCGCCCTTAGATGGCAGTATGTATTTGTAAGATGCTGTTTTTTAAAGATTGGTTGGAAGGCATGAGGATATTATTATAAACCAAATATAGCAAAGTTTGCAATCTGTTGGTATGCAGGCATAAAAAAACCGCGCTAAGCACGGTTAATAAATCATTTCTTAAAATATTTCAGCGGAAACAAGAGCATCCCAAAGCATTCGCCCTCGCCTTTATCCAGGTGCTTGTGGTGCATTTTATGGGCGCGGCGCACGGCTTTGCCATAGCGGCTGGTTGCATTCCGGAATATCTTAAAGCGCTGGTGGATAAAAATATCATGTACCATAAAATAGGTAAATCCATAGGCAAAAATGCCCAGGCCAATGGCAAGGCCCACCTCCAGTATATCATTTTGCCACAGCAGGAAAAATCCAATGCTTATGGCAGCATAGAACAGGAAAAACGTGTCGTTACGCTCAAACCAGCTGTCGTGGTCTTTGCGGTGATGGTCTTTATGCAGGCTCCATAAAAAGCCGTGCATGATGTATTTATGCGTAAACCACGCCATAAATTCCATCATAAAGAAGGCGGCAAAAAAAACAATTAGGTGTATCCAGAAAGGCATGGCAGTAAAATTATATAATGTTTAAACGGTAATCTAAATAGCACTTGGCAAGCAGTGTAATTTTTTGGTAATCCGGCACCCGGATGCGCCTGTTCTTTATCTCCAGAGGCGGGGTGTTCTTTAGCTTGGTGAGCAGCTTTTTGTAATATACGTAAGCGGTATAAACGCCAAATTTTGCCGTGGCCGGTAGTTGCACAATGCCTTTAAAGCCTTCGGCAAGATCGGCCTCAATTTCTTCTATAATGGCGCGCTTGGTGGCATCGGTCATTTCATTAAGGTTGAGGGTAGGGAAGTAGCTGCGGTCCAGTTCTTCCATATCGGCCTTAAGGTCCCTCAAAAAATTAATCTTCTGGAACGCCGACCCCAACCGCATCGCCGGGCCTTTAAGGGTGTCATACCTTGCGTTGTCATTGGCTACAAATACCTTAAGGCACATAAGGCCCACCACATCGGCGCTGCCATAAATATACTCATTGTATTCGGCAAATGTGGCATATTCTTTTTTAACCAGGTCCTGCTTCATGCTTTTCATAAAGGCATCAATCAGGCTCTCCGGAATGTTGTACTTAACCACCGTATGCTGAAACGCGTTAAGCACCGGGTTAAGGCTTATGCCTTCCTTCAGCGCAAGGGCTAAATCCTGCTCAAAGCGGCTAAAAAGGCGTTCCTTATCATAATCATGAAAGGTGTCTACAATCTCATCAGCCAGGCGTACAAAGCCATATATGTTATATATATCCTGCCTTATGGTAGGGGCCAGCATTTTTACAGCCGTACTAAAGCTTGTACTATAAGCGCGCGTTACACTACGGCTGCACTCATAAGAAACAGTGTCAAAAATAGATTTCATGGCGTGGGGGTAACGGTTAATTTTGGCTCTTTGGCAGTTTGTTTTTTAATAAGTGCTGCAACCAGCTTGCCACTTATAAGGGCGGGAGGCACACCCGGCCCCGGTACGGTAAGCTGCCCGGTAAAGTAAAGGTTGCGCACTTTAGGGCTTTTAAGCTTGGGCCTTAAAAAGGCGGTTTGCAACAGGGTGTTTGCCAGCCCGTAAGCATTGCCTTTATAAGAGTTATAGTCTTTTACAAAATCGTTTATACAGTAAGATTCTTTAAGTGTAATATGTTGTTTTAGTTCTTGGCCGGTAAGGTCTTCTAACCTTTTCAATATAATGCCAAAATACTTTTCCCTCAGTTCCGGGGTATCTTCTATACCTGGTGCCAGCGGTATCAGGAAGATAGCTGCCTCCTGGCCCTGTGGTGCGGCATCGGCATCGGTCATGCTCGGAAAGCTTGCATAAAACAGCGGGGCATCGGGCCAGCGTGGCGTGTCATAAATATCTTTGGCATGCACATCAAAATCCGTGTCAAAAAACAGGGTATGGTGCTGCACGTTTTCCAGCTTTTTATCAAAGCCCACATAAAACAGTAATGATGATGGGGCAAACGTTTTTTTGCTCCAGTATTTTTCGGAGTATTTGCGGTTGTTTTCTTCCAGTAACGATTCGCCATGATGATAATCGGCACCGCACACCACAATATCGGCAGGCATTATTTTGCCGTTTACAGTAAGCGATGTTACTTCGCCGTCGGCCACGTTAATTTTACTTACTGTAGCATCGGTATGTATTTTTACGCCCAGGCTTTCGGCCAGTTGGGCCATACCAAGCACCACGCTGTACATGCCGTTTTTAGGGTGCCATGTGCCCAGGCCAAAATCGGCATGGTTCATAAAGCTGTAAAATGATGGCGTATCGCTGGGCTTAGCGCCCAAAAACAGTACCGGAAACTCCAGTATCTGTACCAGTTTTTTATTTTTAAAACGCTTGCGCACGTCTTTGCTAATGTTGCCTAAAAACTGCCCTAAGCGTGTCATGGTTTGTGGCGTAACCAGCTCCAGCGGAGATGATCCGGGGCGGTATACCAGGTCTTTTATAGCTATGTCATAATTGCTGCGGGCCTCGTCTAAAAAATCTTTCAGTACGGCACCACTGCCTTTTTCAATCGCTTCAAATGTGTTGGCTATATCCTGTGGGTTATCGGCAATATCCACAAAATCGTTTTTATCAAAATAAACCCTGTAAGCAGGAGATAGCTTTATAAGGCTGTAAAAATCAGATGGTGTATGGCTAAAGTCAGCAAAAAAGCGCTCAAACACATCGGGCATCCAGTACCATGTTGGGCCCATATCAAATGTAAAGCCCTCTTTTTTAAGCTGCCGTGCCCGTCCGCCTATGTGGTGGTTTTTTTCGAACACTTCAACCTTGTGGCCCTGTTGTGCAAGGTAACAGGCCGCGGCAAGCGACGAAAAACCCGAACCAATGATTTTTATATCCTTTGTCATGTGTGTTGTTTTATAATGCTTCAGAAAACTCTTTTACAGTCTCATAACTTTTTATGCGCTCGTTGCCCGGCACAGTTGTTATCTGCCTGCTGTTCCTGCCAAAAGTGTGTAATGAGCTGTACTCGTCATTTAATATTTGCTCTTTAAAAAGCTCTATATATTTATTAACCTCATCAGCATGCGGGTAAAGTGTAAAACACGTTACAAACGCTATGTTATCAAAATAATCCTTTATTTGCTTAAGGCTTTGCATGGGTACATTAGTACCCAGGTATATGGTTTGGTAGCCGTTTAAAATAAGTTCATAGTTAAGCAGCGTCAGGCATATATCGTGCACTTCGCCCTGCGGCAGGTACAGTACAAATATCCTGTCGGTCTTTACCGGTGGCTCTGCCTGTAGCTGTTCTATGTTGCTTATAATCTTTTGTTTTACAAGCTGGGTTATAAAATGCTCGTGTATTGGCGTTATAGTTTCTGTTTGCCACAATTCGCCCACCTCTTCAAGCAGTGGTATAAAACAGTCATAAACAATATCCCTAAAAGATTTTTCTGCCAGCAATGTGTTGTACGTGCTAATAAAAAGAGGCACATCAAAATTCATCATGGCCAGCTTAAAGTTGCTTACAACATGGCTATTGAGTGTTTTGTTAGATAAGATTTCGCGTACTAAAGCCGGAATTTTTTCTTCCGGAAAGTTTGCTATGGTGCTTATTTTATATCCAAAAGAGTTAAGTGTCTTTATATTCAAAAGCTTTTGCAGCGCATGGGTATCATAAGTCCTTATGTTATTATCGTTACGCAGCGGCGATAGTATATTATACCGCTTTTCCCAAATGCGGATGGTATGCGCCTTTATGCCCGATAGGTTTTCAAGGTCTTTAATAGTAAACAGTTTTTTTTGATTGTTCATCACTTTGGGGGTTTAGCTTAAACAAATATATTGAATATTAGTGTAAGAAACTATTCAGGGTTTTAGCTAAAAAGCTTTATTGTAAGTATTTTAAGGTTTTTGTTGGTTCAGATTGCCTTGTTTAAAGTTATTTAAAGTTCTTTTACTTTGCGTAAATTACTGAAATATTATGGTTTATATGGTTCTTTGGTTCTGATTTTGAACAACTTTATTTAAAGGTATTTCCAAATTACAAATTACAAATACTTTAACTTTTTGCATCGCAAACGTAAAAGACGTTTATTAGGAACACTGAAAAATATTTTCTGTTTTGTGCTAAAATAATTACTAAACTATCGATAAGCCATTATCATTACATCAAATAGCGTAATCGCCTCATAATTAAAGTTTTTTTTGTCAAAATAATGTGTACCTTTGCACCTTCAAAAAAAGACTGATGGCAGATATTAGAAACATTGCGATTATT
>Ga0265798_10010385_pt1 | contig 11495 bp, 15 predicted proteins | sample P3T30metagenome_FD_192430 | JGI IMG/M metagenome (GOLD analysis project Ga0265798, IMG submission 192430) | Plant litter microbial communities from East Loma Ridge, Irvine, California - P3 T30 | ecosystem: Environmental > Terrestrial > Plant litter > Unclassified | place: USA: California... | reverse complement strand
TAATGCGCCTTTCACCGTATGGAATTACAATTACGAAATAGAGTTCCTGCATAAGTCCCCTTGTCGAAAGACAAACACTTTCAACTCGGGGGGTTCACATGCGCTACTGGCCTATCGGTAAGCCCATTAGGGCTTAATATTGTCACCAGCCTGAGCAGCTATCATCTTTTACTGCCGCATTTCGCAGGGGATAGCGCAATGCGTCACTGAAACAGTGGTAAGGCTCGCAAAGGCTGCTGATTAATACCTTTGTCTTTAACCTAACATATCCAATACGTGATATTGGAATACCGCAAAGCTCGATAACGGCTAAGCTCGAAAATGCCCGGCTTTCCAAGCCGGGCATTTTTTTGCCATCAAGACCTGGTCATGTTCTTTACCGGCATCTCAAAGGTGAAGGCACGAGGAACAAGCCCAAGCACCTTTACGGCCTTTCGCATTGCTTCGTTATGTGTTGATATCGTGAAGTGGATTTCGGTAAACCACCCGTTTAGGTGAACCTTCCGAAACCGCGAAAGTACGGCAGCAAAGGCTGCAGGAGCGGTAGGCGAACCCCAGGCAAACGTGATTGTGAGCGTTCGATCATCATGGTCCTCGCCCCAATTGATACCGCCAACGCACGTTCCGCTTTCATCAAAAGCCAGAATTGCAGGATGGTCCCATTTGCATGGTGGATATCTCAGCCAACCATTGCGCTGATGGTCGACACCCGCGGCGTAAGCAGCCCTCAGGCCTTCCTTGCTATGTGCGAGTTTGGTAACATGCTCCAAGCGTAGACTCATGTTATAGTTCTCCGCCCACGCTTGAACATCATGACCCCAAAATGGCGCACACCGGTGGTCATTACCAGTCCCAGCCGCGTACGTGGCTCTGCGTGGCTGTAGATCGATGGATGCCGATACCAGGACGTGTGCTCGGTACCTGACGGCGTCCATTCAGGCGCGTTCGCGATCTCGGGGTTTGAGCTGTTGGGCGCAGTATGGGCCATCCCGCTTGCCCAATTATCGATCGACAGCGCCCACCGCGCCACATGGACTCTTCGGCAAACCCATTGCGCCGGCGGTTAAACAAAAACAGCCGCCAACCTCGAGAGGTTGACGGCTGCCTTCACACAGATGGCCACTGGGACCAGCTGTGAAATAGGCTTAGGCGAATGCGATCTTCGCCTGGCGACGACGAACGCGCATCGATGCGCCAATCCCGCCGATACCGAACAGCATGATTGCCCAGGTACCAGCCTCGGGAACTGCTGCCGTCGGCTCGAAGGTCGCGGTGCCGGCATAGGAGCCGTTGCCACGCGACGTGCCGTTCACGACGATCTGGTTCGGCACACCCGAAGCGATCGCGACGTCGTTGAGCTCGAAGAATTCGGCGTTGCCGACAATGGTCTTCGTGGCTGCGAACCCATTGATGAACACCGACAGGATGTCGAGATCGGTCGAGCTCGTCAGGCGCGTGGTGTTCGTGCTCAGCGTGCCGCTAGCCAGACCAGTCTGATCGATGATGAAGTTGAAGGTATCCTGGAATGTGCCGGCCGCGATGCCCGAACGGCCGAAATCTGCCGAAACGGTACCATCGTTGATATCGCCGCGAACGGTGAATTCCGGATCGTTCGGGGTGAAGTCAACTGCATGAGCCGCTGGGGCCATGGCGACACGCAAACCGCTCTATCGCAAAATCCGGCTATGACCTTGATAATGTCGACTTTCTGGAAAATCGTGCCTTTTCCGTCACAGACGACGCTACGGAGACCGCTCCCCGTAGGCTTTGGGCAAAACTTTCCCTGCAAAAAGACCGGCTCAAGACGACCCCTGCGGGAATCGAACCCGTGCTTCAGGCGTGGAGCCGTAATTCGTTTCATTTTCAATAATGCTTGCCTGAACGCGCCTCAAAATCGGCGTCATGTTCAGGAATGGGTTGCGGCGCACGGGCCGTCAGCGATGGTATACTGACGAGTCTGGTGAAGCGGCCTGAGCGTTACCGCAACTAAGCTAGTGCGGCGTTTTCCGTGTCAAAGCACGAACGTGCGGCTTTGACCACTCCACCCCTCCTCATCGAGATGGGGCTGTCAGGTTCGCCGCGGATCGTCATGTCGTGGCTTAGTGCTCGGAACGATCCGCTGCCACTGGCCGCTGATTGCCTACGGGAGAACCAGTATGCTGCGCACCTCGAGTCCTGAAGTTCTGAACATCTCAGCAGACGAGGGGGCGGGCTGTTCGATGGGCCCGGCCTTGCTCTCAAACTCGACATCGAAGCGGCGTAAGCTTTGTCCGATCAGTTGCTCTCCAGATGCGCCTTAACCCGTCAGCAGCGGACAGTGTTCAGCCAGGCGCCCCACCCGGGCCTTCCTCGTCGGGGTGATGCGCTCGCGACATAGCCAGCGCATAAAAAAGAGCCGCTTTCAGCCGCCCAGGGAAGGCGTGCCGCTTTCGATAGGTTTCTATCGAATGGCCGGGCGTGAATACGGGTGCTGTCCTGCTAATATAGAACAGTTTTTGGTTGATCAAATTCGCAGAATCGTCGGCCCCACCTCGACCAGATGGTCAGAGCGAGGCCGTAGGTGTTAAATTTATCAAAACTTCTGATGGTTTAGGAACTGGGCTGGCGCGATCGCGGCCACCCCTCGCGTTGGAGATGTCGGCCTTGCAACTGCAGGCGGTCGTTCCGAGGTGCCAGCGCTGCAAGGCCTTTAGTTTAGGCGCAGTCGCTTGCGGTATGCTCGCCCAGTCTTGCTGCACAGAAAGCCGGAAATCCAGACATTTCTTAGGTTCGGGGCAAGCCGTTCTTCGTGCGGGCAGTCAGATAGCTTGCCGTCGATAGTCTGGCCCGCGACCCGACCAGCTTCGAAAGTTTGCTCCATAATTCGATCAATGCCTTGCATGGCAAAGGAGGTAGAACCCAACCCCTTTCTACCGAGCGAACAAAGTTCCTTTCTACCGAATGAACTCAGCCCCAGACACCGGCCCTATCCTCATCCGGATAGTACGCGCGGCAGAATCGTACACCGGTCGATCCGCAGGCCAAGCCAGGCGGGGTGGCGGGCGTTTCGGAACATCGGGGACCAGGTTGGGTAGGAACGCCACCTACGAAGCGGATCCGGATGTCGGCTCCGCTTCCGTGCATTGCCCTAAAAAACGGCGACCGTTTGGCTTTCCTTCATCCGCTTGCAGATCAGCAGCGCACGCTCGGCGCTGACATAGCCCAGATACATTCCGCGGTCACTGACGATGGCAGCGGCATTATCGTCGGGCCAGTTGGCCAACCTTAGACGCAACTCGACCGCGGGGGTTAAGCGCACCGGGCATAATGCCATAGCAAGTGTGTCATAAAGAGAATTGCAAGGGCGCGGTGGGTCTTTGCATCACGTTAAATCGAAAGTCTAAAATGCTATGATTTAACGGAGTTTTAGGCGTGCTAACGGATGACGGCCCTATGAACACCCATCGCGGCCCTGTGGCTGGTGCCGGCAAAGGTCGGCTTGATCGTAGGTATTCGAACCGAACGGCGATGAGTCTCCCAGCCGTGCTCATCACATCTCTTGCAGATGAGCATCCGGCTATTATCCAAAACGTGTCAACTTTGGGGTTCAAGCTCCGCTCGGAATACAGAGTTACGGTCGGACGGTTTCTTTCACTCAATATACCGGGGCTAACTGCCTACTCCGGATGGGTGGCGTGGTCGTATCTTGACCAATTTGGGCTTGATGTGGCTAACGCCATTCCGGAGCCGGTCATCGAGCACATCATCGCGATCGCGTTACAGGCCAGCGAGGGCGTTCACCATGAGGTCAAGCGCCGGAATCTCGACATTTGATGGCCCGGTCAGCCCCCATGAGTGATCGAGAGGTCTGGATACAGGCGGCCGCCATCCTGGCAGAACACGGCGAACATACCCCAGATTATATCGTCGATCAGATGGTCGCTGCCATCGGCGACCCTGTTGCCGTAAAGAATTGGCACCGCATTGCCGCTGCAGTCGATGTTATTAAAGGCACGTGGGCATCTACCGCAAATTGCTGATCTCGGAATACGCTTCGGATCGTCGCAGCTGTCGCACAATCCCGGTGAACGAAGCCGTCACACTCTGGCTCCGGCCGATTTCGTTATCGTGCTGCTCACCTTCCCAGAACATGACGAGCGGCCAGCGCTAGGGGCAATGATGCCAGAGGCACCGCAGGGCTAGGCGCAACGCTGGCGTGTCCACGCGACCGCTGACAGTCTCACTGAGCGCGGCTCACAGAACTTGGACCGCCAGATTGATCATGATCCGTGTTTGATGATGCATTTGCCCACGGCACCTATCAGGAACAGGCTTGTAAGGAATCGATGTGACGGGACGGTGTCGCCTATGCACGAGCAATGATGAGGACGCAGTGATGAACACGTCGTGGCCTATATGGGGGCGAGCCGGATGGAGCAGGTCGAGGACCGGGCGCCACGGAAAGAGGCCAGCGCTACTTCGCAGGTCGCGTTTCGAGAAATGGCTGTCGCTGTTTGGCAGGCACTCACGCTGCCAGCGGTATTCGGATCCGGTTACTTAACCCGACCGACGGAAGCTACCCTTCGGAGGATTCACTTGTCAGCCATTAACCATTTCTTAACCAGAAAAAACCGAGAATGTGTCAGCGAGCGGAGTCATTTCGATCGACATGATTTAGTGCCATACGATCCGAGGGCTCGATGCAGATTATTATTTATATCAGCAGAGCCAAGCAGAACTTCACGTCAGGTGATTTGGCCGACCTTCGCGACCTCGCTGATGCCCGAAACCGTTCTGAAGATATTACTGGTCTTCTCCTATCTGACGGTACCCGCTTCATACAAGCGCTGGAGGGAGACGCTGCCGCAGTGCAGGCTGTGATGGATCGGATTGCTAAAGATCCGCGTCACGATAATATTAGCTATTTCAGGCCTATTACGACCAATTTTCGCCAATTCGAAAAGTGGACAACGGAATATCTAGATGATAGACATCTTTGCGAAGGAAGGGGATTCCTTGATCGTGTGATGAGGCATGTCGCAGATGTTGAATGCGACTCGATAAAAGCTGCTTTTATTGGATTTGCCGCTCTTTCACTGAGTCGGTGATTTACAGTCTAACTCTGACTCACGCAGTCCCTTGTTATCAGGAGGATATATATGATCTGTGGCTGCGAACGACATAAGGAAATCAACACAGACCAGTTCTTGGGGTCCGAGGCTGTGCCCTTGATGATCCGCCTCTTCCGGTGCGGGGGGCGGTGAGCACCGGAAGACCGTGCGGCCTAGGGCGGCTGCATCGGGGCGCGCAGGCTCGACGACGAGCCGATCAATGAACCTGACCGAAAAGCACTAACTGCCTTGGGACGAGGCGCTGCTGGACTCTTAGCGCACATTCAGCCGCTCAGCTCGAGGCGTAGCTCGACAGCGTCGCCAGACGAGCAGAGCATGTACGCCATACGCCGATTACTCTTTGCTATTGCCTTCGCTTGGGAAGTCAAAGCTGGCTATGGCGGTCGTCAGTTCGCCCATTGGAAAGGTACGCCCCTAGAAGAGTGGCCAGCACTTGCCGACAACCGAGTTTGCGCGGCTGCCACTACCGTTCGCCATGTATTTTACCCCACCAGTAGCAGCGACATACGCTGCACGGCTTACCTGCTGAAAGCGGAGCACCTGCTGCCGGGGCACTGATGCGGCTTTTGGGTTGCCGAATGGCTGCTTTCAGATAGCGGATCTCCAACCCAAGCGTCTAACCCTGGGCGTAAAGCTGACCGGCCGCTTTTGAGCGCCGACTGTCCGCCATGCAGTGTCCAAAATTACACGATATTCGCCAATCGGGGTTGATGACGGCGTTTTGCGGCGATCGGGTGGCTGCCGTCCGAAATCACCTGAGACTGTTGAAAAACTCGGCGAGCAGGCAGTGCGGCCACCTTGCGCGTCATATGATTGCTTGCAGGCACCCTATTTTCCTCAAAGGATTACGAAGGTCGGCATAATAAGAGAAGAATGTTGCTCGGACCACCGCCTCTTCCAAGCCGAAGTGACTTTTTCAACAGTCTCACCTGTTTGTCGCACAGTCGTGATTGCGACTGGGTTTCATATACCTGACCGCTGAATACAAATAATGGAGAAAGAAGCGGCCGTCCGCTATTGAGGGGGCTGATGGCGTTAGCGGCCGTCGCCTGACGCTGATGACTGCGGTAGTGGCCGTCGGCTATGAAGCTGCTAATTCTCAGCCCACTAAATTAGCTTGCTTGTTAAAGTGAATGAAGCTCTGAAGCCAGCATGGACCCATTAATTGCCAAGCTGCAGAGGGCTATCGCCCTATCGGATGATGACCGATCAAGCCTGCTCGCGATCTTCAGCAATAGGCGTTATTTTAAAAGAGGCCGAGATATTCTACGTGAAGGTGAACAACCCGAACACGTGCATGTCATAATTGCCGGGTGGGCAGCTCACCGCGTGACCCTAGTAGACGGATCGCGGCAAACCACCGCCTTCCTGATGCCCGGCGACTTTTGCAACGGCGAAACAACGCTTCTAAAGCGCTTGGATCATAGCGTAGTTGCGCTCACGCCGGTGACAATCGGCACTGCAACACGCGAACGCCTGACAGCCCTGCTGCTTGATCGCCCCAATGTAGCGCAAGCGTTCTGGCAGACGACCCTTGTCGATGCGGCAGTGCTGCGGACGTGGTTAGTCAATATCGCTCACCAAAAGGCGTATCAGCGCATCGCACACCTAATGTGCGAGTTGCATACCCGTCTCTCATGTCTTGGCCTCGTGAGTGGCTCGACCTGCGCTGTGCCGCTCACGCAGGAACAACTCGGCAATGCGCTTGGCCTCACATCGATCCATGTCAACCGTATGCTCAAAAGGCTTCGTGATGAAGGGTTGATGGATTTTCAGAAGCGTATCCTGACGTTGCACAACCCTGCTGAATTACATGCGACGGCCAGCTTTAATCCTAGCTACCTCCACGCCAATCCGAAAGTCGATTAGACACCAAGTAAGTGGATGAAATAGTTATAATATATTGTTATATCTCGTTATCAGGTTCTTCTATTATCTTATTAAAGCAATAAGATATGATAGGATGCCATCGTTGACAAATTGGAAAGTATAAGCCCAAGCGATAATAGGCGGGGGAGCGTATTATCCGCAAGGGCCTATACCATTACCTCCGAGAGGCACACGTCTAACGCGTTGACCCGGAACCTCGTTCAAGAAGAACCAGTCTGGGTCATGTATTCCCCGTAAACGGTAGAGAACTTCGATTTCAGCTAAGCCTTAATATATTTTGCAACAAAACATGTGTCTGATGGTTTTGGAGCAGTGGCTCATTCTACCGTTCCCTATGCCATCGTTGTGGAAGACAACCCACTGATAATGATGGGTGCGATTGCAATTTTACAGGATGCGGGCTTCCGGGTTTATGAAGCCTTCGACGGAGATGAAGCAATTACTCTTTTGCAGGATAAATGGCAGAGCACCGTTCTACTCTTTTCCGACGTCGATATGCCGGGAAGTGTTAAAGGATTCGGTTTAGCTCGTCATGTAGATAAACATTGGCCCCTAATAGAGATCGTAATAGCTTCTGGCCATATTGGCCCCAAGTCCGGCGACATGCCGGAACGCGCCACATTCATAGCGAAGCCGTTCACACAGCGAATGGTTTATCACCATCTTCAAAATATACTACCGAACGACAAAAAGCCAGAACCGTTGAAAAACGCCGTCTAGTCCAAAAGGCGTTTAGCTGGTGTCGATGCTTGCCGCTCGCATGCCGACTTATTCACGTCATAGGGACGCACTAACGCCGGCTTTGAACGAATCAACCACCAGCAACATCGGCTAACATCTGATCAAATAGAGGTTCTTGAACCGTAGCGGTTACGATACTGCTTTGCCCCGCTTTGACCTCCTTTAAGGTTTATCTCCGAGAAATGGTTCAGAATAACAATGATGCTTGAATATCGTGTTTATGTTATTGATAGCATTGGCAAAATTATTGAGCGTATCGATCTAGAATGCCTGAACGATGCGGAGGCCGTATCAGATGGAAAGACTTATGCCCGGAGAAACGATGTCGAAATATGGTGCGGCCAGAGGGTCGTTACCGTTCTTCATTCTCTGTCTTGATTAAGGCTATCGAACTAATTCATTTACCAACTTGTTAATTGTGAAGTGATTGCCATGACGGATATATGTGATGTACGAGCCTAGCTTGCCTTCTCGAATGACCCCATCGGGAGCCTGATCATGCCAGCGAACTAATAGGTAACCGTTGTTTTCTACGTCAAGGTCGTAAGGGTGGTCTTTCATAGAATTTATATCTACGCCTAACGCGCTAGCGACAAGAGCATGCTGCTTTTCGGTCTTTTTGTTTGGCATAGCCTGTCTTAGCGTCCCGCCTCGGGTTTAATACTGACGCGACGAACCCATCAAAACAGAGATTGATCATGTCTAGTTTTTGCAAGAGCTATATTAGCGCCGAACGGTTGGCCTTATTCGACCGAACGAAGACGACCCAGCGCCAGTCACCCTTCAAGATCCGCGAGCCGGCAGGATCGCCCAGCAGGTTTTCGAAGACTCCAGGCACCATTGAGCTTATCATAGGAGCCTTGCGACACGTTGGGTGTGCACACACTTCTTGGAGGGGCATTTGTGCTGCAACGCCATGCGGCGCAAAGTCGGAAATCTTGAGTCGATCATGGCCACCCCAGCATTCGTGGCAGCATGATCCGGCAGCCTGCGGGTGGATTAAGCGCCTGTCGGCATCTCGTTTGAAGCCGGGCCCCTTCATTTTGTAAGGGATATTGTACGTAGTGCTCATCCGCCTTTGAAGTGATATGCGGCTGTATTGCATGATAGTTGTCGTTATGCGCCTGTCTTGACTTAAAAGCTATATTATAAACAATTGCTTCCTAAACTTCATACTACTGTCATATATTTGGCGCTGTCAGAAAAGAGACTTCAAAAGAAGGCTCTATTGATACGAATAGGGAGGCTTTTCGAATCAACTCGCGCGCCACACTCGCCGGAACCGGGCGGCCGAGCAGATAGCCCTGAAGCCGTTCGCAACCGAAGCCTGTCAGGATTGCAGCCTGCTGCTCCGTCTCGACCTTTTCGGCGGTCACCTGTGCACCAACCGCCGAACATAGTTGCAACACGCCGTGGAGTAACCGCGCGGCCCCCGCCGAGTGAGCAATGTTGTCGACGAGTTCGCCATCGATCTTGATCCGATCGAAAGTTATCTCTTTCAGGTATGAGACTGAAGCGAAGCCGGCCCCAAAATCGTCCAGTGCTATGCGGACCCCGGCAGCCCTTAGCGAGGCCAGGTGTTGTCGGGCGACGCCGAAATCAGCAAGCACTGACGTTTCTGTCACCTCTACTTCCAACCGGCGGGGATCGAACCTGTGACGAAGGCAGAGAGACATAATCGCGAGCGGCGTACTCGGCTGGCAGAGCTGCACGGCGCTAAGATTAATCGACAGGCCTATGGAGGCATCCCACCCCGCGGCCTCCTCAATCGCTGCGGCGAAGATCTGTTGCGATAGAGCAGAAATCGTTCCCGTGGTCTCGGCCACGCCGATAAATTCAAGCGGACTGAGGGCACCGAGTTCGGGATGGTGCCAGCGGGCGAGCGCTTCGAAAGATGCTATCCGGCGCGATCGGGCTTCGCAGATCGGCTGGTAAACCACTTGGATGGCAGGTGGTGGATCAGTGGCACGCAGCGCCTGCTCAATCGTCATGCGCCGGTGCAATCGAGTGTGCATCGAAGGCGAGAAAGCAAGCACGCCGCCACCACCGGCACTTTTCACCTCGTACAAGGCGACATCGGCCTGCAGCATCAGCGTCAACGGTATCTGACCGCTAGCCAGTGGAGCTGACAGGCCGACGGATGCCGCCAGCCTGATGCAATTACCGCGGGCCAGAAACGGCTCTGCCATAGAGCGGGTCAGGGTCGCTCCAACACCCTCGATCAAGCCGGTTTCCAATTCCCCAACGAACAGTGCAGCAAATTCGTCACCACCAAGACGGGCAACGATCCGTGCACCCACGCAGGCGTTCTCGATGCGTCGCGCCGCCTCCAACAGCACCGCGTCGCCGACGGCATGTCCGTATGTGTCATTCAGTGCCTTGAAATGGTCTAGATCGATCATTGCCAGAGTGACTGGCGTTGGCGTGTCTATGGCTGCCGCGGCATCCTCAAGGCACTCAATAAGCGCACGTCGATTAGCAAGATTGGTGAGCGGGTCGGTAAAAGCGAGCGAGATAGCCTCTGATCGTGCGATCATCGTGCCGACGAAATAGTCATACTGCTTGGTAATAAGTCGCATGATCAGCATGACGATGAGCAGTAGGCTCAGGCCGGCTGCGACCTGCACCCTGATACCCGACGCAAGCAAAGACGTTACGACCGGAGTGGTGGTCAGGAAGATCGTAACGAAAGCTGCACGCGGCACGCTGGCGAGGCAGTACGCGCAGGCGATCGATCCAAATGCGATGAATAGCGGAATGAACGGTTTGTCACCGATACCGGCGTGCAGGAGCACGACGCCCCAGGTGCCAAGGCCCAAGCTAAAAAAAGCTGCGATCACCGTAGTCGACAGGAGATGGCGAGCCATCTGCGCCTCTGGGGGCGATGATGATCGACGCATAAGCCAAACCGCTAACCGTACAACGATAAGCACCCCGAATAAGCCGGGGATCTCAACTGACAACGTAGTTGAAACCGAGCCGTAGACGGAGATTGCCAGTATTGCGGTGTTAATTATCAGAACGGTGTAGAGGATTGGGATCTGTTGCAGCAGAATATGAAACTGCTCCACCCGCAAGTCGGCCTGTAGTGCAGCAGGTGCGTGGCGCGTTAGTCTCACCAGTTTTACCCCGTTTAATACGAGCACCGCGACTCATCTGATTTTAAGACATTTGCGTCTTTAAGTCTGCGAAGGTGGCGCAACCCATGTGCCAGCTACGCCATATAATGGCTTTTAGGACTACCGAGCCTACCCTCCTCGCCAAGTCTCTGACGTATCATCCTCTTCCACCACTTTGTTAATGAGAGACTTGGAGCCGGCATTTCCAACTAGTCGACTCATCTCGATTGCTACCTCCGGCGTCATAAATACAACAGTGCCATCCGGTGCTTCTATAAAGACATGGCCATCGTTAACCCAGACTTTGCGGGATGGACCATAAGGTACTGGTGGTGCCATTAAATATTCCGGTCAGATAGGCGTTGACAGATATGCGCAATCATACCCTCTGAAGTACGCCAATGCTTTGATCTATGATGTATCCAGCGGCGCGTCAGGCACGTCAAACATGACCTTGCTGCCTTTCAAGTTTTGAGACGAATATTGAAGCCTGTGGTCGCTGCAGACAAGGGGCATTGCCCCACCCTGACCGAGATCGGTTATTTTATGAATTATCACACGCGCTATGCATTCAAGGCGGGTGAGGGGCAGCTGGTGGGGGGGGGGGGGGGCGACGCATAAACGGCAGTGTTGC
>Ga0265798_10010384_pt1 | contig 11496 bp, 11 predicted proteins | sample P3T30metagenome_FD_192430 | JGI IMG/M metagenome (GOLD analysis project Ga0265798, IMG submission 192430) | Plant litter microbial communities from East Loma Ridge, Irvine, California - P3 T30 | ecosystem: Environmental > Terrestrial > Plant litter > Unclassified | place: USA: California... | reverse complement strand
CTTCTTCCACTGGGCGTGGATCTTGAGGAAGGCTTCGACCTCGATCAGGCCGGCGATGCGCTTGTCCTGGGCATGCTTGCGGTGGGTCTTGAACAGCCAGGAATAGACTTCCTGGCGCTCCTTGACGGACGCCTTGGTGACCTCGTCCCAGCCTGCCTTCGGGTGGGTGCGCAGGTAGCCGGCCAGCCACAGCTCGAGCGGGTGGACCGAGGCGACGTAGCCGCGGTCGGCCAGCGACATGTTCGCGACCGAGTACTGGTCGTACATCTTGACGATGCGCTCCTCGTCGACTTCGCGGTCGTCCGGCAGATGGGTGTGGATGAACTTGCCGAATTCGGCCAGCGAGGCATCCGGCATGATGGTGCGGTGGACCGCCGCCAGCTTCGACGCGGCCGGGCGCACGCCCTGCATCAGCGTAGTCTCGACCTCGGCCCATTCCATGCCGCGGTACTTGTTCCAGAAGCGCGCCAGGAAGTCCTTGCCTTCGCGGTCGGCAAAGCGTGACAGGTACTCGGCGCGGCGCGGATCGTCGGCATCGGCCAGCAGCTGGGCGGAGGAGCCCGGCAGCTGGAACATGTAGTAGCGCACCACGTCGCGCATCAGGCGCACGAACACCAGGTTGGTGGAGTTCTGCAGCGCCTGCTGGACGGTGAGGATGCGGCTGTCGTCCAGCTTGCTGAAGTTGCCGAAGGTGTGCAGGCCGCCGCCGGTGAAGAAGGCTTCACCCGGATTGCCCGAATACTTGCGCTCCATCGCCGCCGCCAGCATCGGCTGCAGGCCGCGGTCGGCGCCCGCCGGCAGCGTCATGAAGTACTCGACGCCCCACTGGCTCAGGCGGTCCTTCGGATCGATCCTGACGTTTTCCAGTTCGGCCTTCGACATCGGCTCGTAGCGCTGGTGCAGCTGGTCGACGATGTCCATGTAGGTGACCAGGGTGCGCAGCTTGGCGGTCGAGCCCAGGTCCAGCTTCGCGCCTTCGTTGATGTCCAGCGGCTGGTCGTAGTTGTCGGTCTGGACGCGCAGGTAGTTGACCTTGTCGCCGCGCTCCATCAGCGTGAAGCTGTACACCACCTTGGACGGATCGCCGTTGCCGAGCATGCCCTTGCCGGTCAGGCCGGCGGCCGCCGCGGCGTCGTTGTCGGTCAGGCGGCGTAGCGCAGCGGTGACGGCCTTCTGCGCTTCCGAATTCAGGGTCGTCACCACCGACAGGTCGAGGCGGTCGAGGTTGTACATGCGCGAGTCGCCCAGCAGGTTGGCCAGGTGGTTGCGCACCGCGTTGGCGGCCTTGCGGGTGACGAAGGTGTTGGCCGGCGGCGGCGCCACGCCGGAGCCGAGCGCCGGATGCAGGACCGCGGCAATGGCCGCGTCGCGCAGCTGCGGCGAGATCACGCCGGCCTGCGCCAGCACGCGCAGGTGGCTGTTGGTGAGCGTCTCCAAGTCCTTCTCGCCGGCGCCCAGGTAGTAGGCCGGGCGACGCTGCGCGATCATCAGGGAAAGCGCTTCCTTGTAGACCAGCGCGAATTCGGGGGTGACGGCATTGCTGGACAGGATCCGGTTGACCTGCGCGAAGTCGCGGCCGTACCAGACCCACATACCGTCGCCGATGCCGTTCACTTCGCCGTAGCCCAGCTTGGCCGACAGCGGCACGGTGTTCAGGTATTCGAGCACGATGCGGCGCCGCGTGCCGCTGGTGTCCTCGCCGTCCTGGTAGGAGCGCAGCATGGCCGATGCCATCTGGCGCAGCTTGTCGCCCAGCGAGGCGGTGCGGCCTTCCGGCGAGTGGCGGTACTTCTCGATCTGGGTCGCGAGCGTGGAGCCGCCGGCGACGCGCCCGCCGCTGCCCAGGCCGACCGCGTGCAGCGACTTGTCGAATACCGCCTTCGAAAAGCGGTCCCACTCCACCGCCGGATTGCGCTTCGGGTAGGTGGTGTCGAGCAGCTCGCGGTTCTCGATGAACAGCAGGCTTTGCACCAGCAGCATCGGTGCGGCATCGAACTTGTCGTACAGGCGTTCCGGGAAGCGCGCCGAGAACAGCGGCTCGCCGCTGTTGTCGAGGATATCGAGGCCGGCCCGGGTCTTCTCGTGATAGGTCGCGAACAGGCCCATGTCGGCCAGCTCGACCATCTTGGGCGACATGCGCGCCTGCGCTTCGACCACGTAGTCGCGCGTCTTCAGCTTGGCCAGGTAGTTCGGCAGGTTCGAGTAGCCGAGACGCTCGTCGTAGGGGCTGGCGGCCGGGAAGCGGATCGCATCGCTCGGCCCCTTCTCGACGCGGTAGCTGATCTTGCGGGCGAGATCGGCAAAGAACTTCGCCTGCATGGCGGAGGTGCGGCTTTCGTAGACCGCGAAGGCCGAGCCGCCGGCCACTGCGATCAGCAGCAGCACCAGGAAGGCCCGCTTGACCATGCGCCAGCGGCGCCTGGGCGGCGGCGCGGCGGGCGGCTGTCCGGTGCCCGTGCGCGCGTCGGTGCCGGCGGGTAGCGGCACGGCGGTGGCTTCGAGTACGGGTTCGAGTCGCGAGGGCGTGTCGTGCAGGGGGATGTCCTGTACGGCGGCCATGGCCGGCACGCCGGCGATGGCGGCCTGGCCCGGCAGCACGAGCTTGCGGATGCGGCGCAGCATGCGGGCGGAGATGTTACGTTCCATATGGTTCAACCGGTTCTAATGTCCTGCCATTCCCGTCAACCGGCGCGCCCCATATTGCTGGTCGGTGCGAGTGATCCAGGTCGTCAAGAAGTTCACAAAGTCAGGCGCGACCTCACTCCAGATCGCACTGCCTACAGACATCATTCCACCACATCAATGTGACATTCAGGAACCGCTTCCGCAGATTTTTGACATGGCCCGAGTATTTTCGCAAAAAAACAACGGCTCAGTTTGCACGACCGTACCAGCGCCGCAACTACTCCAAATTTAGTCGTGTAACAGCTGGTATTCGGCGCCCATGCGTGTCAGTTCTGTGCACATTTCGGCGAAAGCGGCATCGACCTGCGCCGGATCGCCTTTCACCCCCAGCTCGATGTGGCGGCGGGTCTTATCGTCACCAACGCTGGGCAGGCTGAACACGTTGACATCCGGGTAGCTAGACTCCAGGCGCTCCATGAGCGGCGTCAGCACGGACTCGGCCTGCTCGTACACCAGCAGCGCGCGTTCGCTTCTGGCTTCACGGTGGAACATCGCCTGGTAATGGTTGTCGAGCACCCAGGCGATCATCGGCGCGGCCATGACGGGGAAGCCGGGCACGAAGTGGTGCGCCGCCGCCGGGTGGCGTGCGACGGTGAAGCCGGGAATGCGGTTGTAGGGGTTCGGGATGAGTGCGGCCCCTTGCGGGAATTCGGCCATCTTGAGGCGCTGCAGGTTGTCGGGCGCCTCGAGGTCCGCTTCGATGCCGGCCTCGCGCGCGGTCTCGCGGATGCGTTCCTGCACCAGCAGCTTGCCTTCCGGGTGCAGCACCAGCGGCACGCCGAGCGCCGCCGCCGCGCACTGCCGCGTGTGATCGTCGGGGGTCGCGCCGATGCCGCCGCAGGAGAACACGACGTCATTGCCGGCCAGGGTCCGCTGCAGCAGCGCGGTGATGCGCGCCGGGTCGTCGCCGACGATCTCGGCCCACGCCAGCTGCAGGCCGCGCTCGCCCAGCAGTTCGATCACCTTGGGCAGGTGCTTGTCGCTGCGTTTGCCGGACAGGATCTCGTCGCCGATGATGATCAGGCCGAATGCCATGGAGCGCCTCCGTCGATGGAAATGGCTTCAGTCTTTCACGAAAGGCGCCTGGCCGGCGCGCAGGTCGGCCAGCGCCTGCAGGCAGTAGTACTGGAACCACAGGCCGGTGAAGATGAAGATGATCAGGTAGAGCCAGATCGACAGCACCGCCAGTACCGGGAACAGCACCACCGACAGCAGCGCACCGCCGATCCAGGCCACGCCCGGCAGGGCGCCGAGCAGGCCGGAGACGATGCCGATGACCAGCAGCTGGCGGCGGCGCGTGGCGACGATGATGCGGCGCTCTTCCAGGCTGGCGTGGATGGACAGCGCGTCGTAGCTCATCACGCGCGCCGTCAGCCAGCCCCACAGCAAGGCCTGCACCAGCAGCGCCAACGGCGCCAGCGCATACAGCGGCAGGGTCACGATCCACAGCAGCGCGAACACCACGATGCCGGACAGGTTCACGCCCAGGCTGCCGAGGAAGCTGCCGCCCTCCTTGCGCTCGAGCTGCGGGAACTGCACGCGGCTCACATGGCGCGCAATGGCCGGCATCGCGCCCACGCCGATGAACAGGAGCGAGGTGATGATCATCAGCGGCAGCAGCGCGAGCATGGCCACCAGCGGCACCACCAGGGTCTTGAGGAAGCCCAGGCCCAGCGTGGCCAGGATGCTGCTGCTGGTCTCGAACAGGCCGTATTCGCTGAAGGTGGCCTGCAGCCAGTCGTACAGCGGCTGCATGCCCGCGTACAGCAGGCTGCCCCACAGCGCCAGCGAGAGCAGCAGCGGCACCACCGACAGCAGCAGCATGCGGCTCGAGAACTGCGAGCGCAGCGCGCGGCCGTAGGCGATCGCGATCGGGCGCAGCATCAGGCCGTGCCTTTCGGCCGGCGCGAGAAGGCTTCCGCCAGGCGCACGACACCCAGCCACTGTTGGCGCCAGAAGCCGCGGCCATAGTCGCGCGGCGGCTTGACGCTACCGTCGGGCGCGGTGCGCTCGAACTGGTCGCGCACGCCGGTGCCGTGGAAGCCGGGCGCGAAGTTGGCGGTGCCGAACAGCTGGTCCCAGAGCGGCAGCAGCACGCCGAAGTTGCAGCCGCCCAGCTCCCTGCCCTTCGACTCGTGGCCGATGCCGACCGCGTGGTGGGTGCGGTGGAAGCGCGGCGACACCAGCAGGCGTTCGCCCAGCCAGCCGAAGTGGATGCGCACGTTCGCATGCTGCAGCGACTGCAGGGCGCGCGACACCGACACCAGCAGCACGTACTGCGAAGGCGCCACGCCGATCGCCAGCGCGATCACGGCCAGGTAGACGTCGCGCAGCAGGTCGTCCAGCAGGTGGTTGCGGTCGTCGCTCCACAGGTTCATGTTGCGCTGGCTGTGGTGCAGGCTGTGCAGCGCCCACCACCAGCGGAACTTGTGCTGGCCGCGGTGGAACCAGTAATCGAAGAAGTCGAGCACGACAAGGTAGACCAGGAAGCTGGCCAGCGGGCTCATGCCGGTCACCAGCGACTCCAGGTTAAACGGATGCATGCCTTCCATGCGCAGCGCACCGGCCACGTGGTCCATGATCGGGTCGAGCGTGAAGAAGACCGCCATCGTGAAAAAGCCCAGGCGGTGGATCAGGGTGTAGACGAAGTCGTTCCAGCGCGCGGCGCGGTCGCTCATCTTCTGCGCGGGAATGAGGGCTTCGAGCGGGCGCAGCACCAGGAACAGGGCCGCCACTTCGCAGGCGCCGGCCAGGAACCACTCGACGCCCTCGAAGGCGTCCTCGGCGTATTCGCCCATGCCGCTGTAGAACAGGAAGGGTTCGACCACGGACTCGAACAGCCAGCCCTGGAGGAATGCGAACCAATCGAGGAAATGCTGAATCATTTTTTGAATTGAGAAGCGTAGTCCGGATGCTCTCGCAGTGTAGCGAAACAGAAGCCTTTCTGCTGAAGACCCGCGATCAGGGGCTCCAGGTTGGCCGGCGCCCATGGGTCCTTGCGCGACCAGATGCCCATGTGGGCCATGAAGATGTCGCCGTCGCGCAAAGTGGCCAGGGCGCGCTTGAGCAGCACGGCGTTCGGGTAGGCCTCGCTCGAGGTCTCGTCGCCCGAGAAGCCGGCCCTGGCCCAGCCGACGTGGCTGTAGCCGCACTGCTGCGCGGCCGCCAGCACGTTGGGCGAGGTATGCCCGCCGGGCGCGCGGAAGACCGGGTCCAGGCCGCGTCCGGTCAGTTCGCGAAAGCGCGCGTCGACGCGGCGCAGCTCGTCGCAATACTGCTGCGCGGTCCAGGTTTGCTGCCTGCCCGCGTGTACGCCGAACTGCGGCTTGACGGCGATACGGCCGCCGGCCTCGTCGCGCTTCCAGTAGACATGGTCGAAGGTGTGGCTGCCGAAGGCATGCCCTTCCGCGACCCGCGCCTTCCAGTAGGCGCCCCAGGCCGGATCCAGCGACCAGTCGCCGCGCACCGTCTTCTCGTTGGCGAGGAAGAAAGTGGCCTTGATGTGGTGCTTGCGCAGGGTGTTGGCGATCAGCTCGGCCTGCGACTGGCTGCCGGTGTCGAAGGTGAGATAGATGGTGCCTTTGCAGGGCCCGAGCGCAGGCTCGGGCGCAGCGGATGCCTGCAGGCCTGGTAATACGGAAGCCGCCAGCAGCAGCGCCGCCGGTTTCATCACATCCTCGGCGCCGAATTGGCGAAGAACACGCCGTGCGGCGAGCGGCCGACCGGGATCTGCTTGATCACCTTGCGGCTGGCGACGTCGATCACCGCCACCTTCTTGATCCAGCGTTGGGTCACCCACAGGGTCTTGCCGTCGGCCGACAGTTCCATGCAGTCTGGACCGCCCGGCACCGGGATCATGCCGACGTTTTCCAGCGTGACCTGGTCGATGATGTTGATCGAGTTCTGCACGCGGTTCGAGACGAACACGTGGCGCTTGTCGCCGACGGCGCGGAAGTTGTGCGCGCCGTTGCCGGTCTTGATGCGCTTGACCGACTTCGCGGTGCGCCAGTCGATCACCTCGACGTAGTCGCTGCCCATGATCCCGACCAGCAGGTATTTGTCGTCCGGGGTCATGGTGATGCCGGCCGGGAGCTTGCCGACCGGGAGGGTCCACTTGATCGCGCCGGTCTTCAGGTCGAGCGCGCTGACCTGGTCGCTGCCCTGGCGGGTGATGAAGGCGGTGGTGCTGGCGGCATCGAAGGCGATGTGGCTGGGCATGCGCGGCATCGGCACGCGGCGGCTCAGGATCAGCTTGCCGTTCACGTACTGGTAAATGTCGACGCGGTCCAGGCGCAGCGCGGTCGAGACGAACCATTTCTGGTCCGGCGAGAAGCCGATCTGGTAGGGGTCGAGCACGTCGGTCAGGCGCTGCTGGATTTTGCCGGTGATCGGGTCCAGGAAGATCAGCTCGTTGCCGACCGAGCTGGCGACGATCACGGACTTGTTGTCCGGCGTGGCCATCAGGTGGTGCGGCTCCTTGCCCACGGCAAAGGTGCCATTGTCGGCGCCGGTTTTATGGTCGAGCAGCTGGACCGTGGCATCACGCGAATTCAGGACGACGACAACGTTGGCCTGGGCCGCCTGCACGGCGCTCAACAAACAGATACCAGTAACAAAAAGCTTACGGAAACGACGCAGCATGGGAGGACGAAAGCCCGGAGGTGGAAGAAGTTCATATTCTACGGGGAAACGTTCAGTCCCAGAGGGCGGTTGACAGGTTTCCTGCGCATTTCGGCGCGCCGCCGCAACACAGTGGAAAAGGCGTCAACAGAAGCGTGATGGCAGCCAGACAGCGACATGCACTACAATCGCCATTTCACCCTGAACAAGAGGACAACACCATGCCCATCAACACCACGAATTCCGGCCTGCAATACGAAGACACCGTCGTCGGCGACGGTCCGGAAGCCAAGGCCGGCCAGTACGTGACCGTGCACTACACCGGCTGGCTGCAGAACGACGACGGCAGCCAGGGCGCCAAGTTCGATTCCAGCAAAGACCGCAACGACCCGTTCCAGTTCCCGCTGGGCGCCGGCCACGTGATCAAGGGCTGGGACGAAGGCGTGCAAGGCATGAAGGTGGGCGGTGCGCGCCGCCTGATCATCCCGGCAGCCCTGGGCTACGGCGCACGCGGCGCCGGCGGCGTGATTCCGCCGAACGCGACGCTGATTTTCGACGTCGAGCTGCTGGGCCTGTGATATGTAGGGTGGGCACCATGTGCCCACGCGTGGGCTCGGAGAGCCCACCCTACCGAGGCCTACCTCTAAAACATCCCCAAATCAACAGTGATTCCGCGCACGATGCGCTAAGATGGCCGAAGTATTGCCATTTTATTCAAGGAGTCACCATGAGTTTGCAAGAACAGTTCGCCCAGGCCCAGGCCGATTCGAAGAACCTGCCCGAGCGTCCGGACAACATGACCCTGCTGAAGATCTATGCCCTGTACAAGCAGGGCGCGAGCGGCGACGCCACCGGCGAGCGCCCCGGCTTCACCGACATGATCGGGCGCGCCAAGTTCGACGCCTGGGCCGCCCTGAAGGGCACCTCGCAGGAAGACGCGATGCAGCAGTACGTCGACCTGATCGAAGACCTCAAGAACGCGTAAGCCTTACGCGAACACCTTGCGCATGCTTTCCGCCACCTTCGTCTCGATTGTGGAGCGGAAAGCGCCCATCAGCATACCGAGCCTGATGCGCAGATCGGCCTGACGCTCGCCCAGCGCGAGCGTTCCTTCCACACCGCTGCGCTCGAAACGCAGTATGTCCCCGTCCCACTTGCATTGCAGGCCATATTCGCCGGCCAGCTTGTCCGCCACTTTCTGGGCCGCCGCGCGCGCCGCGACCGGGCTGAGCTGATGCTGCTGGGTGATGCTGATATCCGCCATCTGGCAATCCTTCCTGATCGAAAACAACAGAGCCCGCCATGATGCCAGCTGGGCAGCGCATTGGCTAGTTGACTTAAATCAATGTCTACTTCGAATGACGGGCGACCATTTCCCGTGCAGCCTGCGCATTGCAGCCTGCTCCACCGGAGAAACCGATCATGACGTCAGAAGCCACCCTGCCCGACCCCGCCCAGCCACCGATCGGCTATGTGCCGATGCCGGCCGCTCCTTATCGCCAGCACCGCAAGGCCGCGCAGCTGCTCGCCCAGCCGGGCCGTCCGCGCTTGCCGACCGGTCCCGGCCTTGCCGACGGTCTCGAAAACGGACCGCAGCAGGACGTCCCGCTGCCCTACGTCTTCGGTGCGCGGGTACTGATGTGGAAGCAGGACCCGTCGGTGTCCGAGATCGGCACCCGCAAGGTGTTCCTGCCGGGGGTGGTGCTGGCCGGCCCGCGCGACGCCCGCATCGCCATCGCCAGCGACCCGGACGTCGCGGCGGTCGAGCCGAACGCCTTCGGCGACTTTGTCACCATGCCGGACACGCCGCAGTTCGATGCCGTCCACACCTATGCGGTGGTGCGCCAGACCCTGACCATGTACCAGCGCGCCCTGTCCACCGCGGGCGCCGCCATGCCCCTGCCCTGGCAATGGAACAGCAGCGTCGACACCTCGCCGCTGCAGGTCCATCCCTACGGCCTGCCGAACGTGATGAACGCCTATTACAGCCGGACCCAGGCCTGCCTGAAGTTCGGCGACTTCATCCCGCCCGGCGAGACCGCGCGCGTGTACACCTGCCGCTCCTTCGACATCGTCTCGCACGAAACCGGCCATGCGGTGCTGGACGGCCTCAAGCCGCAATGGCTGATGGCGGACAATCCGCCGCAGACCGGCGGCCTGCACGAAGCCTTCGGCGACCTTACCGCGATCTTCCTGGCGCTGTCCCAGCTCGACCAGTGCGAAGCCGTGGTGGCCCAGACCAAGGCCCACCTGCACGACAAGACCTTCCTGGCCGACATCGCCGAGCAGTTCGGCCTGGCGCTGGGCAGCACCAACGGCCTGCGCAATGCCGACAACGACCTGACCCTGAGCGAAGCCGGCACCGAAGTCCACGCGATCTCCCAGGTGTTCACCGGCGCGGTGTACGACATCCTGGCCGACATCTTCGCCTTCGAGCGCAACCCCGAACTGGAAGATTGCGCCAGCGTGCTGCACCGCGTGGCCGCCTGGCTGCGCGGCCTGCTGCTGCGCGCCCTGATCGCCGCGCCGGACTTTGCCGCCACCTATGCCGACGTCGCCAACGAGATGCTGCGCCTGACCCTGGAAGACGGCAAACCGCTCGAGTACACCACCTATATCCGCAACCGCTTCGCCCAGCGCGAAGTGGTCGAGGTGCCGGCTGCGCTTTCCGGCCCGCATCCGGCCGGGCTGCGCCTGGCGCCGCTGGTGCAGGATGCGCCGGGCGCGAAACAGGACCGGCGCGCCTGCTGCGGCACCATGAACCTGGCCGAGTATTACCAGGTCGAGCGCATCTTCGATGCCGAAGCGCAGGCGCTGGCGCGCTGGTGTGCCGAGCATGGCCGCTTCGGGCCGGCCGGCGAAGAGCAGGCCGCGGCGGAGGCCGAGGCCACGATGGCGGCCATCGAGGTCGGCGCCGACGGCGTCACGGCCACCGTCGCCAGCGCCAGGATCACCACCGTTCCGGCGGCCTGATGAAGATCACGGCCCGTGCCAGCGGCGGTTTTGCCGGCCGCACCGAGCGCTTCGAGCTCGACACCGGCTGCCACCGCGACGGCGGGGCGATCGAGTCCCTGCTCGATCGCCTCGATTTCTTCCAGGCCGCGCCCGCTTGCCCGGCGGGCTTCGACCAGGTCCGCTGGGAAATCACGGCCGATGATGGCCGGCGCTGCCGCACGGTGACCCTGGTCGAAGACGGCCCGGGCGCCGCCGGCTGGCAGGCGCTGATCGAACACCTGCGCGCAAGCCGCTGAAAATTCGGCGATCGCGCGCTCCCGGAGCACAACCGGGAAGAACATTTGCTTATGTGTATTGTGTATAAGCCTGATTTGTCGTAAAGGCCGAATTGCCCTAAAATACAGTGCTTTGCCGCGTCCGGCGAGCTCCCCTGTACCCAACACGCCGCCGCCTCCACTGATTAAGGACTGTTATGACCCACGTTGTCACCGAATCGTGCATCCGTTGTCGCTATACCGACTGCGTCGATGTATGCCCGGTAGATTGTTTCCGGGAAGGCCCGAACTTCCTCGCCATTGACCCGGACGAGTGCATCGACTGCGCCGTGTGCGTGGCGGAGTGCCCGGTCAACGCGATCTATGCGGAAGAGGACGTGCCGTCGGACCAGCAGCAATTCATCAAACTGAATGCCGACCTGGCGCGCCACTGGCCGTCGATCACCAAGACCAAGCCTGCCCTGCCCGACGCGGAAGAGTGGAAGGACGTCAAGGACAAGCTGGACCAGCTGGCCCGCTAAGACGTTTCCGGCGCCGGCGCACGCCGCCGGCCGCCATCCGCGGGTCGCCTCGGCGATCCGGCACCGCTCCCAGCAGAAGTGCGCCAATCGTGGCACACTATCGGCCCTCGCCTACACCAATACATATCAACAGGAAATCATCAGCATGACTACCACCCCTGAAACGGGCTCCATCGCTCCCAACAGCTCCTTTGCCGGCGCCATCGAAGCCGATGCCGTGATCATCGGCGCGGGCCCGGTCGGCCTGTTCCAGGTGTTCGAGCTGGGCCTGCTGGAGATCAAAGCGCACGTCATCGATTCGCTGCCGGCCGTCGGCGGCCAGTGCGTCGAACTGTACCCGGACAAGCCGATTTACGACATCCCGGCCGTGCCTGTCTGCACCGGCCAGGAACTGACCGACAACCTGCTCAAGCAGATCGAGCCCTTCGACCCGACCTTCC
>Ga0265798_10010383_pt1 | contig 11496 bp, 19 predicted proteins | sample P3T30metagenome_FD_192430 | JGI IMG/M metagenome (GOLD analysis project Ga0265798, IMG submission 192430) | Plant litter microbial communities from East Loma Ridge, Irvine, California - P3 T30 | ecosystem: Environmental > Terrestrial > Plant litter > Unclassified | place: USA: California... | reverse complement strand
AAAATTAGCAGGTGAGATCGTTTCAGCAGCTAAAGGTGAAGGTGCCGCAGTTAAGAAAAAAGAAGATACGCATAAAATGGCTGAGGCTAACAAAGCGTTCTCTCACTTCCGTTTCTAATATTACATTAATAACAAAATGTCAAGAGATTTAAAATACACAAGAAATATTGGTATTGCAGCTCACATTGATGCGGGTAAAACCACAACAACCGAGCGTATCCTTTATTATGCAGGTGTTAGTCACAAAATTGGTGAAGTGCACGAAGGTGCAGCAACCATGGACTGGATGGCACAAGAGCAGGAGCGTGGTATTACCATTACTTCTGCTGCTACAACAGTTAATTGGAACTACAGAGGCCAGAAATACCATGTCAACGTAATTGATACCCCGGGTCACGTGGATTTTACCGTAGAGGTAAATCGTTCATTACGTGTACTTGACGGATTGGTGTTCTTGTTTTCAGCAGTTGATGGTGTTGAGCCTCAATCTGAAACCAACTGGCGCTTAGCAAACAACTACAATGTACCACGTATTGGTTTCGTTAACAAAATGGACCGTTCTGGTGCTGACTTCCTTAAAGTTGTTGGACAGGTTAAAAACATGTTGGGTAGTAATGCAGTTCCATTGCAATTACCTATCGGTTCTGAAGACAGCTTCAAAGGTGTTGTTGATTTAATTAACAACCGTGGTATCGTTTGGAATGAACATGATAAAGGTATGACCTTTACTGAAGTGCCAATTCCTGATGATATGATTGATGATGTTGCAGAATGGAGAGAGAAATTGCTTGAATCTGTAGCAGATTATGATGAGTCATTGATGGAGAAATTCTTCGATGCTCCTGATACAATCACGGAACGTGAAGTTTTAGACGCTTTACGTGCAGCAGTATTGGACGCTAAAATTGTACCTATGGTATGTGGTTCATCTTTCAAAAACAAAGGTGTTCAAACCATGCTTGATTATGTGATGGAATTATTGCCATCGCCTATGGACGTTGAAGGCATTACTGGTACCAATCCAAACACTGGTGAAGAGATTTTACGTCAGCCAAGCGAAAAAGAGCCTTTTGCAGCTTTAGCATTTAAAATTGCAACAGATCCTTTCGTAGGTCGTCTATGCTTTATCCGCGTTTATTCAGGTAACCTTGAAGCTGGTTCATACGTGTACAATGCACGTTCTGAAAGTAAAGAGCGTATTTCCCGTATCTTCCAAATGCACGCAAATAAGCAAAACCCAATCCCTAACGTAGGTGCTGGTGATATTGCTGCGGTAGTTGGTTTCAAAGACATCAAAACTGGAGATACCCTTTGCGATGAGAAAAACCCAATCATCCTGGAATCAATGAACTTCCCTGAGCCGGTAATCGGTTTAGCGATTGAGCCTAAAACGCAGGCTGACGTTGATAAACTAGGTATGGGCTTAGCGAAATTAGCTGAAGAAGATCCTACCTTCAGAGTACAAACAGATCAGGAAACTGGCCAAACTGTAATCTCTGGTATGGGTGAGCTTCACTTAGATATTTTGATCGATCGCTTAAAACGTGAGTTTAAAGTAGAGGTTAATCAAGGTGCGCCACAAGTTGCTTACAAAGAAGCCATCACTGGTACTGCTCAACACCGTGAAACATACAAAAAACAAACTGGTGGTCGTGGTAAATTCGCGGATATCCAGGTTGTTATTTCACCAATTGATGCAGATTTCGAAAAAGGTGGTCTTCAGTTCGTAAACGAAATTGTAGGTGGTTCAATCCCTCGTGAATTTATCCCTTCAGTAGAAAAAGGATTTGCTGCTGCCATGTCAAATGGTGTGCTTGCAGGTTTCCCGCTTCCTGATATGAAAGTTCGTTTGATTGATGGTTCATTCCACGCAGTCGATTCAGATGCTTTATCTTTCGAGATTGCAGCGCGTTCTGCATTCCGTGAGGCATTGCCGAAATGTAAGCCTGTGTTGATGGAGCCAATCATGAAAATTGAAGTATTGACTCCAGAAGAAAACATGGGTGATGTAATGGGTGACTTAAACCGTCGTCGTGGCCAACTGCAAGGTATGGACACTCGTAATGGTTCACAAGTTATTAAAGCCCTTGTACCACTTTCAGAAATGTTCGGTTATGTAACCCAGTTACGTACCATCACTTCAGGTCGTGCAACATCTACTATGGAGTTTGATCACTACGAACCAGCTCCAAGAAACGTTCAGGATGAAGTAATTGCTAAAGCAAAAGGCAAGGTTAAATCCGGAGAATAATAAAACAAACCGGCCGACTGTTATTAATAGCTCTAACAGTCGGCTTTAAATAAACATATCATGAGCCAAAGAATCAGAATTAAATTAAAATCTTACGATTACAACTTGGTAGATAAATCTGCTGAGAAAATCGTTAAGACTGTTAAGCCTACAGGCGCAGTAGTTAGTGGTCCAATTCCATTGCCTACAGAAAAGAAAATCTTTACTGTTTTACGTTCACCACACGTGAACAAAAAAGCAAGAGAGCAATTCCAATTGTGTGCTTACAAACGTTTGTTAGATATTTATAGCTCCAACTCGAAAACAGTTGATGCCTTGATGAAACTTGAATTGCCTAGCGGTGTTGAAGTTGAGATCAAAGTTTAATTGATATAAGTACTTCAAAAAAGAAAAGGTCCCTGCAGTTTGCAGGGACCTTTTCTTTTTTATAATACAGGTTAGGGGTTGTTGCCGGATGGCAAGGGTTAGTAACCCCTGCTCTTGTAGTCGTCTAACTTATTCCGCTCATCCTGCAGCTCTCGTGCAAGTTTCTTTTCTTTCTCATTTGCCTTAACCTTATAACTCTGGTACTCGGCAGAAATTTCCTCATAAAGGCTACTCCGGTATTTGGCTTCATGCAACAATTTCGCGGAGCGAAGGATGATGATGACCAGTGCCAGTGCAAGCACAAGGATGATGGTCCACACCATAGTATTGTAGGTACCCTTAGAAAAGGAAATGCCCATAAAGGTTATTTCATCCAGTCTTTGGTTGCTGCTGTTTAAGGCACTTTCTTTCCCGCTAAGCTGTGCTTTCAGATCCGCAATGGTTTTCTGTTCTTCAGCGATTTGCTTTCTTAAGGCCGGTAACTGCCGGCGCTCGGTACGAAGCGTGTCGTTTACATTCTTCCAGAAGGTGTTCAGGCGGGCCGGATTGACCACCTTAAATCCGTTCAGGTTCTTGCTTTTCGACAGGATGCTTTGATACTGGCCGCGTAGGCTGGGGTCCGTATTCACGCTATCTTTTGCGGTCTGTTGTGCAGCTACAGGGTTTGTGTTTAATGCAAAAAATAAAACGGCGAAAAAGAGGTGTATAAATTTTCTCATAGGTCTGGTTCTTCTAATTTAACATTAATATTTTAATTTTATTGTGTTTGGGGCATAGATGTTATCTTTGCGCCAATGTCGATTCTCTTATTTACCCTGGTAATACTGCTTGGTGCTTTTATGGCCGGCCTGGTTGGCTCGCTGACAGGACTGGGTGGAGGGGTGATCATCATTCCGCTGTTAACCCTCGTTCTTGGGGTAGATATACATTATGCGATCGGCGCTTCTATCGTGTCCGTTATTGCCACCTCTTCAGGTTCTGCAGCAGCTTATGTTAAAGAAGGGATCACCAATATTCGTATCGGTATGTTTCTGGAAATTGCCACCACGATCAGTGCGATCTTTGGTGCCGTAGTTGCCGTTTACATCAATCCCAATTACATATCCGTCATCTTTGGTGGTATCCTCTTGTTTTCTGCTGCGATGATGTTGCGTAAGAAAGTAGACCATTCAGATACCGATACTTCCGGAAAGCTTGCGAACTACTTCAAGTTAAACGGAAGTTATCCCACAGCAACTGGTGAGCAGCCTTATGCGGTGCACAATGTTGCGGGCGGCTTTTTGATGATGGCCGTGGCCGGTGTTGCCTCTGGCTTATTGGGTATTGGTTCGGGTGCATTGAAGGTGCTTGCCATGGATAACATCATGCGTATACCTTTTAAGGTGTCGACAACCACCAGTAATTTCATGATGGGGGTGACGGCAGCCGCAAGTGCTGTGGTGTACCTGCACCGGGGGCAGATTGACCCAGGGATTGCCATGCCGGTTTGTTTAGGGGTATTGATTGGCGCAAGAGCGGGATCGAAGATCCTGATCAAATCGAAACCAGAGAAGCTGAAGATCCTGTTTGCAGGCGTCGTAACTTTCCTGGCATTACAAATGATTTATAACGGGATAAAAGGATAGCGGTGGACGTGCAGCAGAAACATAGGACGAAGGATAGGGACATGCAGCTCATCATGGGTAACTTGCTCCGGATTGGGGTGCTGTTATCCATGACGGTCGTTTTTATTGGCGGGGTCATCTATCTGATTGGCTTTGGTCAGCAAAAAGCGGATTACAGCGAGTTCATTATGGACGATGCAGGCTTCTTTTCCCTGGAAAGCATCTGGGCTGGCATCCTTGATTTAAATGGTAAGGCCATCATTCAACTGGGCATTTTACTGCTCATTTTCACACCCATCTCCAGGGTGATTTTAGCGGTAATCAGCTTTTTTATAGAGCGCGATTACCTGTATGTGCTGATTGGATTGATGATTTTAAGCATCATTTTGTTCAGCTTAAGCAACAAGTTAGCGGGTTAAAGGGGTGTAAGTGCTTCAATCGCAAGTTACTTCAGTTCTACACGCAACTTCCTGAAAATAATGGTACTTATTTGAAAAATAAATAAGCTAACTGTTTGAATATTAATAATACTTTCGTATTTTTGCCCTCCCTTAAACGGGGATTGTATCCACCTTGAACGAAGCCCTACTGCTTCGATGGGTGTTAAAATTTAAAAAAGAAAATGTCAGGTATTATTGGAAAAAAAGTAGGAATGACCAGCATTTTCGATGCCGAAGGAAGAAACATTCCTTGTACGGTAATCGAAGCTGGGCCTTGTGTAGTAACACAGGTAAAGACCGTGGAGAACGACGGTTACGTTTCAGTTCAGTTAGGTTTCGACGAAGCCAAAGCTAAAAACACTACCCAGCCTTTGAAAGGCCACTTTGCAAAAGCAAACACCACCCCAAAACGTAAATTAGTAGAATTTGATCCATTTGAAGAGAGCGTAGCTCTTGGAGATACGGTTGATGTTACGATTTTCAACGAGGGTGATTTTGTTGATGTTGTTGGTACTTCAAAAGGTAAAGGTTTCCAGGGTGTTGTAAAACGTCATGGTTTCGGTGGTGTTGGTGGCCAGACTCACGGTCAGCACAACAGAATGCGTGCGCCGGGTTCATTGGGTGCTGCGTCTTATCCAGCTCGTGTATTTAAAGGTATGCGTATGGCGGGAAGAATGGGTGGCGACAGAGTAAAGGTTCAGAACTTACAAGTTTTGAAAGTTTATGCTGATCAAAATCTTGTTGTAGTTAGTGGTTCCGTACCAGGAGCTAAGGGTTCTTACGTAATCTTAGATAAGTAAGCAGATGGAAGTTAAAGTATTAAACATTTCAGGACAAGAAACAGGTGCCACAGTGCAACTTCCTGAGTCAGTTTTTGGCATATCACCTGTTGATCATGCTATTTATTTAGATGTAAAGCAATACCTGGCAAATCAGCGCCAAGGCACGCACAAGTCTAAACAACGTAATGAGATTGCAGGTTCTACCCGTAAGCTATACAAACAAAAAGGTACTGGTGGCGCTCGTGCTGGTAGTATTAAATCACCTTTGTTTAATGGTGGTGGTCGTGTGTTTGGTCCTCAACCACGTGATTACAGTTTTAAATTGAACAAGAAATTAAAATCTCTTGCACGTAAGTCAGCATTGTCTTACAAAGCACAAGACAACAATGTTGTTGTATTGGAAGATTTCACTTTCGACACAATCAAAACTAAAAACTACATCAACTTGGTTAACGCGTTAAGCTTGACTAACGAGAAAACATTGCTGGTTTTACCTTCACAGAACAACAATATCTATTTATCAAGCAGAAACATTCAGAAAGTGAAAGTTACTACTGCAGATCAGTTGAACACTTATGATGTGTTAAACTGTGGCAAGCTTTTGTTAACTGCGGATTCTGTTAAAACATTGGAGGAGGCATTTGCCAAATAATATGGAATTTTTAAAGAAACCAATATTAACCGAAAAAGCTTCTGCGTTGACAGAAAAGTCTAACCGCTTTACTTTCAAGGTAGAACACAAAGCAAATAAATTGCAGATTAAAGCAGCTGTAGAGAAGATGTACGGTGTTAACGTTGTAGCCATCAATACTATGGTTGTAAACGGAAAACTAAAGTCCAGAAACACTAAAGGTGGTTTAGTTTCGGGTCGTAGCCCGAAATACAAGAAAGCAGTTGTAACGTTGAAAGACGGTGAGACAATTGATTATTACTCGAATATTTAATCAGAATTGAATAATTTATAACTATGGGCTTAAGAAAATTTAAACCAGTTACTCCGGGTACCCGCTTTAGAGTAGGTGCCAGCTTTTCGGAGATTACAGCAACCAAGCCCGAAAAATCATTGGTTGTATCTTCTAAAAAATCGGGAGGACGTAATAACACAGGAAAGATGACTATGCGCTACTTAGGTGGTGGTCACAAGAAATCTTACCGTTTGATTGACTTCAAACGTGATAAGTTTGATATTCCTGCAACAGTAGCTACTGTTGAATACGATCCAAACCGTACCGCACGTATTGCATTATTACACTACGTAGATGGTGAGAAGCGTTACATTATTGCACCTGAGGGATTGCAAGTAGGACAAACAGTAGTTTCGGGAGAAACAGCTACTCCAGAGGTAGGGAACACATTGAAGTTGGCCAGTATTCCATTGGGATCTATTGTGCACAACGTTGAGATTCACCCAGGCCGTGGAGCACAGTTAGCACGTAGTGCAGGTGCTTATGCACAATTAGCTGCACGTGATGGTAAATATGCAACCTTGAAGATGCCTTCAGGAGAGACCAGATTAATTTTGGTTACCTGCTTAGCAACAATTGGCGCTGTTTCCAACTCTGATCATGCAAATGAAGTATTAGGTAAGGCAGGCCGCAAACGTTGGTTAGGTATTCGTCCTAGAACACGTCCGGTAGCCATGAACCCTGTCGATCACCCAATGGGTGGTGGTGAAGGTCGTTCATCAGGAGGTCAGCCTCGTTCAAGAAATGGTATGTATGCCAAAGGCTTCAAGACCCGTACACTTAAAAAATACTCAAATCGTTTCATCGTAGAGAAAAGGAAAAAATAATGGCTCGTTCAATTAAAAAAGGACCTTATATTGACCACAACGTAGAGAGAAAAGTAGTCTCTATGAATGATACAGGCAAAAGGACTGTAATCAAAACTTGGTCACGCAGATCAATGATCTCACCAGATTTCGTGGGTCATACATTTGCAGTACACAACGGTAATAAATTTATACCGGTATACGTAACAGAAAACATGGTTGGTCACAAACTGGGAGAGTTTGCTCCAACCAGAACATTTAGGGGTCACTCTGAAAAAAGAAAATAATTAAGAGATGGAAGCAGTAGCGAAATTAAACAATTGTCCAACCTCACCGCGTAAAATGCGTTTGGTTGTAGATCTTATCAGAGGCGAGCGTGTAGAGAAAGCATTACATATTTTGAAATTTACCAATAAAGAAGCAGCACAAAAAGTTGAGAAACTTTTGTTATCCGCTATCAAAAACTGGGAAACTAAAAATGAAGGTTCTCGTCCTGAAGAAAACCAACTGTATGTTAAAACCATCATGGTTGGTGGTGGCCGTCAGCTTAAACGCTTAAGACCGGCACCTCAAGGCCGCGGTTTCAGAATTCGCAAGCGTTCTAACCACGTAACTTTGATAGTAGATAGTAAAATCGTTGAAACTCAAACTAATTAACAGAAATGGGACAAAAAGCACATCCAATAGGTAACAGGTTAGGAATCATCAAAGGTTGGGATTCTAACTGGTTCGGTGGCAACAACTATGCTGATAAATTAGTTGAGGACGAAAAAATAAGAAAATACCTTTCTGCACGTATCGCTAAAGGCGGCGTAGCGAAAGTTGTTATCGAGCGTACATTAAAGCGCATCACTGTTACCATTCACACTGCCCGTCCGGGTATTGTAATTGGTAAAGCAGGACAAGAGGTTGACAAGATTAAAGAAGAGCTGAAACAACTTACTAAAAAAGAGATTCAGATCAACATTTTCGAGATCAAACGTCCTGAGTTAGATGCACAATTAGTGGCAGAAGGCGTTGCTAAGCAATTAGAGGCAAGGATCTCTTTCCGTAGAGCAATGAAATCTACCATCGCATCAACCATGCGTATGGGCGCTGAAGGTATCAAGATCATGACTTCAGGTCGTTTAGGTGGTGCAGAGATGGCACGTAGCGAGCAGTATAAAGAAGGAAGAATTCCTTTGCATACTTTCCGTGCGGACATTGACTATGCACTAGCTGAAGCTTTGACTACTTATGGTAAAATAGGTGTTAAAGTATGGATCTGCAAAGGTGAAGTTTACGGTAAACGTGATCTTTCTCCAAACATCGGTTCGACCAGCAATGCACCTGGTAAAGGTGGCAGACCTGAAGGCGCATTCGGTGGCGGCAGAGACAGAGACAACAGAGGCGGTGGCGAAAGACGTAACGATAACCGCGGTGGTGGTAATCGTGGCGGAAGAGGCCCCGGTCAAGGTGGTCCTGGAGCAGGAAGAGATAACAGAGGCGGAAACACTCCTAACAGAGGTCCTCGTAAATAATTAGTTAACAAATCGTTTTACGATAATATTAAAATAAAATGTTACAGCCAAAAAGAACGAAGTTCAGAAAGATGCAAAAAGGCAGAATGAAAGGTTTAGCTACACGTGGAGCTGAACTATCATTCGGATCTTTCGGGATCAAATCTCTAGAGTCGACCTGGATTACCAGCCGTCAGATAGAGGCAGCCCGTATCGCGGTAACTCGTTTCATGAAACGTGAAGGCCAGGTGTGGATTAGAATTTTCCCGGACAAACCGGTAACTAAGAAGCCAGCTGAAGTACGTATGGGTAAAGGTAAAGGTGCTCCTGAATACTGGGTAGCTGTTGTTAGACCCGGACGTATTATTTTTGAAGCAGAAGGTGTACCTTTGGAAGTTGCCAAAGAAGCCATGAGATTAGCCGCTCAGAAATTACCGATCCAGACAAAATTTGTAGTACGTAGAGATTACGTAGAAGCATAAAAAAGTATTGGGTTGCATGTTGTAAGTAACTTGTTATTATAACCTCTAGACCCAACACATTAAAATTAATAAAATGAAGAACTCAGAAATCACAGGGCTTTCACAGGAAGAACTAGTAGGCAGGATTGCAGAAGAAAAAGAAAACTTAGTTAAGTTAAAGTTTGCGCATACAATTTCGGCTATCGAAAATCCTTCCCGCATCACAAAGGTAAGAAGGAATATTGCCCAATTAAATACTGAACTGACTAAGCGCAAGGCTGTGTCTGCTAGTGAAACTAAATAACTTTAGAGTCGAAATGGAAAGACAATTAAGAAAAACAAGAACCGGGTTAGTAGTAAGCAACAAGATGGATAAATCTGTTGTGGTAGCAGTAGAACGTAAAGTGAAACACCCGATCTATGGTAAGTTCGTAAAGAAAACTACCAAATTTATGGCTCATGACGAGAAAAACGATTGCGGTATTGGTGATACAGTACTGATCATGGAGACTCGTCCGCTGAGTAAAAACAAGAACTGGAGATTAGTGGAAATTTTAGAAAGGGCTAAATAACATGGTACAACAGGAATCAAGATTAAACGTAGCCGATAATAGCGGCGCAAAAGAAGTATTGGTTATCCGTGTACTTGGTGGTACTGGAAAGCGATATGCTTCTATTGGTGACAAAATCGTTGTTACCGTGAAAAGCGCATTACCTTCTGGAAACATTAAGAAAGGAACAGTTTCTAAAGCAGTTGTTGTAAGAACAAAGAAAGAGATTAGACGTAAAGATGGTTCTTACATCCGTTTCGACGACAATGCAGCAGTATTATTGAATGCACAAGATGAGCCGCGCGGTACTCGTATTTTCGGCCCGGTAGCGAGAGAACTGCGTGAAAAACAATTCATGAAAATTGTATCATTAGCACCGGAGGTATTATAAAATGAAAAATAAAGTAACGACACCAAAAATAAAGATCCGTAAAGGAGATTTAGTAAAGGTTATAGCCGGCGATTCAAAAGGCCAGCAAGGTAACGTACTAGCAGTACAAACTGATAAGAACAGAGTATTGGTAGAAGGCATTAACCTTGTTTCAAAACATACAAAACCAAATGCTGCTACTCCAAATGGTGGTATCATTAAAAAAGAAGCTGCTCTTCACATTTCTAACGTGATGTTGGTTGATCCAAAATCTGGTGAAACTACCCGCGTTGGCAGAAAGCTAAACGCTGATGGGAAATTAGTTAGGGTTGCTAAAAAATCAGGAGAGGAGATCAAATAATGGCTTACGTACCAAGATTAAAAAGTAAATATAAAGAGGAAATTGTAAATAATCTTAAAGATAAGTTTAATTACAAAAGCGTAATGCAGGTTCCTAAACTAGAGAAAATCGCTATCAACCAGGGTGTTGGTCGTTTCTCTGTAACTGACAAGAAGATCATGGACAGCTCTATTTTAGAGATGACTACCATTTCTGGTCAGCAGGCTGTAGGCGCAAAATCTAAAAAAGATATCTCAAACTTTAAATTGCGTAAAGGTATGCCAGTAGGTGTACGTGTAACTTTACGTGATAACAACATGTATGAGTTTTTAGATCGTTTAATTTCCGTAGCTTTGCCGCGTATCCGTGATTTCAAAGGTATCAATGACAAAGGCTTTGATGGTAAAGGCAATTACACTTTAGGTGTAACTGAGCAAATCATCTTCCCGGAGATCAACATCGACAAGATCAGCAAGATCTTAGGTATGGATATTACATTTGTAACAACCGCTACCAACGACGTTGAAGCATTGGAACTTTTAAAACAATTTGGATTACCATTTAAAAATCAAACCCCAACAAATCAATAATGGCAAGAGAAGGTGTAAAAGCACGCGAAGTTAAGCGCCAAAGATTGGTGGCTAAGTACGCAGATAAACGTGCAGAATTAAAAGCTGCAGGTGACTTCGAAGGACTTGACAAGTTACCTAAAAATTCATCTCCTGTTCGTTTACACAACCGTTGTAAACTAACTGGCCGCCCTCGTGGTTACATGCGTACCTTTGGTATTTCCAGGGTTACGTTCCGCGAAATGGCATTAGCTGGTAAGATTCCGGGAGTAAGAAAAGCGAGCTGGTAAGAATATCCAGTATACATTAGAAGATCTGCATTTGCAGGACTTCTAATGTATTTGCGTTAAAAAGAATATTAACCGATGGAAGGTCGTCCCGAATGGATCGGGAAGGAAACCGCTGTCACAATCATATCAAAATGAATACAGATCCAATAGCAGATTATCTTACAAGAGTAAGAAATGCCATCAAGGCAAATCACAGAATTGT
>Ga0265798_10010382_pt1 | contig 11496 bp, 7 predicted proteins | sample P3T30metagenome_FD_192430 | JGI IMG/M metagenome (GOLD analysis project Ga0265798, IMG submission 192430) | Plant litter microbial communities from East Loma Ridge, Irvine, California - P3 T30 | ecosystem: Environmental > Terrestrial > Plant litter > Unclassified | place: USA: California... | reverse complement strand
GCCGAGCAGAAGATCCAGTCGTTCGTCACGATCGCGCGGTCGGCCACCGTCCTCTCCCCCGTGGTCGCCGACCTGGGCCTCGAGGGCGGCAGCGAGGCCCTGGCCCGGCGCGTCGGGGCCAGCAGCCCCGTCGACAGCGTCCTCATCGACATCGCCGTCACCGACACCGACCCGACACGGGCCGCACGCACCGCCGACGCCGTCGCCGCCTCGCTCGCGACCGTCGTCGAGGACGACCTCGAACGCCCCGAAGACGGCCGCAGCAGCTTCCGCATCCAGACCGTCCAGCCAGCCGACGCCCCCGACCGGCCGCTCGGGATGCCGTCCTGGGCAGGCGCGGTCCTCGGCGCCGCCCTCGGCACGCTCGTCGGACTGGGGGCCGCCGCCCTGCGCGTCGTCCTCGATCGTCGGCTCCACGACAGGAGCGACGCCGAGGCCCTGCTCACCGCCCCCGTGCTCGGCTCGATCGCCTTCGACCCCGACACCCCGCGGCATCCGCTCGTCGCCCAGCAGGGTCCGCGGTCGATCCGCGCCGAAGACGTCCGCCGCCTGCGCACGAACCTGCGCTTCCTCGGCGAGAAGTCCGCCGTCTACACCATGACCTCGGCCGTGCAGGGTGAGGGAAAGAGCACCACCGTGGCCAACCTCGCGACCGCGCTCTCCGACCTGGGGCTCCGCGTCGCCCTCGTCGACGCTGACCTGCGACGACCCGCCGTGGCCCGCATCATGGGCATCGAAGGCGAGTACGGCCTCACCGACCTCCTCGTCGGCCGCGGTGAGCTCGACACAGCCTTGCAGCCCTGGGGCGACGCCGGCCTCCACGTGCTCCCCTCCGGGCCCGTACCACCGAACCCCACCGAGCTCCTGGCCTCACCCGCGATGGCCCTCGTCCTCAGCGAGCTGCGCGACCAGTTCGACGTCGTCCTCGTCGACGCGCCGCCCCTCCTGCCGGTCTCCGACGCACTCGTCCTCGCGGGGGCCACCGACGGGGCCCTGCTCGCCGTGGCCCTGCACCAGACCTCGCGGCAGCACGTGGCCGCCGCACGCACGGCTCTCGCCGACGGACACGCTCCCCTTCGTGGCGTCGTCCTCACCAAGGCACGGCGCACGAAGCACGATGCCTACACCTACGAGTACGCCCCTCCGGCGGCTCGCACGCGCGCGTCCTGACCTGCGCGGCGACGATCCCGCCCGGTGCGGCGCAACGACGAGCTCGAGCCACACCCGACGCCCCGTCCCGAGATCGACGTGCCCGACCTCGACGCGCCTCCGCCCGTCCCCCACCGCGACCCCCGACCCTTCACTCCTGGAGCCTCCATGCCCCCCGTGACCCTCCTCTTCGTCTGCACCGCCAACCTCTGCCGATCCCCCCTCGCCGCGGCCCTGGCCGACACCACCCTGGCCGACGTGTCCCACGTCCGCGTCCTGAGCGCCGGCACCCGAGGAGTCGACGGGCGCCCCCTCCCGGAGGCGACGGTCGACACCGCACGCACGCTCGGCCTCCGGATCCCCGACACGAGTCGCGCCCTCACCGTCGATGCGGTCCGGGAGGCCGATCTCGTCCTCGGCATGACCCGCACTCACCGTCGAGACGTGGTCCGCCTGGACCGCAGCGCCAACCGCAAGGTGTTCACGCTGCTCGAGTTCGCGCGCGTCGTCGACGTCCTCGCCCGCCGCACGGACGAGGCTGCGGCGGATCCCGACAGGGCCGACGGCGCGTCGGAGACGGACGGCGCCCTGCGCCTCCGGACCTGGCTGGACGAGGCGGCGCTGTTCCGGGGGCTCGCTCCGCGCGCACTGACGCCCGACGAGGACGACGTGACCGACCCGTTCCCCGCCCCCGAACGGCTCTTCGGGCGCACCCTCGCCGAGATGACCCCGGCCCTCGACCGCGTCACCAGTGCGATCGTCCGCCAGGGCGGTCAGGACCACCGGCTGGCCGCCTGACCGCCTGGCCGCCTTCTCCGAGGACCACGAACGCCCTGGTGCCGTGCACCAGGGCGTTCGTCGTGCGCTCGGTGGCGTCAGGCGGCGCGGGTCCACGTCGGCGACACGACACCGCGCACCGTCGGCGGGCTCTCGCCCCGTCGGGGTCGAAGGTGGTGCAGCGCTCCGAGGAGCGCCGGCGCGAGCACGAAGTTGAACAGGTTCTGCTCGACGACCGAGACGGACGTCACGCCGAGCTGTGCGATCCACATCGACGCCATGGTCGCCGCGTACGAACCGAGGAGCGTCTGCGCGCGCCTGCGGGCCGCATCTGCCACCCCGAAGAGCAGTCCCACGACGACCGCCGCGACGACGAGGCCCGGGATGCCGAACACCAACCACTCGTGGAACCACTCCGGCAGCAACTGGTCGCGCCCGCTGATCTCGTCGTAGATGACGTAGTTGAAGATCGCGGTCGAGTTCTCGAACCGCGCCGGGTCGGCGAACCCGGGCACCGGTGACACGAACGACTGCAGCCACGAGTGGAGCGTGAACGGGTTCGACGTGGCGTGCACCGGCAGGACCGGAGCGAGCTGCATCGGCGTCGCCCCGTACGCGAGCAGCGACTGCAGCACGGGCACGACGCCCACCTGGGGCACGTCGAGGCCGGTGCGCTCGATCCACAGCGTCTGCCGCAAGGTCCCCACCCCGACGAACAGGGCGCCCAGTGCCGCCACCACCGCCACGACCGACCGCACCGTCGTGGTGCGTCGGCTGCGTTCCAGGTGGACCAGGCCGAAGACCATGAGCGCGAACGCCGGGGCCGCCCGGTTGAGCCCGTACGACCCGAGCGCGAACACGAGCGAGGCCGCCAGCGGCACCAGCATCCACGCCCACGGCCGCCCCGCCCGTCGCCGCCCGAGGACGAGCAGGCCCACCCCCATCGGCAGCAGGGGCCGCAGGGCGATCGACAGGTAGGCCAGGGGACCCTCCCCGAAGAGCGGATTGCCCTGGAGGTCTTCGATGCGGCCCGAGAGGAAACCGGTGACGGCGTCGACGGTGGGGAAGCGCAGGAGCAGCCCCACCAGGCCGAGGACGATGAGCGTCGTGGGCGCCACCGAGACGACGAGCGGGGTGACCGGCGACGGATGCTCAGCCCTCGACCGGCGCCGGCGCACCGCCACGTCGACGGCGCCGGCGATCGCTCGCGCGCCGATGAGGACGGCGAACGAGGCGTTGCCGAGGAGCAGCACGGTGAAGGCGTCCTCCGTGGTGCCGAGGCGGTACCAGAAGCGGTCGCCCGACCCGACGTACTGGAGGATCACGGGCACGCCGCAGCCACGGAAGCACTCCCACGCGAGGCAGAGGCTCAGCGTGTCGACCCGCAGGCCGGGGCGGACGGCGCGCGACACGGCCGCCGCCGCCGTGACGAGGACCGCGTGCAGCGCGACCGACCAGACGAAGACGTCCGCCGAGCCGCCGACGACGACCGCTCGTGCGCACGACAGGACCACGAGCACGAGGGTGGCCCCCAGGACGACCCTGTGCAGGGCGCGCTGCGAGGCCAGCACGGTACTGGTCGAAGACGTCGGTGACGGGTCGGACGGGGCGGGCTGATCGGGCATGGACCAAGTCTACTCCATGATATTTCACGTTACACTGGTGATATGCCCGTATCTCGCCCTTCGCCCTCCGTCCCACCCACCGTCTCCGTCGTCGTCCCCGCCACCCGCATCGACCGGCACCTCACGGCCGCCCTGAGCTCCGTGCTCGAGCAGACCCTCACCGACCTCGAGGTCGTCCTCGTCCTCGACGGCGTCGAGCCGCCCGCGACGGGCAGCACCGCGACGACCGGCGGCTCGGCACCCGTCGCCCTTCCCGTCGACGATCGCCTCCGAGTCCTCACCCTCCCCCGCCGACTGGGCACCTCGACCGCCCTCGAGCGGGGCATCGCGATCACCCGCTCCGCCCTCGTCGCCCGTCTCGACGCCGACGACCTCGCCGAGCCGAGCCGACTCGAACGGCAGGTGGCGTTCCTCCTGGACCACCCGGAGGTCGTCGCCGTCGGCACGGCCGCGACCGTCGTCGATGAGACCGGCCGCCGCATCGGCCGCATCGACCACCCCTGCGACGGGCTCGATCGCGCCCTGCTGTCCCGCAACGTGATCGTGCACTCCTCCGCGATGGTGCGCCGATCGGCGCTGCAGCGCGTCGGCGGCTACGACGCACGGTGCGTGCGGATGCAGGACTACGACCTCTGGCTGCGCCTCGCCACGGTCGGCGAGGTGCGCAACCTTCCCGACGCCCTCACCTCCTACCGGGTCCACGGCGGCCAGGCGTCCACGAACGGACGTGTCCGCTGGCTCTCCTCCGCCCGCGTGGTGCTCCGCAGCCGGAGGCGCCTGGCCCGCCACCTGGGGGCGCCGCGAGCGCAGCAGGCACTCCGCGACGCCCTCTGGCTGTGCTCGCAGCTCGCGAGGCACAAGGGCCTGCGCAGGCCCCGGTACCTCAGCACCGCGGACCACGACGGCGTCCTCGTCGTCAAGACGGTCGACTGGGCGCTCGACCTCATGATGCGCGGCCAGCTCGCCCGCCTCACCGACGCCGGGCTCGGACCGGTGCACGTCGCAGCGGACGACACGGGCAGGCTCGCGGCCACCGCCGCACGGGAGGGCGTCGTGCCGCACCCCGTGCCCATGGAGCGCGAGATGGCACCGCTCGCGGACCTCCGGTCGCTCCTGCGCCTCGTGCTGCTGCTGCGCCGGATCCGCCCCGCGCTGGTGGTCTACGGCACCCCGAAGGCATCCCTCCTCGTCAGCGTGGCCGCGTGGCTCACCCGTGTCCCCACGCGCGTGCAGATCTTGCACTGCCTGCGCTTCGAGACGACGTCGGGGCCGCGCCGAGCCCTGCTCGTCGCGACGGAACGCATCGCCCACGCGCTGTCGCACCGCACCATCGCCGTGAGCCACGGGGTCGCCGAGCGCGCCGCCGATGTCGGGCTCGACCCCCGCCGCCTCGTCGTGCCGCACCTCGGCTCCACGGTGGGCGTCGATGTCGAGGGCATCAGGAGTCGCGTGGACGCGCCCGGCGCGAGGGAACGCGCCCGCCTCGACCACGGTTCCCGCCCCGACGACCTCGTCGTGGGCTTCGTCGGCCGCCTCACCCGCGACAAGGGCATCGAGACGCTCGTGCGAGCGGCGCGTGCGCTCCGCGACGAGGGCCTCCCCGTGCGGGTGGTGCTGGTCGGGCCGGACGAGGGTGTCGACGAGCTCGACGCCGACGTGCGCGACATGCTCGCACTCCCCTGGGTCCACCTCACGGGGAACCTCCTCGACCCGACCGACGCCTACGCGGGGTTCGACACGTTCTGCCTGCCGTCGCACCGTGAAGGACTGCCGACCGTCGTCCTCGAGGCGTGGAGCGCAGGGGTGCCCGTCGTCACGAGCGACGCCACCGGCCTCGACGGCACGGTCGACGACGGCCGCACCGGGCTCAAGGCCCCCGTGCGCGACGTGACCGCGACCGCGACGGCCCTCCGCCGCACCCTGGTCGACGACCGCCTGCGTGAGACCCTCGTGACGGACGCCCGTCGTCACGTGGCCGCGAACTTCGACCGCGAAGACGTCTGGGAGCGCTGCATCGAGCTGTACCGCAGCACGGCTACCGAGACGATCGGTCACTGACGGCCTGACCCGCGACCGTACGACGACGGCCGGAGCCCCGCTCGGGACTCCGGCCGTCGTCGTCGGCTCAGCCGTCGCTGTCAGCCCCGGGACCGCTCAACCACGGAGGACGCGCTCGTAGAGCGAGAGGTGCTCACGCACCACCCGGTCCGTCGACAGCCGTTCCCTCATCACGGGCGCGAAGGCGTACCACCGGGCTGCTTCACGCTGGTAGTCGTCGAGCCGGCGCAGCGACAGGCGCATCCAGGTCTCGACGTCGGCAGGCGCGGGGCGCTCCCACCCCATCGGCACCTGCTCGACGGTACCGGCGACGTCGAAGAGCATCACCGGCAGCCCGCAGACGGCGGCCTCGCTCGTCACCGTCGAGAACGCTTCGCGGTCGGAAGGGAGGAGCAGCACGTGCGCCCGCGCCATCTCGGCGCTCATCTCGTCTCGGGTGCGCGTGCCGACGTACTCGACGTGGCCGGCGACGCCCAGCCGACGGGCTTCCTCCTCGAGCTGCGGTCGGAGCGTCTCGCGGTGCGACACGATCCGCAGTCGTGCCCGACGACCGGTGGCGAGAACGCGCCGGAGCAGCTCGAGCGCGAGGTGCACGCGCTTGCAGGGGATGAGCTGACCGACGTAGAGGAACTCCCAGGGTTCATCGCCCCTCGGCGCGCGGTGCAGCGTCGAGGTGAAACGTTCGACGGCCAGTCCGCTGCGGATGACCTCGACCTTGTCGCGCGTCACGTGGCTGCCGAGCTTCCCCCGCTCGTCATCGGTGAACACCACGACCGCGTCGCTGCGGAGTTCGACCGAGCGGCGCACCGCCTCGTGCTTCCAGGGGAGCCGCCCGCTGGTGTGGGGCGTGAACACGAGCTTCGGGCCGCCCGGGGCGAGCGCCCGCACGCACGCGTTCGTGACGTGATGCAGGTGCACGAGGTCGTACGGGCGGCGGGGTCCCCAGAAGGTCGGGGCCGCCGTCGTCACGTCGACGCCGCGCGCCGCCAGGCCGTCGGCGAGCAGGCTGTCGGGCGTCTCGGCCAGGTGGGTGGCGCGGTACTCGGCCGTCTGGCCGAAGATGCCGGAGAGGAGGAGGAGTCTCATGAACGGTGCCTTTCGAGGACGGGACGGGGAACGTCAACTCCGGACGGAGGCGCGACCGGGGCCTTGGTCGCCGGTGCGCGCGGCGGTGCCGGGCGGTAGCCGCGCTGGGCAGCACCGCGCACGACCACGCCGGCCACGTTGCCGATGGCGGAGACGACGACGACCGCCACCAGGCCGCAGTGCCCGACCACGACGACCGCGATCCCCGCGAGGACCACGACGAGGCTGACCAGGTCGGCGACGACCCAGGTGGTCCACTGGCGGCGGGCGACGCACACGGCGCCGAGGGCGACGAGGGCGGCCCGGGCGCACGCCGCCGCCAGGACAGCCAGCGTGACGGGCACCAGACCGGCGTACGTGTCGACCAACGCCGGGAACACGACCACGAGCACGGCGAACGACGCGCACGAGGCCGCGACGGAGAGGACGGTGAGGACCGTGAGGAACGAGCGGGGCGTCCACTGGTCGCGGCCCGGGGACGGCGCGGCCAGGTCGCCGAGGACGAGCTTGCCCAGGATGACGGGCGCGACCGTGACGACGGAGGCGAAGCGCAGGGCGACACCGTAGACGCCGAGCCCCACGGGGCCGGAGACCGCGCCCACCGCCCAGAGCACGCCCCACGCGGCGATCTGGCCCAGCAGGTTGGCGCCGATGCCGGCCACGAGCCCCTCGCGCGGGGGCGCCTCGGGAGGACTCGAGACAGCGGGGATCGAGGCGTTCCGCGCTCGGGTGACGCCGGCCATCACGAGGAGGACCGAGGAGAGCAGGACGTCGGGCACCACGAGACCGGCGGCCGCCCAGGCCGGCCCCGCGAGCGCCCCGCCCGCGAGCGCCGCGGCCGATGCCGTGACCGCCCTCGCGGACTCGGTCCATGCCGCCGACGCCGTGCGGCCGCTCCCCGCCAGCACGGCGACGAAGGCCTCACCGACGGGAAGCGTGCCGCTGGCGGCGCCCACGACGGCGAGCAGGAGGAGGACGTGGAGGTCGAGCGCGCCGCCGAGCAGGCAGGCCGCGCCGGCAGGCACGACGAGGGCGCAGAGCAGGGCGTTGCCGAAGAGCACGACGCGACGCGGGCGGAGGAGCAGGTGCACGAGTGCCACCACAGGTGCGGCACCTGCCCGGCTCGCACGCGCGGCCTGGGCGTTCAGCGCCGCACCCGTCGTCGAACCGACCACGCTGGCCGCGCCGAGGACGAGCGCCTGCAGCACGATGAACTCTCCGTAGGCGCGTGGCGTCACCACGACAGCCAGGCCTGCCAGGGCCGCGAACTGCACACCGCGGCCCGCCAGCGTCGGCGATGCGAGAAGGACGAGCCGGAAGGTGCGGGCCGCAGGGGCATGCCACGGAGAAAGCATCGGGGCTCCAGGGAGACGGTAGGGGATGCCTGCGCCACGCCGGTCGGCGCATCAGGGAGGCGGTCAGGGAGGCGATCGACCAGGGAGGCGATCGGTCAGGCGACCAGGGCGCCCGGTGCGTCGACGGTCTGCCATGCAGAGCGGACGATGTCGTCGAGCGAACAGACGGCTCGCCAGCCCAGGAGCTCGCCGGCGAGCGCGGGGTCGGCGACCACCAGGGCCGGATCACCCGCGCGTCGGGGAGCGGACTCGAGGCGGGCGCGGAGTCCGCTCACGGCCTCGACGGCGCGGACGACCTCGAGCACCGAGCTGCCCGCGCCCGTACCGACGTTCACGACCCACGACCCTCGGTCGCTCCGCTCGAGGTGGTCGAGCGCAGCGACGTGCGCGGCGGCCAGGTCGAGGACGTGCACGTAGTCGCGCACGCACGTGCCGTCAGGGGTGTCCCAGTCGGTGCCGAGGAGGCGGACCGGTCGATCGTGCCGCACGGCGTCGACGACGATGGGCACCAGGTTGCCGACGGAGCGATCGGCGAGGAGCGCGTCATCCGCACCGGCCACGTTGAAGTACCGCAGCGACACGGAGGACGGGCCCGACGCGGCGGCGGCAGCGGCGGCCATCCATTCTCCGACGAGCTTGGACTGACCGTAGGGGTTGAGAGGCCGACAGGGCGCGGCCTCGCTGACGGCGTGCTCAGCGGACTCCCCGTAGACGGCGGCCGACGACGAGAAGACGAGGTTGTCGACGCTCGCGGCCTCCATCGCGGAGAGCACGTTCGTGAGACCACCGACGTTGCGGTCGAAGTACCGGGTGGGCGTGGCCACGCTGTCGCTGACGGACTTCAGCGCGGCGAAGTGCAGGACGCCCGTGACGCCCTGCTCGACCATGGTGCTGACGAGCCGCTCACGCGCGCCCCGTGCCGCGAGGTCGAGATGGACGAACGGCACGTGCGGCACCCGCCCGGCGAAGCCCGTCGACAGATCGTCGACCACGACGACCCTGTCGCCGCGTCGGCGCAGGGATCGGACGACATGGGATCCGATGTAGCCCGCCCCACCCGTGACGAGGACGACGCGACCGGTACGAGACTCGAGCATGAATTTAGTATATCACACGCGGACCATGTCGAGGTGAGATCGGGGCCCCGCGCACCACTAAGGTGACCGCCATGACCTCGCCCACGACGGCCGACACCGGAGGCGCCGCCGCGCCCGACGCAGGACCGGTCCCGCGCCGCCGGGTGATCTCCTGGGCACTCTGGGACTGGGGCTCGGCCGCGTTCAACGCCGTCGTCACCACGTTCGTGTTCAGCACGTACTTGGCGAGCGGCGCCTTCGTCGACCCGGACGTCGTCGCCGCCGCCGGCGACGACACGCGCAATCCCGCGCTCGTGCTCGCCAAGGCGGACAACGCCACCGTCGTCTCGGGGGCGATCACCATCGCGGGCGTGCTCATCGCCCTGCTGGCGCCCGTCCTCGGCCAGCGCTCCGACGGCTCCGGCCGCCGCAAGGCATGGCTCGGCGTGCACAGCGGCCTCGTCGTGCTCGCGATGGCGGCGATGGCGACGGTCGCGCCGACTCCTGGAGCCCTGGTCTACGGCGCCGCCCTGCTGGCCGTCGGCAACCTCTTCTTCGAGTTCGCCAGCGTCAACTACAACGCCATGCTCGTGCAGGTCTCGACGAAGAAGACGATCGGCAGCGTCTCGGGCTTCGGCTGGGGCATGGGCTACGTCGGCGGCATCGTGCTGCTCCTGCTGCTGCTCGTGGCGTTCCTCCAGAGCTTCGGCGCCGAGGGCCGCGGCGGCCTGCTCGGCGTGCCCACCGGCACCGAGGGCGGGGCGTGGGACGTCCGCCTGTCGATCCTCGTCGCCGCCGCCTGGTTCGCCGTGTTCGCCGTGCCCGTGCTGCTGTCGGTGCCCGAACCGCCCAGGACGGCCCGCGCCTCCGGCCGGGGCAGCGTGCTCTCGTCGTACCGCGCGCTCGGCCGCACCATCGCGGCGCTGTGGCGCACCAACCGACAGGTGCTGCTGTTCCTCGGGGCGAGCGCGGTCTTCCGTGACGGGCTCGCCGCCGTGTTCACGTTCGGGGCGATCATCGCCGCCCAGGTGTTCGGCTTCACGTCGGCGCAGGTCATCTACTTCGCCGTCGCGGCGAACCTCGTCGCCGGCCTCGGCACCTTCGCCGGCGGCTGGCTCGACGACCGGATCGGCTCGAAGCGCGTCATCGTCGGCTCGCTCGTCGGCCTCGTCGTCGCGTGCGGCGTCTCGCTCACCATCGGCACCTCGCAGGGCGGGTTCTGGGTGGTCGGGCTGTTCCTCTGCCTCTTCGTCGGCCCCACCCAGGCCGCCAGCCGCACCATGCTCGCCCGCGTCACCCCGCCCGGCCGGGAGGGCGAGATCTTCGGCCTCTACGCCACCACCGGTCGGGCCGTGAGCTTCCTCGCCCCCGGGCTCTTCACGGTCTTCGTCAGCGCCACGGGCGACACCCGCTACGGGATCGTCGGCATCGCCATCGTGCTGCTCGCCGGGCTGCTGATCATGCTGCCCGTGAAGCAGGTGCAACGCGCGATCGACTGAGAGGCGGGGCGCGGCGGGCGCGAGCCTCCTGCTCCAGCTCCAGCTCCAGCGCCTGCACCCGCGAAAAAGGCGACAAGTCGACCGCGACACGCCGATCCGGAGGCCGGAGTCGACGGCACGGAGGTCCAGACGGTCGCCTTTTCGCACCGGGCAGCGGCCGTGTCGTGCCGAACGCGACAGGTCGACGGCGACACGCCGCCCCACAGGCAGGAGTCGCGGGCACGCGGACTTGGACGGTCGCCTTTTCGGGCAGGGACGGTCGGCTGGGGCTGCGGGGGCAGGGGCTGGGGCAGGGCCACGGGGGCGGGGGCTGCGCCGGAGGGGGCGCCACCCGTAGGGTCGGGGCGTGAGCGCACACGACGACGAGTACGAGATCACCACCGCCCCCGCCGCCCTGGCCGAGACCGGCGCCGAGGGGCCGGCCCGGCCGGACGACCGGACGGTGGCGTGGATCCACGCCGAGCGGATGGCGTTCCACGAGCCGCGCGGCGACGCGGCGTCCGTGCTGCGCGAGGCCGACCGCATCAGCGCCGACGGCCGGCAGCTGACCTCGGTCGTGCCGCGCAGCCCGCGCGCCGGCTCGCTCGAGGCGCAGGGCGTGCCCGTCGCGACCTTCGCCTCGTTCACGAAGTCGCTCAACGTCGGCGGCGGGCACCTGCTGCCCGCGCACCTCATCGCGGGCGTCACCGTGCAGCCCACCCACCGGCGTCGGGGCCTGCTCCGGCGCATGATGACCGCCGACCTGCGGCGCGCCGCCGACGCGGGGCTCGCGGTCGCCGCCCTCACCGCGAGCGAGGCCACCATCTACCGTCGCTTCGGCTTCGGCACGGCGATGCGCGAGCGCACGATCACCGTCGACCGCAGCGCCCCC
>Ga0265798_10010381_pt1 | contig 11496 bp, 7 predicted proteins | sample P3T30metagenome_FD_192430 | JGI IMG/M metagenome (GOLD analysis project Ga0265798, IMG submission 192430) | Plant litter microbial communities from East Loma Ridge, Irvine, California - P3 T30 | ecosystem: Environmental > Terrestrial > Plant litter > Unclassified | place: USA: California... | reverse complement strand
CTGGCCTTCCACCCCCCCCCCCAGCCCCCCCCCCCCCCCCCCCCCCGCGGCCCCTCGATCACGCACTTGATCGAGGGGCTGCCCCACCATCTCCCCTCAGGGGGACCGTCACCGGCAGAATGGCAGCCATGCCCGCATTGACCGAGATCGCGACTCCGTACGGAACCGCGCACCTCCCGGCCCTCGGCCCAGGCGCAGCCTCGGGCGCCGCAGGGCCGAAGTCGCGACTCTCGACCTCGGCGGCCGCATGCCTCGTCATCGTCGGCATGACGGGCGCCGCGGGGGAGTGGCCCACCGAGAGGGCCACCCCGCGCGACGCGGACCTCATCTGCGCCGATCCCGTGCCCCACCCGCCCAGGGAGCGACCATGACTCGCGACTACCCCCAGCCCCTCGTCTCGGTCGATGTCGTGCCGATTCGCTACAACTACGACACCGCGGCCGTCGAGATCATCCTCGGCCGACGCATCTTCGAGCCCGCTCTTGGGGAACTGGCCTTGCCGGGCGTTCTCGTGGGTCACGAGCACATCGACGACGCAGCAGCGCGAGCCCTTCGAGTCAAGGTCGGCATGCTCGCTGATCTCGCGCCATTGACCCGTAGCGTCGGCGTCTTCGATGGTGACCTGCGCGACGAGCGCGGCCCCACGATCTCGATCGCTCAGCTCGCGCTCTTCCCCCCCGTCCGAGATGGCTCGTCGACCCCGTACGAGCATGACCCCAAGCGCCACGCGCCCGTCGGGCTGTCCATTCGCGGCCTACCCTTCGACCACGACAAGATCGTCAGCGAGGCCGCTCGTGCCCTCCTTCTCCTGCTTTTCGCGGACCGCGAGGTCACCCAGGCGCTGCTGCCCCACCCATTCACGACCGTGGCTGCTCAGCAGGTCGTTGACTCGCTGGCGGAGCGGGCAGCGACGCTCGAAGGCGTGAGCGCGATTCCTGCGCCCCAGCTCCGACCCCGGACGCTGGAGCGGACGGAGTGGCTGGAGCAGGCTCCAGCCCCGTCTCAGCCCCGCGGGCGGGTGGGGCGCGGTCGACCCGCCGTCGAATGGTGTTGGAGCAAGCGGACCTGACCCCCCTGACTTGGGGCCGGACATCCTATTCGCAACCAGCTACTCTGGTCGATGGCGAACGCGGCCCGCGAGCATCGCGTGGTTGACCATCCCGGTTCGCTCGGCGGCCCCGAACCGCACCCCAACACCGTGGAGACCCGTGCCCCTCACGCGACCCCAGTCCCTCTCGTCCGATCGCGGCTTCAGCTTCATCGAGCTGCTGGCGTACATCGTCATCGCGGCGCTGCTGATGATGGCCGCCATCCCGCAGTTCAACAACTACCGGGCCAAGGCGACGATCCACACAATGCTGGACGACGCGCACGCCGTCGGGCTCGCCGTCGAGGCTCTCGACGACCGCACCGAGCCTGCGGTCGGCGCAGCCTTGTCTGCCGTTCCTCTGTCGGGCGCCAACCGTGCCTCGCGATTCGCGCTGACCGGGAACGAGTACCAGGTGGCCATCACGAACCCCGCTGTCGATGGGGAGGTGGTCTATTCGAGCTACCCCACGGGGTCGATCAAGCCGGGCGTGAACTACCTGCGCGCCGCTGAGGCCGAGACGCCGCCCGCCGCGGGGGAGCGGCCCGCCGTCTTCGCCACCGCGCTCGGGGGCGGCCGCACCGGCGACCACCTCCGTCAGCCCAAGTTCAACTTCGACGCTCGCGTCGCTGCCTCGGATCGCACCGTCGAGCCTCTTCGCTCAGCCCTGCCGTACGCGAGCACGGAGTGGACGGGGCCGACCCAATCGAGCCCTGTTCTCACGGACGTCACGGTGTGGATCGGGGACCGGCGCGTCGAGGCGGCGGCCACGGGCTGGACCATGACCGTCGACCCGAACTGGGTGATCGTGCGCGGCAACGAGGTCTGGGTCGACGACAGGAGCAACGCCTCCTTCCGCGCGTTCATGGACGACGGGACGGTGCAGTTCCGTGCCGACGGCGGCGCGCTCAACACCGTGCACTTCTCGAACCTCGGCATCAACGGCTTCGGGCCCGAGTTCGACTAGCCGGGCTCCCTGAAACGTGCGCATGACCCTGAAAGAGGGGGCGTGGATCACAAGACGTGAAGGGCGATCCTGGGAAGACCTCGACCCTAGGATGCGCATGCTGCCCCACGCCCCGAACCACCGCGACCGCGGCTTCTCCTTCATCGAGCTGCTCGCGTACATCGCCATCGCCGCTCTCCTCGTGCTGGCCGCGGTCCCACAGTTCGGCAACTACAGGGAGAAGGCGGCCATCACGAACCTGATGGGCGATCTCCGCGACGCAGCATCGGCCATGGAGGCATCCTGGGGCGACGCGCAGGCCTACCCCGCCACGTTGCCGACCTCCGCGCGCGCATCCGCGGGCGGAACACTGACGGTTGCCCGGGCCAGCGACGCCACTTACTGCCTCGACGGGGTCAGCGCCAAGGCCGACGGCGCCTGGCACTTCTCACCCGAGGCGGGCCTGGAGCGCGGCTCGTGTGCCCAGGTGGGCTACGGCGCCAGCATCCAAAGCGTCTTCCAGCCGCACTGCCGCACTCCGGAGTCCCTGGCCGCCGCGGCCACCTACGCGGGCTACCTGCGAGGCCCCGAAGTCCGTCGTGCCGTACTGGCCACGGCCGCGGTCCTCGACAGCTCGGAGGCCACTCGCGCCGCCCTGACGGCGGAGTCCCGCACGGCATCCAAGGCGGCGCTCGACGCCAAGGCAGTCATGACCCGCGCTACGCAGGGCCAGGCCCTCGGGGGCCGCGAGCTGGTCGCGACCGTCGCCGAACCGATCGACTGGATGACCCAGAACGCCTCGACCCTCTCGACGAGCTACGCGCCAGGTCAGGGCAAGGCTTTGGAGGCCGCGTTCTGGGCTCGTGCGAACTCGATCGACACGAACATCATGCTGGCCTGCCAGCGCCAGGGATAGAGGAGCGGCCACCTCGGGAGCCGCCCACCGCGGGGGAGCGGCCCGCCGCCTTCGCCACCACGCTCGGGGGCAGCCGCACCGGCGACCACGGGCCCGAGTTCGACTAGATGGTCCCCTGAAAAGAGGACATTGCGCCATGAACGGGGGGCGATCGGGAGGGCCCGCGCCTATCCAGGCTTGAAGCACATGCCCCAAGCAAAGGACCCACCCGTGAACATCGCCATGCCCAAGGCGGCGCGACGCGACCAGGGCTTCTCGTTCATCGAGCTGCTCGCGTACATCGCCATCGCCGCCCTTCTCATCCTCGCTGCCCTACCCCAGTTCTCGAACTACCGAGAGCGGGCCAGCATCGTGAACCTCCAGAGCGACCTGCGAAACGCAGCGGCAGCCATGGAGTCCGCCCAGATCGACGACCAGGCCTACCCGACGACTCTGCCGGGCGACGTGCGCCTGTCGCGTGGATCGCAGGTCACCGTCACGGCGGCGTCGCGAGCGTCGTTCTGTCTGGAGGGCAGCTCGACCGTCGCGCGCGGGAAGTGGAGCTACGGGTCTGCCAGCGGCCTGGTCAAGGGCGCGTGTGTCGTCGAGGCTGCGGCGGCGCCGTCGTTCGCGGGGTCGCTGTGCTCGACGCCCGAGATGCAGGCCTTCGCTGGGGCCCTGCGCGCTTACTACCGCTCCGCCGACTGGCAGGCCGTCATCGACGCCAACGTTGCCTACGCGGCCGCCAGCAGCGCCGACCGGTCAGCGGCTGGACAGAAGCTGAGCAAGGCTGCCACCACCCCGAACGCAACGCCTGTGCTCGCCGCTGCGAAGGCAGTGCCCGCGGACCAGTTCACGGCGGGCTGGCTGAACAGCCGCGTGACAAGCATGGGCGTCGGGGGCTCTATGAAGTCCAAGTACTTCAGCCCCGTTGCCGGAGCCACGACGGAGTCGCTGAACGCCAGCTACCAGAGCGACCTCACGAGGCTCGACGCCGACATCGTCAAGGCCTGCAACAACCCCGTGGGAACCCCGGCCTAACCCTCGACGAGCAACTTCGGAGGCGCCCCCTTGCTCCAGTAGGAAGGGGGCGCTTCAGCGTCTTCGCGCGACCCCTGATATAAAAAAGCTGACATAACGGTCATTATCAGACACGTGTTGGTTAGCAGGGGAGTAGGCGGCGAGCCCGAACTCCGATCGGTGTCCGGTGAAATGGGGACATGGGCCCCGTTCGAGGGACGCTGCCCCGAGCCCCCTGGCTCATACCGTGAAGGGGCACGCCCCCCAGACCCTCGGAGCCCTCATGCTTTTCCAGTACCTGTCTCGCCAGCGCCGCGATCGGGGGTTCTCGTTCATCGAGCTGCTCGCGTACATGGCGATCGCGGCTCTCCTGATCCTGGCGGCCGTGCCGCAGTTCAGCGCCTACCGCGAACGCGCCCTCATCTCGAACCTCCAGAACGACGTGCGGAACGCCGCCCTCGCAGCCGAGGCCGCCCTGTACCCGACGGCCGCAGCGAAGGGGTCGGGCGGGTCCATCCGGCTGGCGTCCACCGCCGAATCCGGCACGTCGCAGTCGTCGGCCGCACGTGTCGTGGCGGCCGTCGCGGCGACCAAGGTGAGCAACCCGGGGACGACCCTCAGTACGTCCGTCGACGCTGATGACGCCTACACGATCACGGGAGCCAACCCGGGCACGGTCAAGCGAGCCCTGTGGTCGTCCGAGCTTGACCGGGAGGCTGGATACGAGGCCGGGCTGAACATGCTCGACGGCGACGAGGCGGGCGCACCTGGGCAGGGGGGCGCCCCGTCTGTCCCCGTCGACCCGACGGCTGCAACGAGCTGCTCGTTCCCGCTCCCCGCGCCGAGCGGCTTCTTCGGCGTCGCGGAGTCAGCCGGACTCGTGTTCGCAAGCGGAACCAACACGCTCTACTCGCACGCCCTCGCCTGTGATGACAAGCCCTACGACACCGTGCTCGCCAACCCCGCATTGGGCTCAAACCCCAAGGTGCTCGACCCGACATCCGACGGCAAGACTGTCTACTTCCAGCAGGGCAGCAGTGGAAGCGGCATCCTCGTCAACGGGGGCAAGGTCACTCCCTTCGCGCCCTCCGGCGTGGACGCGCTTCACCGACCCAACCTGGCGGATGACGGGTCGTTCTGGTCCAAGATGACGTCACCCTCAAAGGTCGCACACTCGGCCAATGCCCTGGCGGGCGCGCCCACCGTGGCCATCTCCCCCATGCTCAACGCGCAGAAGGTCGCCGTCTCCCCGTCGGGCAAGACCGCAATCGTGACCGGCTCCATGCCCTACATCGCAGGCAGCACCTCGAACGCTGCGATCACTACCGACGCGGGAGCAACCTGGACCCGAGCCAACGTCCCCAACGTGTCCGGCCAGGACCTGCACATCTCCGACGACGGCAAGACGATCGCCTTCTGGGGCGGCAGCTCTAGCTGGGTGGTCAACGTCTCGCGCGACGGTGGCGCCACCTGGAAGGACTACCGCCACACGAACGCCATCACGTCGCTGACCATGGCCGCCTCTTCGGGCACTGTCATGATCCACGATGCGAACACGGCGCTGGTCTCGACGGCCGAGGCTCCCGAGTGGACGAAGGTGGCGGGCCTCGATCCCAAGCTCCAGTACATCCGCTTCCAGCTCACGTCGGACGGGCACACGTTCATCGGCGCCGCCACGGCTACCCCCGGCACCTTCCGAACCATCATCGGCAAGATGTAGCCGCACGAGTTGGATGACGAAGGGCGCCCCCGAAAAGGGCGCCCTTCCCCCATTCGAGGGCCTCGAACGAGGGGCGGGCGTTCCGTAGCGTGAAGATGACGGGGGTTATGCACTCCACCACGCCGACGCAAGGAGCCACATGCTTTTCACACTCCTGAACCGCCAGCGACGCGACCGGGGCTTCTCGTTCATCGAGCTGCTGGCCTACATCGCCATCGCGGCGCTGCTGATCCTCGCCGCCATCCCCCAGTTCAGCTCGTACCGGGAGAAGGCGCTCGTCAGCAACATGGCGAACGACGTCCACAACGCTTCGCTCGCGGTCGAGGCCGCTCGCATCGACCTGGGCGCCAAGGGCGGGGACAGTGGGGTGAAGCTGGCGTCGACGGCGAGTACATCCGCCACGACGACAGACGCCGCGGCGATCGCCGCCCTCACCACCACCGTGACGACCGCCATCGCGACCGTCAAGACCTCCGACCCCGGAACCGTCATCAGCTCGCGCAGCATCACGACGTCCGACTACGTTCTTGTGGCCACCAACCCGAAGACGAAGAACATGGCGATCTTCTCTTCCGGGGAGCGGGCCGCCCTGACCCTCAGCCCCGGAGTCCATATCCGCAAGAGCCTTCCTGCCGATCCGTCGGCAGGTGGCAGCACGGCGCCCTCGGCTCCTGCCCTGTCCGCCGACCCGACCGTCACAAGGCTCGCGGTTCCGGCTGGTCCTAGCTCCTTCTCCACCATCGGCGTATCGGCCGACGGCAAGACGCTCTACTCGGCCGGATTGAACGTGGACGCCTTGGACTTGTCGGCGAAGACCTGGACGCGGCAGTTGAAGGTCAGCTCGCGCCCGAATGACTTTGCGGTCAACGACGCCGGTACCGCCTTCACGACGATTCCCAGCCCGGGCGGCGGATTGCACGCCACGCTGCGAAACGGTGTTCGCCAGGACTACACGGTCAAGAGCACGGGCATGACGGCCGTCAGCGGCGACACCCGAGTGGTGTGGCACCTCCTGGGTGGCCATCTGTACCGCGTGACCGACTACGGCACGCCTACGGAGACCAGCACTGCGGTGAAGAGCCCGCCCACCGCCCTGTCGGCCGACTCGATGACGAGGCTGGCCACCAACTACGACGGGCAGACGATCGTCGCGATGGGGGCCCCCTCTGTCATCTACGTGTCGCAGGATGCTGGCGTCACCTGGAAAGCGGGAGCCAAGGGCTTCGTGACGAACTTCAGCGCCGTCGAGGTCAGCCGCGATGGTCGGACCATCGTCGCCTCCTCGGGCGACGGAGCAGTCGTGTCTCGCGACGGGGGCGCAACCTGGGGCAAGCTACCCAACCCCAGCTCGACCTTCGGTGGGTTCACCGACTTCGCGATGAGCAACGATGGGACGGTGATCTACACCGCCTATGCCTATGGCACCTACGTCACGACCGACAGCGGCAAGAGCTGGAAGAGCCTGGACGTCCCCAACCCCCAGCGGGTCGCAACGTCCGCTGATGGTCGGACCTTCGCGGTGACCAACAACGCCGCCCTGCTCTTCCTTGGCACTCTGAGCTGAGCCCCGTCTCCGTGTCCTCACTATTGGGGACATGCCACTGGTCCTGGAACGGCCCTTTGGCTTGGACAGGGGCCTCTAACTCGCGTTAGGCTCTACCCGGATGGTGCGCGACCGTCCCCTCAAAGGGTCTTCCCTTGGCGGGGAGTGCTCCTGCGATTTGCCCCAAGGGCCCCGCAGGAACACTCCCCGCTTCCTTTTTGCCGCCGTCGAGTCAGTCGGCGCCTCGCAAGCCCGGGAAAAAGACCACTTCGACGAATAGTCCCCTTTTTCAAGATCGTCGAGACCCCCCGTTCGCGCTTTTTTAGCCCACGTGGGGTCCGAAATCCCTTGATTTCCCGGGCCTTGAAGAGTGCGCTACAGTACACATAGGGCCGGTATCGTCCATGACCCCCCAAACAGGGGTATGCGAGCAGGTCGGTGGCGCTCAGTAGCGTCATTCATGGCACAGAGAGAGCCATCAATCACAAGGAAAGGACAGGGGTCATGGTCGCGCAGAACTCTTGGATCACGCAGGACATCGACGGACAGGAAGTGCGCCTCACGCACGCCAACATCGAGGACTCGTCCTCGTCCATGGTGCACCTCATGGGCACCCTGGAGCTGGACGGCGCGTGGCACAACATCGTCGCGCAGGTCGTCGTCACCGCCACGGGCGTCGCCACGGTCGACCAGCTGGAGGTGTCCCTCGCCAACGGCGTCGGCCGCCCCAGCGCATGGGCGACCGAGGGCGCCCGCGAGACGGCCGCCTGGATCGGCGCGAAGTACCACGAGGTGCACATCGCGCGCACGCTCGTCGCCGTCGCGGCGTAGTCCCGCAGGCGAAGGCCCCCACGCTTCGGCGCGGGGGCCTTCGTCGTTGACGAGGCGTGACGCTTAGCGCTCATGGTGTACTGTAGATACGTTCCGACCAGGAAGGCCCCCGTGACCAACGCCGCCCGCCGCGAGACCCCCGCGCACCGCGCCCTGCTCGCCCTGGAGACCCTCCGTGTCATCGGCGACACTGCCCCCACGGACGACCAGCGGTCACGCCTGCTCGACTGGCCCGGGTGGGGCGCCCTCGCCCCCGCCTTCGGCTCCAGGCCGAGCCGCCAGTGGGTGGCCGTCTCCGACCGCCTCGACCAGCACTACGCGGACCGAGCTGCCGACCTCACCGTCGCCGCCGACTACCTCGACACCAGCTTCTTCACGCCCGACCACATCATCGATGGCGCCTTCGCCATCCTCCGCGCAGCGGGCTTCACCGGCGGCGCCGTTCTCGAACCCGGCTGCGGGTCGGGCCGCTTCATGGCGCGGACACCGTCCGACATGCAGGTCGACTGGACCGGCATCGACGTCGACCCCACCGCCACCCGCATGGCGCGCCTCCTCTCCCCCGGCGCCCGCATCATCACGAGCCCCCTCCAGAAGATCGCCCTCCGCTCGGGCTCCTTCGACGCCGTCGTCGGCAACGTGCCCTTCGGCAAGGTCGGCGTCCACGACCCCGCCTACGACGCCACGACCACCCTCCACGGCTACTTCCTGCTCCGAGCCCTGGACGCCGTGCGCGTGGGCGGCCTGGTGGTCCTCGCGATCAGCCGCTACGTCATGGACTCCCCCTCGATCGTCCGCCAGATCAGCGAGACCGCCAACGTCATCGGGGCCATCCGCCTCCCCTCGGGCACCTTCTCGGACGAAGGGACCGAAGCGATCGCCGACCTCCTGGTCCTCCAGAAGCGCGAGTCGACCTTGGCCTCCGAGTCATTCGTCGACAACCCGGACGAGTTCCACCGCGCCAACATGTTCGAGGAGCCCGTCGGGCAGATGCGCATTACGGAGTCCGTGCGCCCAGGCGCGTCCCACGACTTCGTCCGCGTCAGCACCTACTGGCGCGACTACCCCGAGCACGTGGCGGGCAGGATGCTCCTCTCCGGCTTCAGCCAGGCCCCGCTCGTGGTTCGGGCAGAGGAGCCCGTCTCGGCCGCCGTGGCGGCCATCGAGGCCCTACTGCCGGTCATCCCCGCCCTCGGGGCGCCCGACGACCACCTCCCGAACTTCGACGACGTCGTGCTCACCGACGAAGAGGGCCGCAAGGAGGGCGCCTTCCACGTCATCGGCGGACGCATGCACCAGGTCCGTTCCGGCGCCCTCCTGCCCGTCGAGCGAGCCAACGCCGAGCTGCACGCGCTCGTCGAGCTGCGAGACGCCGCCCTGGCACTGCGCGAGGCCGAGAGCGACGCCGCACGCCCCGACGACTCGATCGAGCCGCTCCGCACCGCCGCGCACGCCCTCTACCTCGACTACGTCGCCACCTTTGGCGAGCTGAACCGCGGCGACCTGGTGCGCGGCAAGGTCGACCCCGACACCGACGAGCCCACCCTCTCGTACCGGCGCCCCCGCATGGGCGGGTTCCGCCAGGACCCCGACTACGTCACCGTCCTGGCCATGGAGGAGTTCGACCAGAACCTCGGCGTCGCCGCCCCGGCCCCGATCCTCCTCCGCCGCGTCAACCGCACGCCCGAGCGAGCCACGAGCGCGGACAACGCCGCGGAGGCCCTGGCGATCACGCGCGGCGAGGGCCGCGGGATCGACCTCGATCGCGTCGGCGAGCTGCTCGGCATCACCGGCGAGGCCGAGATCGTCGCCCAGCTCGGCGAGCTGATCTACCGCTCCCCCGCCGACGACCAGTGGGTCATCGACCGCGACTACCTCTCCGGCAACGTGCGCACCAAGCTGGCCGAGGCCGAGCGCGCCGCAGCCCTCGACGACCGCTTCCAGCGGAACGTCGAAGCCCTCCAGGCGGTCATGCCCGCCGACCTCGGGCCGCTCGACATCCGCGTCTCCCTCGGCGCGCCCTGGATCGACCCGAGCGTCATCGACGACTTCCAGCGCGACACCTTCGGTCGCGTCTCCCCCACCACCTACACGTCGCTCATCTCCTACTGGGAGCTGGCCGACCCGAAGACCCGCCCGACGGCCGAGGCGCGACTGAAGTGGGGCACCCCCGAGGTCGGCCCTCACGACCTGCTGGAGAACAGCCTCAACGGTCGCAGCCGCATCGTCTACGACGAAGTCCGCCGCGGCGACAGGATGGTGAAGGTCAAGAACGCCCGCGCCACGATGGCGGCTGAGGAGAAGCAGGCCGCCCTCCAGGACCACTTCAGCCAGTGGGTGTGGGAGGACTCCGAGCGCGCCGCCACCATCTGCGCCGAGTACAACGTCCGCTTCAACTCCCACGTCGTCAGGCGCCCGAACGGCGCACACCTGACCTTCCCCGGCATGGCCGAAGGCATCTCGCTCTGGGACCACCAGAAGGACGCCGTCGACGGCATCATCTCGAACGCCCGCTACATGCTCGGGCACGCCGTCGGCGCGGGCAAGACGAGCGAGATGATCGCCGGGGCCATGACCCTCCGCCGCCTCGGGCTCGCCAACAAGCCCATGATCGCCGTCCCCAACCACCTGCTGGAGCAGGTCGCCCGAGAGGCCCAGCAGCTCTACCCGACCGGCAACATCCTCATCGCCAACAAGGAGGACCTCCAGGGCTCAGGCCGACGCCTGTTCGCCGCCCGCTGCGCCGCCGGAAGCTGGGACCTCGTCGTCATGACGCACCAGGCGTTCACGAGCCTTCCCGTTGCCCCGGAGGTCGAAGAGCACTTCATCGAGACGCAGAAAGCCGAGCTGCGCGCCTACCTCCAGAGCGCCAAGGACAGCGGGGACGACCAGAGCCGCGGCGGCAAGATGGTCGCCCGCGCCGTCCGCGCCCTCGACAAGCGACTGCACGAGCTGCGCGAGAACCGGAAGATCGACGAGGGCATGGTGCTCTTCGAGCACCTCGGCGTCGACTGGATCGGCCAGGATGAGGCCCACCTCTACAAGCGCCTACCCATCACGACCCGCGCAGACGGCTTCTCCCTCGGCTCCTCGAAGCGCGCCGTCGACCTCCTGCTGAAGATCAACACCCTCGCCGAGCGGCGCCCCGGCAAGCCCGTCACGGCCTTCTTCACGGGGACCCCCTGGTCCAACACCCTCGCCGAGACCTTCGTCTGGCAGACCTACCTCCAGCCGGAGCGCCTGGCCGAGATGGGCGTGGCGCACTTCGACGCCTGGGCGGCTACGTTCGTCCGCTACGAGATGCGCGTCGAGGTCACCCCCGACGGCAACGGCTTCCGCATGCGGCGCCGCCCCGTCGCCATCCAGAACTTCGCCGAGATGCGCTCCGCGTTCTCCGAGATCGCCGACCTCCTGCCCGGCTCCGCCCTCAACCTCGTCCGCCCAGACGCGAACC
>Ga0265798_10010379_pt1 | contig 11497 bp, 7 predicted proteins | sample P3T30metagenome_FD_192430 | JGI IMG/M metagenome (GOLD analysis project Ga0265798, IMG submission 192430) | Plant litter microbial communities from East Loma Ridge, Irvine, California - P3 T30 | ecosystem: Environmental > Terrestrial > Plant litter > Unclassified | place: USA: California... | reverse complement strand
TCGAGCAGCTTCGCGTCCCGATAGAACCGCTCCACCGGCCAGTCCTTGGTATAGCCAGCGCCCCCCAAAGCCTGCACCGCCTCGTTCGCCACCCGCACCGCATTCTCGCTCGCGAGCAAAATCGCCCCCGCCGCATCGAACCGCGTCGTCTTGCCCGCATCGCACGACCGCGCGACCGCATAGACATAGGCGCGCGCCGAGTTGAGCGCGACGTACATGTCCGCGATCTTCCCCTGCATCAGCTGGAACGCGCCGATCGGCTTGCCGAACTGCCGCCGCTCGCGAACGTACGGCACCACGACGTCGAGGCACGCCTGCATGATCCCGAGCTGAATCCCGGCAAGCACCGTCCGCTCATAATCGAGCCCCGACATCAGCACGCCGACCCCGCCATTGACCGGCCCCATGATATTCTCTTCGGGAACCTCGCAATCGGTGAAGACGAGCTCGGCGGTCGGCGACCCGCGCATCCCCATCTTGTCGATCTTCTGCCCGATCGCAAACCCCGGCATGTCCTTCTCGATCAGGAAGGTCGTGATCCCGCGCGATCCCTCGCCGGTCTTTGCGTAGACGACGAGGGTATCGGCATAAGCCGCGTTGGTGATCCAGAATTTGGTGCCGTTGAGGACATAGCCCCCCTGCACCTTCTCCGCCTTGAGCTTCATGCCCACGACGTCGGACCCTGCGCCCGCCTCGGACATGGCCAGGCTGCCGACATGCTCGCCCGAAATCAGCTTGGGCAGATACTTCGCCTTCTGCTCCGGCGACGCCCAGCGCGCGATCTGGTTGACGCACAGGTTCGAATGCGCACCATAGCTGAGGCCCACCGACGCCGACGCGCGCGACACTTCCTCGCACGCGACGACATGGTCGAGATAGCCGAGCCCGAGCCCGCCATCCTCTTCCGCAACCGTAATGCCATGCAGTCCGAGCGCCCCCATCTCCGGCCACAGCGCTTGCGGGAACCAGTCCTCGGCATCGACCTTGGCGGCGAGGGGCGCGATCCGGTCGGTTGCAAAGCGTTGCGTCGTATCGCGAATCATGTCCGCGGTCTCGCCCAGCGCGAAGTCCATTTCGGCGATCATATCCTGCTCCTTTTGCGCCCCGCCTAAACGTCGCATCGGTATCGAGCAATGGTATGTCGCCGCGCGATGCGATACCGCTTGGCCGCATGAGTGAAGAACGATTCGAGCGCCATCGCCAGCCCTGGACGACGGATGAAATTCAGAAGCTGCACACGCTTGCCAAAAAGGGCATGGCGCTGAAGGCGATTTCCAAGGCGCTCAAGCGCAGTGAGGAATCGACCAAGGATCGTGCAAAGGCGGATGGACTGACGATCGCCAAGTTGCGCTAGCGTTGCTGCATTGCAATAGGGCCGTACCGAGACAGTTGATCGTCCTTTGGAACAAGCCCTATGTGGTGACGTTTGTTGACGGTTGCGCAGGGTATTCTCCTGTCGCGCATTCCCCTGCGGAGCAACGGCTCGGATGAAATTGCGGTCTTTTCCCGTGGGCGTAGTCGGCGCGCTTGGCATCATGGCGCTGGCCATCGGCGGATGTGCCCAGAAGACCGAGACGAAGGGCGGCCGCGGCGGGCCAAAGGGTCCGCCCGAAGTCGGATATATCGTAATCCAGACGTCGAGCGTTCCATCGGTGACCGAACTCGCCGCGCGAACCTCCGCCTATCAGATGGCGGAAGTCCGCCCGCAGGTCACTGGGCTGATCACCAAGCGCCTGTTCACCGAGGGGACGATCGTCAAGAAGGGCCAGGCGCTCTACCAGATCGACCCACGCCTGTACCGGGCATCGGCCAACCAAGCCGCCGCGAACCTCGCCAGCGCCGCCGCCAACGCGACGGCCACCAAGGCGAAGGCCGACCGCTACAAGCCGCTCGCCGACATGCAGGCGGTCGCCGCACAGGATTACACCGACGCACAGGGTCTCGCGAGCCAGGCCGCTGCCTCGGTCCAGCAGACGCGCGCCGCGCTCGAGACCGCGCGGATCAACCTCAAGTTCACCACTGTGCCCGCGCCGATCACCGGCAAGATCGGGCGCTCGCTCTACACCGAGGGCGCACTCGTCACTTCGAGCCAGACCGATCCGCTGACCGTCATCCAGCGGCTCGACCCAATCTTCGTCGATATCCAGCAGGCGAGTGCAGACCTGTTGCGTCTGCGCCGTGCGCTGGCCGGCGGAGGATCGTCCGCGGCGGGCCGTGCGGACGTGCGCCTGACCCTCGAGGACGGCAGCGACTACGGTCAGGTCGGCGACGTGCAATTCTCCGAAGCGATGGTCGATGCAACCACCGGCACGGTGACGCTGCGCGCGCGCTTCCCCAATCCGCAGGGCCTGCTGTTGCCCGGCATGTTCGTCCGCGCCCGTTTCGCGCAGGCGATCGACAACAACGCGTTCCTCGTGCCGCAACAATCGGTGTCGCGCGATGCCAAGGGAAATGCGACGGTGTTCCTGGTCGGCCCCGGCAACAAGGCGATCCAGCGGAACATCACCGCCACACGTACCGTAGGCACCGACTGGGTCGTCACCAGCGGGCTCAAACCGGGCGACAAGATCATCACGCAAGGCGTCGGCAAGGTGAAACCTGATCAGCAGGTCCGCCCGGTCCCTGCCAACACGCCGCAACAGATCCGCAAACCGGGCAAAGACACCGCCGCCGACCAGAAAAAGAACTGACGCGACATGCTCTCGCGCATCTTCATCGACCGGCCGATCTTCGCCTGGGTCATCGCGATCATCATCATGCTCGGCGGCATCGGGGCGATCTACACGCTCCCGGTCGAACAGTTCCCCGACATCGCGCCGCCACAGGTCAACATCCGCGCCACCTACCCCGGCGCGAACGCCCAGACGCTGGAAAATTCGGTCGCGCAGGTGATCGAGCAACAGCTGACCGGGATCGACGGTCTGCTGTACTTCACGACCAACTCGACATCGCGCGGACAGGTGACGATCGCCGCGACCTTCTCCAAGGGCACCGACCCGGACATTGCGCAGGTGCAGGTCCAGAACAAGGTCCAGCAGGCAATCCCGCGCCTGCCGCAACAGGTCCAGCAGCAGGGTCTTACCGTCACCAAGTCCAACCCGGACTTTCTGCTGATCGCCGCGATCTACGACACGACCGACAAGACGACCAACCAGGACGTCTCGGACTATCTGGTCACCAACCTCCAGGATACGATCGGTCGTATCAAGGGCGTCGGCGACATCAACGTGTTCGGCGCGCAATATGCGATGCGGATCTGGCTCGATCCCAACCGGCTTGCCAGCTTCAGCCTGATGCCGTCGGACGTTTCCACCGCGATCCAGGCGCAGAACGCCGAAGTCGCGGCGGGTGAGATCGGTGGCGTCCCCAACACGCCCGATCAGGTGCTCAACGCGACGGTGACGTCGCAGTCGCGGCTTTCAACGCCCGAACAGTTCCGCGAGATCGTCCTCAAGACACAGCCCAACGGCTCGACCGTGCGGCTCTCCGACGTCGCGCGGATCGAACTTGGCGCGGAAAACTATGGCGTCACCAGCCGAGTCAACGGACATCCTGGCGCGGGCATCGCGGTCAGCCTCGCCCCTGGCGCCGACGCGCTCGGCACCGCCGAACTCGTCAAGGCCGAGATCGAGCGCCAGTCCAAGGCCTTCCCCAATGGCTACGCGTTCAGCTTCCCACAGGATTCGACCGAATTCATCAAGCTGTCGGTCGAGGAAGTCGAAAAGACGCTGTTCGAGGCGATCATCCTCGTCGTCATCGTCATGTTCGTCTTCCTGCAGAACTGGCGCGCAACGCTGATCCCGACGATCGCGGTGCCGGTCGTGCTGCTCGGCACGTTCGGAGTGTTCGCCCTCGCCGGGTTCTCGATCAACACGCTGACGCTGTTCGGGCTGGTGCTCGCGATCGGGCTGCTCGTCGACGATGCGATCGTCGTGGTCGAGAACGTCGAGCGTCTGCTCGAGGAAAACCCCGACATGACGCCGCGCGACGCGACGATCCAGTCGATGAACGAGATCACCGTCGCGCTGATCGCGATCGCGCTGGTCCTGTCCGCGGTGTTCCTGCCGATGGCGTTCTTCGGCGGGTCGACCGGCGTCATCTACCGCCAGTTCTCGATCACGATCGTCTCGGCGATGGTGCTGTCGGTCGTGGTCGCGCTGGTGCTGACGCCCGCGCTCACCGCGACGCTGCTCAAGCGCAAGAGTGAGCACACATCCGACGGCTGGTTCGCGCGCAAATCACAGCGCGCGAAAGACTGGTTCAATAACGGGTTCGATCGCACGGTCGATCGCTATGGCAATATGGTCAAGAAGGTCATCGACCGGAAATGGCTGTTCCTGCTGATCTATGCCGGCACGATGGCGGTGCTCGCGCTGCTGTTCCTGCGGCTGCCGACCGGCTTCCTGCCGACTGAGGATCAGGGGATCGCGCAGATCCAGTACAATCTTCAGCCGGGTGCCACGCTCAACCAGACGCGCGTCGCGCAGTTGGAGATCGAGAAATACTTCACCGAACAGGAAGGCAATAACGTCGCCGGCTATCTGACCGTCGCGGGCGGCGGCGGCGGCGGCGGCGGCGCGAATGCCGGACGTGGCTTCATCGCGCTCAAGGACTGGGCCGACCGCAAGGGCGTCGAGAACGGTGCGGACGCGATCACCGGCCGCGCGACCAAGGCGCTCAGCAGCCTGCGCGACGTCGAGTTCTACGCCACCGTCCCTTCCGCGGTGCGCGGTCTCGGACAGTCGAACGGCTTCACGATGGAGTTACAGAACTCGGGCGGCCTGACGCGCGAGGAATTCAAGGCGGCACGCGACGGGCTCCTCGCCGCGGCGCGCGCCGACGCGACGCTCGCGGCGGTCCGGCCGACCGACCTCGAGGATCAGCCGATCCTCAAGGTGGATCTGGATTCGCAGAAGCTCAGCACGCTCGGGCTCACCCAGACCGGCGTCAACGCGACCTTGTCGACGGCCTGGGGTGGTTCGTACGTCAACGATTTCAACGATCGTGGCCGCGTCAAACGCGTGTTCGTCCAGGGCGACGCGCAATACCGGTCTTCGCCCAATGACCTGTCCAAATGGTTCGTGCGCGGGTCCACGGGCACGATGGCGCCCTTCTCCGCTTTCTCGACAATCTCGTGGAGCAAGGCGCCCCCGTCGCTCGCGCGCTTCTCAGGGATCTCGTCCTATGAGATTTCCGGCCAGGCCGCGCCCGGGCAAAGCTCGGGCGAGGCGATGGACCGGATGACCGAACTCGCGGCGAAATATCCGGGCACGAGCGTCGCCTGGGCGGGCCTGTCCTATCAGGAGCGGCTGTCCTCGGGCCAGGCGCCGTTCCTCTACGCGATCTCGCTGCTGGTCGTGTTCCTGTGTCTTGCGGCGCTGTACGAAAGCTGGTCGATCCCGGTGGCGGTGCTGATGATCATCCCGCTCGGCCTCGTCGGCGCGGTGTTCGCGGTTACGCTGCGCGGGTTGCAGAACGACGTCTATCTGCAGATCGGGTTGCTGACGACGATGGGCCTCGCCGCCAAGAACGCGATCCTGATGATCGAATTCGCCGAGCAGGCCGAGAGCGAAGGCAAGGGCGTGATGGAAGCCGCGCTCGAGGCCGCGCGCATCCGTTTGCGCCCGATCCTGATGACCAGCTTCGCGTTCATCTTCGGCGTGCTGCCGCTGGCGATCTCGACCGGTGCGGGCGCGAACAGCCGTATCGCGATCGGCACGGCGGTGATCGGCGGGATGCTGACCGCGACGATCCTCGCGATCTTCTACATCCCGTTGTTCTTCGTGCTGATTCGCCGCGGTACGCGCGACGTGCTCAAGCACTTCCACCACGACAAGCCAGACGAGACGCCTGCGGAGCCTTACGGCCCGCCTGCCCCCAATGCGTCGAACCGCCCGGAGGCAACGGCATGATCCGCAAAGTCCTGTTGGGCGTATCGCTCGTTGCGGTCTCCGCTTGCTCGATGGCACCGAAGTACGTGCAGCCCGAACTGCCGGTCCCGCCGAGCTGGCCGACCGGCGACGCCTACCTCCGCCAGAGCGAAGCGACGTTGCCCAGCGTCACCTACCGCGACATCTTCCGCGACCCGCGGTTGCAGGCGATCATCGCGCAGGCGCTCATCAACAATCGCGACCTGCGCGTTGCGGCGGCGAACATCGAGGTCGCCCGTGCGCAATACCGCATCCAGCGCGCCGAACTCTTCCCCGAAATCGGCACCACCGCGAACTATCAGCGGCGAGACAATGGTACCGGCGGGGTCATCAACAACACCGGCACGGGCACCGGAAACGGCGGCGGCGTCGGTACCATCGACCCCACCACCGGCACGGGTACCGGTACCGGTACCGGTACCGGTACGGGGGTCGGAACCGGCAATACCGGCACCACCATCACCACCGGAAACGGTGCCCGCAGCAGCTTCTCGGTCAACGTCGGCATCACCGCGTTCGAAGTCGATCTGTTCGGCCGGATCCGGTCGCTCACCACCGCGGCGCAGAACCGCTACTTCGCAACCGAAGCGACCGCGCGCGCGACCCGGCTGACGCTGGTCGGCGACATCGCCACCGCCTGGCTGACCTACGCGTCCGACCAGAGCCTGCTGCGGATCGCGCAGGAGACCGCGACGAGCGCGCAGCGCAGCGTCAGCCTGACCAAGATGCGGCTCGACGGCGGGATCGCGCCGCGCACCGATCTGGCGCAGGCGCTGATCGTTCTCCAGACCGCACAGTCCGACCTTGCGACCCAGACGACGCTGGTCGCGCAGGATGCCAACGCGCTCCAACTGCTCGTCGGCGCGCCGGTCGACCCTGCCCTCCTCCCCAAATCGATCGAGGAAGTCGCGCCCACGATCGCCGAACTCCCTGCCGGGCTCAACTCGACGATCCTGTTGCGCCGCCCCGACGTTCTGCAGGCGGAATATGAACTGCGCGCGACCAACGCCGAAATCGGCGCTGCGCGTGCGGCGCTTTTCCCGCGCATCTCGCTGACCGCGCTCGCCGGCCTCGCCAGTACGTCGCTCTCGAACCTGTTCACCGGCGGGGCGTTCAACTATTCGATTTCGCCGAGCGCCAATTATTCGATCTTCCAGGCCGGCGCCGCACGCGCCGGGGTGGCGCAGACCCGCGCACAACGCGACGCGGCGCTGGCGACGTATGAGCTGGCGATCCAGACCGCGTTCAGCGAAGTTGCCGACGGACTCGCCCGCCGCGGCACGATCGACCGCCAACTGGCCGCGCAAGTCGCGCTGTCGGCGGCGGCAACCGACAATTACCGGCTGTCGGATGCGCGCTATCGTGGGGGAATCGACACGTTCCTGCAGAGTCTCGACGCGCAACGGTCACTATATTCGGCACAACGGACGCTCGTAACGACCCGACTGACCGGCGCGACCAACCTCGTTACCCTGTACCGCGTGCTCGGCGGTGACTCGCTGCTGGACGCAACCGCCAACGGCCCGCGTCCCGTTGCCGCACAGCCGACGAACGGCCCTGCAGCAACGATCAGGTGACTTTACAGACGGCTGCTGTAAAGATTGCGGCGGGGCGATGGTGACCGGGCGGTACTGGCCACTCGGTAAATCGGCTGGGATACGACCGATATGAGCCACCGCATCCGCCGTTTCACTGCAGCCGACCAACCCGCAATGATCGCCTTTGCCGAGCAATTACCGGAACATGACCTGCTGTTCCTCGGGCGGGATCTCAAACACCCCCGGGTCGTCGCCGCCTGGGTCGAGGCGATGACCGCGGGCTATATCGACGGTCTGGTCGCCGAGGAAAATGGCACACTGGTCGGCACCGCCGCGCTGGTCTGCGACCCCCTCGGCTGGAGCGCGCACGTCGGCGAAGTCCGCCTTCTCGTCACCCCCACCCGCCGCGGCGCGGGTGTCGGACGCGATCTGCTCGAAGGCATCTACGTCATCGCACGTGAGCGCGGGCTGACCAAGCTGATCGCGAACATGACGCCCGACCAGATCGGGTCGGTCATGTTGTTCGAAAGCCTGGGCTTTCGGGCCGAAGCCTTGCTGCGCGACCACGTCCGCGACCGCGACGGTGTACCGCACGACCTCGCGATCCTGAGCGCCGATATCACGCGCGACAGCGGGGCAGAGAATATCTGATTCACAAGGTGTTCCCGCGCAGGCGGGAGTCCAGGGTACCATGCAGGTCTCCGCTCACCCTGGAACCCTGCCTCCGCAGGACGTCACATACCAGGCATCAGCCCTTGTTGCCGCGCACCATTCCCACCGTGTCGCGCCCGAACTGCAGGATCAGCTCGCCGATCTCGCGCGCCTGATTCATGTTGCGGTTGCTCTGTTCGCGGATGAAATCGCCCTGGATCTTCATCACTTCGGACAGGTCCTTCGCAGACGCCGCCTGGCGCATCGCGTTAAACGCTTCGCGCGTGTTGGTTTCGGCCTGATCAAGCATCTTGAGACTGACGGCCGACCCATTCTCGGCCATCTTCCCACCGGCGTCGCGGAGCGCCTCGCCAGCTTTCTTTGCAGGATCGACGACCTTTTCATTGAAAGCGTCTCGCATACCGTCGGTCATCCCTTGAGTCCTTCTGCTTCGATGCCGTTGTCCGAACGGCCGGTCCCGACATACTGCGCCGGTATCATGTCCGGGCTGTCGACCTTGCCGACACGCCCCTAACCATAACGCACGAACGGCCATTTCGTACCGTTACAACAGTTGCGCCGCATAGCTCGCCGGCGCAGGCGGCAGGATGACCCGCGCGATCGTGCCGGTCGCGGTAACCGCGATCAGCGCGAATCCGCCCGCCAGCCATTCGCGCCGCGAAAACCGCCGATCCGCCACCAGCAGAACGATCGCGAGCATCGTCGAAACCATCGACCACAAATGATAGCGCAAGTCGGATGCGATGCTCAGCACCAGAAAGCTCGCCTCCAGCAACACCGCCGACACCAGCAACGCCAGCGCCAGATCCCGCGCCGCGCCGCCAGCCCGTCGCAATGCCATCATCAGCCCGACCGCCGCGACAGCCAGGAACGCAATCGGCCAGCCAAGCGGGGTGTCGAGCGTCCATCGCTCGACCTGCTGCCATATCCGCGCCCCAGCACCCGGGCTTCCCAGCCCGAGATCGTTTGCCTCGCTGACAACCGGTGGCAGTGCCCCCGGCTCGCCGCGCCCGACCAGCCAGCGCTCGGTCGAGTTCCAATGTGCCAGTCGATGCGCAAGATACGCGCCCGGCGCGCGCGCGATCGCCGCCGCCAGCATCCGGTACAGCGTGCCCGGCGGATAGCTTTGCAGCACCTCGACCTCCGCTGCGCAGCGCGAGGTCTCGCCAAGCGGATCCCAGAAATACGGTTTGACGCAATGCCGCTGGGCAATCGTGCGGACGGCGGCTGCTGACAACCCGGTCGCTACGCCAGGCGCGCGCACCGCGATCGCCGACAGGTCGTAAATTGCCTCGGTCCGTTCAACCCCGCTCTCGGCCGCGCCCAGCACCCCGCGATTGATCCACGGCGATATCGCCAGCACCGCGCCAACGCCGACCAAAGCAATAACGCCGCGCGCCCACCAGTTGCGGGGTCCGACCAGCATGACGATCAGCGCCACCGTCGCGAAGACTGCGTTCGCGCGCACCAGCGTCGCATATCCCAGCAACACCGCCACCAGCATCCACGCCCAGCCCGGAACGCGCACGCCGCGCAGGCGCCACCAACCGACGACGCCGACCGCAGCCAGCATCGCGCCTAGCATCTGCACGTCCTTCAACACCGTCGCCTGCCAACCAAGAAACAGCGGCATCACGCCGATCGCCAGCACGGCAACGCCGCACCGCGCCTTGCCCGTCCGCGCAAGCGCAGCCGCAATCAGCCCCAGCCCGGTCCAGAACAGTACTAACTGCAACACGAGCATCGGCGCGGCTGCTCCGCCGAAAACGGCATGCAGCACTCCCCACAGCCGCACCATGACCGGGGGATGCCAGTCGTCGAATTGCCCCGACACAAGCTGACGATATTGCGCAACCGTGTCGTACGTCGCGACCCCCGGCCAGAACAGGCCAAGCGCCGCCACGCACAGCATTAGCGCCGCCCCGGCCAGAAACGCGGGGCGGTACCGGTCGGCAATCATGTCAGAAGTGGATCGCCCTGCCGTATGCACCCAGCACGCTCTCGTGCATCATCTCACTGAGCGTCGGATGCGCGAACACCGTTTCCATCAGTTCGGCCTCGGTCGTCTCCAACTGACGCGCGACGACATAGCCCTGGATCAGCTCGGTCACTTCCGCGCCGACCATGTGCGCACCCAGCAGCTCGCCGGTCTTGGCGTCGAACACCGTCTTCACGAAGCCCTCGGCCTCGCCAAGCGCGATCGCCTTGCCGTTGCCGATGAACGGGAATTTCCCGACCTTGAGCTCGTAACCCGCTTCCTTGGCCTTCGCCTCGGTGTAGCCGACGCTCGCGACTTGCGGGCGCGAATAGGTGCAGCCCGGGATGTTCCACTTCTCGAACGGATGCGGCTTCAACCCCGCGATCGCCTCGACGCAGACGATCCCCTCATGGCTCGCCTTGTGCGCCAGCCACGGTGCGCCGGTCACGTCGCCGATCGCGTAAATCCCCTCGACGTTGGTGCGCGCATAGCCATCGACCTTGATGTGCCCGCGCTCGGTCTCGATCCCGAGCGCCTCGATCCCGATGTTCTCGGTGTTGGGCACGATGCCGATCGCGACGATGACATGGCTATACTCTTCCGAGGTAACCTTCCCGTCCTTGCCCTTGATCTTGGCGGTGACGCCCTTGGCTGAGGTCTCGATACCTTCGAGACCGGTCCCGACCAGCAGCTTGATCCCCTGCTTGGTCAGTGCCTTGTCCATGAACGCGGAGACTTCCTCGTCCTCGACCGGCAGGATCCGCGGCAGCATTTCCACGATCGTAACGTCCGCGCCCATGTCGTTGTAGAAGCTCGCGAATTCTACGCCGATAGCGCCCGATCCGATGACCAGCAGCTTGGTCGGCATTTCGGGCGGGACCATCGCGTGGCGATAGGTCCAGATCCGCTCGCCATCCGCCTTGGCAAATGGCAGGTCGCGCGCACGCGCGCCGGTCGCGACGATGATGTGCTTGGCTTCGAGCTCGGTCGTCTTGTCGCCCTGCTTGACGGTCAGCTTGCCCTTGCCGGTCAGCGCGCCGACGCCCTCGAACACCTGGATCTTGTTCTTCTTCATCAGGCCTTTGACGCCCGCATTGAGCTGGCCCGCGACCTTGCGACTGCGCTCGACCACTTTGTTCAGATCGAACGACACGTTGTCCGCGCTGAGGCCGTAGCTCTCGGCATTCTGCATGTAGTGATAGATTTCGGACGTGCGCAGCAGCGCCTTGGTCGGGATACAGCCCCAGTTGAGGCAGATGCCGCCCAAGCGCTCGCGCTCGATGATCGCGGTCTTGAGGCCAAGCTGCGCCGCGCGGATCGCGGCGACATAGCCGCCGGGGCCGGAGCCGAGGATGACGAGATCGAACGTATCAGCCAAG
>Ga0265798_10010378_pt1 | contig 11497 bp, 6 predicted proteins | sample P3T30metagenome_FD_192430 | JGI IMG/M metagenome (GOLD analysis project Ga0265798, IMG submission 192430) | Plant litter microbial communities from East Loma Ridge, Irvine, California - P3 T30 | ecosystem: Environmental > Terrestrial > Plant litter > Unclassified | place: USA: California... | reverse complement strand
CACGTCATCGCCGAAGCCGGTGCAGCCGGCCTGCCCGTGGTAGCGACGCGCGACAACGGGTCCGAGCAGCAGATCGTCGATCAGGTCAGCGGCCTGTTCGTTCCGCACGAGGATCCGTCGGCGGTTGCCGCGGCGATCGAGCGGTTGATCGACGATCGGTCGCTCAGGTCCCGCCTCGGCCGCGCGCTGCGCACGAAGGTGGATGCGGAATATGCGGTCGGCGCCGTCGTCCCGCGGTGGGAAGCGCTGTTCGCCGAGCTCCTGGGGGACCGTACGCGCCTTCCCCGTGCGGCAGGACTCTTCCGGAGTTTCCTGCAAGGCGGCTTCGAATGCTCGACGCATCGACGGGCGCACGACCGGAAGCGCGTCGACGTGGTCGCAGCAAGCCACCACGACGTGCTTGCCAAGCATGACTACGCGGAACTCGCCAAGCTGGGCATCCTGACCGTCCGCGACGGCTTGCGCTGGCATCTGATTGAACGCGAACCCGGTCGCTACGACTGGTCGAGCCTCGATCGCCAGCTTGCTGCTGCGAAGATGACCGGAACCGAGGTCATCTGGGATCTGCTGCATTATGGCTGGCCCGACGACATCGACATCTGGACACCGGCGTTCGTCACGCGGTTCGCCGCCTTCGCCGCCGCCGCGGCGCGACATATCGGCCCCGCTGCCGCCGGCGAACGCCGCTTTTACGCCCCCGTCAACGAGATCTCGTTCTTCGCCTGGGGCGGCGGGGACGCGGCGTACCTCAACCCGTTTGCCCGCGGGCGTGGCTACGAGCTCAAGGTGCAGCTCGCCCGCGCTTCGATCGCCGCGATGGAAGCGATCCTCGTGGTCGATCCGGCGGCGCGGTTCGTCCACGCCGACCCGGTCATCAACGTCATTACCGATCCGGGCCGCCCCCATGACGCTCCCGCCGCCGAAGGCCACCGCCTTGCGCAATATCAGGCATGGGACATGATCGCGGGGAAGGCCTGGCCACAGATCGGGGGCCGCGACGCATTGCTCGATATCGTCGGCGTGAACTTCTACCACAACAACCAGTGGATCCATGGCGGCCCGCCGCTACCGTACGATCATCCGCTCAGTCGCCCGCTCCACGCAATTCTCGCGGATGCCTATGCCCGCTATGGCCGCCCGATCTTCATCGCCGAAACCGGGATCGAGGGGAGCGCTCGCCCTGACTGGTTGCGGATGATCCTGCGCGAGGTGAAGATCGCCCGATCGCTCGGCGTACCCGTGGAGGGGGTCTGCCTCTACCCGATTCTGGATCATCCCGGCTGGGACGATGACCGCTATTGCCCCAACGGGCTGCTTGCCTGTTCGGAACACATTACCGAGCGTATCGCGTTCGCTCCGCTGGCCAAAACCATTCTCGACGAAGGTTTGGTTCCGTCGAGCACGACCCTATCGGAGACCGCTTACCGATAGTGGCTCCAGCGTCTGGCGTTCCAGGCCCGCTGCTGCACCGTGTCGCCGAAGCGCCAGAACATGGTCTTGCGTTCGTGCGGACCGGCACGAACGAGCGTCCAGCTTTCTCCCAGCGGCAATGCCACGATCCGGTGAATGTGACTCGCATCGATCCAGTGGCGCGAGTGTGGGTGCCGGTCAACGAATGCGCTTCGCCACGCACCGTCCGGCTGGAAGGTGAAGACCTCTTCGATATATCCACCGGACAGAATGGTGGTCTCGAACGACCAGGGATGATCATGCGGATCGGCGTGCGGCTCAGGCCGAACGAACCGATGCAATACCCTGCCATCATCGAGATGATATTTCACAAATGCGGGGGACATTCGCTCTGCGCGAACGATCGACGTGCCCGGCGGAGCATGATTGCGGGCGACTGCGGGGATACGAATAGGCACATCGCGGACATGGTATCGCGCGTTGCTACCAAGAAGACCTGTATCGATAAATACTAGGTCGAGCTTGGTATTAAAACCGGCAATCTTGCCCCGCGGTTCGGCGTTGAGCGTCGGACCGGGCGTAAGGTTCGATGATCGCCTCCCGGAAAGCGCCTTCAGCCTAGCAGTTAAGATTTGCTGCACAGTGACCATCAGACCCGCGGACTTTAGCGGTACTAGACGACCCGTTAATCGAGGCGAGGTTCAAGCTTTTGATCTCGAATGCGTCGATGGCGGCCATCGCGTTCACTCAGGGCTGTCCTTGGCATTAAGCATCTTGGAGGAGCACGATTGGCTCCAGTTCCTGACATATTCGCTTCACGTCATCGACGGTGACGAACCGGTGCGCGTTGCAGACACATTGTCTCCTTGTCGGAAAGTGAACGAACGTCAGCTTACTGTAGTCGCGACCTGAAAGCGGACTGGCCGCTTTCCACCCAATATGACTACACAGCCCCCTGCATAGCTGCCTGAAGGAACGTTCGCTTACGCCGTTCGCCTCCCGAAAGCGGACAGGCAATAATCCACCCATATGACGATACAGCCCCCTGCCTATCTGCCTGAACGAACGTCCGCTTACGCCGATCGCTTCCCGAAAGCGGACCGGCGGCCTTCCCACCCTGATAAACTCTCACCGCGTTCCTGACCCTCTTGAACAAACGACCGGTTGCGGCAAACGTCACCCAAACGCAGCTCGCCCGGTCATTGTCTGAGTGAGCAGAGCTACGCGACGCGCGCTCAAGGTCGCTAGGCGAATGCGCAACGGTGGGATCGCAAGCTCCACCGCATGGGGGCCGCCTACCAGAACCGAAGTTCAGAACGATCCGATATTCGCCTGACAATCCCACCATTGCCGCCGCCCCAGGGGGAGTCGGCGTCGCTCGATGCCTTACAGACGTATTAACCCATTGCCGTGATCGTATTGCGGAACCGCACCAAAGCCGCACCAAAGAACATCGCGCCGATCACCCCCAACGCCAGAAACTGCGGCCACACCACGTCGATCCCCGCGCCGCGATACAGGATCGCTTGCGCCAACCGGACGAAATGTGTGGTCGGTGCCGCGAGCATCACGTCCTGCACCATCGCCGGCATGCTCTCGCGCGGGGTCATTCCGCCCGACAGCGTCTGCAGCGGCAACAGCACGAGCATCAGCAACAGGCCGAATTGCGCCATCGACCGCGCCACTGTCCCCATGAAGATTCCCATCGCCGTCGTCGCGAACAGGTGCAGCGCAGCCCCTGTCAGGAACAGCGCGAGCGACCCCTCGATCGGCACCCGCAGCACGCCCTGCACCATCACCACCAGCGACAGGGCGCAAGCGACCAGCACGACCAGCCCCATCGCCCAGATCTTGCTCGTCATGATCTCGAACGGCGTGACCGGCATCACCAGCAGATGTTCGATCGTACCGTGTTCGCGTTCGCGGATCAGCGCCGCGCCGGTCAGCACGATCGACAGCATTGTGATGTTGTCGATCACCTCCATCACCGAGCCGAACCAGGATTGCGCCAGCGTCGGATTGAACCGCATGCGCAGCGCGAGGTCCGCCGGAAGCACCGCGACGCTGCGCCGATGCTGAAGGAAGGCGGTCGCCTCGTCGTCCAGGATCTGGCGGACATAGCCGCCGCCGGTGCTTTCGTTTGCGGAGGCTGCTTGTGCGCCAAACACACAAAAGCCCCCGTCCGATCGGACAGGGGCTTTTGTGATACCATTGGTTGCGGGGACAGGATTTGACCGCTGTAGAACTCGTTTCCGACTGCCATCGGGCACTATCGTTCAACCGAGATAACGACAAACCCTCTAACCAAAATCCCGTTGGCGGGCTTCGCCTCTAAAGACCAACACATACCCTGCGCATCGCTCTACCTAACCCCATGCCTAGCCTACTATGGGGTGGTATCAGTATCGGTGCATACGACCTATAGTCGGTCACTCGCTACCCTATCCTCGTTTTACGGACGTGGACATACGTTCAGTGACCGCAACAGCGCTTCTTGGCCTGTGCGAACGCTCAGCCGTTATGGCAAGAACTGAGACAAAGCCGTCGTTCACAGGCCCCATTGCGAACGACGCCTTCCGGCAGGAGCGGTCACTCGCGGAGCTTCCCACTTCCTGCTTCCTGGCGAGCAGGGGCGAGGGAGACCGGCCAGCTTGAAGACCGTACCAAGTGAAACTGCCGCAGCCATGATAGACAAGATAGACAAGATATCGCGACGTCGAGTTCTAGTACCCTAGCGTTTCTGGAACTCCGGATCGCAAACGTTGCGCTAGTTCACAGAACGCTCACTCCGGTGATCGAAGGCATCCCGCGCCGATCTGAACGACGCCGAGTTGTCGACCACCCATGTCCAGAGCGGCATCATCCCGATCAGCAGCCCCCGCCCCAGCAGTGTAAGCGTGTAATCCACGCGGGGCGGCACCTCGCCATGATCGCGCCGAACGATCAATCCATCGCGTTCCAACTGGCGCAGCGATCGGGTCAGCATCCGCTGCGTAACGCCATCGAGGTGCCGCGCAAGTTCGCCGTGGCGGAGCGTCCCGTGCACGCCCAGAGCATGGACGATGCCCAGCGACCATCGGTTGACGGCGTGCGCGAGCACCTCCCGCTTAAGGCCGTCATCCTCGTTGCTCAGCGCATCACAGGCTGCTCGCGAGCGTGCGACCACGTCCTCGAACTTGATGTCATCTATCGGTATCACATGTGTGCCTTCTTCTGCTCGCCCCGCCGGCCCCTCATCTGGTGCATAGATTTTACGGAGGCATCGATGTCAGACACTGTTTCAAACGCCAGCGCCATCCTCGTCATCGGTGCTGGGGAGCTAGGCATGGCCGTGCTCCGCGCCCTGTCCGACCGCGGTTCGGCGGAGGGTGGCGCGCTCAGCGTTCTGCTCCGCCCCGAAACCTCTGGCACACCGAACCCGTCCGCTCCCGAATTGCAGGGGCTGGGCATGACCACCGTCCACGCCGATCTGGCGACTGCGAGCGAAGACGCGCTCGCGGCCATTTTCGCGAACTTCTCCACGGTAATCTGCTGCACCGGTTTCGTCGGCGGACCAGGGACGCAGCGTAAAATCACCGCTGCCGTGTTGAAAGCCGGCGTCGAGCGTTACGTACCATGGCAGTTCGGTGTCGATTATGACGTCGTGGGACGCGGCAGCGGGCAAGAGATGTTCGACGAACAATCGGATGTCCGCGACATGCTCCGATCGCAGTCCGGAACGCACTGGGTCGTCATATCCACCGGCATGTTCACCAGCTTTTTGTTCGAGCCGTCCTTCGGCGTGGTCGATCTGGCGAAGGGCAAGGTCCATGCGCTGGGCAGCTGGGACCACCGGCTAACGGTGACGACCCCGGGCGACATCGGACGTCTGACCGCCGCCATTCTCGCGTACCAGCCCCGCATCGACGACGCGGTGGTGTATGTCGCGGGCGATACGGTCTCCTACGCCCGTCTCGCGGACATGGTGGAACACCACCTCGGTCACCCCGTGGAACGCATCCTTTGGGAGATGGAAACACTGCGGTCGCACGCTGCCGCCAATCCGGACGATGGTATGCGGAAATACCATCTGGCCTTCGCGCGCGATACTGGCGTTGCGTGGGATAAGTCCGGCACGTTCAATGCGGCGCAGGGGATTGCGGTGACCGATGTGCCGGACTGGCTTGCGACCTGCAAAAAGGCAGCGTGATGCAGTCACTGCGTCCCCATTTCGCAAGAGCGTGAAAACACAATCGACGGAATCTTCGAGCGCCTGTTCAGCGAGCCTCGTGGCGCACTTCGGAGGAAGAGTGCACGCTTCAGCGAGCATTAGCGCAAATAAGTTTTCACTTGCGCTATCAAATGCATTTGTCCTACTAATTGCATGACAGATCAGGCGGCTCGACGTCGGCCGATCGCAAATTCCGGCTGCTAAAACAAAGTTTAACGAAAGCAGCCAAGTTTACCGGGAGAGGCTAAACCGTATGGCAAAAAGATTTCGGCTGGTTCCCAGCATATCTGCAATTGTCCTGTCTTTGTGGTCGCAAACGGCGCTGGCGCAACTCGCCACTCCCGCACCCGATGCCGAGGGTTCTCCAAATGTTGGCCAAGCTGACCTTCCTGCTGGGACGGAGGATATTGTCGTCACCGGCTTTCGCCGGTCGCTTGACAATGCCGCCAATATCAAGCGCCGTTCCGATGTCGTCAGCGATACGATCTCGGCCGAGGACATCGGGCAGTTTCCGGACCTAAACCTTGCGGAATCGCTCCAACGGATCACAGGTGTTCAGATCACCCGGTCGGCGGGCGAAGGTTCCAGCGTCTCGATCCGCGGGCTTCCCAGCGAATTCACACGCGTGCAGTACAATGGCAGGACGCTCGGCAGCGGCGGTACGCGGTCGTTCGACTTCACCGCTTTCTCCGCCCTGTTTACCAGTGCTGTCGAGGTCAAGAAGTCGCCGAGCGCCGACATGCTCGACGGCGGCCTGTCCGGCACCGTCGACGTTCGCAGCGCGCGTCCGCTCGATATCAAGAAGACGACACTGACCGGATCCGCCGAATCCGTCTACGAACCCAATCGCGGGAGCGTGACGCCGCGCGTCGCGGTGCTGGGCAACTGGGTGAATGCGTCCGGCACCTTCGGGGTCAATGCCGGTCTGGCCTTCGAGCGCCGCCAGTTCCGCACCAAGCAGGTAACGACCTACGGCGCCGAGACCAGCCGTGAGGCGCCGTTGTTCAACGCCGCTGGCGTTGCCATCGCCGGGGGCAAGTCCCCGCCCGTCGACTATAATCTCGATGGCGACACCAACGACACGTACAGCTTCACGCACGGCGGCGACTATTCGGTGCTCGATGCCCGTCGCGACCGCCTGACCGCGATCGGCGGCTATCAGTGGAAGCCTGCCGATAATCTCGAACTGTACGGCGACGTCTTCTACAGCGAACTCAGCAACACTTCGACCACGGACCGAGCGCAGACCCGCTTCACCGACATCTCGCCGATGGTCGCGGGCGGCAATTACGGTGTGCGGGGAAGCACGATCGTCCCGGATTACAACAGCCAGCTTCCCGCCACCACCGGAGGCTTCCTGACGCACCTCGACGCGGACGGCATCAGCCTGCAGGCAATTTCCCGCGGCGAAGAAAGCAAGATTGACCTGTTCTCGATCGCGCAGGGGTTCAAGTGGAAGTCGGACCGTCTGTCCGTCTCGGGCGAGGGTTCGTACTTCAGGGCACGCAACAATACGCGCACCTTCGGCTTAGCGGGCCAGGCTCGCGCATCGGCCGAAGTGTCGTATCCGGACGGCATCGGCCAAGCTCCGCAAGTGGCGTTCAACCGCGGGTTCGATCAACTCGACGGCAACAACTTTTACCTGACCAACGAGGACATTCAGGCGTTCACGCGCAACGACCGCAATTACGAGGGGCGGTTGGATGTCGGATATGCGTTCGACACGGGTTTCCTGCGCAAGCTCAGCGTCGGCGGCTATTATAACGATCGACGCTTCACCAACACGTCCGCCTTTAAGGTGCTGACCGCGGACCAGCTTTCCGCGCTTTCCAATGGGTCGCTCGTGGTCACGCCCGGGATCGAAGGCAGTGGCGGCATCGCGGCGGGCAGCTTCCTGCGCGAGATCAACTTGTCCGGCATCACCAACGCTCCGCGATTGCTGGTCGTCGATCAGGCGAAGTTCGGCCAACTGCTCTCGCGACAAACCTATTTCGACGATCAGGAAATCGTCGTTCAGCCCGGTTCGGGTTTCGACGTGGGCGAAAAGAGCCTGGCGTTCTACGGCAGGGCCGACGTCGCATCCGCCGACGACCGGTTGTCGGCCAACATCGGGCTGCGCTACGTCAAGACCCGGACGACGTCGCAAGGTCTGTCGCCGGATCTCAACGGTCTGATCGTCGAGGCGGACCGCGTGACCACGACGGTGCCGACCGCCGACGCGATCCTCGCGAAATCCAGTTACGACGCATGGCTCCCCAGCCTGAACGTGCGGTACAATGTGACCGACCAGTTCGTCGCGCGCTTCGCCGCCGCGCGGGTAATCGGTCGTCCTGGTCTTGGCGATCTTTCCGCTGGGACCAGCGTCGACGCGAACGTGCGGTCGATCAACTCGGGCAATCCGTCGCTGTCACCCTACACGTCGGATCAACTGGATCTGTCGCTGGAATATTATCTGCCGCGCGGCGGATTGCTGTCGCTCGCGGGCTTTTACAAGCACCTGTCGAATTACATTCTGTCAGGGCAAACCAGCCAGTTGTTGACGGTACAATATCGGACCGGCGGCACCGCCAGTCTCGAATTCCGTCGCAACCAGCCGCTTAACCTTGCCAATGGCGACATCAAGGGCGTCGAAGTCGCGGCGCAGTTACCGCTAGAGTACATCAACAGTTCGCTCGACTGGGCCGGGGTGTTCGGCAGCTACACGTTCATCGACGCTCCCAAGTTTCCTCGGACACAAGGCGGCCCCGCCTTCCCGCTCGACGGGGTCGCGCGGAACAACTTCAACGTCGGTGCCTACGTCCAGAAATGGGGAGCCGGTCTGCGCGGATCGTACACCTATCGCGGACGGTTCTCGTCCGGTGGCGGCACCTTCGGCGACGGCAGCTTTACGCGCGCTTACGGACAGTTCGACGGGTCTGCCGATTTCAAGATATCCGATCGCCTGTCCGCAACCGCCGACGTGACCAACCTGTTCGACCAGAAGTCGTTTCAGGAGAACAGCTTTGGCCTGTTGGTGACGGAAGCGTTCACGGGTCGCCGCATTACTGCCGGGTTCCGGTTCAAACTGTAGCATCGGTGGCAAGCCGACCGAGGCCGCGACCACGAGGTTGGAAAGAAAGTAGCGCATGACCATTCCCAAAAACGTCATCAGGTTTTCACGGCGGCAGGCTCTGGCGGGAGCGGGCGTATCGCTTGCAATGCTGTCCGCTGGCCGCCTGACCGCCGCGGGAAACCCGAAGTGGCGGATGCCCGAGCTGCCGCCGATGCCTCCGCTCGCCCCCGCGCGTGCGGAGGAATCGGTTCGCATGGCGGACCCGGCGACCGTTTCAGAAACCAAGCTCGACTTCCCGATCGCGTCCGGGCCGTATGAGGGCAATTGGCCATCGATCTCGAGCCATTATTCGCAAGACGACATTGCGTGGCTGCGCGACGCCAAATTCGGCATCTGGGTGCACTTCGGCGCGCAATCCTCGGGCAACGCGGGCGACTGGTACGCAAAGCGCATGTACGACGCGAGCGGGCGGTACGGCGACCAGTATAAAAGTCACGTCGAGCATTTTGGCCATCCCTCCGAAGTCGGCTACAAGGAGGTTTTGCAGAAGTGGAATCCCGACAAGCTCGATCCCGCTGCACTGATCGAGCTCTACAAGGAGGCGGGCGCGCGCTTCCTGTTTCTGCTTGGCGTGCATCACGATAATTTCGACAATTGGGACTCGCGCTACCAGAAGTGGAATGCGGTCAACATCGGCCCCAAGCGCGACATGATCGGCGAATGGACCACCGCCGCGAAGTCAGCGGGAATGCGGTACGGGATCACCTTCCACCACGAATATACCTGGTGGTGGTGGCAAACCGCGTTCGGCGCGGACAAGACCGGCCCCAAGGCGGGCGTGCCTTATGATGCGCATCTGACCAAGGCGGACGGCAAGGGCAAATGGTGGGACGGCTACGACCCGCGGATGCTCTACACCATCAACCTGCGTGAGTATCAGGGGCTCGATACGCGCTGGGCTCCCCCCGGCGGGATTTTCCAGAACCATCAGGCGTATGCGAACTGGTATGCGACATGGTGGGCGTACCGGATCATGGACGCGATCGAGAAATACGATCCCGACTTCATCTACACCGGCGGGGACAGCAACAAGCCGTTCACCGGCTACAACAGTGGCACCGGGGCCAGCAACGACGCGATGCAGCGCGTCATCGCGCATTACTACAACCGCAGCCTGCAGCGCCGCGGCAAGGTCGACACCTTCAGCATCGTCAAGTTCCGACCGCCGACCAAAGGCGTCGTCCGCACGCACGAAGGGAGCTTTCCCGAGGGGATCAAGCGCGACCAACCCTGGGTCGGCGAAGTGGCGGTCGGCGACTGGTTTTACGGGCCGGGCTTCGTCTACGATGCGGGTGCTGTGGTGCGCTACATTCTGGAGACCGCGTCGCGCGACGGGGCCTGTGCCGTGTGCATCTCCCCGCGCCCGGATGGATCGCTCGATGCAGAATGCGTGGTCATGCTCAAACGCATCGGGCAATGGATGAAGACGCATGGTGCCGGTATTTACGGCAGCAGCGCGTGGAAGGTGCTCGGCGAAGGCGAGATGGTCGACGGCAAGCTCAAGGTCGCGACCGATGGCGCGCTTGGCGCACGCCAGGCGAACGATCGCTTCGGCCCCCGCGACTTTCGATTTACGCAGGGTAAAGACGGCGCGGTCTATGCCTTCAGTATGTCTGTTCCCAAAGCAGGTTCTGCAATCGACATCATTTCGCTTGGGAAAAAGTCAAGCGGCCCCATTCGTGCAGTCGCCCTGCTGGGATATTCCGGGACCCTCGAATGGCATCAAACGGACGAAAAGCTGACAGTGATGGTACCGAACTCGCATCGCGGCGATATCGGCATTGGCTTCAAAGCAACTTACTCGTGACCGTCGGTCGGAGCGACTAGATCGAGATGCCGCCCGCCTGCCGCGTTGGACCGTCTTTGCAGGACGATCATGCTGGACCACAACCTGTTCAATAACCGATAGATATCATGTCGATGTGGGGGAGACCGGGGGCAACCCCGGCGCCGAAGGAGCAACCGCCCCGGAAACTCTCAGGCAAAAGGACCACTTGGCGCACAACATCTGGAGAGTGACGTGGTTATCGCGTCCGCCGACGGGATAGCGATCTCAGGCACAAAGGACAGAAGGGGCATGCACAGCCGGGCAACGACCGGCGGAAGGACCGCATGCTCCCCGACCCGGCTACTACTCCGCTCGACCGCGACATCCATCGTCCCATCAGCGTCGTTGAACTCTTCACCATCAGTATTGGACCGTCGAGTTCACATACGGTTGGACCGATGCGTGCGGCATACGATTTTGCACAACGAACCCTGGCGCTAGACTCCCTGCCGGTTCGCATCACATGCGATCTGTACCCTTCTATCGTGAACTCCGAACCAGCTCATTGATCGCAGCGACGACCGTATCCGGATGATCCTTCGGCACAAAGTGTGACGCATCGGCAATCATTCGATGCTGGCCACGCTTCGAAAGTTGTACCACCTGCTCAAGAAGACTCCACCACGCAGCGGAGCGTATCTCGGATGAACATCGTCGTGCAAAAACGCTGCTTAATCTGCGTCCGCTGTCTGTCACTGCCGAACAAAACTCGACGGTCTGATCTCAACCACCTTCTGCCGTTCCTAACGTCGCAATGTGGTGGACAGCGGAACGACCGGTTCCGGGAGCGACTGCGAGCAATGAAGCCGTACGCCTGCTAGAGAAGCTGCTCCTCCAGGCGGCGCGTGCGGGATGTCATCTCCTCGCCGGTATGCTTTGTCGAAGCGGGCTCAATCAGCAGCACCCAGCATTCCTCTTGCGCGACAGGATTGTGGCG
>Ga0265798_10010376_pt1 | contig 11498 bp, 8 predicted proteins | sample P3T30metagenome_FD_192430 | JGI IMG/M metagenome (GOLD analysis project Ga0265798, IMG submission 192430) | Plant litter microbial communities from East Loma Ridge, Irvine, California - P3 T30 | ecosystem: Environmental > Terrestrial > Plant litter > Unclassified | place: USA: California... | reverse complement strand
GTCAACGCGACGGGCATGACATCGCTCAACCACTACGCGCTCGGCGCCGTGGCCGACTGGCTGCACCGGGCCGTGGGGGGGCTCACCCGGACGTCTCCTGGTTGGGAGACCTTCAGGGTGGCGCCGATGCCCGGTGGCCGCCTCACCTCCGCGAGGACGTCACACCAGACGGTCCGAGGGCGCGCCGAGAGCCATTGGCGGGTCGACGGTGACGAGCTCGTGCTCGATGTCGTGGTGCCGGCGGGGGCGGAAGCGACCGTGGTCCCACCTCTGCACCCCGATGACCTGATCGTCGTGGTGGGCGAGGGGTCTCATTCATGGCGATGGCCCAAGCCAGACGGGTTCGGCGAAGAGGTCGCTCTCTCGCTCGACACCGCCGTCAAGGACGTCATGAAGAACGGCGCTGCGTGGGCTGGCGTCCTCGATGTACTTCGTCGGTACTTCCCGGGCGTGCCCGTCGAGGCTGCGGGAAGCCAACTCGGAGGTGCGCCCCTCGCCGTGTTGGCAGCTCGGCACCCGAGCGCCTCCGAGGCCATGGCGCGAGACCTGCTGGCAGCCCTCACCAGCGCCGAGTCTCCCTCTGAACAGATCCTCTGATCCAGGAGCACTGGCCCAGGCGCGTTCCCCGTACTGCGCTGCACGCCACCCAGCACCCTTGCAGATGGAACGGTTCGGTCACGTCGTTGACGATCTGCCGTCCTTGTGGTTCCCTAAGTTACGCGCGTTACCTCGCCCTCGAACAATGGAGTTCCGTCATGACTGACGCACCCGACAAGCGCCCTTCGTCGCCCCCTCCCACGGAGCACCCGGTCCCCGACGTGCCCCTCTCGCCGGCAGGAAACCTCGAGATCGGAGCCGAGCAGATCGGCGCGGGTCTCGGAAACGACCCCCTGGACACGAAGCCGGTGTTCCGCAAGCGCTACCTCGCCCTCCTCTTCTTCGCGCAGTTCACTCTCTACATTGCCTTCGTCGCCCCCATCGCGTACTCGTTGGCGGTTCGCATCGACCAGATCGCACCTGACTCACGCAACTCTCTCCTGGCCCTCGCGGCGGGCATCCCCGGCATCCTGGTGGTCGTCTTGATGCCGTTGGTCGGCATGCTCAGCGACCGGACACGGTCGCGCTTCGGGCGTCGGCGCCCGTGGCTCATCGGTGGTGGCGTCATCGGGATCGTGGGATCGACGGTCATCGGCTTCACCGAGACGCCCTTCGCGCTCATCGCCGGCTGGGCTGTCGCGTACGTCGGCTACTCGGCGTCGGCGGCCATGATCAACAACCACCTCGCTGACAAGCTGCCGGAGCAGCAGAGGGGGCGAGTCACCGGCATCATCGGAGCCATCAACCAGATCGCTCCGCTGTTCGGGGTCGTCTTGGGGGGTGCTCTCGCCAGCACTGGGGCGGGGCTGTTCCTCTACCCGGGGATCATCGCCTTCGTCGGAATGGCCGTCTTCGCGATCGTCATGAAGGACACGGCCGTGTCCTCGCCGCGGAGCAGCACGAGCACGGCCAAGATCCTGCAGGGCTTCTACTTCAACCCCAAGCGCTACCCGAATCTCGCCTGGGTCTTCGTGAGTCGAGCGTTCGTCTTCCTGGCGCTGTCGTTCTCGCTCTACAACGTGTACCTCCTCCAGGACCGTCTCGGGATGACGCCCGCGGAGGTCGCGCAGCTCGTCTCGTTGTCCGGGATCCTGAGCATCGTCGGAGGCGTCGGCGGGGCGATGGGCTCTGGCTGGCTCTCGGACAAGCTCGGGACGCGCAAGCCGTTCCTCCTCGCGAGCGGCATCATCATCGGCGTGGGCCTGATCGGGACCGGCACCGTGACGAGCGTGCCGCAGTACGTGCTCTCCGGGCTCCTCACCGCGTTCGGCATCGGTGTCTACGGTGCGGTCGACCAGGCCCTGGCACTCGACGTGCTGCCCAAGGACGAGGACGAGAACGGGCGGTACCTCTCGCTCCTCCAGCTGGCTTCGTCGATCCCCCAGGCGATCGGCGCCTTCCTCGCCGGCGGCATCCTCGCCCTCTTCGGCGGGGAGTACACCGCCGTGTTCCTCGCAGGTGCCGTCTTCGCAGTCCTGGGAGCCGTGTCGATCCTGCCCATCTCCATCGGGCGGCGAGCCGAGCTGCCCACCACGAGCGTCCGTGTGCCCTCATGACGTCTGCACGAACGTCCGAGCCGGGCGCCGCGATCGACGAATTCGACGACCCGTACGTCGACGTCGACGAGATGCAGAACGACGGGGCCGCGCATCGGTACGTCCATGGAGGGTTCAGGGGGACTGGCACGAAGTTCTCGATACATCTGCCGTCCAGCGATGACTATGAAGGGCGCTTCTTCCAGTACATCGCTCCCGTGCCCGACAGCGAACACTTCTCTGAGGGGCTGACGGGAGAGGAGGACAAGATCGGATTCGCCCTCGAGAGCGGTGCGATCTTCTTGGAGACCAACGGCGGTGGTGCCACAGCAGCGGATCCGTTCTCAGGTACGGACCCGACCATCGCCGCCTATCGAGCCAACGCAGCTGCGGCGACGTTCGCCCGAAAGCTGGCGGCGGAGACCTACGGCGATCACCGAGCCTTCGGCTACGCCTTCGGAGGCAGTGGCGGAGGATTCAGGACCATCGGCGGAGCTGAGAACACGGAGGGTGTCTGGGACGGGTTCGTGCCCTACGTCATCGGGTCGCCCCTCTCGATCCCCAACTGCTTCACGGCCAGGATGCACGCGCTGCGCGTCCTCCGTGGTCGCTGGGACGGCATCGTCGCCGCCATGGACGCCGGCGGGAGCGGAGACCCCTTCGAGGGACTCGATGCTGAGCAGGCTGAGGCGCTCCATGAGGTCACGGGCATGGGCTTCCCCCTCCGCTCGTGGTCCGCCCACGCCACCATGGGCATGCACGGGCTCGCCGTGCTCTACCCGGTCATCCGCGCGGTCGACCCGACGTACTTCGACGACTACTGGACGGTTCCCGGCTACCTCGGCGCCGACTCCACCAATTCGGTGCACCGGGACCGCGTGCAGCTCTCGACACGGGTCGTGGACCTCCTCACCAGCGCGGATCTGACATCCATCGGCGTCGACGACGTCCCGCATCCCGGCGAGTCCACGGGCGCAGCAGACGATGCGTGGAAGGGCCTCGGTGCCCGCAGCGCGACTGTCGCCGTTCGCCTCGCGGATGTCCCCGAGGTAGATCCCCAGGCCGCCGAGCTGCTCGTCGTGACGGGCGAGTCCGCCGGGGCCCGTCTCGTCGTGCTCTCCCTCGTCGACGACGTGGCCGTCTTCGGCCCACTCGACCCCGGGGTCGCAGCCGGCCTTTCCGCGGGGGACGAGGTCCACCTGGACAACAGCGGATTCATCGCGATCCAGACCTACCACCGCCACCAGGTGCCCGGGCCGGAGTTCGTCGTGTGGGACCAGTTCCGAGACGAGGGGGGCGAACCGTTGCATCCACAACGTCCGATGCTGGTCGGGCCGATGTTCGCCGCAGGCGCGGCAGGATCGGTGCAGACAGGTCGCTTCCACGGCCGGATGATCGTCGTCGAGTCACTCCTCGACCGGGAGGCCTACCCCTGGCAGGCCGACTGGTACCGGGCTCGGGTGCGAGAACACCTCGGTGATGACACCGATGGTCGCTTCCGGCTCTGGATGGTCGACAACGCGCTCCACGGCGACTTCGCCGCTCAGGAGGAGCCCGACCGCACGGTGAGCTACCTCGGTGTCCTGCACCAGGCTCTGCGCGATCTCAGCGCCTGGGTCGAACGGGGAATCGAGCCGCCCGCGTCGACCGAGTACGAGGTGGTCGCGGGCCAGGTCGTCCTCCCCCGCGCCGCGGAGGCACGCCGCGGCGTGCAACCCGTGGTCGAACTCACCGTCAACGGCACGGACCACGCCGAGGTGGGGATCGGGGAGGTCGTCCTGCTGCGTGCGGAGGCGTCGACCCCGGGAACGGGCAGCGTCGTCGCGGTGGAGTGGTACGAGGAAGCGTCGCGGACGTTCTCCGCGCAGCCCGAGCTCGTCGCCGGACCCGCGGTGCAGGTCGAGCACCGCACTTCCTTCACGTCGCCAGGCACGTATTTCCCGGCCGTGCGCGTCGTCGCCCACCGGGACGGCGATCCGGGCGACCCTTTCTCGAGGTCGCAGAACCTCGCCCGAGCGAGAGTGACGGTGCGATGACGTCGTTCCCCGAGGACTTCTTCTGGGGCGCTTCGACGGCTCCGCACCAGAACGAGGGCAACAACACCAACAGCGACATGTGGGCTCTGGAACAGCTGACGGGATCGTCGTTCTCCCAGCGGAGCGGCGACGGGCTCGACTTCTACCATCGGTGGAAGAACGACATCGACCTGTTGAGGTCCCTGGGGCTCACCGCGTTCCGGTTCGGCATCGAGTGGGCCCGCGTCGAACCCGTCCGGGGGCACGTGGCCCAGGCCGAGCTCGCGCACTATCGACGGATCATCGAGTACTGCTTCGAGGTCGGCGTCGAGCCGGTCGTGACCCTGCACCATTTCTCGAGCCCGCTGTGGTTCGTCGAGGCGGGAGGCTGGACGTCGGACGAGGCCGTGGACCTCTTCGGGCAGTACGTCGCCGAAGTGGCCCCCGTCCTCGAAGGGGTGACCTGGGTCGCGACGATCAACGAGCCGAACGTGTTCGCCGTCATGCACCAGATGAGCGCCCCCTTGCAGTACGACGATCCCGCAGCGGTGCTGGCTCGTATGCGCGAGGCGATGTCACCCGTGAACGGGAGCGCGGGCATCAACGCGTTCACGATGCCCGAGCCGGGGCCCGCGGCGACGACGACGATGATCCGGGCGCACGAGCGGGCCAGGGACGTCCTGCACGCGCTCACGTCCGTCAAGGTCGGCTGGACCATCGCCGTGCAGGGACTGGTGGCTCGTGCCGGTCACGAGGACGATCTCGACCGGTACAGGCACGTGTGGGAGGGTGCGTACCTCGAGGTGTCCCGGGAGGACGACTGGGTGGGCGTGCAGTCGTACACCAGCCAGCTCGTCGGTCCGGACGGGCTCGAGGGGGCTCCGGAGGGCGCGGAGCTGACGCAGGTCGGCTGGGCCTACCGGCCTGACGCCCTGGAGCTGGCGTTGAGACAGACCTGGGACGCGACGGGCGGCGTGCCCATGCTCGTGACGGAGAACGGGATCGCCACCGCCGACGACGCCCGTCGCATCGACTACACGGCCGGCGCCCTCGAAGGCGTCGCGAGGGCCCTCGCGGACGGACTGGACGTCCGGGGCTACCTGCACTGGACGTTCATCGACAACTTCGAGTGGGTGCACGGCTACGACGTGACGTTCGGGCTGGTCGCTGTCGACCTCACGACGTTCGAACGGACTCCCAAGCCCAGCGCGCACTGGCTCGGTGAGGTCGCCCGGGAGAACGGACGCCAGCTGGGCGCGCTCGGCTGAGGACGACGACGTCGTCCGGGACGTGGGAGCCCTGCCGTCACCCGCGTGAGGCGTCGACCGGGCCGACGGTCGAGACAGATGGGCTACTCCCAGGGGAGTACACGGGTCGGTCTGACGGGACGACGGCGCCCGCGGTCGACGACGGGAGCATGGAGACACCCCGACGGGCGCTTCCGCCCCGGTCGTCCCAGCTCATTCGTCAAGGAGTCCTCCATGTCCCTGTTCCTCTCCCGGATCGGGCGATTCAGCGCCCGGCACCGGCTGCTCGTCGCCGGCGTGTGGCTGGTCGTCTTCGCCGCTCTCGTCGGAGCCTTCGCCGTCGGTTCGCAGCGCGACGCCCCACTGGCAGCCGAGCAGACGACGTCATCGTCGACGGCGGCGTCGAAGACCCTCGAACGACTCCAGGAGGAGTTCCCCGAGACCGCCGTCGAGGCCGATCCCGGCACGGACACCCTGCAGCTCGTGATGGAGGCTCGTGGCGACGGCACGGTCGACGACCCCACCACCGCCTCCTCGATCGCCCGCGTCCTGGCCCGGGCGGCAGCGCTGCCTGGCGTCGAGTCGGTCTCCGACCCGTTCGGCTCCGCAGCGCCCTTCGTCTCGGACGACGGCCGAGTCGCCGTCTCGACCTTGACGTACGCGGGCCTCGACGACGGCGAGGACAAGGCGGCGAAGTACGACGCCGCCCTCGATCTGCAGCGCGATGCTCCGAGCGACCTGCGGATCGAGCTCGGCGGGAACCTCGTCGACACGCAGGCCCCCGCGGCAGGCATCGGCGAGGCCGTCGGCGTCGTCGCAGCTCTGCTCGTCCTCGTCCTGACCTTCGGGTCGCTGCTCGCCGCCGGTGCGAACCTCCTCGTCGCCGCATTCGGTGTCGGTGTCGGCGTCGTCGGCATCCTCACCTACGGGGCGTTCTTCCCCATGGGCGACAACACGCTCATCCTCGCCGCGATGCTCGGACTCGCCGTCGGCATCGACTACAGCTTGTTCATCCTCAGCAGGTTCCGCTCTGAGCTCCGCGAGGGCCGGGGGATCGAGGACGCCGTCGCTCGGGCGGTCGGCACGGCGGGCACAGCGGTCGTCTTCGCGGGCCTCACCGTCATCGTCGCCCTCGTCGGCCTGCTCGTGGTCGGCATGCGGGACATCAGCGAGATGGGCGTCGCCGCCGCGGTGGCCGTCGCCCTCGCGGTGCTCATCGCCCTGACGCTGCTGCCGGTGCTGATGCGGACCCTGGGCCGTCGCGCCCTGCCTCGCCGTGAACGCCGCCTCCGTCAGAGCGCGCAGGCCGCCGGGGCGCCGGAACGCCGAGGACCGCTGGCCGCATGGGCCCGCACCGTCGTCGCCCACCCCGTGCTCGCGATGGTGGCCGGCGTGGCCGTCCTCGTCATCGTCGCCCTGCCCACCATCAGCATGAAGACGGCCTTCAACGTGCCGGGTGGTGTCGACCCCGAGTCGACTGAGCGCGCGGCCTACACGCTCGTCGTCGACGAGTTCGGCGGGGTGCAGAGCCCTCTCGTCGTGCTCGCCGAGGGGGCAGACGCTGGCGATCGCTCTGACGCGATCGCGACCGAGCTGTCCCGGCTCGACGGCGTGCAGTCGGTCTCGTCCGGCCTCGTGTCCAGCGACGGCGACGCCGTGACGTACAACGTCGTGCCCACTGGCAGCCCGATCGACGAGCACACGGTCGGCCTGGTCTCAGCCGTCCGCGACGACGCTTCCGTGGCCGGCGTGACGCTCCAGGTGACGGGCGAGGCCGCGATCTACATCGATGAAGACGCCGCCCTCAACCAAGCGCTCATCAAGTACGTGATCCTGATCGCCGTCCTCTCGCTCGTGCTGCTGACGGTCTTGTTCCGGTCCCTCCTCATCCCGGTGATCGCGACCCTGGGGTATCTCCTGTCGTTGCTCGCGTCGTTCGGCGGCAGCGTCGCGGTCTTCCAGTGGGGATGGCTCGACGCGATCATCCCGGCGCCGCAGGGCGATCCGATGCTCAGCCTGCTGCCGATCCTCCTGGTCGGGGTCCTCTTCGGCCTCGCCATGGACTATCAGGTCTTCCTGGTCTCTCGCATCCAGGAGATGCACTCGAGAGGCATGAGCCCGAAGGAGGCGGTGGTCGCCGGCTTCACCCGTTCGGCGCCTGTCCTCGTGGCGGCTGGCAGCATCATGGCCGTCGTCTTCGCCGGGTTCGCGTCCAGCACCATGGCAGTCGCGGCATCCATCGCCTTCGGCCTGGTCGTCGGCGTGCTGGCGGACGTCTTCATCGTGCGGCTGGTGCTGATGCCCGCAGCGCTCGCGCTGCTGGGCGAGGCGGCCTGGTGGACGCCGGCCTGGCTCGACCGCCTGCTGCCGCACCTCGACATCGAGGGCCATGCGCTCGATGCCCATGAGGAAGCCACCCGCCCGGAGACGGCACTCGATGAGCGGGACCCCGAGCTCGTGGGGGCCTGACCGCACGACGAGTCGCCCCGACCCGACGGGCGCCTCGCCAGCAGAGCGCCTCGACAGCCCGAGCACGACAGGATGGCACCGTGACCGACACCGCCCCGCAGTACCTCCGCCCGGAGCCCTGGTTCCGCAGGCCGTCCGTGCTCGACCGTGGCGCATTCGTCGTGTCGCTCGCCGCGGTGGTCGGCGAGGTCTTCCACCTCCTCGGCGACGAGGCCCCGATCGGCGGGTGGATCGCTCTCGGCCTCGTGCTGGCGGGCGTCCTCGTGGCCCGCCGTCGGGCCTGGACGGGGCTCGTCGTCGTCCTCGCCTCCGCCGTCGTGGCCTCGTCCTGGGGGTGGGAGCCCATCACGCTCTGGACCATCGGCGTGTTCACGGTCTTCTCGGTGACCGTGCGGGGCGCCTCCACCCTCGGGACCGGCATCGTGGCGGCCGTGGTCACAGCGTTGTCGGAGGCCGTGGCCGGGGCCTTCGACCTGACCCGCCCGGAGGTCGGCCTCGCGGCCATGACCTCGATCGCCGCGGCTGCGGCGGGCAGTGCCGTGCTCAGTCAGCACCGCTGGTGGCTCACGCTCGAGGAGCGCACCCGTCAGGCGGTCCTCACCAGGGAGGCGGAGGCGGAGCGTCGCGTCGCCGAGGAGCGCGTCAGGATCGCTCGTGACCTCCACGACGTCGTGGGGCACGAGGTCGCGGTCGTGAGCATGCACCTCGGGCTCGCCGAGGTCGAGCTTCCCGAGGGGGCCGACGCATCACGTCGGGCCCTCGGCGACGCGCGGCTCGGGGTGCAGTCGGTGCTGCGCGAGACGCAGGAGATCCTGTCGCTGCTGCGCGCCTCCGGTGACGACCACGACGATCGGCGCCCCGCCCCGGGCGTCGCGGCACTGCCCGCTCTCGTCGAGTCGTTCGCTGCATCGGGCCTCGACGTCCGGGCGCAGCTCGGCGAGCTGGGCGACGACCTCGACGTCACCGTCGAGACGGCCACCTACAGGATCGTCCAGGAAGCCCTGACGAACGCCCTCAAGCACGGTTCCGGCCAGGTCGACCTGACGGCCACCGCCGGGGCAGGCGGGATCACGATCGTGGTGACGAACACGTACCGGGAGTCGGCGCCCGACGCGATCGACGGACACACCGGTCTCGGCCTCGTCGGGATGAGGGAACGGGCGCGGAACGCCGGCGGAGACGTGGTGGTGTCGAGGTCCGCGGGCGTCTTCCGGGTGGAGGCCACCGTGAGCACGGACGAGAGGCGGAGACGATGAACGACGTGACGGGGCCGGACGGGCCTCCCGGCCCGGTGAGGGTCCTGATCGTGGACGACCAGCTCATGATCCGGCTCGGGCTCCGCGGCATCCTCGAGGCGAGCGACGAGGTGGCGGTGGTGGGCGACGTCGCTGACGGTCTCGTCGCCGTCGAGCGGGTGAGGGCGGGGGGCGTCGACGTCGTCCTGATGGACGTCCGGATGCCGGGGATCGACGGCGTGGAGGCCACCCGGCGCATCCGAGCCGAGGGTTCGGGCACGGTGCCGGCCGTACCCGCCATCATCGTCCTGACGACCTTCGACGACGACGCGACGGTGCTCGCTTCGCTCAGGGCCGGGGCCGACGGGTTCCTCAGCAAGGGCGTGGGGCCCGGTGAGCTCGTGGCGGGGATCGTCGATGTCGCACGGGGCGGGGGCGTGCTGTCGGCGCGGGCGTCGGCCGCCTTGATCCGGGAGGTCACGGACGTCCTGGCACCGGTCGTCGAGGCCGAGGTGGCAGCGCTGTTCGAGCGGCTGACCCCGCGCGAGCGGGACGTGGTCGTCGCGGCGGCGGCGGGGGCGGACAACCAGACCATCGCGGCGACGCTGTTCGTCTCGCCCTTCACCGTCAAGACTCACGTGTCGCGGGCGATGACCAAGGTCGGAGCCCGCGACAGGGCCCAGCTCGTCGCCTTCGCCTACCGCGGGGGGCTCGTACGGTGACCCGGGGGAGTCGGGCCGCCCCCGTCCACGAGCACGGGCAGGCGGAACCGCTCGTTCGGCGGCCCTGGTGTCGTGGCCAGCGCCTCCAGCCGGTCGAGTTCGAGTCCGAGTTCGTGGAAGAGGCGGACGACGACGAACACGCTCGGCCCGGTGCCGTCGCCCTTCTCGATGCGTCGCAGGGTCGCCGTGGCGATCTCGCAGCGGCGGGCCAGGTCCTCCTGTCGGAGGCCCTGTGCGATGCGGGTGCGACGGACCAGGCGTCCCAAGCGGCCGACGGGTCCGGGATCCGTGAACAACGGGCTCGGCAGGGTGTCCTCCTCTGAAGGCGCCCACGTCAGATCGACGCGGTCGCCTCGATCTCGACGAGCGCTCCGAGTGGCAGGCCGGCCACGGCCACCGTCGTCCGCGCCGGGTAGGGAGCCTCGAAGACCGACGCGTACACGGCGTTCATCGCGGCGAAGTCCTCCATGCTCGTCAGGTAGACGTTCATCTTCACGACGTCGGCGAACGAGCCCCCGGCCGCGCCCAGAACGGCCTCGAGGTTCTCGAGTGCGCGACGCGTCTGGACTGCCGCGTCGCCCTCCACCAGCGTCCCCGTCGCCCGGTCGATCGGCGTCTGGCCCGAGAGAAACAACAGAGGCCCGCCGGCGGGCCTCGCTGCGTGCGAATAGGGCCCGACGGCGTCAGGAGCTTGGGAGGCGCGAAGCGAGGTACGAGGCATGGTCACTATTCTGCGGCGGACGGGGGCGCGATGACAGGAAAAAAAGGTGCCGGGCATCGGCGCGACCCCGGCCGGATCGCAGGGCGTCCGACCGGGGCCGCGCGGGCCGTGACGTGGGCTATGACCGACGCAGACGGCTTCCGAGCAGGGCACCTGCGCCGGCGAGCAGCATCGTGATGGCGATACCCAGCGCGAGGCCGCTGTCCGCACCCGTTCGGGCGAGGCGATCTGCCGACCCCGACCGCACGGGCGAGGACGTCGGGGCCGACACCAGTGCCGTCCGCGAGCCGGCGGCAGCGGCCGTTGGAGCCGCGGCGCGAGGGCCAGCCGGAGCGGCCGGCTCGGCACCGGCCGGAGCGACCGGCTCGGCACCGGCGGGGGCGTCCGGCCTGCCACCGGCCGGGGTGTCCGGCGTGGGCTCGGTCGGCACCGACTCGTCGATGAGCTGCAGTCTGAGCTGCTTCTGCCCGCTCAGCAGGCCCAGCGAGAGCGACGAGGCGCCGCCCTCGACCGTGATCCGCTGGTCGGCGCCGGCGCCCGTCACCGCCCACGTGCCGTCCGTGAGGTTCCGCAGAGCGACGGTCGGCTCGTACTCGGTGCCGCTGACCGGCTCGAGGGTCAGGGCGATCCGTGAGCCGTCGGCGGCGATCTCGGCCGCCGAGTACCGCCCGTCCGTCAGCTCGACACCGAGGTTCCCGGCCGACAGCACGTTGATGCGCTGCGCCAGCCCGTCACGGGGCGTGAACGCGTGGCTGCCGTCCGCCGTCCGCTCGAGGTCTGCCCCGTAGGCGTAGGGCCCGACGACCGGGTCGTCGACGATGTTCACCGCGGCGGTGTTCATCGCGCCCCAGAAGCCGAGAGCCGACTCGCCCGACCAGGCCCACCAACCGTCGAGCGTCGGCACCCACGCGTACTCCGCGGCGCCCTTCTCGCTCTGGAACTGCCAGGAGGCGGCTC
>Ga0265798_10010374_pt1 | contig 11499 bp, 8 predicted proteins | sample P3T30metagenome_FD_192430 | JGI IMG/M metagenome (GOLD analysis project Ga0265798, IMG submission 192430) | Plant litter microbial communities from East Loma Ridge, Irvine, California - P3 T30 | ecosystem: Environmental > Terrestrial > Plant litter > Unclassified | place: USA: California... | reverse complement strand
GCGTCTTTGTGATAACGGTCATACGATATCGCAATTGGCCCGTGTGTGCGCCTTGGGCCATACTGTCCGTGTCTCCTCTATCTTCCTCGGAACATAGTTTCAAGCCCGGTTCATCAATCGGGCTTTTTTTCATTTCTGCCGTATGTCGATCCCACGCCACTTTGACCACACCATTGTTTGACCGCCGCCGCAGGCGCGCCATTGGAGGGATGCCTCTATGCGCTTTGCTTGATATCAGGCGTTTAGTCCCAAGCTAGGGACTATCCCCCGAATTACACCCCATCAGGCCCCCGCCAACGGGCCTGGGTGGATTTTTGACTTCGTTGGCTCGCAACGCCCGCGACCGGAGAGTACTCATGACCAAAAGCACCGCCAAGACATTGACTTTGACCGCCAGCAAGGCAGCACCGCGTAAAGCCGCGCCGCTGGCGGTGCCAAAGACGGCCACCACCTACTTTATCGAAGGCGACGAAGCCGCCGGTGGCGTGGCGCCCAAGGTCAGTGTCGTCAAGACCCGTTCGCGCCTGGCGGCAGCCAAGGCCGACCAGGTCGAAACGGTCACCGCCGTCGTCGCCGTGGATGCTGCCGCCGCTGCTGCCGCCGCTGCTGGCGCCGAGGAGGCCGGCACCCCCGTTGCCGCAACGGTCGTGCGCAAGCGCGTCTCCAAGCTGGCTGCACTGAAGCGGGCTGACACTGTCGAGAGCGTAGCGGAAGTGCCCGCTGAGCCTGCCGCAGCAGCCGCCCCGGCCGTGAAGGCCGTCAAGCCGCGCGTGGCCCGCAAGGTCGCCGAAGTCGAGCCGACCGTGATCCAGACCGCCGGCCAGTCCGTCAGCCAGGTCACCGACGCCGCCACCCTGGCCCAGATCGACACCTCCGGCTACCTGCTGCCGTCGGTGAAGGTGCCCGGCCGCCGTGGCCGCAAACCCAGCGAATTCACGCCCGAGAACGATGAAGTGGCGGCACTCAACGCCGTCGAGCGGGCCGAACTGAAAGCCGTCTCGAAAGCGAAAGAGCGCAAGGCCAAGGGTGGCCTGTCGGGTGTGCTGGCGGGCGACTCCAAGACGAGCGAGGCGGACATGGAGCGCCGGCGCAACCAGATCAAGAACCTGATCAACATGGGCAAGGAGCGCGGCTTCCTCACCCACGCCGAGATCAACGATCAGCTGCCCGAGAACATCATCGATCCGGAAGCGATCGAAGGCATCATCGCGACCTTCAACGACATGGGCATCGCCGTGTACGAGCGCGCCCCTGACGCCGACATGATGCTGTTGACGGACAATGTTCCCACCGCCACCAGCGACGATGAAGTCGAAGCGGCTGCCGCGACGGCCCTGTCGACGGTCGACTCCGATTTCGGCCGCACCACCGACCCGGTCCGCATGTACATGCGTGAAATGGGCGCGGTGGCGCTGCTGACGCGCGAAGGCGAGATCGAGATCGCCAAGCGCATCGAAGGGGGCCTGAAAGACATGGTGCAAGCCATTTCCGCCTGCCCGACCACGATCGCCGAAATCATCGCCCTGTCGCACAAGATCGAGCGTGACGAAATCAAGGTCGACGAAGTGGTCGACGGCTTTGTCGATCTCAACGAAAGCAATGCACCCGCACCGGCGCCGGCCCACAAGGCCCCCGCCGGCGTTGACGAGGAAGACGAGGAAGAGGAAGTCGATGAGGACGAAGACGGCGACGCCAATGGCGGCGCGGCCGGTTTCTCGACCGAGCAACTGGCGCAGTTGAAGCGCGGTGCGCTCGACAAGTTCCTCATCATCGAAGCCCAGTTCGAGAAAATGGCCAAGGCGTTCGAGAAGGAAGGCTATGGCTCGAAGCCCTACGTCAAGGCGCAGGAAGTCATCTCGAACGAACTGCTGGGAATCCGTTTCACGGCCAAGGTGGTTGAAAAGCTGTGCGACACCCTGCGCGGCCAGATGGACGAAGTGCGCCATATTGAAAAGGCTGTGCTGGACATCTGCGTGAACCGCTGCGGCATGCCGCGCGCCCACTTCATCAAGGTCTTCCCGGGCAATGAAACCAATCTGGAATGGGTCGAAGCGGAAGTGGCTGCCGGCTATCCTTACAGCGCCGTGCTGGGTCGTAACGTGCCTGCCATCCAGGAACACCAGAAGCGCATGATCGCCCTGCAAGCCCGTGTGGCCCTGCCGCTGGCCGACCTGCGCAAGATTAACAAGCAGATGGCCGCCGGTGAAAAGCGCGCCCGTCACGCCAAGCGCGAAATGACGGTTGCCAACTTGCGCCTGGTAATTTCGATCGCCAAGAAGTACATCAACCGGGGCCTGCAGTTCCTCGACCTGATCCAGGAAGGCAATATCGGCCTGTTGAAAGCCGTCGACAAGTTCGAGTATCGCCGAGGTTATAAATTTTCGACCTACGCCACCTGGTGGATCCGCCAGGCCATCACCCGCTCGATCGCGGACATGGCCCGCACCATCCGCGTGCCTGTGCACATGATCGAGACGATCAACAAGATGAACCGTATCTCGCGCCAGATCATGCAGGAAACGGGCAGCGAGCCGGATCTTGCCACCCTGGCGATCAAGATGGAAATGCCGGAAAACAAGGTTCGCGAGATCATGAAGATCGCCAAGGAGCCCATCTCCATGGAAACCCCGATGGGCGAAGATGGCGATTCGCAACTCGGCGACTTCATCGAGGACAACGCGACTTTGGCCCCGCTGGACGCGGCCCTGCACGCCTCGATGCGCAATGTCATCAAGGAAGTGCTGGACTCGCTGACCCCGCGCGAAGCAAAAGTGCTGCGCATGCGCTACGGCGTCGAGATGTCGAACGACCACACGCTGGAAGAAGTCGGCAAGCAATTCGACGTCACCCGCGAGCGGATTCGCCAGATCGAAGCAAAGGCCATGAGCAAGCTGCGCCAGCCGTCGCGGTCGGACAAGTTGAAGAGCTTCTTGCACAACCAGTAAATTGAAACGCAGGGAAGGGGGTCTGGCGCCGCAAGGTGCCTTGCGCGGCCCGGCCTGACCCCTTTTTTTTGACCTACGGTAGGAACGGCCACGGAAAATGGGGTCAGGCACCTGCGGCGCCAGACCCCGCCTTGCTATTGACTTTCACTTAACGCTGACAGACCATGCCTGAATACCAATTATTCAGGAGCCCCCATGCGTCTTCTCGCCGCCAGCATCGCCTTCGCCTTTTCCCTCACCGCCCAGGCGGCCGACCTGCAGCGCATCAGCGTGGCCACGGAAGGCGCCGGCAGCGACGTCGTCCTCATCCACGGTCTGAACTCCTCGCCCCGCGTCTGGCGCGAGATGATGGCGGCCGTGCCTGGCCATCGTTATCACCTGGTGACCATCAAGGGCTTCGCCGGCAATGGCGGCGATGTGGGCAAGGGGGAAGGGCAGGTGGTCGCGCCGGTGGCGGAAGAGGTGGCGCAGTACATTGCTGACAGCAAGCTGGGCAAGCCGGCCGTCATCGGCCATTCGATGGGCGGCACGATTGGCCTGATGGTGGCTGAACGCCATCCGGATGCCGTGGGCAAACTGATGGTGGTAGACATGGTGCCTTTCCTGGGCGCACTGTTCGGGCCACCCGGCACGACCGCCGAGAGCATCAAGCCCACCGCTGATGGCCTGCTCGCCTCGATGCGCGCGGCCGAGCCGGAAGCGCGCCGCCAGCGCGCCATCGGCACCTTGAGCAGCATGATCAACACGGAAGCCAAGCGCGCCGGCGCCGTCGAGGATTCCCTCACCAGCACGCCCGATGTGTCAGCCCGCGCCTACCACGAACTGGTGGTCACCGACCTGCGCCCTGAACTGGGCAAGATCAAGGCGCCGTTGACGGTGCTGTATGTCGCCACCAAGGGCTTTTTGACTTCGGCCCAGGCCGATGCGGTCTACCAGGGCGCCTACGCCCCCGTCAAAGGGGCGCGCCTGAAGCGCATCGACGACAGCGCCCACTTCATCATGTGGGACCAGCCGGCCCTGTTCCAGTCCGAGGTCAAGACTTTCCTCGGTAAAAACTAGACAGCTATTTGACGAAATAGCCCGACACCTTCCAGCTGCCGTCCTTGTCGCGCATCGGCACCACGGTTTCGATGGCGTGCGCCTTGTTGGCGAAGTGGGTGTCGTACTGGATCAGCACGTATTCGCCGTCCGGGGCGCCCGGCAGATTGCGCTTGAATTCGGACGAGCGCAAGGTGCGGGCGCTGACCGGGCCGAAGGGCTGACGCGCCTGCCGGAAGGAATCGGCCCAGGCCGCCTTGCCCAGGACGGCGCGAAACGCCGGCGCGGCCTGCTCCCAGGTAGCGTTGCCGTCGCCGGCATCGGCCAGCACCAGCCAGCTATTGGCGGCGTCAACTGCAGCCTTGACCGACTCGGCCTCAGGCTGGCGCGCCTGGGCCAGGGTAGAAGCGAGCAGGGCCGCCAAAATCGAAACCGCAGCCAGATGTTTCATGTTCACTCCTGAAAGTTGACGAATTGCTAGGCTGCGCCAGCGGCGAAAACTTGTCAACTGGATAAAACCTCCGGCGTGTCGCCCGCGACAGGCGTAAAAAAACCGCGGCCCTTGCGGTACGCGGTTTATTTGTCCTGCCAAGCCGCTTAATTGCTCAGGAAAACCTGTGCAATCACGCCGGTGGCAATGGCTGCCAGCACGTAATCATTGCCAGCGCGAACCCAGTGATGGCCCCGTGGCGGCGGCGCCAGGTGGCGGGCGCGCCAGTCGTTGACGACGTAGCGGTTGTCGCGGTATTCGGAACTGAGGCGCTGGCCGCGGCGCAGGTCATGACGGGGGCCGCCGCCGCGATAATCGTCGCGACGGAATTTCTGGCCGTAGTCGTTGCGGTGATTTTCGCTGTTGCCGCGCTGATAGTTGTTGCGGTCATTGTCGTGGCGGTCATTGTCACGCTGCTGGCCATACTCCTGGCGGTCGTTGCGGTCGTTGTGGTCACGGTCACCGCGTTGTGCAAACGCGCTGCCGCTGGCGGCCAGGCTCATGGCGATGATGGCGGATGCGATCAGTTTGGTTTTCATTTTCAGACTCCTTGGTGAACGGTGGACTGCTGGGACTTCGTTAGGTACAACATCATTAGACACCTAACTAAATGCCGCAGGTGAAGCAGTTCGGTAAGGAGTGCTACAAAACGTTTCCGTCCGTATTTACACAACTGCCGAATTGCATGTGCTCAGTGCTGACAAGGAGTATCAATTGTGCGGAGGCGCCGGTCTGTACGGTACCGTACACGGCGCCACCGCACGCCCTTAGCCCGTATTGCGCAGGCCCGCCGCCACGCCGTTGATCGACAGGTGGATGCCGCGGTGCACCCGGTTATCCATCTCGAGCGGACCGGCCGCCAGCGCACGGTGCCGCTCGATCAACTCGACCTGCAGGTGGTTCAAGGGATCGAGGTAGGCGAAGCGGTTCTGTATCGAGCGCGCCAGCAGCGGATTGCCGGCCAGGCGCTGGTGAGCCCCTGTGACCGTCTCCAGGCACGTGAGCGTCGCCGCATGTTCGGCCGCGATGCGCCCGAAAATGCGCTCGCGCAGTTCCACGTCCGGCACCAGTTCGGCGTAGCGCGAGGCGATCGGCAGGTCGGTCTTGGCCAGCACCATGTCCATGTTCGACAGCAGGGTGGCAAAGAAGGGCCATTCCTTGAACATGGTCTGCAGGGTGGCGATGCGCGCCTCGCGGTCGCCATCGGCGATCCAGGCGCCCACGCTGGAGCCGAAGCCGTACCAGCCGGGCAGCAGCAGGCGGCACTGGCCCCATGAGAAGCCCCAGGGAATGGCGCGCAGGTCTTCGATGCGGCGGGTCGATTTGCGCGAGGCCGGCCGCGAGCCCAGATTGAGTTCGGCGATTTCCGCGATCGGCGTGGCAGCAAAAAAGTAATCGGTAAAACCGGGCGTCTCGTAGACCAGGTTGCGGTAGGCGTGCCAGGCGCGGTCGGACAATTCGGCCATCACCGCTTCAAAGCCGGCCAGGCGCTCGCTGGCCGCGGTGCTCTGGCTGGTGTCCGACAAACTCGCTTCAAGCGTGGCTGCCACCAGCAGTTCCAGGTTGCGCCGGCCGATGTCGGCGTTGGAAAACTTCGAAGCGATGATCTCGCCCTGTTCCGTCAGGCGGATCTGGCCATTGACGGTGCCCGGCGGCTGCGCCAGGATCGCTTCGTAGCTGGGACCGCCGCCGCGGCCCACCGTGCCGCCGCGGCCGTGGAACAGGCGCAGCTTGACCTTTGCATCGGCGAACACCTTGACCAGGTCGATCTCGGCCTTGTACAGCTCCCAGTTAGAGGTCAGAAAACCGCCGTCCTTGTTCGAGTCCGAATAGCCCAGCATGACTTCCTGCAGCTGGCCCTGGCGCGCAATCAGGCCCGCCACCAAGGGCAGCGCCATCCACTCGCGCATGATGGCGGCAGCCCGCTGCAGGTCGGGAATGGTCTCGAACAGGGGGATCACCATCGCTTCCAGCTCGCCCTGCGCAAGACGCAGCAGGCCCGTTTCCTTTTGCAGCAGCAGCACTTCGAGCAGGTCCGACACGGCCTCGGTGTGCGAGATGATGTAGTTGCGGATGGCGCGCGCGCCGTAGCGCTGGCGGATTTCCTTGGCCGCGCGCAGCACCGCCAGTTCGCTTTCGGTTTCGTCCGAATAGACGGCATAGGGCGAGACCAGCAGGCGCGGTTGCGCCAGTTCGGCCAGCAGCAGGCGTACCTTGGCGTCTTCGGGCAGCGCGGCGTATTTCGGCTCCGCGCCGGCCGCGGCAAACAGCTCGGCCAGCACGCGCTCGTGCACGTCCGAGGTCTGGCGCATGTCGAGCGAGGCCAGGTGAAAGCCGAAGATGGCGGCGGCGCGCTGCAGGTGGGCCAGGCGCGGGCGCGACAGGCTTTCGCCGTGGTGGGCGGCAAGCGAATCGGTCAGCACTTTCAGATCCGCGGCAAATTCGGTAGCATCGCCATACGGCTCGGCGTGGCCCACTTCGCGCCGCAGGATATTGGCTGCGCCCAGTGCGCGCGCGGTGGCGGCCAGGCGGGCGTAAATGAAGATCAGCGCGCGCCGGTAGGGCTCATCGCTGCGGTGCGGCGACTGGTCGGGCGAGGCATCGGCCAGCGCCTGCAGGGCGGGGCTGACGCTCACCATCAGGGTCGACACCGACAATTCGGCGCCCAGCAGGTGCACCTCGTCGAGATAAAAATCGAGAATCGTGGTGGCGTGCTTGCCCAGGGCCTGCTGCATGGTGGCGGCGTTGACGTTGGGGTTGCCGTCACGGTCGCCGCCGATCCAGCTGCCCATCTGGATGTAGCAGGCGCCCGCCGACGGCGCTTCGGCGCCGAAATGGCCGGCCAGTTCTTCCTCGATATCGTCGTACAGGCCAGGCAGCTCGCGCAGGAAAGTGATGCGGTAGTAGGACAGGGCGTTGTCGATTTCGTCGGCCACCGTCAGTTTTGAATAACGCAGCATGCGCGTCTGCCACAGGGTGGCGATGCGCGACTGCAGCAGCGCCAGGTTGGCTTTGGCTTCCTTGGGCGTCAGGGGCTGGTCGCGTTCGGCCAGCAGGCGCGCGATATCGTGTTCGGCGTCGAGGATGGATTTGCGCTGCACCTCGGTCGGGTGGGCCGTCAGCACGGGCACGATCAGGGCGTCGTCGAAAAAGCGCTGCACGGTGGCGCCGTCGACGCCGGCTTTTTTCAGCTTGTCGAGGGCGAAGCCGACGCTGCCTGCCTGCGCTGGCGAGCCTGCCAGCAGGTGGGCGCGGCGGCGGCGGATGTGGTGCTGGTCCTCGGCGATATTGGCCAGGTGCGAAAAATAGGAAAACGCCCGCACCACCGAGATGGTCTGCTCGCGCGTGAGTTTTTTCAGCAGGGTGCGCAGTTCGATGTCGGCGTCGGCGTCGTCCTCGCGGCGAAAGCGCACGGCGGTCTGGCGGATCGTCTCGACGACGTTGAAGACCTCTTCGCCTTCCTGTTCGCGCAGCACGTCGCCGAGCAGGCGGCCGAGCAGGCGGATGTCTTCTTTTAAAGGCGCGTCCTTGTCGTGTTCAGAAGCGGCGGCGGGTGATGAGAGCTGTGCTGCGGGGGGAGTGAGCATGTCGGCCTTGGTCGAGAGGTGGATGCAGAGGAAGGTGGACGCTGAGCCTTATGGCCAGGTCTGCAAGAGGGGCGCATGATAAAATTTGTGGTTCCAGCCATGTCCCGAAGTGGTGAAGCAGTCCGCGCTGTCCGCGCACTGGCCTACGAAATGAAAGAATCCGTGTTGAACGCAACTGTAGCAACTGCAGCAACTGAGCCGGCCGCACCGGCCGCACCCAAGGCGCCATCCAGTCTGGTTATCGCGTCGCGCGAAAGCCGCCTCGCCATGTGGCAGGCCGAACATGTGCGCGCCCGATTGACTTTATTATATCCAGATTGCCAGATCACGATTCTGGGCATGACTACCCGTGGCGACCAGATTCTCGACCGCACCCTTTCCAAGGTCGGCGGCAAAGGCCTGTTCGTCAAGGAGCTGGAAGTGGCGATGGCTGAACAGCGCGCCGATCTCGCCGTGCATTCCCTGAAGGACGTGCCGATGGAGCTGCCCGAAGGATTTGAACTGGCCGCCGTGCTGGAACGGGAAGATCCGCGCGATGCCTTTGTCTCGAACGATTACGACAGCCTCGAGGCGCTGCCGGCCGGCGCCATCGTCGGCACATCGAGCCTGCGCCGCCAGTCGCTGATCGCGGCGCGCTATCCCCACCTGGTCGTCAAGCCCTTGCGCGGCAATCTCGACACCCGCCTGGCAAAGCTGGACCGGGGCGAATACGCCGCCATCATCCTGGCCGCCGCCGGCCTGATACGCCTGGGCCTGCCGCAGCGCATCCGCGCCTGCCTGGACGCCGAGGCCTCGCTGCCGGCGGCGGGGCAGGGCGCCATGGCCATCGAGATCCTGTCGGGGCGCAGCGACGTCGACCTGCGCGCCGTGCTGGCGCCGCTGAACCACCTGCCCACCTTTCAAGCCGTCAGCGCCGAGCGCAAGGTCTCGAAGGTGTTTGGCGCCAGTTGCCAGATTCCGCTGGCCGCTTATGCAAGCGACGAAGGCAATGGCCAGTTGCGCCTGCGCGCCATGGTCGCCACCCCCGATGGCGGCCGGGTCGCCCTGGCCGAAGCGAGTGGCGCGGCCGATGCGCCCGAGGCGCTGGGCCAGCGCGTGGCCGACCTGCTCGAAGCGCAGGACGCCCACGCCATCCTGGAAGCGTGCAAGCTGCAGTCGCAGGCTGATGGCGCCTGAGTCCACTGCCACGGCAGTGGAGCCGGCGCGCCCCGTCGTCATCACCCGCCCGCGCGCGCAGGCAGGCGCGCTGGCCGCGGCCGTGACCAGGCTTGGCCGCGAGGCCGTGCTGCTGCCGCTGCTGCAGATCGAGCCGCTGGCCGACAGCAGCGAACTGCAGGCCGTGCTGGCCAGGCTCAGCGAATTCGCGCTGGCCGCTTTCGTCTCGCCCAACGCCATCGACGCCGCCTTCGCCCACATCACCGCCTGGCCCGAGGGCGTCGCGGTGGCCGTGCTGGGGGAGGGCAGCCGCGCCAGCCTGGCCGCGCACGGCCTGGTTGACGCCAACGCCACCATCCACAGTCCCCGCGACGCCAGCCGCAGCGATTCCGAGCATTTGATGGAGTCGCTCGACGTGGCGGCGCTGGCAGGCCGCCGCGTGCTGATCGTGCGCGGCGAATCGGGCCGCGAACTGATCGCCGACGCGATGCGCGCGGCCGGCGCTGAAGTGACAACGGTGGCGGCCTACCGCCGCAGCGTGCCCGCGCTCGACGCGGCGCTGGCGGCGCAACTGACGGCACTGCTGGGGCGGCCCTGCGACTGGGTCATCACCAGTTCGGAAGCGCTGCGCGGCCTGTTCGCGCTGGCCGGCCAGCTTGGCGGCGCCGCCGCTGTCGCAAAATTGCAACAACAGCATTTGATCGTCCCCCACGCCCGGATTGCCGAAACGGCCGAAGCGCTGGGCGCCACCCGTCTCACCCTCACAGGATCAGGCGACGCGAGCATCCTTGCCGCGTTACAATCACGAGCATGAACGAATTGCCATCCACGCCCGACAACACCAACCACGTCGCCGTCGCATCCGCGCCCGCCCAGCCACTGCCCTCGCCGGGTTTCATCGAGCTGCTCCAGACCCCGCTGGCCAAGGTCGCCATCGTCGTCCTGCTGCTGCTCGCCGCGCTGGCCTGGTCGACCCACGCCAGGCTCACCCACCTGCGCCAGGAACTGGCGAAAAGCCTGCAAAAAAGCGAGACCACCAGCAATGAGACGCTGGCCCTGGCGCGCCAGGTGCAGGAGCAGAACAAGGAACTGCAGGTGAAGGTGGCCGCGCTCGAGAGCCGCCAGAGCGAAGCGCAAAGCCAGCAGCTGGCGCTTGAACAGCTGTACCAGGACCTGTCGAAAAACCGCGACGAATGGGCCCTGGCTGAAATCGAGCAGGTGCTTTCCACCGCCAGCCAGCAGCTGCAACTGGCCGGTAATGTGTCGGGCGCCCTGATCGCGCTGGCCAACGCCGACCGCTCGCTCTCGCGCACCGACAAGCCCCAGTTCATCACCATCCGCCGGGCGATTGCGCGCGACACCGACAAGCTCAAGGCCTTGCCCGGCATCGACGTGGCGGGTCTGTCGCTGCGCATCGATAACGTGATCGCCCAGATCGACACCCTCCCCATGCTGGCCGATGCGACGCCCGTGGCGCCGGCCGACCTGGCCAAAACCCCACCGCGCGCCGTCAAGACTGTCAAGGGCGCGCCGGCCAAGGCCGACGTGCTCACCGCGCCTGATCCGGTGACGACCCGCCTGGCCGCGCTGTGGCATGGCTGGACCGGCGAAATGTGGGACGAAGTGCGCCAGCTGATCCGGGTGCGCCGGGTCGACACGCCCGAGGCCCTGATGCTCTCGCCGCGCGAAGCCTATTTCACCCGCGAGAACCTGAAACTGCGCCTGCTTAACGCGCGCCTGGCCCTCTTGTCGCGCAACGAGGCGGCCTTCCGCAGCGACCTCGAAACCGTGCAGGATGCCCTGCAAAAGTATTTCGACACGCGCGCGCGCAGCACCCAGGCCGCAATCAGCATGCTGCGTCAGCTGCAGGGCAATAACCTGGCCATCGAGATGCCGACCCTGGCCGACAGTCTCAACGCCGTGCGCACTTACAAAGCGAAGCCTTAAGCCATGCGTCTCTTACTCTGGTTGGTCGCGCTGATGGCAGGGGCAATCGGCATTGCCGTCACCGCCCGCTTCAATCCTGGCAACGTGGTGCTGTTCTATCCACCGCACCGGATCGACCTGTCGCTCAATTTCGTCATCGTCCTCGAAGTGCTGCTGTTTGCGCTCGTGTATGTGCTGGTGCGGGCCTTTTCGGCCACCGCCGGCATGCCGGCCCGCGTGGCCGCCTACCGCCAGCGCAAGCGTGAGCGCGACGGCAACAAGGGCTTGCGCGACGCCTTGAAAGCCCTGTTCGAAGGCCGCTTCGGCCACGCCGAAAAGTCCGCCGTGCGGGCCGCCG
>Ga0265798_10010373_pt1 | contig 11501 bp, 7 predicted proteins | sample P3T30metagenome_FD_192430 | JGI IMG/M metagenome (GOLD analysis project Ga0265798, IMG submission 192430) | Plant litter microbial communities from East Loma Ridge, Irvine, California - P3 T30 | ecosystem: Environmental > Terrestrial > Plant litter > Unclassified | place: USA: California... | reverse complement strand
TCGTTACAGCATTACACCCGTAAACTTTGATGGCAAAATTACTTTAATGCCATTCATCGATGGCGACATCAAAAATCAGGACAGCAATTACGATGAGAAATTCTGGGAGATGGTTTCCGATGAAATTACCGAAACGGAAGCTTACATTAAATTAAGAACCAAGAAAACCGAATTTGAAGTTTGCACAGGAAGCAATATCCAATTGTATAGAAACTCGGAGAAATTAGTTATTAATCCGGAAGCGGTTCGTAAGGAAAAATTCGTAGGACAAACTTTTTCGGTTGATGGAAAAGCGAATGAGGAAATCATTCTGATTAAAATCGCCGCTAATTTATCTTCAGAAAATTGTGCTAAAGAATCGCTGTTAAAAGAAGCAAAAGCAGTTATTGCAAAAGCTACAGCCAAAGGTTTCGAAACTTTATTACAAGAACAAACTGAAGCCTGGGCTGCAAAATGGGAAGAAAGTGACATCGTTATTGAAGGCGATGTTTCCGCTCAACAGGCTATCCGTTTCAATATTTTTCAGTTATTTCAAACTTACACAGGTAAAGACGATAGGTTAAATATTGGGCCGAAAGGTTTTACCGGCGAGAAATACGGTGGTTCAACTTATTGGGATACTGAGGCTTATTGCGTACCATTCTATCTGGCAACTGCTCGGCAGGAAGTAAGCAAAAACTTATTAGTTTATCGCCATAAACAACTGGGTAAAGCTATTGAAAATGCTGTAAAGTTGGGTTTTAAAAATGGTGCTGCATTGTATCCAATGGTAACCATGAACGGCGAAGAATGCCACAATGAGTGGGAAATTACCTTTGAGGAAATCCACCGTAACGGCGCAATTGCTTTCGCGATTTACAACTACATTCGTTACACTGGAGATGAAAGTTATTTATCCGATTTCGGTTTGGAAGTACTCATCGGCATTGCCCGTTTCTGGAAACAACGTGTTAACTGGAGTGGCGAGAAACAACAATATGTAATGCTTGGCGTAACTGGTCCGAATGAATATGAAAACAACGTAAACAATAACTGGTATACCAATTTACTGGCAACCTGGTGCATGAAATATGCAACCGAAGCTGCTGAAATTGTAAAAACACAACAGCCTGAAAAATATGCAAGCTTATTGAAAAGTTTAAATTTTGATACTAAGGAATTTGCCGATTGGGCAGATATCATCGATAAAATGTACTATCCAGAGGATAGAAATCTGGGTATTTTCTTACAGCAAGACGGTTATTTAGATAAAGAGCAAACATTAGTAAAAGATTTACCAGCAAGCGAAAGACCAATTAACCAGAAGTGGAGCTGGGATAGAATTTTGCGTTCGCCGTTTATTAAACAAGCCGATGTTTTGCAAGGATTGTATTTCTTCGAAGAGGATTACGATTTGGAAACCATCAGAAGAAACTTCGATTTCTATGAGCCGCGTACGGTTCACGAGAGTTCCTTATCACCATGTGTACATAGCATTTTAGCCGCCAAGTTAAATGATGAAGCCCGTGCTTACGAATTTTATTTACGTACGGCCCGGTTAGATTTGGATGATTATAACAACGATACGGAAGATGGTTTGCACATCACTTCGATGGCTGGAACCTGGATGAGCGTGGTGGAGGGGTTCGCAGGTATGCGCGTCAGAGATGGAAAATTACAATTCAATCCTTTCCTGCCAACACAATGGAAGTCTTTCTCCTTTACCATTGGCTTTAGAGGTGCAACTTTGAAAATAAATATCACTGAAAACGGCATCAATATTAAAAACAACAACGATGTTGATTTAGAAATCGTTATCAAAAACCAGGTTTATAAATTGGCAGGTAACGCACAAATTGAAGTTAGTAACGCTGAGTTGGTATGAGAAAGGTTGAGGGTTTGGAGGTTAAGGGTATAAGGTTTAAACCGCAAACCTTTACAGACGTGAAAAGTTTTTCGACCCCATGCTTATTCCTCTCTGGAGGGGGCAGGGGGAGGAATTTCGTTCTTTTAATTACCTTTACAATCCTCTCATTATCATCCTTTGCACAAAAAAAGAGTAAAAATATGAACGATAAGCAAATCGTTATATATCAGTTATTGCCCCGTTTATTCGGAAATAAAAGCACGACAAACACGCCGTATGGAACTATAGAACAAAATGGTTCCGGTAAGTTTAATGACATCACAGACAGAGCTTTAGATGGTATTAAACAGCTTCATGTAAATTACGTTTGGTATACCGGAATAATTGCACATGCCAGTTTAACGGATTATTCAGCATATGGAATTAAAATTGGTGATGCTGATGTGGTGAAAGGCAGAGCAGGTTCGCCCTATGCCATCCGCGATTATTATGACGTAAATCCGGATTTGGCGGTTGATGTGAAAAACCGAATGAAAGAATTCGAGTCTTTAGTTCGAAGAACACATGCGAAGAACTTAAAGTTGATTATTGATTTCGTTCCGAACCACGTAGCGAGAGGTTACCATTCTTATGCAAAGCCAGATAACGTTGTCGATTTTGGCACTAACGATGATGTAACTAAAGCGTTCAGTACGCAAAACGATTTTTATTATATCCCAGGTCAGCCTTTTGTGGTGCCAACAAATGGAGAAAAGACTCCGCTTTCTATTTTGCAAGATGGGCATTTCGATGAAAATCCTGCTAAGGCGACTGGTAACGATGCATTTACTGCTGCTCCAAAATACGATGATTGGTATGAAACCATCAAATTGAATTATGGAATTGATTATCAAAATGGAAAGCAGGAACACTTCAAACCCGTTCCACCGGTCTGGACTAAAATGCGGGATATTTTAATTTACTGGACAAAAAAAGGCGTTGATGGTTTCCGTTGCGACATGGCCGAAATGGTGCCAATATCATTCTGGAACTGGGTCATTCCACAGGTTAAAAAAGTTAATTCCGATTTAATTTTCCTGGGAGAAGCCTACAATCCAAAGGTTTATAAACAATATTTAGAGGAAGGAAAATTCGACTATCTGTACGATAAAGTTGGATTGTATGATGGGTTAAAAAGATTAGTTAAAAACGAATCTAATGCAGATGTAAAAGACATTCGTTATGTATGGCAGGTAGAAAGTGCTGGTTTTGGCAAAAATATGCTGCGTTTTTTAGAAAATCACGATGAGGAGCGTATTGCATCAGCAGGCTTTGCGGGTAAAGCTGAACTTGCCTTGCCTGCAATGGTGGTTTCGGCAACTTTAGGTTCTGGTCCGGTTATGCTCTATTTCGGTCAGTAAGTGGGCGAACCGGGTAAGGGGAAGGAAGGTTTTGGAGGAGATGATAACCGCACAACAATTTTTGATTACTGGGGTGTTCCGAATCATCAGAAATGGATGAATGGCGGCTTATTCGATGGACATTCACTAAACGCTGCACAGCAAAATTTGAGGGCTTATTATCAGCAGCTATTAAAAGTAACATCCACAAGTGATGCAGTTGCAAACGGCGAAATTTATGATGTGCCGCAAACTGGAAATATGAATAATCGCATGTATGCTTTTATTCGTTATTCAGGCAAGCAGCGTTTGTTAGTGGTTGCTAATTTCGATAGAAACCAAACTTTTGAGGCAACCATCGAAATCCCAGATAACATATTGAAAGTGAAACCTTCATCCCCGGTTACAGATTTGTTAACCAATAGAAAATTAAACATACCTGAAGGAACGAGCATCCCTGTAAAACTAGCACCTGTATCGGTACAAGTGATAGAATTTTAAAAGTATCAACCACAGAGCGCACAAAGAAAAGGCACAAAGAACACGAAGAAAAAGATATAGAAAACAAAGGGAAGTAAATACCTCAGTGTTTCTCTGTGAAAACTCGGTGTTCTCTGTGGTAAAAAACCAAACCAAATATTATGACCTTAAAAACAATATTCGAGAACCCGAAATTAACGCTTGCACAAATTATTAATATGAGTGTTGGGTTTTTCGGAATCCAGTTTGGTTGGGATTTACAGCGAGCCAATATGGGCCGTATTTATGAAAACCTTGGTGCCAATCCCGATCAGGTTCCCTTATTGTTTCTGGCTGCACCATTAACTGGTCTCCTGGTTCAGCCGGTTATTGGTTATTTAAGCGACAGAACCTGGCATCCTAAATGGGGCAGGAGAAGACCGTATTTCATGATTGGCGCGATTGTAAGTAGTATCGCATTAATCTTCATGCCACACAGTAGTGCTTTATGGATGGCCGCAGGTTTACTTTGGGTATTAGATGTTTTTGGCAACATCGCGATGGAACCTTTTCGTGCTTTCGTTACCGATAAATTGCCTGATAGTCAGGTTAACCGAGGTTTCATTATGCAAAGCATGATGATCGGTTTGGGGGGAAGTGTTGCTTCAGCTTTACCCTGGTTAATGAATAATGTTTTTAGTTTACAAAATACGGCAGCGCAGGGTGAAATCCCAGAAAACGTAAGATTCTCGTTCTATATCGGTGCATTTTTCTTTTTCGCTGCGGTAATATGGACGGTTTTCACCACCAGAGAATATCCGCCACAAGATGCAGATTTTAAAGAAAAAGTGCGCGAAAGTAACAAAGGTTTCGGTGGCGGAGCAAACGAGATATTCCACGCGTTGAGAAACATGCCCAAACGCATGCAAATCGTTTCTTTGGTTCAGTTTTTTACCTGGCCCGGGTTGTTTCTGATGTGGTTTTACTACACAACAGCAGTGGCAGTAAACGTTTTTGGCGGTAAAGACGCCGCCGACCCGATTTATGCCCATGGAGCCGACTTCGGTAGTTTAACATTGGCATATTACAGCGTAATCACATTTCTATTTGCTTTGGTTTTGCCAAAAATTGCCGATGCTTTAGGCCGTAAAACAACCCATGCTTTATGTTTGATATGCGGTGCAATCGGATTAATCAGCGTCGCCTGGGTGCATGATAAAAATATGTTGTATCTATGTATGACAGGCGTTGGAATTGCCTGGGCGAGTATCCTGTCTATGCCTTACGCAATGTTAAGTGGCTGTTTACCAAAAGACAAAATCGGGATTTATATGGGGATTTTCAACTTCTTTATTGTACTTCCGGAAATTATTGCTTCCCTTGGTTTCGGTTGGTTAATGCGTAATGTATTGAACAACGACAGGCTTTTAGCCGTCCAGCTTGGAGGAGGTTTGATGATTCTTGCTGCACTAATCTGCTACATTTTTATCCGTGAGCCAAAGAAAACAGATGAAGTTTTAGCTGCTGAACTCGGAATCGAAGAAAATAGGTCTGTTTAAATACTGCACTATTAAATAACCAAAATTCAAGCATTAATTAAATAACCACAGAGAACACGAAGGTTGTACGAAGTAAAAGATTTAAAGTTTAATGCTTTGTTTACGCTTTGAAAATCTCGGTGTTCTCTGTGGTAAATTTTTAAAAAAAATCTAACCAAATGAAAAAAATCATTTATGTGTTGTTGTTGGTAACGGCATTCAATACCTCTTGCAAAAAAACTTCATCAGATGGTGGAATGGAAACTCCAACTCCACCTTCGGTTGATTTGCCTGCAGGTGCCAAAGATGGTGTTGCTTTTATTAATAGTGGTAAATCAGCAATCGTAACTTTATATGCACCGGGTAAAAATTCCGTTTCATTAATCGGTGAGTTCAATAATTGGTTAACCACAGCTTCAGTTATGAAGAAAACTGCCGATGGAAATACCTGGTGGATCCAGGTTGATAATCTCGAACCAAACACTGAATATGCCTATCAGTTTTTAGTAGATGGAACCTTAAAAGTCGCCGATCCTTATTGCGAAAAAGTATTGGATCCTGCGAATGACACTTACATTTCCAGTACTGCTTATCCAAACTTAAAAGCGTATCCAACTGGAAAAACGACAGGTGTTGTTAGTGTGATGCAAGCGAACCAACCTACCTACACCTGGAAAAATAACAGCTTTTTACGCCCAGATAAAAATAATCTTGTCGTTTATGAATTATTGATGAGGGATTTTACTACGGAACATAGTTATGCTTCAACACTTGCAAAGCTGGATTACCTTGTGAATATGGGCATTAATGCCATTGAACTTATGCCGGTAAATGAATTCGAGGGTAATTTAAGCTGGGGTTATAATCCATCATTTTATTTTGCGCCTGATAAATATTACGGAACCAAAACGGCGCTTCAAAACTTTATTGATGAATGCCACGGTAGAGGTATTGCGGTGATTTTGGATATGGTTTTAAATCACTCATTCGGGCAATCGCCAATGGTTCAACTTTATTTTGATGGGTCAAAGCCTACTTCAAACAGCCCCTGGTTTAATGTTGATGCAAAACACCCCTACAATGTCGGCTACGATTTCAATCATGAAAGCGTGGCGACTAAAAAATTCTCAAAAGACGTAATGAAATTTTGGATGCAACAATATAAAATTGATGGATTTCGCTTCGATTTATCTAAAGGGTTTACGCAAAAAGTTTCCACCGATGATGCAACAATGAGCACCTATGATGCCAGTAGAATCGCAATTTGGAAAGACTACAATGCATTTATAAAAACCATCGATCCAAATTTCTACGTGATTTTGGAACATTTTGCCGATGCTACCGAAGAAAAAGTTTTAGCAGATGATGGTATGATGTTGTGGAACAATTTAAACTATAACATGAATGAAGCAACGATGGGTTGGCTCGGTAACTCGGATTTTTCATGGGGATTTTACGCCAAACATGGTTTCACTAAATCGGATGGCTTAGTTACTTATGCCGAAAGTCACGATGAAGAGCGATTGAATTACAAAAACATTTCCTTTGGAAACATGTCTGGCACTTACCTGATTAAAGGAAATTTACCAACGTCATTAAAACGCGAAGAATTGGCTGCAGCTTTTCTGTTCAGCATTCCCGGACCTAAAATGATTTGGCAATTTGGTGAGCTGGGTTATGACACCAGTATTGATTTTAATGGCCGGACGGGGGAAAAACCAATAAAATGGGATTACTTTTCAGATGCAAACAGAAAAGCACTTTATGATGTTTATGCAAAAATGATTAAGCTAAAAAAGAACAATAGCATCTTTAGTTCTACTAATTCATCTTATAACTTAGCCGGAGGAGTAAAATATATTAAACTTGTTGAAGGTACAAACACAGTGGTTGTGGTTGGTAACTTCGATGTGGCGAGTCAGACAGCAAATATAGATTTCGGTGCAGCAGGCACATGGCTAGATGCTTTCGGAACCGGCGTTAATCTTTCATCAAATAGTTACACAGCAGTGTTAGCTCCTGGGGAGTATCATATTTTTAGCAATACAGCTTTAAAATAATTAAGTATCCCAACCCAAAAGCTAGGATACTTTTTCTTTACATCTCTCTCAATAAACCTTTTAAATGATTTAAATACTGACCAAAATAGTGGTGGTAGGTATATTTACTCAAAATGTAGTGTAAACCTATTGCTCCTGCATAAATCACTAGTCTAAGTGGGAGAAGGGTATCTTTCAGAAGATCTATACCATTGATTATACTTAGTGAATTAGTGTGAAGAATAAGCTCTATTGTGATAACCAATATCAAAAAAATAACTCTTGAAATTTTAAGATAGAAATTGTTACTCTTAATTAATTTTTCAACTTTCCTTTGAAAATCTGTTTTGACAGATCCACTTACCTGTTGTAAATCTTTAATTAAATTGATGTTAAAATAGTAGTAAATGATAGTTACGGGAATTATAATTACGCCCATCCACATTAATAAACTGTTACTTAGTCCAGGAGTTTTGACCATCATAACTACTAAAAATGAAAAAATTATAGGTAGAATTCTGATCTGTTTTCTCATCTTTTTGTGAAGTTCATTTAATGGCGATTCCATTTCTTTCTTTGTTGCTGCAATAATGTCAAATTCGTTTTTGCTTAAATCTACCGAAACATTCTTCCAGCTGCTTTTTAAGTTATCTAATTCCATGTCTGTTTAATTATTGGTAAAGGTTCTTAATTTATCTTTTATTCTGTTCATTTTTACTCTTAGCGTTGCGTTACTGATACCCAAAATATCTTCCATTTCGTCGTATGATTTATCTTCGAGATACAGCATTACAATTGATTTTTCTACATCATTTAATTGCTGGATAGCAGCATACATTTGTTGATGTTGTTCCTCTTTCAAACCAACATCTTCCTCGTAAGCGATTTGGATGCTTTGAAGTTCAATGTCACTTGTTTGGATACTGCGTTTTTGCTTTCTGAAGTTGGTTAGTGCCGTGTTAATTGCAATCCGATAAAGCCATGTACTAAATTTCGATTCCCCTCTAAATTTCGGATATGATCTCCAAAGTTGAATGATAATATCCTGGTATAAATCTTGAATATCATTATGGTTATCGGCATACATTCGGCATACTTTGTAAATTAAAAGTTTGTATTCTTTTAAATTATTTTCGAATTCAATTTCTAAATCTGTTTTTTTCAAAATCTAAGTTTTGATTGATAAGTCGACCACTTTCAAAAAAAGTTACGTCAATTAAGATTTTTTTCCAAATAAGTGAAAATTCCCTTTGATCTAAATATGTTAATATAATTTTGATGTTTTTAGTTAATATTGCTTTAATACTAACTGAAATACATGGATAACAAATTAACGCATCATTTGCTCTGGGAGCGGCTACGTTCCGGCGACAAGGATGCTTTTTTTGATCTGTATGCTTCACTTTATTATGCTCTGGTAAATTTTGGAATCAGAGTTTGTGCCGATGCCGATATTTCCAGCGAGGCTACCGATCTGGTTTTTACAACCATTTGGGAGAAACACAATACGCTCAACCGGGTTGATAATGTTGAAGCCTATCTTCGGACCTTTTTAAAGCGTAAACTTCTTAGAATTCTCGAACGTAAGAAAAAGTTGAGTATTGCTTTAAGCAAAGCTGGAGCAGATGGCGATTGGATGGAAATGAGTTATGAAGAGTTCATCGTAAAAGTACAAAGCGATGAACTGGTTCGATATCAGTTAAAAAATGCGCTCGAAAAACTTACTTTCAGACAAAAACAATTGATTCACCTCAAATTCTTTGATGGTTTGACTTACGAACAAATCGCCGAGCAAACTAATCAAACCATAAAAACAGCTTATAATACGATTTATGACGCACTCAAAGTTTTGAGAAAAGAACTCAAAGCTTAAAATACGTTACTCACGGCCGTCATCTTTAATGGCGCGTTTCGCTCTTTATTGGCCGTAATATCCACTATAGCGCAGCGTAATGGAAAAGTCTTTTCCGATTTTTTTCACGGAGTTCAAAGATTTCTCGGCTACGGTCGAAAGACGGTTTAGTCTTGGTCGTCATCTCGACTGGAGCGCAGCGAAATGGAGAGATCTTTTAAATTCGATTCTAACTCGCTGTTACTGCTTAAAAGATTTCTCCGCTACGGTCAAAATGACGACTGCGATATTATTGTCCTCTCTCGACTGCAGTACAGCGGAAACGTTATTCAATTGCAAATTAAATTTCTTCATTCCCGCCTTATTCAGCCCACATATTTTGATATGTTAAAAAAAAGTTAAATTTCCTTAGGAAAAAGTAAACTTTTCAGGCACTGATAGATAAAAGCTAATCATAATGATTGATAGAAGTAAATTCAATGCAGAAGATTTTCTTGTCGATAGTACATTCCAGCAGTTTTGTGCCGGAAGCGACAAACTTTGCATCGAATATTGGGAGAAGTATATTGCGGCTCATCCGGAACAGGCAAATGTTATTGCCGAAGCAAAAAGATTACATTTTATTTTAAGCGGCAACAAACGCCCGTTAAATTATCAACTTGAATCTTTAAAACAAACTTATAGCAGCGAAAACTCATTAAAACTTTCCAGAAGCTATAATTGGCTAAAAATAGCAGCAGCTATTTTATTAATTGCCGGCATTGGAATTTTATATCGGGTTTACGATGTTGGAAAAAAGGATGGTGCTGTTTCAATTGCTAAAACTTTTAAAACCAAAGGTGGCGAAAGGAAGAAAATTACACTACCTGATGGTTCAACAGTATTATTAAATGCTCAAAGTTCTTTATCAATAGGAAAGGAATTTAACGAAACCTGCCGTGAGGTTGTCTTAAAAGGTGAAGCCTATTTTGATGTTATCCATAACAAGAATAAGCCTTTTAAAGTACATACCGAAGAGTTTAACATCAATGTATTAGGAACTGCTTTTAATGTTAAAGCTTATCCGGATGAAATATCATCGGAAGCTACATTAATCAGAGGCTTAATAACAATGGATGCCGTGAATGGCGATGGTGGAACAATAACCCTAAAGCCGAGTCAGAAAGTTACATTTTACAAAACTGCTCCGGTAAAAGACGTTAAGAAAGCATCAAAACCTGCTGCAACCCATCCTGAAATTATAATAAATCATTATACATTAATAAAAGACAGTACCATCGTAGAAACAGCCTGGACGCAAAATCGAATAGAGATTTACGACCTCAATTTTGATGAAATTCAAGATGTTTTAGAAAAATGGTTTAATGTAAAAATCAAATTTACAAATGCTGAAGTTGAAAAATATCGCTTCACGGCAACGTTCAGTCAGGAAAGCATCGAACAAGTCATGTCTGCCTTACAAAAAGTAGAAAATTTTAAATATGAGATAAAAGGAAATCAAGTGATCATTTCGAAGTAGAAAAAAGGACGGTGTTGGCGCACCGCCCTTGTAAGTATTTCTTTGATCATCATTGGCAGTTTATGCGCAAACAAGTTGCTGCCAAATAACTATGCAACCAAAAAAACAAAAATATGATTTATTATTACTTACTGCAAGGGCGCCCAAAATACAGAGCGCTTTTAAAATTCATTATGCTAATGAAACTAACCTGTATTGTGGTTTTCATTACCTGTCTTAATGTTTCTGCATCCGTTTTTTCTCAGGAAAAAATTTCGCTCGATGTGAAAAAAACAAAGTTGGCCAGGGTTTTACAGATTATAGAGCAGCAAAGCAGTTATCATTTTGTCTATAGCTCTTCTTACGTTCCGGTTAATAAGGATGTAAGCATCACTGTAACCAATATTCCGGTTACAGACGTTTTATCCGCAATCCTTAACCGAACAAATCTAAAGTATTCTGTTTCTGATGGTGGTTTAATTGTAATCAGCAGAAACAAAGAAGTACCCATCGGTGGAACGGTTAAAGATGCGCAAGGCGGGGCATTACCCGGAGCTACAGTTAGGGTAAAAGGAACGGCCATTGGCGCATCAACCGACGTTAACGGGAAATTCGCATTGAATGCGCCGGAAAATGCAGTTTTGGTTGTCTCCTATGCGGGTTTTCAAACAAAAGAAATTTCAGTAGGCTCTCAAACAAATTTTGATATCGTTTTAACAGAAGATAGTAAGCAGTTAACTGATGTTGTTGTCACAGCCTTAGGTATTAAGAAAGAAAGAAGAGCACTTGGTTATTCTGTTACACAAATTGGAGGAGAAACGCTAACCCAGGCTCGCGAAAACAACATCACCAACTCCCTGGTTGGCAAAGTTGCCGGTTTAGACATTGCC
>Ga0265798_10010371_pt1 | contig 11503 bp, 13 predicted proteins | sample P3T30metagenome_FD_192430 | JGI IMG/M metagenome (GOLD analysis project Ga0265798, IMG submission 192430) | Plant litter microbial communities from East Loma Ridge, Irvine, California - P3 T30 | ecosystem: Environmental > Terrestrial > Plant litter > Unclassified | place: USA: California... | reverse complement strand
GGAAATCCATCTGTTGCTGCTGCACGCCTTGTGCGACGGCATAGACGCCCAATTGCTAGGAGAAACCTGACATGACCCGTACTTCGATTGCATCGACCCTTCGCCCGATCGCCCTGGCGCTTGCCATCGCCTCCGGCGCCGCGGTACTGCAGGCCTGCGCGCCGATCCTGATCGGCGGCGCCGCGATGGGTGTGGGCGGCATGGCGGTCACCGACCGGCGCTCCGTAGGCATTCAGGTTGAAGACCAGAACATCGAAATCAAGGCGGGCAATCGCATCAGCGAGAAGTTCGGCGATGCCGTGCACGTCAACGTCAACGTCTACAACCGCAAGATGCTGCTGAGCGGCGAAGTGCCCAACGACAACGCCAAGGCCGAGATCGAGCGCATTGTCGGCAGCATCGAAAACCTGCGCAGCGTGGTCAACGACTTGGCTGTGGCCCCCGCCAGCTCCTTTACCACTCGCGCCAACGACTCCGTGCTCACCGGCAAGGTCAAGGCTACGCTGATCGACGCCAAGGACTTGTTCTCGAACGCCTTCCGCGTGAACACCGACCGCGGCAATGTCTACCTGATGGGCATCGTCACGGAACGTGAAGGCAAACGCGCTGCGCAACTGGTCTCGACCATCCCCGGTATCTTGAAGGTCGTCACCGCCTTTGACTACATCACCGAAGGCGAACTGCAAGGCCTGTCGAAGGCCGAGGCAGAACGCCAGCAGGCGCGCAGCACCCCTGCGCCGGTCCCGCAATAAATGGCCGGCCGGCAGCCCCACACCGGGCTGTCAGGCAGGCGGTAGTAAACTCACTGAACTTGCTGCACGCCAGCCCGCACTACCGGGGCACGCGTACAGCGCACGGTTCCTATGAGACCTGCCATGACCGCTACCACCGCCAGCACTGCCACCACGCTTCCCGCCAGCTCGGCCAAGCGTGGCCCCGCCAAGTTCATCGTCGGCGCCGCCCTGGCCGCCGTGATCGCAGCAGGCGCCTGGTTTGCGCTGGCGCCCGCACCCAAAGCGCCGGAAGCCACCTTCACCTCGATCACCGGCGAAAAGATCACCACGGCCAGCCTGCGCGGCAAGGTCGTGTTGCTGAACTTCTGGGCCACCGACTGCGTCACCTGCGTCAAAGAGATGCCGATGATGGTCGACACCTACAAGAAGTACGCGCCCCAGGGCTACGAGATGGTGGCCGTGGCCATGCGCCACGATCCCCCGAACTACGTGCTGAATTTCGCCGAGACCCGCCAGTTGCCTTTCAAGGTCGCGCTCGACCCGATGGGCGAACACGCCAAGACCTTCGGCAACGTGCAGATGACGCCGACGTCTTTCCTGATCGACAAGGAAGGCCGTATTCTGAAGCGTTATCTGGGTGAACCCAACACCGCGGAATTCCATGCGGCGATCGAGAAGGCGCTGGCGAGCTGAACGCTGTTACGCATATCGCAAGGTCGATCTGTTGCTGCCGCGTCTGTCTGACGCGCGCCAGTCCTCAGATCGAAATGGCCGCAAGCACCTGCAGTTCTTCGATCAGTTTGGCCTTTGGCGTATTCAACACGTCGTCCTGAATCCCGAATACCACCGACTTCAGCAGCTCGGTGGTATTGAGCTCGGTACGCCTCACCAGGCTCTGCAGATCTTCATTGATCCGTGCAGGCACCTTCATCGACAGACGACGCCGCGCAATGCCGCGATGCTCGGGAAACCTGAGTAGCGCCTTGCTGTGCATGGCCTTCAGTTTTTCCGTAAGCTGCGCGTCGCCCGCTGCCCGGTGCAAAAAATAGCTCAACAACACCCGCCGGAAATCGGTCGATGCACGGTGATCGATCGTATGCACCGCATAGTCGAGCACATCCAGGTAGATGGCGGGCAGATTGGCCTCGATAGACTCCGTCGCTTCCTTGCGCGCCTTGCTGATGGCAGGCGTGGACTGCGCGGGAATGGACACGGTGGTGCCACATACATCGCACACACCCACAAGAATGTTCTTCGCCACTGCAGAGCCGTCGTTGAACGGCACGTCGCGACGCCGGAACGTCGTGGTGACCGTGCTCGCGCAATGGCTGCATACCGCTTTGCTCTGGTCGCCTTCCTGAAAGATCTTCACGGATGTTCTCACTGGTGGACGCTGATGAAAATGGTCGCCGGATCCAGGAAATAAAACTTCACATACCACCCACAAGCTTTGATCACGTGGCAGTCGATCGCGATATTTCTGTGCAAGCGCGAGCATTCATAACCAGTACCGTCACTGCGCTTGATGATGTCGATTACTTGCGCCGCAGTCACCACACCGGTGGACAAGAGATTTTTTACGTCGATGCAGCCGCGCACTTCATGTTGATAGTCGCCACGCATCAAGGCTGCGATGACCGCTTTCTTGACGGCTTTATAGCCTCGAGGTTCGCTCACAAGCCTTCCCATAATATACGACGTTCTTCGTATAAAAAGCACCGATTCGGATAGTTGCGGATCGAGCTTAATTGGGGACGCCAGCAAGGGAGTGAGGTGGTTGGACAAATAGAACCAGGCCTATGTGTGATCTGCCTTTCATCTGGCATGGCCACCAATCAAGCAAAACGCCGCTCGAAAGCGGCGTTTGTATTCGTGGTCACGGTCAGGCGGGTGCAGTCGCCGACTAGGACTGATCCCACGCGTCGATGATCAAGGGCTCGTCATGCGAACACAGTGCAATCCGGTCGGCGTGGAAATGAACCTCGCCTACCCATCCCGCTGGCGCCGCATTGTTGCCGTCTGCCAAGCCGAAGTGGCGATGCGGGGGCACCTGCTGCGCCAGCAGGATGGGCAGCACAGCGGCTGCGTCGGCGACATAACGGGTGGGATACCCGCCGGCCGATTCACGGGTGGCCTTGCCTTGGGCGACCAGAGCGTCGATCCAGTCCAGACCGCCCAGACTGGTCTCCCAGGTGGCAAGCGGCTGGGCATCTTTTGCGCCTGCCGGCGCGCCGGTGTCTTGCCGCGCGATGATGATGAACCAACCCAGCATGGATTCAGTCCCAGGCGGGCGCGAAGCCCTTCGGGTCGGTCACGCGTTCGTTGCGGTCCAGCGTGGCGATCTGCGCCATGTCGTCATCCGTCAGACGCAGGTGCTGGGCTTTCTGGTTGCTTTCCAGGTTCTCGCGTTTGGTCGAGGACGGGATCACGGAATAACCCTTCTGCATCGCCCAGGCGAGTGCCACCTGCGCGGCGGTTGCACCATGGGCCTCAGCGATGCCGTGCAGCGCCGGGTCGGTCAGTACGCGGCCGTAGGCCAGCGTCTGGTAGGACGTGATATGGATGCCCTGGCTCTCGGCGAACTCGAGCACCTTGCGGTTCTGCAGGTAGGGGTGCAGCTCGATCTGGTTGGTGGCGATGTGCTCGGGGCCGATCAGGTCGACGGCTTCTTTCAGCAGCGCGACCGTGAAGTTCGATACGCCGATGCGACGGGTCAGACCGGCTTCCTTGGCCTCGACGAGCGCGCCCAGAAACTCAGCCATCGGCACGGCGCCCTGGGGTGACGGCCAGTGGATCAGCGTCAGGTCGACGTAGTCGGTGCGCAGCTTGCTCAGGCTTTCTTTCAGGCTGGGCACCAAGCGGTCGCGGCTGAAGTTGTCGGTCCAGATCTTGGTGGTGATGAACAGCGCGTCACGCGCCACGCCATGCTCGGCGATGGCCTGGCCGACTTCGGCTTCGTTGCCGTAGATCTGCGCGGTGTCGATGGCGCGGTAGCCCAGCTCGAGCGCGTTGCGCACCGAGTCGATGACGACCTGGCCTTTCAGTCGAAAGGTCCCCAGGCCAAAGGGAGGAATGCTGGCGTTCGAGTGGTTTGATGTCATGCAGGAAGTCTAGTCCGGCGACTTCACGTGGCCAAAAGCGGAAAAGCTTTCTTTCATCGCTGCGGGGACGGTCACAGTCTCAGCACCGCTGCCTCATCCGCGTCGTGGCCCCCGGTTATTCGCTGCGGAGGTACGCAGCTACTTCGGCAAGCCGCGCAGCTGGTTGCAGCCAAGACTAGGTGGCGGTGCTGGTGCCCCGCATCGCCACACTGCGGCTTGACGCTTGAGCTGGGTTGGCTACTTGCATTCCGCCCGGGCACATCAGGTTTGCGCTGTTCCGGCACCAGCGGTTCTATCTCTACACCAACGGCTACATGGCGGTCTGGCGACGCACCGTCAGCATGCGTGCTTCTATCTGCTCACCACCGTCGCCGCCAACGCGCGTCCGGCCAGCCAGCCGAAGGTCATGCCGGGGCCCAGGGTGATGCCTGGCGCAGGGTAGTTGCCGCCCATCACGGACTGCATATCATTGCCGACCACGTACAAGCCGGCGATGGGCTGGCCGGAGGCATCCAGCGCACGCGCGTTCGGGTCGGTGGCCACGCCGTGGGCAGTGCCGATGTCGCCTGCGTAGACCTTCACGGCGTAGTACGGGCCGTCGCCCAGGGGCGCGAGGCAGGGATTGGGCTTATGGTCCGGGTCGCCCAGGTAGCGGTTGTAGGCGGTGCTGCCCTTGCCGAAGTCGGTGTCGTCGCCGGCAGCAGCCAGGCGGTTGTAGCGCTCGACGGTGTCCTGCAGTGCTGTGGGATCGACGCTCAGCTGCTGTGCCAATGCCGCCAGCGTGTCACCGCGCAGCAGGTATCCCGCGTCGATCAGGTGCTGGCGTGGACGGCCGCCTGGCAGGGCCAGGCCCAGGCCCCAGATGTCGATGAAGCGCTGGTCGCAGATCAGGAAGGCCGGGATGCTGGGTGTGTCCTTGTGCGAGGCATACATGGCTTCGACGAAGGCGTGATAGGACGTGGCCTCGTTCACAAAGCGGCGACCGGCGCTGTTGACGGCGATCAGGCCGGGTTTGGCGCGGTCCCACACCAAGTGGGGATAGCGCTGCACACTGCCGTCCGGGCGCGTGTGCAAGGACACGGGTGCCCAGAACGCGGCGTGGGTGTGGCCGGTGCCCATGGCTGCGCCGGCGTCTTGCGCAATGCGCATGCCCTCGCCGGCATTGCCGGCGGGCGACATGGACCAGGGGCCGGTGGGGGCGGGATATTGTTCACTGCGGCGAGCGGCATCCCACGGGAAACCGCCGGTGGCCAGCACTACGCCGCGACGGGCGCGGATGCGTCGGCGCAGGCCGTCTTCGCGCACCACGACGCCGGTCACACGACCATATTCGTTTCGAATGAGACCCTGCAATGGCGCATTAAAGCGATATGCAATGCCCCGTTGAAGTACCTGACCAAACAGCTGCGCAGCCAACGCGTTGCCCAGCAGCAAGCGGGTGCCACGGTGATAGCCCCGCGCCCGGTCGCCGAAGTAACGCAGAACCAGTTTCATGCCGTGTTTCCACGACGCAAACACACGCGTGGCGCGCAGCAAGTGCTTGGCGTCGGTGATGTTGATCATCATGCCGCCCAGCACCAGGAACTCGGGCAGCGGATCGCGCAATTCCTTGAAGTGTTTGCCCAGCTTTCTACCGTCGAACTCGGCGGGGTCGAGCGAGCGGCCGCCCATCGCAGCACCCGGCAGGTCCGGGTAATAGTCAGGTGAGGAGGTGCGCGCCAACAGGCGCAGCACGCCTTGGCGCGTGAAGTCTTCCAGCATCTTCGGACCGGCGTCGAGGAAGGCGCGCATCATGTCTGGCGAGCCAGATTCACCGACGGTTTGTTCCAGGTAAGTCCACACCTGATCGAAGCTGTCAGGGTGGCCGGCACCCGCGGACTGCGCGTTGAGCGGCAGCCACACGGCACCGCCCGACACGGCCGTGGAACCACCGATGCGATCGGTCTTTTCCAGCAGCAGCACGTTCAGGCCGCCCAGTTTGGCGGTGATGGCAGCAGCCATGCCGGCTGCGCCGCTGCCGACGATGATGGCATCGACTTCTTCGTCCCAATCGCCGTGATCGGCTTCTACGGTGGGGCCGAGCACCACCGTTGCGGTTGAAGATTCCGTTGTGCTGGCTGACTGCGTCGCATGCAAAGGGGCAGATGACGGCGCTGCAGTGTTTGTTCCATTCACACTGGCCCCGGAGACTGCGGACGCACTGGAGGTCGGGCCATGGCTTGAACTTTGGCTTTGGCTTGCGGTCGAGCCCGAAGTCGGCGTCGGGATCGCAGTTGCAGTCGGGCTTGAGCTTGAGCTTGAGCTTGAGCTTGGGCTTGGGCTTGGGCTTGGGCTTGGGCTCGACGTCGATGTCGGGGTCGGGCTCGAAGTCAGGGTCATGATCCCGACCCACCCAGCGATTTACCGCCATCCACGAACAAGACCTGACCGGTGATGAAGCCCATGGTCGGCGACACCAGGAAGGACACCGCGCGCGCGATGTCTTCCGGCCTGCCGGCCTTGCCGGTGGGCTGCAGCGACAGCTGGGACGCCAGACGCTCGGGCGTCAGCGCCTGCAAAATCGGCGTGTCGATCAGGCCCGGCGCAATCGCATTGACCAGGATGCCGCGCGGAGCAAGCTCCATCGCGCTGGCGCGGGTGTAGCCGACCACGGCCGCTTTGGAGGCCACGTAATGCGGGTGATTCTTCGCGCCAAGATACGCACGCGACGCGATGTTGACGATGCGGGCGCCGTCTTCCATCTTGCGTGCGGCTTCCTGCGTCAGCGTGGCCACGGCCACCAGGTTGATCTCGTAGATGCGCCGGAAGTCGTCACTGGTGACGTCCAGGAATTTGCGCTCGTCGAACAGGCCGGCATTGTTGACCAGCGCGCGCAATGGCGGCAGCTCCCGCACCATGGCGCGCACTGCCTGCTCGTCGGTCAGGTCGATGGCGCGGGCCTCTACGTCCAGACCTTGCGCACGCAAGGATGCAGCTTCCTGCTCGGCCAGCGGGCCGTTGCGGTCGACCAGGATGACCTTGAAGCCATCGCGCGCAAGTTGCTCGACCGTGGACCGTCCCATGCCGCTTGCGCCACCGGTGATGAGCGCAAGGCCCAGGGACGCACCGTTACCGGCAGCAGCGTCGGCCGGTGAAGTCGCCACAGCGCCTTGCCCAGCCCCCTGCCCTGAACTCGCCCCCTGGCCGCGACCAGCGCCATCGTTGCCTTGCCCTGCGTCGATCTGTTCCGTACCCATCACTACTCCTCTATGCGGCCAGGAAGCCGCCATCGACCGGCAGCACCACGCCGGTCACATAGGTCGCCATGCCGGACGCCAGAAACACCACCGGTCCGACCACTTCGTCTGCAGTGCCCAACCGCGCCAACGGCGCGCGCGTGGTGAACCAGTCGGTGCCGTGCTCGGTGGCCAGTTGCGGCGCGGCCATGTCGGTGTACATCAGGCCAGGGGCAACAGCATTCACCCGGATGCCGTAGGCCGCCAGGTCACGCGCCATCACTTGCGTGAGCGAGCGCACGCCGCCTTTCGACACCACGTATCCGGTGCTGGAAACCCCCGTGGCAAAGGCCACGATGGAAGACAGGTTCACGATGCAGCCGCGCCGCGCTTTCAGCAGCGGCACGAACGCATGCGAGACCTCGAAACAGCCTTGCAGGTTCACGCCCATGACACGGTCCCACGCGGCTGGCGTGCCGGCGTCATCGAAGCGCGGCCCACCTGCAATGCCGGCGTTGTTGACCAACACGTCGATGCCGCCATGACTGGCCTGCACCTGATCGGCACAAGCAGCGACGGCAGCACGGTCGGTGACATCGAGCGCCACGGCGCTGGCTTGGCCGCCATCGGCAATCAACAGGTCTGCCGTGCGCTGTGCGCTGGTCAAGTCGCGGTCGGCCAGGATCACGGTCGCACCTTCGCGCACGAAACCGCGCGCAATTGCGGCGCCCAGGCCACGCGCCGCACCGGTTATCAGCGCAACCTTGTTGTCCAGCAACCCCACGTCATGTTCCTTGTAAGAGGCATCTCACACATACCGCGATTCGCACGCGATTCTGGCCGCTGCGCTTAGCGGCGGCGGTGCGCAAACGCGTGCCAAAACAGTTGGGCGCAGTCGACAATTCCGCATCGAAGCTCGTCATGAAAGCCGAAAGCCACACACCCGCCCACCACATCCGCAAACCCCAATCACGTCCCCAGGTACGCCCGCTGAATGCCCTCGTCATCGGCCAGCGCCGCCGACGCGCCTTCCAGCGCGACCTCGCCGTTTTCCAGGATGTACGCGTAGCTTGACACCGCCAGCGCAAGCTTCACGTTCTGCTCGACCAGCAAGATCGTGATGCCCTGCTCGCGGTTGAGTTTCAGCACGATGTCGAAGATCTGGTCGACCACCAGCGGGGCCAGACCCATGGACGGTTCGTCCAGCAAAATCATGCGCGGCCGGGCCATCATGGCGCGGCCGGTGGCCAGCATCTGCTGCTCGCCGCCGGACAAGGTGGCAGCCTTCTGGTTGATGCGTTCGCGCAGGCGCGGGAAGGTGTCGCAGACCATGTCCAGATCAGCCTTCACCGCCGAGCGGTCGCGTCGCAGGAAGGCGCCCATGTCGAGGTTCTCGCGCACGGTCATGTCGCGGAAAATCTCGCGGCCTTCGGGCACTTGCACGATGCCCAGGCGCACGATGGAATCGGGGCTATCGCGATGGATCGGCTTGCCGTCGAAGTACACCTCGCCCGCGCTGGGCGACACGATGTGCGACACCACGTTCAGCGTGCTGGTCTTGCCCGCGCCGTTGGCGCCCAGCAGTGCCACGATGGCACCGTCGGGCACCTTCACGGACACATCGTGCAAGGCCTGGATGTTGCCGTAGGCGGCCGACACGCCGCGAACTTCCAGCAGGTTCTCAGCCACGGTGCGTTCCTTTGCCCAGGTAGGCATCGATCACGCGCGGGTTGGCTCGCACTTCCTCGGGCGTACCTTCAGCAATTTTTTCGCCGAAGGACATCACGGTGATGCGGTCGGAAATCGCCATCACCAGTTGCATCACGTGTTCGACCAGCAGCACGGTGATGCCGTCGCGTTCGCACAGCTCTCTCAGCAGGCGATCCAATGTCTCGATCTCGCGGTTGCGCAAGCCTGCAGCGGGTTCATCCAGCAACAGCAGGCGCGGCTTGATGGCGAGTGCGCGTGCCAGTTCCAGCATCTTCTGGCGCCCGAAGTCCAGGTTGGAGGCCAGCGTGTCGTGGTGGTCGGCCAGGCCCACGCGTTCCAGCAGATGATCGACCAGGTCGCGCTGCTCGGCACTGGGGCGGCGCAGCATCATGCCGATGGTGCGGGCGCCGTAGGAATGGGTGCCAAGAATCGCGTTTTCGCGCACCGTGAGTTCGCCAAACAACTCCAGATTCTGGAAGGTGCGCGCCACGCCGAGTGCGGCCATCTGATGCGGGCGGTGACGGGTGATGTCTTCGCCGTCGAGCACGATGCGGCCTTCAGCAGGCTGGTAGTAGCGCGAGATGCAGTTGAAGGTGGTGGATTTGCCGGCGCCGTTTGGCCCGATCAGCGCATGGATGCGCCCGCGCTCGACCTGCATCGACAGGCCGTTGACGGCAAGCAGGCCGCCAAAGCGCACGACGATGCCACTGACATCCAGGAAAGGCTTGGTATTGGCGGCGCGGGTTGCCGATGGCACAGCATGCAGCGCAGCGCCGGAAGCGTGCGTCAACACCTGATCGTTCATGTCGATTCTCCCGTCGTCCGCGTGGCCACCACCGGTGCAGGCGCATGGGTGGTGGAGGTGATACGGATACGCTTGCGGCGTTCCGCGAACAACCCGCGCGGGGCGAACATCATGAAGCCCATCAGGATTGCGCCGTAGATGATTTCCTGGAAGGACAGCGCCTGGCGCAGCAGCTCGGAAATCAGCCCGAAGCCGATCGCGCCGAGTATGGCGCCGCGCACGGAACCGATGCCGCCCACCACCACCATGGTCAGCACCAGAATGGTGGTCTGAAAGCCCAGGCTTTCCGGGTGCACGAAGGACGAGAAGGTGGTGTACATGCCGCCTGCCAGGCCGGCATAAGCCGCAGACAAGGTGAAGGCCGTGCGCTTGATGCCGCTGACGTCCACACCCATCGCAAGCGCTGCGATATCGCTCTCGCGCACGGCGCGGAAGGCCGAGCCCAGTTGCGAGCGCGAGATCCACACGGTGGCCCACAGCATCAGCGCGGTGATCACCACGACGAACGGGTAGGCCCGCAAATCGTTGCTCAGCGCATAGCCAAAAATCTGCGCGGGTGCGATGCGAAAACCATTCGAGCCATTGGTGACGCCATCCCAGTTCATGAACACCCACTGCATGGCTTCGCCAAACGCAAAGGTCGACAAGGCCAGGTAGATGTCGCGCATGCGCAGTGCCAAGGCGCCCAGCAAATAGCCCAGGAACGCCGTCAGCAACGAGCCCGCCAGCATCGACAGGATGAACGGCAGCTGCAAGTGGTTGTTCAGCAGCCCGGCCGTGTAGATGCCGATGCCGTAGAAGGCCGCATGCGACAGCGCAAACTGGCCGGTCTCGCCGATGACGAGGTGCATGCCCAGCGCCAGCACCACGAACACCATCAGCAGGTTGACCACGTAGAGCACGTAGCCGGTGACGAACATCGGCAACGCGGCAAGCACCACGGCCGCCACCACAAGCAACGCCAGATCTATGCGCTTCATACTTTTTTCACCTGCAGTTTGCCGCCCAGGATGCCCTGCGGCCGCACGATGAGCACGATCATGATGGCCAGGAACGGCGCGACCACAATGGCGTTGGTCGAGATGAACAAGCCCACCAGGTTTTCGGCGATGCCGATGATGAAGCCGCCCAGCACCGCGCCCGGCACGCTGCTCATGCCGCCGACAATCGCCGCGGCAAAAGCCAGGATGGCCACGTGTGCGATGTCGGGCGTGATCAGGATCTTCGGCGTGATCAGCACGGCCGCAATCGCCGAAATCAGGCCCGACAATCCCCACACCATCATGCGCACACGGGTCAGGTTCACACCCACGCGCTGCGCACCGCGTGCGTTCATGCCCACGGCGCGCATCGCACGGCCGGTGCGAGTCCACGCGAACATCGCGAACAGCAGGGCCATCACGATGATGGCCACCGCAAAGATCAACAGGTCGAGCTTGGTCAGCACGGCGTCGCCAATCAGGATGGCGTTGGTCGACACCAGCGGCGGCAGTGACCTGGGCGTATCGCCCAGCCCGGTGGTGCGCACCAGGCCTTTCAACACGTAGGCCAGGCCCAGCGTGGCGATCACCAGTTGCACGCCCACGCCGCGCGAGGCGATCACGCGTTCCATCACCACGCGCTGGAAGATGGCGGCCGCGGCCATCACCACCAGCACGGTCACCGGGATCACCACCCAGTAGGCCCAGCCCATGACCAGCACCAGGAACAAGGCCACGTAGGCGGCGACCATGAACAACTCGCCCTGGGCGAAGTTGGGCACGTCCGTCGTCTTGAAAATGATCACGACCGCCACTGCCAGCAAGGCATACACGCTGCCGGTCACCAACCCCGACAGGATGCCTTGCTGCAGGAACAGCCAGATGTCCGCACCGCTCATGAAAGAAATCTCCGGGCACGCCGGACCGGCCGGCGTGCTGATCGAACCCGCCCACGCCG
>Ga0265798_10010368_pt1 | contig 11504 bp, 12 predicted proteins | sample P3T30metagenome_FD_192430 | JGI IMG/M metagenome (GOLD analysis project Ga0265798, IMG submission 192430) | Plant litter microbial communities from East Loma Ridge, Irvine, California - P3 T30 | ecosystem: Environmental > Terrestrial > Plant litter > Unclassified | place: USA: California... | reverse complement strand
GAGCGGATGTCGTCATTGATGGCAAGACGCGACCAGCCAACCACACTGGCGCCGAGCAGCGCCACGATCAGCAGCAGCGCTCCCGGTTTCAACGAGAAGCGCGGCCAGTGCTGCACCAGCCGGCGGTAGTGTTGCGCCACCGGCCCTGGGCGCAGGGAATCGGCCGAAATCAGCGCCGGGAACCAGCACACCACGGTCAGCCAGGCGAACACCAGCCCCAGCGCCGAGAACACCGCCATGTGGCGCAGGCCGGGAAATGGCGTCAGCGCCAGTCCCAGGTAGCCGATCACGGCCGCCAGCAGCGTCAGGCCCAGGCCGGGCAGCAGGCGGCGCAGCAATCGGGCCGAATCGAGCGCGGGGTCGGCGCGCAGGCGCTGGCACAAAAAATAGATACCGTAGTCCTGGGCCACGCCGATCAGGCTGGCGCCGAATACCAGAGTGAGCAAATGAATCTGTCCGAACAGCAGCCAGCACACCGACAGCGCGCCGAGGAAGCCGACACCGATCGCCAGCAGCGTCAGGCCGATCGGCCGCAGCGAGCGGAAGGTCAGCCAGGTGAGCAGGACGATGCCAGCCAGCGAGCCGGCGCCGATGGTATGGATTTCGCGGCTGGCCTGGCGTCCGGCGGCGGCGGCGTGCAACACCACGCCGGCCTTGATCACGTCGGCCGCGGGCGCGGCGCGGCGCGCCGCCTGCGCGGCCTGATCGAGCAGTGGAATCACGGCGTCCTGGGCGGCCAGCGAAAACGCCGGCTGCCTGAGCGTGTAGGTCAGCAGCACATATTCGCGCCCGTCCCCGGCCACGAATAGGCGGCCGTCGCGCGGGCGCACCGGCGTCTCGCCCGCGCGTTCCTGGGCCCAGCCGGCAAACAGGCCGAACGGATCATCGCGGAAGGCGCCCAGCTTGGGGCCGGAAAACGCGTTGTACAGGCGCGCCAGCGACGCGTCGACCCAGAACTGCGCCGGCTGCTGGCGCAACTGCTGTTGCTGAACGCTGCCGACCAGCAGCGTGGCATGCGGCTGCAGGCTGGCCAGCCAGCCGGCCTGGGTCGCCTCGCCCATGACGTCGAATGCCAGCAGCGCGGCGTGCGGCGCCAGCACCGCCCCGTAGGCGTCGGCGGCGCGCGTCGCATCGCTCCACTGCGCCGCGCCAACCAGCACCACTACCCGCTGCTGGGCGCTGTCGACCATGTGGGTGAACGACTGCTGCAGCACCGGATCTTGCCGGTCCTGCGGCAGCAGCGCCAATATGTCGGTATTCGGCGCAATCCGCTGGCCCAGCCACAGCCAGGCGTTATGCCCGAGCAGCAGGCACACGACCAGGGCCCAGGCCAAAGCCAGGCGGCGTTGCACGCGCAGGTGCCGGTTGTCGGTGGCGTTCAAAGCTGGGCCGCTTCCTCAGGCAGGATGGCGCCGGGGCCGGTCTTGATTTCCGAAAACGTGATCTCGGTCCGGTCGCCGCTGTCTTCCACCATCTGGATCGCGCGCACATAGGCGCCGCCTTCGAGCGAGATGGCGCCGATGGCACGTCCCAGGGCCGAATTGCGCGCCTTGAGTGCAACCTTCCAGCCGTTACCCTGGACGCTGCCGTTCACCTCGAACAGCTTGTCGAGCTGGCCCAGGTCGCCGCCCAGCAGCGAAAACAGCACGCCGTTGATCATGCGCACCGTGGGTTCCTGGCTGGCGTCGAGCCGCATCGCGACCCGCTCGCCCTGCAGGTGCACGATCTCGTCACGCGTCAGGCGCAGCGTGTTCGGGAATGGTGCCAAGGTGCGCCACAGCACGCCCTTGCCGGCCACCACGCAAAAACGGCCGTGCGAGGCCAGTGGCTTGTTCATGCCGGCCAGGCGCTTGATCTGGTCGAAACGGCCGCACAGCTGGTCCGGCTTGGCCAGCATGGCCTGGATCTGCGCGACTGGCGCCGCCGCCTGCGCCGGCGCCAGGATGGTGGACAGGACGCCGGCCAGCGCCAGCGTCGAGAGGATACGGTTCATGGTGCAGGCACTCCGAGTTTCTGGAACAGGATGGCGGGCGAAACGAAGCACATCTCGCGGCTGTCGAGCTCGACCGCCACCTGGGTGGTGGTGGCGCGGTTCAGGCGCTTGCCGCTGGCGGCGTCGGTGATCAGGTAATCGATGCGCAGGCGGCTTTCCCACTCCACGATTTCAGCCCGCAGCAGCAGGCGCTGCCCGAATTCGGCGGGCGCGGCGTAGCGCAGGTTGATCTCGATGATCGGCCACATATAGCCCGATGCGCGCATCTCCTCGTAGTTGTAGCCGATCTTGTCGAGCAGCGCGCAGCGCGCCACCTCGAGGTACTTGACGTAGTTGCCGTGCCAGACGATCTGCATCGGATCGAGGTCGAAGAACTGCACCTGCATCTCCACTTCGGCCCACCAGCGCGCCGGCGCTTTCGCCTTACGCATACAGGCTCCAGGCTTGCTCGCGGATGCGCTCGAGCAGCAGGCGCAGGTCGGGCTCGAGGCGCCGGTCTTCGGTCACCGGGGCCACATCCTTGCCCAGCAGCTCGAGCATGTGTGCCAGCGGCGCCGGCAATGCGCGGCCGCCATCGAGGCGCAGGCGCAGCCACACGCCCTGGCGCACCGTGACCAGCAGCGCGGCGGCAACTTGTTCGGTCAGTTCCAGCACGCGCAGGCAGTCGCGCGCGGCGATCGTGCCCATGCTGACCTTGTCCTGGTTGTGGCACTCGGTCGAGCGCGAGAACACCGAGGCCGGCATGGTCAGCTTGAGCGCTTCCGCGGTCCAGGCCGAGGCGCTGATCTGCAATGCCTTCAGGCCGTGGCTGATGGCGGCGCGTTCGCCCTGCATGCCCGACAGGTTGGCCGGCAGGCCGGCGTTGTAGCGGGCGTCGACCAGCAGCGCCATCTGACGGTCCAGCAGGTCGGCCAGGTTCGCCACCGCGTTCTTCATGCTGTCCATCGCGAACGCGATATGGCCGCCGTAGAAGTGGCCGCCATGCAGCACGCGCTCGCCGTCGGCGTCGATGATCGGATTGTCGTTGGCGCTGTTGAGTTCATTTTCGATCGCGTTGCGGAAGAACGGCAGCGCGTCGGCCAGCACCCCGATTACATGCGGCGCGCAGCGGATCGAGTAGCGGTCTTGCAGGCGCTTGCCGTTGCGCTCGAGCTGGCCGGCGTACGCCAGATCCTGACGCAGCCAGGCCGCCACATTCTGCATGCCGGCATGCGGCTTGACCGAGAACAGGGTCTGGTCGAAGTGGTGATCGTTGCCGTCCAGCGCGAACGAGGCCAGCGCCGTGATGCGGGTGGTCAGGCGGGTCAGGTAATCAGCGCGGTCCCAGGCCAGGCAGGCCAGGCCGGTCATCACGGCGGTGCCGTTCATGATCGCCAGTCCCTCTTTCGGGCGCAGGCGCAACGGCGCGATGCCGGCCTCCTGCAGCGCCTGTGCCGCCGGCACCTGCACGCCGGCGCGCATTACTTCGCGCTCGCCGCACAGCACCGCCGCCAGGTAGGACAAAGGCGTCAGGTCGCCGCTGGCGCCGACCGAACCTTCGCTCGGAATCAACGGTGTCAGGCCGGCGTCGAACAGGCGCACTATCTGTTCCAGCAGGCCGACGCTGACGCCCGAAAAGCCCTTCGCGAGCGAAGCCAGGCGCGCCGCCATCACGGCGCGCGTCTGCTGCGCGCTCAGGTAGTCGCCCAGGCCGCAGCCGTGATAGGTGTACAGGCGATGCGGCAGCTCGTCCACCAGCGACAGCGGTACCGGCACCGTGCACGAGTCGCCATAGCCGGTGGTGACGCCATAGATGGTGCCGTCCTCGCGCAGCAGGCGGTCGAGAAAATCGGCGCCGCGCGCGATCTGGGCGCGAAACGCCGGGTCCTCGGATAGCTGCGCACGGGCGTCGCCGCGCGCGATGGCGACCACGTCGCCGATCTCGAGGCGCTCGCGGCTGAAGCGAACCGTGTGCGTGGTGGTGGGGAATTCAGGATGCTGCATCAGGACGTTCCGTTCCGGGGATATGCCAAAAGTCATAGAAGTTGAACCATTCGAGCGGCGCACGCCGCACATGGTGTTCGAGGCGCGTCGCAAACACCGCCGCCAGTTCGGCCAGGGCCTGCTGGCGCGCGCCGCGCGGCAGCGTCACGCGCTCGCGCAGGCATTCGAAGTGCAGCTCGTGGCGCGCGCCCTGGCGCACGGCGAACATGGTGTACAGCGGGCAGCCCAGCACTGACGCCATCACGTAGGGGCCGACCGGAAACGCCGCATCCCGCCCCAGAAACGGCGCCACGGCCACGTTCGGCGAGGCGTGGCCGGGATGCGCGACCGGCACCCGGTCGCCGGCGATGACGACGAATTCGCCGCGATCGATGCGCTCGGACAGCAGCATCGCCATTGCCGGCGTCATGTCGGTCACCTGCATCAGGTTGAGTTGGCTACGCGGATCGAGGCTGGCCAGCATCGCATTGAAGGCCTCGGCGTGGCGGGTATGCACCAGCACCGTCACCTTCAGGCCGGGAGTGCGCAGCGACAGCGCGCGGCACAGGTCGAGGTTGCCCAGATGGGCGCACACCAGCAGCGCGCCGCGGCGCGCCTCGATCATTTCCAGCAGCGGCCGGGCGCCATGCAGCGACACCGTCGAGACGTCGAAGCGGCCGCCCCACAGCAGCATCTTGTCGAGGATCGACTCGGCGAAGGCGCCGAAATGGCGCACCACGCCAAACACGCCATGCGGCGCGCCGACCCGCGCCAGGTACATGCTGGACGCGCGCCGGGCGCGGCCCTGGGTCGCCACGTACCACAGCAGGACCGGGTACAGCACGGCCTGGAACGGCCAGCGCCCGAACACGCGGCACACCCAGAACAGCAGGCGCATGCCGCCCACGAAGCTCGCTTCGTTGATCGCAGCCCAGTGGCGCGCGTCGGCGCGCTTGCCTAGGCGCGCCATGTCCGTCCCAGCAGCGATGGCATACGCGCCAGCATGCCGAAGAACAGCGCCACGTGCAGGCGCGTGATCAGGACGTTGTCGGTCCAGGCCTTGAAGTGCGAGACGCCGTCTTGCGGATAACCGACCCGGGTCGGCAGGTTGATGACCGCCATCCCGTCCCAGTACAGGCGCACCAGGATCTCGATGTCGAAGTTCATGCGCAGGCCGAGGCGGCGGCGCGCCGCCAGCGCCATCACCGGCGCCACCGGATACACGCGAAAGCCGCACATCGAATCGCGGATCGCCAGCGACAGGGTATTGATCCAGACCCAGACATGGGTCAGGTAGCGCGCGTACAGGCGCAGCGCCGGCACCGACTCGTCGTACACCGGGCAGCCGGCCACCACCGCGCCGGGATGCGCGCGTGCTGCGTCCAGAAAGCGCGGGATGTCGGCCGCGCTGTGCTGGCCGTCGGCGTCGACCTGCAGCACGTGGCTGTAGCCAGCGCGCGCCGCACGCGCAAACCCAGTCAGCACGGCGCCGCCCTTGCCCTGGTTGACAGCATGGCGCTCGAGCACCACGCGGCCCGGATTGGCAGCCGTCAGCGCGTCGAGTACAGCGGCGCAGCCCGGCGCGCTGCCGTCGTCGACCAGGATCACGGGCACACCGTGCGCCAGCACCTGGGCCAGTACCTTGCCGATCGCATGCTCGTGGTTGTAGACCGGGATCAGGACACAGGGATGGAACACGCTCATGCGGCCTTCGCGAAGCGCAGCAGCGAATGGCAGTAGCCGATGCCGTCGCGCGCGGTAAGCAGTTCCAGCCCGGCGCCGCGCGCCAGGCGGATATAGTCTTCGCTCTGGTAGACCTTGCTGTTGCCGCTGGCCAGGACATTGAAGTATGGCGAGGTATTGATCAGGCAATACGCGGCGATGTCGTAGCGCTGGCGGTCCCAGAAGGTGTCCATCACCAGCACCTGGCCGCGCGGGGCCAGCGCGGCGGCCACGCGCCGGAAGATGCTGGCGATCGCGACCTCCGAGAAGCAGCTCAGGAATTGGCTCATCCAGACCAGGTCCATCCCATCGGGCAGCGCGGCGGCGTCGTCGAGCAGGTCGGCCGGGTGCAGGGTGGCGCGCTCGCGCACCCCGGCCTCGCGCAGCCGCGTGTCGGCCATTGCCAGCTGGCCCGGCAGGTCGACCAGGTGCAGCGCCACCGACTTGTCGGCGGCCAGCGCCGCCAGCGTGAATTTGCCGGTGTTGGCGCCGATGTCCATCACGCGCCGCGGCGCGGTGGCAAAGACGTCGGGCATGATCGCCGGGAACGAGGTATCCGAATAATAGTGATCGAACGCGAGCCAGCTGGTGCGCGTAGGTTCCGGCAGTTGCGACAGCCCCTGGTACAGGGTCGGCCAGTCGCCGAACACCTGCAGGCCGAGCGGACGTTCGGCATCGAGCGCGTGTTCGAGGTCGAACAGGGCCTGGTAGCAGACGTCGTGGTTGAAGTCGATGTTGACCTGGGTGATCGGGTCGGTGAGGATGCAAAAGCCGGTCTTGTCGAGCGCGTAGCAGCCGTCCGTGAGCAGCACCACGCCGGCCGACAGGCAGGTTTCCAGCACCACCTTCAGCACGTACTGGCTCCAGCGGCCGTCGCCTGCCAGTTGCTCGATGCTCAAGCCGGCCGCGCCGGCTTCGGCGATCGCTTGCAGCATGCCGCGCTTCCAGGCGTAGCGCACGCACTGGAACACCACCGGACCGTACGCGATCTTTTGCGCTTCGAAGCGGGCCTCGAAGGCGCTCTGGCGCTCGGGCGAGAATTTTTTGTTCAACATGCGATGACGGACCCCAACAGGATGCGGCCGCTGGCATGGGCGCCGGCGTCCGAGAAATAACGAAAATTCAGGCTGCCCTTGACAGCGTCGTGCAGCAATTCAAGCCGCACCGGGTGGCCGGGCCGGATCATTTGCTGGAACTTGAGCGCATTGATGCCGGCGAAGGCGCCGTCCAGACCCAGGTACTGGCGGCCGTAGGCAATCGCCCAATCGACCTGCACCACGCCCGGCAGCACCGGCGCCACATGGAAGTGGCCGTCGAAGTACAGCAGGTCGGCCGGCACGATCAGTTCCAGAAGCGCGCGTCCAGGCGCCTGCTCCAGCACGCGCAAGCCCGGCCAGCGCGGACGCCCGGCGGCGGCGCCATCGGGTCGCGCCGGCAATTCCAGCAACGCCAGCAACTGCGCCTGGGTGGTCTTGCCCTGGGCATTGACCGGCCAGGCGTCGAGGTAGCGCCAGCGGCGCGGCAAGGCCAGCGCCTCGACAACCTGCGCCAGCACTGCGCGCAGGCGTGCATTCAAGCCGCGCCGGCCTTCGGCCTGCAGCAGCGCGCGTCCCCCCTCGCTTGGCAGCACAAAGGCCGCCAGCGACTGGCGCGGCCCCTCGAGCACCAGCATGCGCGCCTCGCGCGCCAGGCCGCACGCCACCAGGGCACTTTCAAGGGCATCGAGCGACACGCGTTTTTCTTCGATCTTGACGATGCGGTCACCGCGCCCGAACAAGGCGAAGCGCCCGGCCCCGGCATCGCCGGCGCGGTCGGCCAGCGCCAGCCAGCCGTGCGCGCCGGCGAACGCGGAACGCACGTCGAGCGTACCGGCCGCGCCGATGCGCCATTCGACGCCCGGCAGCGGCGTCCAGGCCGCGCTCGAGTCGGCGCCGCGCTGGCGCCAGGCGACGCCGCCGCTTTCGGAACTGCCATACACCTCAAACGGCGCGCGGCCCAGCAAAACGGCCGTCTGCACAGCGGCGTCCGGCTCCAGCATGCCGCCCGAAGAAAACACGGCGCGCAACATGGCGCCGGCGCCGCTCCAGTCGAGATGTGGCGGCAAGCGTTTCAGGTGCGCCGGGCTGGCCAGCAGTACGCAGGGGCGCGCAGCCAGTGCCGGCGCCAGCGTTTCGGGAAACTCGTGGCGTTCGGCGTGGATCGCGCGCCCCTGCGCCAGTGGCCACAAAACGCGGAACAGCAAGCCGTAGATATGCTGGTGCGAGACCGTGGACAGCACGTCGGCGCCCTCGATCCCGGCGCCGAACTGGCGCTCCAGCGCCGCCACCTCGCTGGTGAGCTGGTCAAAGCGCTTGGCGATCGGCGTCGGCGCGCCGGTGCTACCGGAAGTGAACACCACCAGCGCGGCGAAATCGCGCGCGGGCCTGATCCAGGCGCCGTGCCAGTCGTCGTGCGCGCCTGGCGCGAGCGGCGCCTGCGCGGCCGGGAATGCACCCCAGAAGGCGTCAACCCGGCCTGCCAGCGCGGCGCAGTTGCCCGCCAGCGTATCGGCCACCAGCCACACGGTTTTGCCGGACAGCCAGGCGCCCAGCAGCGCGGCGGCGAATTCGAGGGTGTCGTCATGGAACAGCGCGACCTGGGTGGCGCTGCTGCGCCGTCCGAGCGCGGCCCAAGCACGCACGCGCGCCAGCCAGGCGCCGTGCACGACCGGCGCAGCGCCGCGCCAGCCGGCCAGCGCGTCGGGCGAACGCGCGGCGATGACATCGAACAACTCACGCATACGGTATGGCGGCGTGCAACCGTTTGAAGCGCAGGCGCAGCAGGTATTCGCCGCCGAACATCGCGCCCATCAGGAGATAGGCGATCACGCCGTTGTAGAGCGACCAGGCGGCATCCGACGCGAATAGCGCGGTACCAAGAGCTGCCGAACCGTTGAGCACGAAGAACAGGCACCAGGCCTGGGTCACGCGCCGGGTGTAGGCGACGGCCGCCGGCGGCAGGCCCGGTTCGCGCAGGCGCGCCAGGCGCTCGATCATGGACGGCCCCGACAACAGGCTGGCACCGAAGGCGGCCAGCATGGCGCCGTTCACCAGCACCGGATACAGCTTGAGCGGCAGTATCGCGTTGGCCGCAACGGCCACTGCCACCAGCACCAGGGCCCCGGCCATGCTCCAGCGCGCGCTGCGGCTGAGCGTCAGGGCAGGCAACCGTGTGGCGGCCGTGAGCAGCAGCACGCAGGCCAGCCAGCGCGGTTCGAGCGTGCCATGCCCGAGCCAGATCGCCAGCGGGTAAGCCAGCGTCAGCACGGTTGCCAGGACATTCCAGATCACGACATCACACTCATTGAACGTCAGGCCGCTTGCGCCTGCTCTTCGGCCAGGCCGACGAGCGCGTTCACCACATCATCGATGGTGCGGATGGTCTTGAATACTTCCGGCTGCATGCGCTTGCCGGTCATCTGCTTGAGCTTGACCGCGAGGTCGACCGCATCGATGCTGTCGATATCCAGGTCGGCATACAGGTTCGACGCCGGGCTCAGGCTCGCGCGATCGAGTTCGAACATGTCGGCCAGCAGGTCGGCGACCCAGACGAACAGTTCTTCGCGGTTCATGTCTTCAATGCGTACCATGACGGTCTCCTACTTCTTGCGGTGGGTTTCAATCATCGATGCGAGCGCGCGCACCGAAGCGAAGTGGCGGCGCGTTTCCTGCGACTCCGCCGACAAGGTGATGCCGTAGCGCTTCTGCAGCGCCACGCCGATTTCCAGCGCGTCGATCGAATCCAGGCCCAATCCTTCGACAAACAGGGGCGCTTCGATGTCGATGTCGTCGGGGGTGATGTCCTCGAGCTGGAGGACGTCGATGATCAGTGCCTTCACTTCCTGTTCAAGCATGTTGCTGGCCTTCTTTCATAAAAAACTGTTGCAGGTGATGGGTAAGGCGGCGTGCGGCGAGCACCTCGGAGACGTTGCCATCGCCGTCGTGGCGGAATGCCTCCACGGCGATGTCGTCCTTGACCTCGATCCGGAAGCGCGCCTGGCGCGGCGGCACGTGCCACCACTTGTCGCCCTTGCCCAGGGTTGGCGGCTCGCACCCGATCACGACCGGCGTCACGGCGCGCATGCCGCGCACCGCGATATTGGCCGCGCCGCGCTTGAGCTGGGCCGGGCCGCCGGGCGCCGTGCGCGTCCCTTCCGGGAACACGATCAGGTTGCCGCCGTCGCGCAGCGACGCGATGCAATCCTCGACCAGCTGCGGTCCGCGGTCGTTGCAGATGTAGCCGGCCGCGCGGATCGGCCCGCGCATGAACGGGTTACGCCACAGGGCGCCTTTCACGATGCAATCGGCGTTGGGCACGAAGGCGATCAGGAACACGGTGTCGATCAGGGTCGGGTGGTTCGCCAGGATCAGCTGCCCTTCCCGATCGAGCTTGTCCAGGCCGCGCACTTCATAACGCAGCACGCCCAGCCAGCGCATGATGCCGACAAAGGCCCGGAAACTCAGGCGCACGGTGGCGCGCGCCGCACGCCGGCGCGGCGCGGGAGCGCGCACGCACAGCGCCAGCAGCGGAAACAGTGCCAGCCGCAAAAACAAGCCGCCAATGCCGAACAGCGCAAAACTCAGGCCGGTAGCAAACACGCGCCAGAGGCGCCCCACCCTAGCGCGCATCGCGGCTCCAAGTCCAGCGCTTGCCGCCGGCAGCGCGCGTCAGCGCGGCTTGGCCCGTGTGCTGAAAACGCAGAACGTCGAGCCCACCGGGCAGGTTCGACAACGGCGCATGCGCATCGGCGCATGCCGACCATGCCAGGCGCATCGTCTCGTGCTGCGCCTGCCGCTGCGTCGGCACCATGGCCCAGGCAAAAGCAAATGGCTGGCCGTCGCAATCCTCGAAACCGTCGAATGGCGCCGGCAGCGCCAGGTCGCACGCCACCAGCAGCACCATCGGCGCGCCATCGGCCAATTGCGAACAAGCTTCGATCACGGCATGCTCGACACTGGCGCTGCCGGCGGCCAGCGCCACATGGTTGGCGCGGTCGGTGCGTGCGATCGAGAACAGGCCGGCGCTGGCATTGTGCACCGCCATGCCAAACGCGGTCGGGGACAAGGGCTCGCCTTGCGCCAAATCGCGCAGCAAATCGACCGAGCGCGCAACGTCACCGTGGCGCGAACAGAAAACGGTTGGCACATTGGTTTCCTGACCCAGGCAATCGTACGCAACCTCAAGCGCCATACGGCCCAGAAGGCCAGCCCGGCGGCGCAGCATCGCGGGCATGGCGGCAACCTTCGGCTCTGCGCCAGTGGTCAGTAGCCAAGGCGCGCGTGCCCACTCGGCCCAACGCTCGTGCGTCGTGACGCCGGGCGCCCACGCGGCGTGCCGCGCGATGGAGAAGACGACTTCGCTCTCGATCATAGCCAGTCAGACAAAGGGAAACAAATGCACGCCACGGGGGCGCTCTCGAAAATCGACCCGATTATAATCGTTCAATTTCTTTGTAGGAACTGTCTGACAAGCCAACGCGGTTGTTTTGCAACAGTGCATGCGCCATTGCTGTGAGGCTAAATATGCGCGGCAGAATTTTGCCACGTGGATCGAGCAAAAAGACTCACACATTGTCACAACACATCCACCACCATGGGGGATGGAAGTAGGCGACGCGCGCCGGGTTGGTGCGCGCCGTTAGATCTTGTTGTGCCGGTCAGGCCGCCGGCAACGCCGCACGCAGCGTTTCCGGCAACGGCGCCGACTTGCCGATCTTGAAGTCGACCCACACCACCTTGGCCGTGCCATGGGCATGCACGTCGCCCGGCGCGCCATCGGCGCCGACCAG
>Ga0265798_10010363_pt1 | contig 11506 bp, 13 predicted proteins | sample P3T30metagenome_FD_192430 | JGI IMG/M metagenome (GOLD analysis project Ga0265798, IMG submission 192430) | Plant litter microbial communities from East Loma Ridge, Irvine, California - P3 T30 | ecosystem: Environmental > Terrestrial > Plant litter > Unclassified | place: USA: California... | reverse complement strand
TCCGCGAACGCGACGGTCGGGAGGATCGAGAAGCCGCAGTCGGTCGGCACCGGCTCGATCCGGTGCCACGCCAGGTCGACCACCGCGCCGGGCAGCCGCGACAGCACCTGCACGGGTCCGGTGAGGTCGAGCTGCGTCACGTGCGGGAAGAGCAGCGCGACGACGCGGATCGGCGCGCTCATCGGTCGGCCGTCCCGGAGGCGGCGAGGCAGGCGTCGCGGACCCACGCGACCTCGTCGCGCAGCAGCTCCGCGCCCGGGCCGACCGGCGCGTAGCCGAGCGCGAGGGACGCCCGGGTGTCGAGCACGATCGGGTGCGGCGCGGCCCACGGGTGCGCGCCGCCCTCGGCGCCCGGCTCGAGCGGGACGATCACGCCGCGCCAGCCGAGCTCGTCCGCGACGACCGCCACGATCTCGGCGGCCGTCAGCGGATCCGGGTCGGCCGAGTTGAGGATCCGGGCGCCCGGCACGTCGGCCACCCGCGCGATGAGCGCCGCCGCGTTGGCCGCGGCCGTGAGGTGGTCGACGGAGGCACCGCGGTCGGCGAGCTCGACGGTCTCGGCGCCCGCGAGCATGCGCTCGACGATGCCGCGCGTGCGGGCGTTCCGCGCCCACCGGCCGTGCACCTTGGAGGGCCGGATGACCGTGACGGCGAGCCCGCTGTCGAGCGCCGCGCGCTCCACGGCGACCTTCGACGGCGCGTAGCCCTCCCGCGTGAAGGGGTCGGTGCCGGGCGCGGCGGGCGCGAGCGTCGGCGTCGACTCCGGCATCGGGACGGGGAACCGCGGCGGCTCGTCGCCGTTGACGTGCCGGCCCTCCGCGTCGACGTGCACGGCCCGCGACGACGCGACGACCACGGATCCGCTCGCCCGCATCACCGGCACGAGCGCCTCGACGTCGGCCGCGGTGAAGGCCACCAGGTCGACGAGCAGGTCGACCCCGTCGCCTGCGAGCCGCTCGATGGCGCGCGCGTCGGCGCGGTCGACCGCGTGGAAGCGGACGCCGAGGGCCGTCAGCTCGGCGGGCATGCCGAGCGGATCCCGGCCGGTCACGTCCACCGTCCAGCCGTCGCGCGCGAGCCGGGCGGCCGTCGCGCCGCCGATCGCGCCGGTGCCGCCGAGGAGGAGCGCGCGCCGCGCGGAGGGGGAGGAGGGCATGGTCGTCGAGCCTAGGGGGCGGTCGGCGCGGTCGATAGGGTGGGCCCGATGATCCGCCTCGAGGAGCACGATCCGGCGTGGGCCGCGGCGTTCCGTGCCGAGGCCGAGCGGATCCGCGGGGCCGCCGGCGACGCGCTCACGGCCGTCGAGCACATCGGCAGCACGGCCGTGCCGGCCATCCGCGCCAAGCCCGTGCTCGACCTCGCGGCCGCCGCCGTGCCGGGCGTCGACCCGTTCGGGCTCGACGCGACGCTCGCGCCGCTCGGCTACGCGCAGCACCGCACCGGACCGCGCACCCACGGCGTGCACGTGCGGATGGCGGACGGCGTGCGGACGCACATCCTCCACGTGTTCGCGGCCGAGGTCTGGGCGACGTGCCCGCAGCGCCTCCTCCGCGACCGGCTCCTGCGGGATCCGGACGCGCGCCGCCGCTACGACGGGCTCAAGGCCCGGCTCGCCGCGACCGCCGCGGACGGCCTCGCGTACACGGCCGGCAAGACCGCGCTGATCCAGGAGCTGGTGGACGCCGAGCGCGCCGACCGCGGGCTGCCGCCGGTGCGGGTCGGCGACAAGTGACCGCGGCCGCTGATGCTGCCGACCGCGCCGACCTGCCCCTCTTCCCCGCGCCGGACGGCACCGTGCACGTGGACCGCCGCGGGCTCTCCGCCGAGACGCCGCGGCGCTGGCGACGCGCGCACGACCCCGTCGTCGTCCGCCGCCGGGCCCGGGTGCGGGTGACGGCGATCGGCGGCGGCGCGGCGCTCCTGTCGCTGCTCGGCGGCGGCGCCGGCCTCGCGGTGACCTGGGCCGTCTGGGGGCGCGTGGGCGACGGCGCGAATCTGGTCGGCGGCGCCGGGCTCGGGTCCCTCGTCGTGTCCTGGATCCTCCTCACCGCCCTCCTCCTGCACCGCCCGCACGTCGTACCGCCCGAGGTCGTGCGCGTCCCCGCCGACGTGCTCGCCGCCGCGCCCGTCGGCGCCGACAGCGCGCGCCTGTGGTCGTGGTCGGTCGCGTCCGCCGCCGAGGCCGCCCTGCGCCCGCACCTCCGCCACCGGCTCCAGGTCGAGCGGCCGGGCGATGCGGCGGCGGCGCGGGCCGCGCGCGAGGAGTACCGGCGCGCGTACCGGCACCACGTGATCGCGTGCGAGGAGATGGGCTCCGCGCCGCGCGAGCCCGCCGTTCCGGTCGACGCGACGATCTGAGCGGCGCGCCCGCCGCCCCCGGCAGGATGGGCGCATGCCCCTCCACGACTCCGAGATCCGGCTCATCGACGCGGCCGACGCGCTCGCCCGGACGCTGGGCGCCGACCCCGAGCACACGATGGCGGCCGCCGCCCTCGACGCGGCGGGCCGGATCCACACGGGCGTCAACGTGCTGCACTTCACGGGCGGGCCGTGCGCGGAGCTCGTCGCGCTGGGTGCCGCCGTCGCGGCGCACGCGGGACCGCTCGTGGCGATGGCGGCCGTGGGCGACGGCGGTCGCGGCGTGGCCCCGCCGTGCGGCCGGTGCCGTCAGGTGATGCTGGACCTCCAGCCCGGCATCCGCGTGGCGGTGCCCGGAGCCGACGGGCCCGAGATGGTCGCGATCGCCGACCTGCTGCCGGTCTCGTACGCGCTGCCCGACGCCTAGGCGAACGGGACCGCGTGGAGCGGGTGCGTGCCGCAGGGGCGGCGAGTGGTGGAGAGCTCCGGAAATCGAACCAGACGAGGCGCCCCGATAGGCGCGCTCCCCGAACGAGGACAACCTATCGCATCCGCCCGCGCCGGCCCGCCCGGGGATGGGGAGCGGACGATGCGCCGTCAGCCGACGGTGCGCACCCGGACCGTCTCGCCGTCGGGCTCCAGCTCGAAGGACAGCGTCGTGCCGAGCGGGAACGCGTCGCGGAGCTCCTGCGGCTGCTCGGCCGTGACGACGAGGGCGGTGCGGGCGGGGATGGCGCCCGTCGCGCAGCCGGTGGGGCCGCTGAAGGAGCCGTCCTGCTCCGCGGCACCCGCCCCCAGGCACGTGACCTCCTCGCCTGTCGCCGTGTCCGTCCTCGGCACGCGCGCCACCGAGATCCCGTGGAACGGCGCGAACAGGGACCCCTTCGCGATGGATCCGGTGTCGACCGACAGGTAGGTCGCGTTGTCGGGCACCGGCGGCGGCTCCAACGCGAGCTCCGCGACCGTGCCGCGCTCGTCGCCCAGCCACCAGGCGGTCGCGCCCGCGGAGGCGATGACGGCGATCACGATCGAGGCGGCCCAGACGGCGGCGAGACGCGGCCGGATGCGGGGCCGACGCGCGGCGCGACGCCGCGGCGTGGACCCTGCTCCATCGTCGTGCGCGTCGTCGCGCTCGCCGTGCGGGCCTCCCGCGCGAGGGTCGTCGCGCTCGCCGTCCGCGGGATCCGCCGCCGTCGTCGGGGTCGGCTCGCGTCCCGCGCGCTCGCGCCCCTCCAGCTCCCGGAGCCGCGCGCGGGACGCGGCGTCACCCGGATCCGCGTCCGGTCCGAAGACCCGGCGGCGCAGCTCCGCGATCTCCGCGCGCCGGTCGTCGTCGTCCATCCCCGCATCGTGTCACGGGGCGCCCGGATCCGCTCAGCAGGCGGCGAACGCGTATCGGTCCTCGGACGACGGCACCAGGTCGCGGTCGCGCACGATGGCGCGCGGCGCGGGGTCCAGCGCTCGGATCCGCGCGCACACCTCGTCGGCCGTGCCGCGCAGGTCGTCGGTGTACTCGACGTCGAGCACGTGCGGGCCGTAGACCACCGTGTAGTCCGCGCACTCCTTCCACCGGTCGCACTCCTCGGCGATGGCGAAGTCGAAGCCCGCCTCGTCCCGGCCGCGGGCGCCGATGTCGGTGGTGTTCTTCTGCGCGACGGCGAGGCCCCGGCCGTGCGCGTGGTCCACGAGCAGGGTCGCGAGGGCGAGCGCGTCGTCCTCGTCGAGCGCGCCCTCCGACCTGTTCCACGAGTCGAGGTTGTCGAACTCGACGGCCTGGAAGCCGGCGTCGGCGCACCGGTCGACCGCCGTCGCCTGCCGGGCGGCGATGGCCGTGCGCTTCGCGGCGGTCGAGGTGTCGAGGAGGAACTCGTCGTCCCACTTCGGATCGATGAGCGGCCCGTCGTCGCCCTGCACCAGCAGGTCGTCGGGCCAGGTCTCGCCCGGCTGCGTCTGGAACCCGTTGACGTAGCAGACGCCGTACGCGCCCGCGGCGGGCTCGTCCGTGCTGTCGCGCACGACGATGCCCGCACCCGCCGGTACCGGGGAGGCGCCGCCGAGCTGGTAGTCGAAGCCCGTCCCGACGGGCGGGAGGGTGACTGCCGCGGTGGTCTCCGCCGCGAGCACGCCGGTCGCGGGGGCCACGCCGGTCGCGGGAGCGGAGAGCGCCTGGCCGTGCGGCGCGGAGGCCGGGCGCGGATCCGCGGACGCGCAGCCCGACAGGGCGACGACGGCGGCGGTCGCGAGGGCGGCGGAGAGGAGGGGGCGCATGACCCGACCCTAGGCGCGTCGATCCGCCGTGCCCACCACCCGGAAGCGCTCCATCACGATCTCGGTGTCGTCGTCGAGGACGAACCCGTCGGGCAGCTCGGCCACGACCTCCGGCGACGTCCAGAACCCCTCGTGTCCCGCGCGCCACTCGGCGACGGTCGCGAAGCCCTCGCCCTCGTCCACGGCGTGCGCGAGCGGCACGTCGGCCAGCCGGCGGACCTCCACGGCCGTCGTCTCGATCACCAGCACCGGCCGCCCGTCCGAGTCGATGACGCTGCCGCGGGATCCCACGACCGGCAGCTCCTCGCCGTCGGCCGCGTACTGGATCAGCAGCGAGCTCGTCGAGGTCTTCCCGCCGGACGCGATCGCCGCCACGAGCCGGTCGCGCAGCGGCCCCGGGAACGCGAACTCGACGGGCGGGAGGTCGGCGTCGGGCGTCGTCGTCATGCCCCGATCGTAGGAGCGCGGCCGCGTCAACCCCCTCCGCCTCCCCGGACGCCGCGCGCCCGCCGGGCCAGGCTGGAGGCGACCCAGGACGCAGGACCACAGGAAGGCGCAGCGCATGAGCGAGATCCGCAACGGCGGCAACCAGTACGAGATCCAGGACCCGATCGCGCAGTACCCGTCCCCGCCGTTCCCGCAGCAGGAGCAGGCGGGCCCCGGCGACGAGAGGCGGTTCGAGCCGACGCCCGACCACGGCCAGGACAGCTACGTGGGCTTCGGCCGGCTGGCGGGCCGCAAGGTGCTCATCACGGGCGCCGACTCCGGCATCGGCAAGGCCGTCGCGATCGCCTTCGCGCGCGAGGGCGCCGACATCGCGCTCAACTTCCTCGACGAGGAGCTCGACGACGCGCGCGACACCGCGTCCACCATCGAGGCCGACGGGCGCACCGCGGCGCTCGTCCCCGGCGACATCTCCGACGAGACCGCCTGCCAGGACATCGTGCAGGCGTCCGTCGCAGCGCTCGACGGGCTCGACTGCCTCGTGATGGTCGCGGGCTACCAGCGCAACGAGGACGACATCCTCGACCTCGACACGGAGCAGCTCGACCGCACGATGAAGACCAACGTGTACTCGCTGTTCTGGCTGAGCAAGGCCGTGATCCCGCACCTGCCGAAGGGCGGCAGCATCATCACGACGAGCTCCTCGCAGGCGTACCAGCCGAGCGCCGACAAGATCGACTACGCGGTCTCGAAGGGCGCGATCCGCAACTTCACGCAGGGGCTCGCGCAGCAGCTCGCGCCGAAGGGGATCCGCGTCAACTCCGTCGCGCCCGGCCCGTTCTGGACCGTGCTGCAGCCCGTCGGCCAGTCGGCGTCGGACGTCGAGGAGTTCGGATCCCAGTCGGTGTACGGCCGCCCCGGCCAGCCGGCGGAGATCGCGGCGACGTACGTGTTCCTCGCGAGCCAGGAGTCGAGCTTCACGAGCGGCGAGACCATCGCGGTCACGGGCGGCACGCCGGTCCACTAGGGCGGCGGATCCGCGGGCGCGGCCGGCGCGGACCGCGTCGCCCGGCGGCGCGCCTCAGAACAGGCGCGCCCCGCCGGGCGCCGCGTCCCCGCGGGTGCGGACCGCGCGCGGGGCGGGCTCGCCCGGCACCCCCGCGAGCGGCAGCTCGGTGCGGAGGATCGCGGGGCCGAGCGTGAGGATCCCGTCGCCGAGCGGCTCGCACCGCACCCCGCCGCGGCCCCGCAGCGCGCGGAAGGCGCCGGGCGCGAGCATCACGTCCATCCACGCGCACGGGTTCGCCGGCCGGTGGCCCTGGAACTCCACGGGGCCGTCGCCGGAGTCGAGGCTGAACCGCATGCCGCGGAGCCGGTCGACGGGCGCGCCGCGCAGCAGCACGTTGCGCCGCGTCTCCACCGGATCGAGCCCGTCGGCGATGCCGAGCTCCTCCGCCACGCGCTCCACGGCCTCCACCGACATCACCGTGACGGCGGCTGTGCGGTGCGCGCGCTGGCCGAAGTAGCGGTCGCCTACGATTCCGAGGCCGGTCCGGATCCGCACGCTCCGCCGTGAGGGAGCCTCGCCCGGTTCGTCGCGCGGACCGTCCGCCGGACGCCCCTCCAGCCGGTGCACGGGGGACGCGACCAGGTGCGCGATCTCCACGCGGAGCGCGTGCGGGAGATCGGTCATCCGTCGACCCTACGTCCACCCCTTATCACGGGGTACAGCTGTCCCGGGCGGATGTTCCACCGCCGGTTAGGATCGACGAGCGGCACGGGGTGACCGCTACCGGGGGGTCACGTGAGCGAGCATGCCCCCTCCTCCGCACGACCGGGCGGGGCTCCGGGCGACGCCGCACCGCCCGCATCCGGCCGGCCGCACCGCCTCTCCACCGCGATCCGCAGCATGACGCTCTCGAAGCCGCTGCACGCGCAGCTGCCCTTCATCCTGAGCCTCGTCGTCGTCGGCGTCGTGGCGGGCGTCGGCGACCTCGCCTCCGTCGCCGACCCCGCCTTCGTCGTGGGCGCCGCGATCGCCGCGCTCGTGACGCTGGCCGCGGCCGTCGTGCCCTGGGACCGCGTCGCGGGCGCCTGGGTCGCGGTCCTCCCCATGCTCGACTTCGCCGCGCTCGCCCTCTGCCACGACGCCATCCGCATGCAGGTCCCGTCGACCTCGTTCCTCCTCGTCTTCCCCGTCATCTGGCTCGCGTACGCGTTCGCGCTGCACGTGCTCTGGCTCGGCGCCATCGGCACGGTCGCGGTCCTCGGGCTCCCGTTCGCGCGGTCCGGGTCCCTGCCGGCGGACACCACCGCGTGGTCGCACCTCGTCGTGCTGCCCGTCGTGATGCTGCTCGTCGCGGTCGCCGTGAACCTGCTCGCGCAGCAGCTCCTCCGGCAGCGCACGCGGCTGGAGGAGATCGAGCGCGAGCTGACCGCCACGCTCGTCGACCTGCAGGAGCGGAACACGATCATCGACGGCGTGCTCGACGCGATCGACGACACCGTGGTGGTGCTCGACCCGACCGGGCGGATCATGCTGCGGAACCGGGCGGCGGTGGAGCTCATGTCGCTCGCCGATCCCGTCGACGCGACGGACCCGGTCACGGCCCGCCTCGTCTACGAGGAGGACCGCACGACGCTCGTCCCGCCCGAGGCGCGCATGATCGCCCGCGCCCGCGCGGGCGAGGCGATGGCGCGGCAGGTGTACTGGGTGGGCGACGGCGCCGAGCAGAAGGCGGTGCTCGCGTCCGGTGCGCCCCTCGTCGCCGCGGACGGCCGCGCCCTCGGCACGGTCCTCGTGAGCACCGACGTGACCGCGCTGGCCCTCGCCGTCACCGAGCGCGAGGAGTTCGTGGCGAGCGTCTCGCACGAGCTGAAGACGCCGCTCACCTCCATCCTCGGCTACATCGAGCTCATCGCCGACGACCTGGTCGAGGACGACCTGGAGGACCGGATCACGGCGGCCCGCCTCGCCATCGTGGAGCGGAACGCGCAGCGCCTCCTCGGCCTCATCGGCGACCTCCTCACCGCCGCGCAGCACCGGCTCGCGGTGAACCGCAACCTCGTCGACGTCGGCGAGATCGTGGAGAACGCGCTCGACGTGATCCGCCCGCACGCGCAGGCGAGCGGCGTCGCGCTCGTGGAGCCCGAGTACGAGGAGCTCGTCGCCGAGGTGGACGCCGTGCGCATCGGCCAGGTGCTCGACAACCTCCTCAGCAACGCCGTGAAGTACACGCCGGAGGGCGGCACGGTCACGACCGAGGTCGTCGTCGAGGGCGACCAGCTGCAGCTGTGCGTGTCCGACGACGGCGTCGGCATGTCCGACGACGACACCGCGAGGCTGTTCACGCGGTTCTTCCGCACGAGCTCGGCGCGCGCGAGCACGGTCGCGGGGGTCGGGCTCGGCCTCAGCATCACCCGCTCCATCGTCGACGCGCACGACGGCAGCATCGAGGTCGAGAGCGCGGTGGGCGTGGGCACCACGATGCGGGTGCGGATCCCGCTCCGGGTCGCGCCCGGCGCCCCGCGTCCCTGACCCCGCGGGCCCCGCGTCCCTCGGCCTCGACCGCCCGGCGTCGCCGCCGCGCGGACACCACGTGGTCCCGCGTGCCCGCCCTCGCACGTGCTCACCGACTTGAGCGGATCTTGTCCACACCTTGCGTCCAGGCGGCATCTCGCGCTGTCAGGCTCCGATGGTGGCGGGGGTCGACCTCGTCCGACACGAGCGAACGAAGGACCGGATGACCTCCCACGACCACCCCGCGAGCGGCGCCCGAGCCGCGCGCACCGGGTGCCGTGCCGGGTCCGTGGACGCGCCGGCGGTACCCGTCGCCGGCCCGTCCGGTCCTCCCGCTCCGCTCGTCGGCGGCCGGGCGTGAACGCCCATGCCGCCCGCGCCCCGCAGGTCCCCCCGCTCCTCGACGTCCGCGTCCTGGAGCAGCTGCTGGTCGAGCTGTCGGACGTGCCCGGTCCCGCCCGCCTGTCCGTCGTCCCCCCGACGGACACCCCCGCTCCGTCTCCTGGCGTACCCGCACCAGGAGGCGTGACCCCGCAGCGCGGCCACCCCGAGCCGCGCCGCGGGAACCCGTCGTCCGGATCCCCCCGTCCGGACGACCGTCTCGCGTCCCGTGGTGCCCCCGCACCGGGACGCGGTCAGGCGCCGGCCGGGTCCCCCCGCCCGGTCGGCGCCCCTTCCCCGTCCGCGCGCCGATCCGCTGAGCCGCACGTGCTCCCGGAGGCGCAGCGCGCGTGCGTCGACTTCCTGCGCTTCTACGTCGACCTCTGGCCGAGCCGCTGGGAGCGCCTCGTGTCGGCTGTCTCCGCCGACGACCGCGAGGCGGCGCTCGACGCGTGCCTCAGCGTGAAGAGCTCCGCCGCGATGGTCGGCGCCGTGCGCCTCAGCTCCGCCGCCGCCCAGCTGGAGTCGGCGATCCGCGACGGGCATCCGCAGGCCGCGCGGTTCCTCCTGGCCGGCATCGGCGAGATCGGGGAGCGCAGCATGGACGCGATGCGATCCTGGATCCGCGCGGAGGCGGGCTCCCCGCCCGACTAGACCCGTGCGCGCGGTCGACCCCGCGATCGACGCGCACGCCCGACCGGCTCCCGCGACAGGCCGGATCGGTTGACAGGACCGGGATCCCACCCGAGGGGACCCCGATCCACGGCGCAGCCGCCGCGGAGCCCCGGCTCCGCGGCGGCCCCCCGCGCGGTCCGGTCGGGCCGTGAGCTCCTCGCCGGATCAGCCGCGCGGCGGCGCGAGCCGGTAGCCGACGCCGCGCACCGTCTGGATCCACCGCGCCTGGCGCGGGTCGTCGTGCAGCTTCCGGCGCAGGTTGCCGAGGTGCACCTCGACCGCGCGCTCCTCCGGCTCGGTGGAGGAGGCGACGGCGTAGGAGCCGCTGCGGATGTCGCGCACCAGGTCGCCCTTGGTGCGCACCCGGCCGCCGCTCGCGAGGATCGAGGCGAGCAGGTCGAACTCGGTGCGGGTGAGGTCGACGGGCTCGCCGTCGACCGTGACGTGGCGGGTTCCCTCGTCGAGCTCGAGCCCGTTGTGGCGGAGCACGTCGGCGTCCGCGTCGCCCTCGGGGGCGGGATCCGCGGGGAGGGCGGGCGAGATCGTGGTGGTGGTGGCGAACGCGGCGGCCTGAACGGGCTCGTCGGCGGAGGGGGCGGATGCGGCGGGATCCGCGGGCGCATCCTGCGGCGCCGGCGCGGGTGCCGAGGCGGCCTCGCCTCCGCCGCGCGGCCGGCGCATCATCGCGGAGATGCGCGCGCGCAGCTCGCGCGGGCGGAAGGGCTTCACGATGTAGTCGTCGGCGCCGGCCTCGAGGCAGAGCAGGGTGTCGACCTCCTCGCCCTGCGCCGTGAGCATCACGATGTAGGCGTCGCTCACGAGGCGGATGCGGCGCGCGGCCTCGAAGCCGTCGAAGTCGGGCAGGCCGACGTCGAGCGTGATGACGTCGGGGGAGACCTCCTCGGCGAGGCGGACGCCGTCGGTCGCGGTGCCGGCGGCGTGCACCTCGAAGCCGCCCTGGCGCAGGACCACCTCGAGCAGCTGGCGGATGTCGCCGTCGTCCTCGATGACCAGAGCCACTCGTCCGCTGTCCACTACGCCCCCTCGCAAGCCGCGTGCGCGGCCGATCCCCCGGATCCGCGTCATCCGCGTCCGGCTCCCCACGCTAGCGGACCCGCACGCCCGCGCTCACGCGGCGAGAGGGTCCCGGCGGGGCCGGTACCGTACCGGGCCGGTCAGGTGACGGGCGAGGATCCGGGCACGGCCACGAGCACGAGCAGCGCGCCGAGGACGTAGGCGGCGAGCGACGCGCCCGTCCCCAGCAGCAGCACGAGCCAGGGCCGGGTGCGCCCGCGGATCATGCCGACGAGGGCGACGAGGATCGCGATGCCCGTGAGGAGCAGCGGCCCCGCGATCGCGAGCGCGTACCCGAGGGTGAAGAGCGTGTCGTCGCACACGTACGCGTCGACGTCGCACGCGTCGGTGACGAAGATGAGGCCGAGGCCGAAGGCCGCGATCGTGCCGCCGACGAGGGCGGCCACGAGCATGCCGATCGCGGTGGTGACGAGCACGCGGCGGTCGACGCGGCGGATCCAGCGGGGCACCCAGTCGGGACCGGGCAGGTCCTCGTCCGGGCGTCGGCGGGCCTCGGCCCGGCGGTCGGCGGAGGCGTCGCGCGCGACGTCCCGCTCCGACGGGCGGCGGATGACCTCGGTCCGGGCGTCGTCCGGGGACGCCCGGCGCGGGACGGCCGGCAGCGTGACCTTCGGCAGCCGCGGCAGGCGTCGGCTGCGGGCGGGCGGGCCGGCGGAGCGGCGTCCGCGGTCGGCGCGGCGGCCGCGCTCGGGGGTCGCGTCGTCGTCGGGGGTCACGTCACGAGACTACGGGGCGCGTGCCGCGGGGCCGGAATCGACGGCGGGA
>Ga0265798_10010362_pt1 | contig 11506 bp, 8 predicted proteins | sample P3T30metagenome_FD_192430 | JGI IMG/M metagenome (GOLD analysis project Ga0265798, IMG submission 192430) | Plant litter microbial communities from East Loma Ridge, Irvine, California - P3 T30 | ecosystem: Environmental > Terrestrial > Plant litter > Unclassified | place: USA: California... | reverse complement strand
CGCCTGGTTCAAGCCGGCGGACGGCACGCTGGAACTGTGGGCGCCTACCCAGAACCCCGGTTCCGGCCAGGCCCTGGTAGCGACCACCTTCGGCATTCCGAAGGAAAAGATCATTCTGCACATCATCCGCAGCGGCGGCGGCTTCGGCCGGCGCCTGAGCTCGGACTTCATCGTCGAGGCGGCAGCCATCGCGCAAAAGGTCAAGGCGCCGGTGAAGCTGACCTGGACCCGCGAAGACGACTTGCAGCACGACCATTTCCGCCCAGGCGGCTTCCACCACTTGCGTGGCGGCGTCGACGCCAACGGCAAGCTGGTCGGCTGGCAGAATCACTTCGTCACCTTTGCCAACCGCGTCGAACGCGAGGGCAAGAGCATCCTGCAGCCGGGCAGCGGCGGCAGCCTGTCGGGCGACGAGTTCCCGGGCCGCTGGCTAGCTAACTGCCTGCTGGAACAAACCGCGCTTGAGTGCCGGATTCCGATGGGGCCGTGGCGTGCGCCGGGCAGCAGCGTGTTTTCCTGGGTCTTCCACAGCTTCATCGACGAACTGGCCCATGCGGCCGGGCGCGATCCGGTGGCGTTCCGCCTGGAACTGCTGGGCGACAAGGACATCATCGCGGGCAGCGGCGAGCGCGGACAGCCCTACAGCGTGTCGCGCATGCGCAATGTGCTGAAGGAAGTGGCGGAGAAATCGGGCTGGGGCAAGAAGACCTTCGCCAAGGGGCAAGGCGCGGGCGTGGCCTTCCACTTCAGCCACCGCGGCTATGTTGCGGAAGTGGCCGAGGTGACGGTTTCCAAGACCGGCCAGCTGAAGGTCGACCGTGTGGTGGTGGTGACCGACATCGGCGCCCAGATCGTCAACCTGAGCGGCGCCGAGAACCAGGTGCAGGGTTCGGTGATCGACGGCTTGTCGACCTTGATGTATCCGGAGCTGAACATCGAGAAGGGGCGCGTCGTGCAGAGCAACTTCCACGACTACAACCTGCTGCGCATGCCGGATACGCCGACCAAAATCGACATCCATTTCCTGAAGACGGATTATCCGGTCACGGGCCTGGGCGAACCGGTGCTGCCGCCGCTGGCGCCGGCCGTGTGCAATGCGATTTTTGCGGCAACCGGCAAGCGGGTGCGTGAGCTGCCGCTCAGCAAGACGGATTTGAGCTGGAGCTGAGCGCCCCCTAGGCTAACGACGATCCGCTGCGCTGGGCCGCGGCATGCGCCGGATCGTTGTCCTTCCCGCCGTGGTATTCGATGATCTGGGCCGCGCGGGCCGCCTGCGCCGCATCCGCGGTGGTGACGGTGATGATGCACTTGCCGATCTCCAGCCCCGGCGTGTACACATCCTTGTAATCGGTGCCGCCCTTCACCGCCGGCGAATCGCCCACCGTGAAATTCGCTTCCGAGGGGCCGGCTTCGTCGCCGGTATGGCTGATCTCGATGCCGTTGGCATCGAATCCTTCGCCCAGCAGCGCCTGGCGTGCGCGCTCGGCTTCTTCGACAGTTTCCACTACACGTACGATCTGGTTCATGGCTGCTCCATTGTTACGGTTAAAACAACCGTACCAGAATTGGGAAGCCGGCGGCGCTCAGTCCGGGATCACGGCGGTCACCTCGATCTCGACCCGCGCCCGGTCTTCCATCAAGGCCGCCACCTGCACCGCGCTCATCGCCGGGTAGTGGCGCCCGATCACCTCGCGGTAGGCCGCACCCAGCGCCGCGCCGGCGTCCAGGTATTCGCGCTTGTCGAGCACATACCAGGTCATGCGCACGATGTGCTGCGGTCCGGCCCCGGCCTCGGCCAGCACGGCAAGGATATTCGCCAGCGCCTGGCGTGCCTGGCCGACGAAATCGTCGGTCTGGAACTGCCCTTCCGCATCCCAGCCGACCATGCCGCTGACATGCACCTGCAGCCCGCGCGCGGCGACGCCGTTGGCATAGCCTTTCGGACGCGGCCAGCCCGGTGGCTGCAGGATCTGCAGCAGCGCGCTCATGCCGCGCTCCTGCCCAAGGCTTCACTGAGCAGCTCGCGCGCGATGATCAGCTGCTGCACTTCGCTCGCGCCTTCATAGATACGCAGCGCGCGAATCTCGCGGTACAGCATCTCCACCGGCTGGCCGCTGACCACGCCCAGGCCGCCGAACAGCTGCACGGCGGCGTCGATCACGGCCTGCGCGTGCTCGGTGGCGGTCAGCTTGGCCATGGCCGCGGCCTTGGTCACCCGTTGCCCGCGGTCGCGTTCCCAGGCGGCGCGGTAGGTCAGCAGCGCTGCGGCGTCGATCTTCGTCGCCATGTCGGCCAGCCTGGCCTGGGTCAGCTGGAAGTCCGCCAGGGTCTTGCCGAACATGCGGCGCGACCTGGCCCGGGAAAGGGCTTCGTCAAAGGCGCGCCGCGCGAACCCAAGCGCAGCCGCCGCCACCGAGGTGCGGAACACGTCGAGCGTGGCCATCGCCACCTTGAAGCCCTGCCCGCCCGCGCCGATGCGCTGGGCCGCGGATATCCGGCAGCCATCGAAACGCAAGCGCGCCAGCGGATGCGGTGCAATCACCTCGATGCGTTCGGCAACCATAAAGCCGGGCGTATCGGCGTCGACGAGAAAGGCCGAGATGCCGCGCGCGCCCTCGGCCTCGCCCGTGCGCGCGAACACGACGTAGAAATCGGCGATGCCGCCGTTCGAGATCCACGTCTTTTCGCCGTCGAGCACATAATCGTCGCCGTCGACGCGCGCCGCGCAGGCCATGGCGGCCACGTCCGACCCGGCATCCGGCTCGGACAGGGCAAATGCAGCAATCGCCGACCCAGCAGCCACGCGCGGCAGGTAGCGCGCCTTTTGCTCCTCGCTGCCGAACAGCGCGATGGCGCCGCTGCCCAGGCCCTGCATGGCAAAGGCGAAGTCGGCCAGGCCGGCATGGCGCGCCAGGGTTTCGCGGACCAGGCAAATGCTGCGCGTGTCGATGGCATCTTGTGCCCCGCCGTAGTCGCGTCCGCCGACCGCATGGCGCAGCCAGCCGGCTGCGCCCAACTCGGCCACCAACGCGCGGCAGGCGGCGTCGACGTCATGGCCGTGCGCCATCGACAGGTGTGCACTGGCCCAGGCATCCAGCTCGCGCGCCAGCGCGGCATGGCGCGGCTCGAAAAAGGGCCAGTCGAGATAACTCGTGTCGCTCATTCAGTCTCCTTAATCACCTTCGAAGCGCGGCGTTTCGCGCGCCACGAACGCGTGGTAGGCGCGATGAAAATCGTTGGTCGCCATGCAGATCGCCTGCGACTGGGCCTCGGCCTCGATGGCTTCGTCCACGCCCATGTTCCATTCCTGCTGCAGCATCTTCTTGGTCATTGCGTGGGCAAAGGTGGGGCCGGCGGCCAGCGCGGCGGCAAAGGCCTGGGCCTCGCCCAGCAGTTCATCCGGCTCGACCAGGCGGTTCAGGAAGCCCCAGCGCTCGGCCTCTTCGCCATGCAGAGTGCGCCCGGTGTAGAGCAGTTCGGCGGCCCGTCCCTGCCCGATCACGCGCGGCAGCAGCGCGCAGGCGCCCATGTCGCAGCCGGCCAGGCCAACCCGCGCGAACAGGAAGGCGGTCTTGCTGCGCGCCGTGCCGTAGCGGATGTCCGAGCCCAGCGCCAGCATGGCGCCGGCGCCGGCGCAGACGCCGTCGATGGCGGCGACGATCGGCTGTGGGCAGGCGCGCATGGCTTTCACCACGTCGCCGGTCATGCGGGTAAAGGCCAGCAGGCCGGGCATGTCGAGTTCTGTGAGCGGCCCGATAATCTCATGCACGTCGCCGCCCGAGCAGAAATTGCCGCCGCTGCCGGCCAGCACCACGGCGCGCACGTCGTCGGCCAGCGCCAGCGCGCGGAACAGTGCGCGCAGCTCGGCGTAGGAATCGAAGGTGAGCGGGTTCTTGCGATCGGGCCGGTCCAGGGTGAGCGTGGCCACGCCCTCCTCTACCTCGAACAGGAAATGCTGGGCCGGATAGCCGGCCAGGCTGCCGCGGTGGCCGGGCAGCGCGTGCGGCTCGCCCCTCAGGTAACGCATGGTGTGCTCCTCATTCATGTATCGGATGGCCGCGCCGGCGGTACGGCTGCCTGCTGGCGCTCGCGCTCCAGATTGCGTTCCAGCTGCAGCTTGCCGGCCCGGTACTGCTTCGGCCAGGCCGCGCCGGTATAGCCGATGCGCGCCGCTTCGGTCAGGGTCCAGGCCGGATTGGCCAGGTGCGGCCGCGCCACCGCGCACAAGTCGGCGCGGCCCGAGGCGATGATGCCGTTGGCGTGGTCGGCTTCAAAGATCGAGCCCACGGCAATCGTCGGGATGCCGGCCTCGTTGCGGATGCGGTCGGCGAACGGAGTCTGGAACATGCGCCCGTACTGCACTTCTTCCAGGCGGCTGACCTGGCCCGAGGAACAGTCGATCATGTCGGCCCCGGCATCGCGGAACAGGCGCGCGATCGCCACCGCGTCGTCCGGCGTGATACCGCCCTCGACCCAGTCGTGGGCCGAGATGCGCACGCTGATCGGCAGGTCTTGCGGCCAGACGGCGCGCAGGGCCGCGAACACTTCGAGCGGGAAGCGGCAGCGCCCGTCCAGGCTGCCGCCGTAGTCGTCGTCACGGCGGTTGGTCAGCGGCGAAATGAAGCTAGACAGCAGGTAGCCGTGCGCGCAGTGCAGTTCCAGCCAGTCGAAGCCGGCCTCGCGCGCCGCCAGCGCCGCGCGCACGAAATCGGCGCGGATTCGCACCATGTCGGCCCGGCTGGCCTGCGCCGCCCATTGCGACACGCCGGCGATGTACTGCTGGCTTGATGCCGCCAGCAGCGGCCAGTTGCCGGTGGCGAGCGGCTGGTCGATGCCTTCCCAGGCCGGCCGGGTCGAGCCCTTGGCGCCGGCGTGGCCGAGCTGCACGCCGATCTTCGCATCCGAGTTCAGGTGCACGAAGTCGACGATGCGGCGCCAGGCCGCCGTGTGCGCCGGCGTGTACAAGCCCGGGCAGCCCGGCGTGATGCGGGCGTCGGCCGAGACACAGGTCATCTCGGCCATCACCAGCGCCGCACCGCCCATGGCGCGCGCGCCCAGGTGCATCAGGTGGTAGTCGCCTACCAGCCCGTCGACTGCCGAATACTGGGCCATGGGCGAGACCACGATGCGGTTCTTCAGCACCACGCCGCGCACCCGGTAGGGCGTGAACATCGGCGGCGGCGCAGGATCATGGTCCAGCGCCTCGCCCAGTGTGTCGCAGCGCGGCGGCGGCCCGGCCTGCTCGCAGGCGCGCCGCGCCAGCCAGCGCTCGAAGCCGGCCACGTAGGCCGGGTCGCGCAGGCGCAGGTTTTCGTGCGACAGGCGCTGGCTGCGCGTGAGCAGCGAATAGGCGAACTGCTCGGCTTCCATGGCGCTGTAGCGCGCCACGTTCTCGAACCATTCCATCGAGTTGCGCGCCGCGCTCTGCAATTTGAGCACCTCGACCGAACGCGCGGCGCGGTAGCCGTCGAGCACCGCGGACAGCGCGGCCGACTTGCGGCCGCGGCAGCGCACGGCCAGTTCGATCGCGTCTTCCAGCGCCAACTTGGTGCCCGAGCCGATCGAGAAGTGGGCGCTGTGGGCAGCGTCGCCGAGCAGCACGATCGGCAGGCGGCGTCCGTCGACGTCTTCCCAGTGCACCCACTCGCGGCACACCAGGCGCGGAAAGCGTGCCCACATGGCCGCGCCGCAACTGTCAGGGCGGTCCTGGCCGCGGGCGGCCAGCAGCGGGTGCCCGTCCAGGTGGCGGGCGAACAGGCGCTCGCAAAAGGCCAGCGTCTGCCCCACGTCCAGCCCTTCCAGGCCGGCGGCGCGCCACACGCTTTCCGGCGTCTCGACGATGAAGGTCGAGGTCGTACCGTCGTAGCGATAGGCGTGCGCCTGGAACCAGCCTTCTTCGGTATGCTCGAATGCGAAGGTAAACGCATCGAAACGCTTGGTGGTGCCGAGCCAGACGTAGCGGCAATGGCGCTGGTCGATTTGCGGCTGGAAGGTGGCCGCGTGGCGCGTGCGGATGCGGCTGTGGATGCCGTCGCCGGCGAGCAGCAAGTCGGCATCGTAATGGCACGCCAGGACCAGCTCGTCGTCCACCGGGGTGTCGAACAGCAGGCGCACGCCCACTTCCTCGCAGCGCGCCTGCAGGATGGCCAGCAGGCGCCGGCGGGCGATGCCGCAGAAACCATGGCCGCCGGAAGTCACGGTGCGGCCCTTGAAGTGGATGGCGATGTCGTCCCAGTGATTGAAGGCGCCGAGGATGGCGTCGGCGCTGGCGGCATCGGCGGCCTGCAGCTTGCCCAGGGTCTGGTCCGAGAACACCACGCCCCAGCCGAAGCTGTCCGCACGGCCGTTGCGCTCGACCACGGTCACCTCGTGCGCCGGATCGTCCTGCTTGAGCAGCAGCGCAGCGTACAGGCCGGCCGGTCCACCTCCCACGCACACGATCTTCATTGCAGCTCCGGTTATCGATCCTGCCGCATATTAAATAAGCAATTAGTTTAGATGTCAAATAGTTCGATGAGCCAGCGCTGCATTTCGATTGAGCGCCTTGATCGGTCGGGAATTTAGTACAATCAGGAAATGTTGTGCCGGCCAGCACACTGAGACACATTTGAAATCGCCTTTTCCTCTTATAAGAACGATGAAGATCTCACAAAGGATTGCCCACTCCCGCCCATTGGCCACCACCGCCATGCACGGCCGCGTCGAAAGCATGCGCCACGCAGGCGAGGAAGTCATCGATTTCTCGATCGCGATCTCGCATTTCCCGGCGCCGGCCGCCGTGCTCGACGCCGTCGGCGCCGCCGTCGACAACGTGCGCACCATGCCGTACACCAGCGTGGTTGGGGCCGTCGCGGTGCGCGAACGCCTGTGCGGCAAACTCGCGCGCGAGAACGGCATCACGGCCGGCGCCGACGAAGTCATCGTCACCAACGGCGCCAAGCAGGCCCTGTACGAAGCCCTGTATGCGATGAGCGACCCGGGCGACAGCGTCCTGATCTTCAAGCCGCACTGGCCGGCCTACGTGGCCACCTGCCAGCTGCTCGGCCTGCGCCCGGTGCTGGCCGACCTGCCCGAGCAGGTCACCCCGGCGTACCTGGCGGCCTGCGAGCCGGCGCGCATCGTCATCCTCAACAACCCGCACAACCCGACCGGCAAGGTCTACAGCCGCGCCGAGCTTGAAGCCATCCGCGACTGGGTGCAGGCAAGCGGCGCCCAGGTGATCGTCGACGAAAGCTACGAGCACCTGTCGTTCGGCCCGGCGCACACCAGCTTTGCTTCCCTGTGCGACTGGCGCGCGCTCGGCGTGGTGACCATCTTCTCGGCCTCGCAGAGCTACGCCATGATGGGCTGGCGCGTCGGCTTCGCGCTGGCGCCGGCGCCGCTGGTGAGCGCGATGCAGACCCTGCAGGGGCCGATCACCGCTGCCGCCGGCCACCTGAGCCAGGTGGCGACCGCTGCTGCTTTCGAGGCCGGCGTGCAGCGCCACATGATCGACGACTACCGCGAGCGGCGCGACATGGTGCTGCGGCGCTTCGGCGACGTGCCCTGGATCGTCATGCACAGTCCGGATTCCGGCCCTTACCTGTGGGGCGACGTACGCGCCCTCACCCACGACACGGTGGCCTTTGCCGAAGCCCTGATCGAGGAAGAGCAGGTGGCGGTGATGCCGGGCGACGCCCTCGGCGTACCGGGCCATATCCGGATCGGCTACATTTCGGACGACGTCGCCACGCTGCTCGAAGGCGTGCGCCGCGTGATCGCCTTTGGCGACCGCCGGGCCGCGCTCCAATGAAGCCGTCCGCTCCCTTCCTGAAGCTAAGCAGCCTGCGCAGCCGGCTGATGCTGCTGGTCGCGCTGGCGATCCTGCCGCTGGCGGTGATGACCGTGGTCGGCGGCATGCGCGAGCGCGAGCAGGCGGTCCAGGCCTCCGAGGAAAACCTGCGCCGCCTGACCAACCTGGCCGCGGCCAACGAAGCCCAGTCGATCGAGCGCGCGCGCCAGATCCTGGTCGACCTGTCCAGCGTGCCCGACCTGCTCGGCTCCACGTCCGGCTGCAACGCCCTGCTGGCCGACGTCCTCGACCGCAACGAAGGCTACGTGAACTTCGGCCTGATCCAGCTGAACGGCGACGTCAGCTGCAGCGCGGTGCCGATGCTGCATCCGGTGAACCTGGGCGACCGCAGCCACTTCAAACGCGCCATCTCGGAACGCCGCTTCATCGCCGGCGACTATGTATTCGGCCGCGTGATCCGGCGCCACACGATCAACCTCACCTACCCGGTGATCGACCGCGCCGGCAACGTGGCGGCGGTGGTGTTCGCGGCCATGGACCTGGCCGGCCTCGACACCTTCGTCAACGACATCAATTTGCCGCCCGGCTCGGTGCTGGTGACGGCCGACGCCAACGGCACCATCATCTCGCGCCGCCCCGACCCGGAACGCTGGTTCGGCTCGCGCGTGCCGGCACGCCTGCGCGAAGCAATGCAAAGCGCGGGCCGCCGCGCCGTGGTGATCCAGGACGAGGACGGCGTCGAGCGCCTGCACAGCTTTGCCCGCGTCGGCGCCCCGACCCTGTCCGACTACACGGTGACGATCGGGATCCCGACCGAGATCGTCACTGCCGGCGCACGCCGCGCCCAGCTGATGTCGCTGGTCGGCCTGGCCGCCACCACCATGCTGGCCCTGCTGGCCGCCTGGCTGGCCGGCGACGTGCTGATCGTGCAGCGCGTGCGCAAGCTGAAGGACACCGCCACCCGCCTCGCCGCCGGCGAGCTCGATGCGCGCTCGGGCATCGGCTACGAGCGCGAGGAAATCGGCCAATTGGCCGAAGCGCTGGACGGCATGGCCGCCATCCTGCAGAAGAAGGAAGCCGCGCGCGGTTTGGCCGAACGCGAACTGCGCGCCGCCGACCAGCGCAAGGACGAGTTCCTGGCGATGCTGGCGCACGAGCTGCGCAACCCGCTGGCGCCGATCAGCACCGGGGCGCACCTGCTCAAGCTGCTGCACTCGGATAACGCCCAGATCACGCAGACCTGCGCCATCATCGCGCGCCAGGTCGAGCACATGACCGGCCTGGTCGACGACTTGCTGGACGTGTCGCGCGTGACGCGCGGCCTGGTCTCGCTGTCGACCCAGGTCCTCGACCTGCGCAAGGTGATCGACGACGCGGCCGAGCAGATCCGCCCCCTGATCGCCACGCGCCGCCACACCGTGGTGCTCGACCTGCCGCTGGAAGCCGCCACCGTCAAGGGCGACCACAAGCGCCTGGTGCAGGTGGTGGCCAACCTGCTGAACAACGCCAACAAGTACACGCCCGAGGGCGGCCGCATCGAACTGCGCCTGCGCCAGGACGACGGCGAATATGTGTTGACCGTCACCGACGACGGCATCGGCATGGAGCCGGCGCTGGTGGCGCGCGTGTTCGATTTGTTCAGCCAGGCCGAGCGCACCCCGGACCGCTCCCAGGGCGGCCTCGGCCTGGGCCTGGCGCTGGCCAAGAGCCTGGTCGAGCTGCATGGCGGCAGCGTCAGCGCCGACAGCCCGGGCCTGGGCAAGGGCAGCAGCTTCACGGTGCGCCTGCCGCGCCACACGCAAGACCTGCCGGTGTCGATCGCCCAGAGCCGCGGCCAGGCCACCGCCGCCACGCCCCTGAAGGTGCTGCTGGTCGACGACAACCTCGACGCCGCCCACACCCTGCAGCTCTTCCTCGGCGCAGGCGGGCATACCGTGGAAGTGGCCTATTGCGGCGCCGACGCGGTCGACGTGGCGCGCGTGTTCGAGCCCGACGTCTGCCTGCTCGACATCGGCCTGCCCGACTTCGACGGCAACGAGCTTGCGCGCCGCCTGCGCCGCATGCCGCAGTCGACCGGCGCCACCCTGATCGCCATGACCGGCTACGGCCGCCAGCAGGACCGCGAAGCGGCGATGGCGGCCGGCTTCGACCACTACATGGTCAAGCCGGTGAACACGGTGGAATTGTCGGACCGGCTGGCCGAGGTGGCGGCGCAGCAGCACCCGCGCTAGCGCACGCCATCCGGCAAACGTGAGAAAGCCCGGCCCAGCGAATGCTGTGCCGGGCCTGGAAAAATCCTTCCTGGCGACCTTGGCCCGTTACAGCCGCGCCAATCGCCCCCCATCCACGTTCAGCGTCGCCCCGTTCACGAATGCCGCGTCGTCGCTCGCCAGGAATGCAATCGTCGCCGCCACATCTTCCGGCTTGCCCACGTCCGCCTTGTCGATCACCTCGGCGCCGGATTTCACGTTCGGGTTATCCCACAGCATCGGCGTGTCTACGGCGCCCGGCAACACCGCATTCACGCGGATACCCTTGTCCTTGCCCTCGATCGACGCCGAGCGCGTCAGCGACAGCAGCGCCGCCTTGGCCGCCGCATAGGGCGCCACCAGCGGCTCCGTCTCCACTGCATGGATACTTGACACGTTGACGACCGCGCCGCCGCGGCGCATCTTCAGGAACGCCTGCTTGATGAAATAGAACGCACCAAGCAGGTCGACCTCGAGCGTGCCGCGCCAATCGTCCGCGGTCTGCTCCTCGATCCGTTTGAAGCCCATGAGGCCGGCATTATTCACGATGATGTCCCAGTTGCCGAACTTCGCTATCGTGGCGTCGACTGCCGCCGCGACCATGTCTTCGCGCGCCACGTCGCACAAGGCAGTGGCCACGCGGCCCGCAGCCTCTTTCTCCAGGTCGGCCATGGCGGTGTCGAGCTTGTCTTGATGACGCCCGACCAGCATGACGCATGCGCCGTCCTGCAGCAGCCGGCGCGCAGCGGCAAGGCCGATACCGCCCGCGGCGCCGGTCACGATGGCGATTCGATTGTTCAGTTTCATACGTGCTTTACCTATTCAGTCGTTTCGGTGGACGTGGAAGAGCCGGCGCCGGCTCACGCGGCTTCCCTGCCGTCGGTGCGCGCTGCGGCGTTCGCTTCGGCGCAACAGGTTTCGTCCGGCATCAGGATGGGCACGTGCAGGCACATACTCTTCGTCGGCAGCACGGCGCCCCAATCGCGGATCAGGTTACGGTAGGCTTCGCCGACGGGACGGATGTTGCGGTCCAGATCGAACAGTCCCAGTGGATTGACCGTGCCTCGCTCTTCGCGCAGCGCAATGTCCCAGTCGACCTGGTCGGTCAGCGAATACCAGGTGAAGCCGATGACCGGCACGCCCGAGTTTCGCACCCGCAGCACGTTGGCCCATTGCTTGCGCAGCCAGTGCACGGCCTCGTCGCCGTTCGGCCCCTCGAGGAGATTGGTCTCCGTGTGCATGACGGGCAGGCGATAGCGGTCGTAGTACTGGTGGGTGATGACCGCATAGCCGAAGATCTCGCCCGACGCATGCGTCATGCCGTCGGCGCTGACGTAATGCTCGTTCGTCGGGTAATAATCGTTACCCATGATGCAGTGGTGCCTGAGGTTATTGTGGAGGAAGAAGTGGTATTCCTCGCGCGTCATCCCGTTGTCCATCAGGTACTCGTACATCTCGGAATCGA
>Ga0265798_10010361_pt1 | contig 11506 bp, 7 predicted proteins | sample P3T30metagenome_FD_192430 | JGI IMG/M metagenome (GOLD analysis project Ga0265798, IMG submission 192430) | Plant litter microbial communities from East Loma Ridge, Irvine, California - P3 T30 | ecosystem: Environmental > Terrestrial > Plant litter > Unclassified | place: USA: California... | reverse complement strand
TGTGAACACCAACCCTAACCCTATGGTATTGAGCTGCATGTCATAAAGTTAGCTCAACTTTCCCAGATACGGACAGCTTCCACATTGCGCCAGACGCTCCTCAACGACCAGCATGTTTTCCAGCGAACAGATATTGGAGCAGGCCGCTCGCGATGGGTCGATCGATGTGTACGTGCTATCAGCTTCCGCCTGTCTGGCTCGTGGCTAACGTGCGACAGCGCCGAGTGGCCTCGCGTCCTTGAGAATGTACTCCAGCGCCTGCACCAGGTATGTATTGCCGCTTTCCTTGCGTCGCAACCTCGCCTATACATAAACTAACTCGGTCCTCAGATCGTCCACAGCGAGTTTCCACTCCCCAGACTACCACTCCCAGCTCCGCTACCATCCTCCATCGACCCAGACGTCGTAGCCTCGACACCGCCTCAACCCACCAGCGAACCCGAGACCCATGATGCAGATACTACCTTACCTGACGCAGATGAAGAGCACGCGCCCATCAGCAGCCAAGCCAGCACCAAAGAGAACGATGCGCCGACCAATACCACCCCAGCGAAGCCTCCAGTGCCCAAGTTTGACGAACAGCCAACGCCTCAGCGACGCCAACTGCAGCCCGACAGCATAGAGACACAACCTGGAACTCTGCCGCCTGACCTGCTCAGCTCCTACCAATTCTCCGCACATCTCCTCTCGACAGCATTCGCACAAAGCCCTCCCTACACGATCCAACGCCTGGCTGAACTTGTACTATACCCGCGCAAACACTACCGCTTCTTGCCCGCCTACCTCCGAGCTCTCGATCGCGTCGTGTCCGTCAGTTCGCCCGTATCGGACTTCCCTCTCCCCACCGGCATAATCGGAGGAAACAACGGCTTCCTGACGAACGGCGAGGCGAACCCAAGCAACGGCATCCACGAAAGAAACGGACTCGGAAGCGACGAGAGCTTAGGCGGCGCGCTCCTCACACCGATCCCATGGCTCGGGAGTAACAACGGAATCAACGCAGGAGGCAGCCAGAGCGACGGCGAACTACACACCGAGGGCACAGAGACGATCCAAGGCCCGAACGGCGCAGGGAGCATTGAGACTGTTAGCGTCACCGTCAACGGCGTCCCTTCGGCCAGTAGCGCCTCGCACACCTCGCCCAACACGAGCACGCCCGCTTCGCCGACCCTTAGCGAGCAGTCGGACGCCAGCACCGGCTCGTCAACAGGCTCTACAGAACAGCAGCTCCGCGAGCAAGGCGGCGTGACACAGGGCGAGCTCCTACGCCAAGAACAAGAAGCCGGCGTGATCCCCGTCGCGCAAACCACCCCCCGCCGACCCCTCATGGCGTCCGGCGCAATCGCCGTCGGGCGCGAAGGCCTGCTCGGAGACGCAGCCCAGGACGGCGGCACAGTCGAGGCAATGGACGACCGGCCCGAAGACCACCCTCACGCGCGCGGCCCAGAAATCATCGGCATGGAAGACATGGGGCCCCAACACGTCCCCGTCGGACAGCAGCGCATCGACATGCAAGCCGCCGTCGGCCGCTCGCACTCGTCGCCACAGCCCGTCGCGGAAGCCGCGGCGGAAGCGGCGGACGCCATGCAGGAAGACGCCAGAGCCGACGACGCAGGCGAGCCGGGCAGGGACCCGCAAGATGTCGAGAAGGATGTCGAGATGTTGAAAGGGAAGGCTGGGGAGGCTAGGGAAGAGGCTGCGAAGGATTCGGAGGGTGATATTGTGGTTGCTGATGCTGATGGTCGGACTGCTGCGGAGGCGAGGAAGGATGATGAGAGCTTGGGCGGTGGCGAGAGCGGGCCGGATGCTGTTGATACCACTGCGCAGTAGAGGCGCAGAGAGAGGCAGAGAGAGGCAGAGAGAGGCAGAGAGAGGCAGAGAGAGAGGCAGAGAGGGTACTGCATGTACCCGATACGAGAACTGAACGAACTGATGATGACTATCCAACCTTTATTGCAGTGCTGCCTACTCTTGTGAAATCTAGCCAACATCGGGATTGACTTAGACCAACCGTCTTGAGTATATTACGCCAAAAGAGGTGATACTTGAGAGTCAGCTTGGAGTGGTAGATATAACACATCGATCAATAGCAGCACAGAGAAGGCAAATCATTCCAAAAGGTCATTTTTCATTTCGAAGCACATGTACATCTCTCTCTCTATCTACATACCCCAGCGCTCGCCGACGCCTAGCATTTCTTGTGCGCGCAAAATACAGTAAACAGTTGTGTGTCATGGGTATCTATGTTTCTCATTCAATCGCGCCGCCCGGGGAAAGGAAAAAAAACCACTTTTTAAACTCAAGCGAAGAGCGAAAGTTTGTACTAAGCCATGAAGCCATCAAGACATGTTCGTAAGAATGGTAATGCAATGTTGTCGGAGGTCAGCTCGTGTTTTGTTGCTTGCTGGGCAAGCCGCGCCTGGCAGCCTGCTGATCCGATGATTGCGTTGTTGGAATGATGAAGACGATCGATCACTGTCCGCGCCTGCGTTCCTGGTACTGGACTCTGTCGGTTGCGCTGCGTGTGACGCCGAAGAGGTAAGCCAGCTCCTGCACGCCCAAGCGAGAGATGTTCTGGTGTTCCTTCTCGTCAAGAGCCTCTTCAATCAAGGCGCGCTTCTTGTCCTGAAGCTCGATGATGCGGTCTTCGACGGTAGCCTCGACAAGCACGCGGTGTACTTTGACAGGCCTGACTTGGCCGATGCGGTGAGCTCTGTCGATCGCTTGCTCTTCGACGTACGGGTTCCAGAAGGGATCGAGGATGATGACGCGAGATGCGATGTTGAGGTTCAAACCTGCGTTGCCGGCTTTTAGCGAGACGAGCATGATGCGCACGTTTTTGCGGGTGTCTTTGAAGTCGTCGACGGCGTCACCACGCATCTTTGCGTTCATGCTGCCGTCGTAGCGCCTGTAGCCCCAGCCCTTGCCCTCGATGGGGACTTCTGCAAGATCGAGTAAGGACGTCCACTGGCTGAAGATGAGAACTTTCTCGCCATCGTCGGCAGTCTCGATGACTTCCTCGAGTAGGTCCATCATCTTGTCGATCTTCGCCGAAGACACGAAGGATTTGCGGAGCCTGTTGAGGTACTTCTTCTTTGCGCCAGCGTTGCGAGTGGAGAGCTTCTTCAGGTCGGCAAGAGAAAGCTGGTTGGCCTTCTCTTTGCCCTTGCCCTTCTTGGACTTCTTGGACTTTTTGCCCTTCTTGTTCTTCAAGGGCTCTTTGCCTTTGCCTTTGGGAGGGCTGGCCACACCACTTGCGTCGTAGCCGCCGTCGTCATCGCCTTCCTCGGCCTTGACTTTCGGCTCAGGCTTGACTTCTTCAGATTCGGATTCAGTCGAGGAGTCTGCGCGCTCTGTTTCATCTTCGTCTTTTACGATGAATCCACCGAGCGTGTTATCCTCGTCTTCATCTTCGCTCTCAGTCTCGCTATCGCTGTCACTATCGCCGGAGGCAGAGTCGGAATCTTCGCCCTCAAGCGCCTCCAGCTCCTCTTTAGACAACGTTTCGCGCATGTGAACCTTTCTGAAGCTTTGGAAATCGGTGATGCGCTTCGTGTCGATATCGCCGCGGCATTCCGGGCAGCGGATTGAGGCTCCGTTCTCGTTGCCTTGAGCGATGTTGTGTGCCGGATCCGAAAGGGTGACAAAACAATCGCGGCAGGTATCGTGTCCACAAGGAAGGAAGATGGCTGGATTGGTACATCCGTCCATGCAAATGGGGCACTCGAAGTTGCCTTGAGACTCTTTGATACGCGCGACGACTTGCGGTTCAAGCTGCTCGGCGAGCTTGACCATGTCTTCGACGCCTACACCGGCTGCTTCCGAGACGCTAAAGTCTTTGATGAGGTGGGGATGGCAACACGCTTGGCGCATGCGCAGCAGTAGGACGAGAATGGCTGTGTAGGAGCGCCCGACAGTTCCGGCCTTGAGGTATTTGTTGAACTGAACCGCAGTCTTCGTCTCCAAGGCTTGGTACAGCTCATGCTCATCCTTGTTGAAGACGGAATGGACCATTTCTGTGGTACGCTCTGGGAGGACCAGAATCGGCTTGCCTCTATGCGTGCTCTTCTTCGTACGGCGCAGCATGATTGCGCGGCAAAGAGTTTGCAGCATCCTCATGGACTTTTTCCTCTGCTCCTCAAGATCGGTCTTCAACGGGGTAACAAAGTCGAAGCGGAACTTCTCCCAAACGCAGTAAGGTTTGATGCGGAGGAAGTGAATCAAAGAGTACAGCTCGGTGATGTTGTTCATCATCGGGGTTCCTGTCATGCAGAAGCGGTACTTGGCGTTGACCATGCACGCACCTTTGGCTGTTTGTGTCGATCTATTCTTGATGCACTGTGCCTCGTCCAGAATGATGCGATACCAGAACGCATCAGGGTCAATGAGAGCACAACGCTCCGCTTCAGTAGGCCGAGCATCTGGATCATTCTTTTTGCGGAATGTGTACTTCTCCAGTTTCTTGACCTCGGAAGCGAGACTGCCGTAGGTTGTAATCACAACGTCGTAGTGCTGGAGGTCTCGGAAGTTTTTCTTCTTGCTTGCACCGTGATGAGTGAAGACGGTGAGCGCATGGCGGCCAGTTTTGATCTTCTGCTGGATCTCCTGCCTCCACTGCCGAAGCAATGCTACAGGGGCGACGATGAGCGTCGTTTTGCATCGCGGGTCATCAGACTTTCTCGTCACAAGGAGTGACAGCATCTGAATTGTTTTGCCGAGACCCATGTCGTCGGCGAGAATGCCACCCTTGTTACTGCCCTCTTCAGATTTCTGAAGCCAAGTTAGACCTGCCTCTTGATACTTGTGCAGTCGAATCGTCATGGCTTCCGGCGTAGGGACAAGTAGCTCATCCGGCACATCTTCATCCGGTCGGATGTTGTTGAGAAGATCGCTGATCTCCTCCTTGGTTTTTGCGGGATCGTGCTCTTGGATCTGGTCGAAACGGCGCCTATACATTTCTTCGTAACCCGCGTAAGCATGAGACCCAACCGTACGTGAGCCAGTGTACTCGGGACCTTCGTCGTCATCGTCATCATCGTCAAACAGCGAATACGGTCGAGAGCTGGACCCTGGCATGAGCCCATAAAGCTCTGAGAGTTGGCTTCCAGGACCTCTCGGGGCGCTTCGCACCGGGGGAGGTGGTCGGGGCATGTAGGCACTGGCAGCAGGATTGGAAGGATATCCATAGACCTGGCCCTGCATCTCTGGCTTGAAACCCACCGAGAGCGGCGAGCCGTAAGCTTGCTGCCCTGGGTAGGACACAGGATCAGTGGGGAATGCCCCTGGCATGAACTGATAAGGGTTGTGCGGCGTCCTAGGATAACCCGGAGGCTGCTGGCTCTGTCCATGAGGTGCCCCGTAGAGACTCCTAGTCGGTGCAGAGGCAGGCATGTTGGACTTTCTGCTGGGTGTGAACGTGTTACGTGTGATCTCAGCTGGCTCCTCATCACTGTCATCGCCTGTGAGGTCAACAACAGGCGGCCTAGCCTGCTGGGATTGATGCCGAGGGGTGAATTGAGGCTCCGGCTTGATTGATCTGGCTGATGAAGGGCTGTGCTCCGGTTTGACAGATCTTGCAAATGACCAGCTAGGTTCCGGCTTGACTGACCTGCTTGCCTGCTGGTTAGGCGTGGCATTGAGTGAAGGCACCCCAAAAGTCGGTGGTCTTGCTTGCTGACTCGAAGACGGTGGTGCATATGCCAGGTTTGAGCCGGGCACCGGAGAAGGCCTCGAATATGAACCATCGTGTCCGAGCGTAGTTTGTAAACCTGGTCTTTGCGACGAAGAAGGGCCTGCGAAAGGTCTCGAGTCGCGCGTCGGTGCCTGGCTCAGTCGACGTGCCAGCTCCGCGTCCGCCCGCTGCTCTTCCGTTCTCCTTCTTATGGCAGCCTCGTGTTGCAGCTGGCGTCTGCGTGCCCTATCAGCACTCACTTGATTGATGCTTACTCGGTCGGGATGATCGATGAACTCAAAAGACGATTGCGACGAAGGTGTACTGCCAGAGGAGTGCTCTGGTGTGTGTCGCTTGGACGGGTGTTCGTGCTCTGCAAGAACTGAAGAGTGCTGTCTTGAGCGCTTCATGTTGTTGTTGATGGTGCTGCCGCCAGCTTGGCCATTTGGAAATGTTGCAGAACCCGGGTGTGTCGAGTCGAAGTTCGTGCTGGGTTGTCCGTAGGCAGATAAATCGGGCAGCTGGCCATCTTGCGCATCGCTCGTCAACTCATCGCTCACACCATCCAAGCCAGCCATAGGGCGCGCGCTTTCCAGGCTTTCCAGGGCTGCCAATTGTCGCTCAAGATCCCGCTTAGTTGCCTTGAAGCCCGCTAGCCTCTGCTCGTAATCGTCGGCGCCTTCATCCAGGCTCTCCATGAGGACATTCTGGAAGAGTATGTCATCCTCGAGATCCTCGCGCGTGGCCATGGCGAATGAGCGTGGCCGGTGCGTGTGTGTGTGCGCGGCAATGCTGTGCGACAGGGTGCGAGATCGTATTTAGAGGTGGTTACAGCGGATTATCGTGTGTCGCGCATGGCAGTGGGCGCGCGCGGGGTGAAGAGAGCGGCGATGTACAAGGTGCAGGTGGTGAAGGATGTGAGGCCGCGCGCATCAACTGCTTCGTGTCCTGCGGGGCGGGTGCGGTGAATGTAAGGCGAGGCTGTAACTGTAACAAAGCCTTGTGGTGGTGGCTCGGGGTGGTAATAGGCAAGGCTGTCGTGGTGTGCTGCAGGCATCAAGCTCAAGTCACATGCAGCAAACCTCAAAGACGCGACGACCGCGTCGGGATTCCGGCGTCATCGCCACTTGTCCGATTGTTTCGGTTCACTCTTATCTTTCCTCGTCTTCACTTCCGGACTTAAAATCTCAACGGCTTTTTATTTCCATCAAGCGATCAATAGTACCTGGTACCTACACGACTGCGTCTTACAGTTGTGCATTCACCACTCAAAGGCTGCCACTGACGTTGGAATATTCCAGACGTATGAAAATCGTCGCTGTTATGAAGCGGTATCTTGACAATTTCGAACGAAGACAACTAGACCATATTGCGGTGCTTTGTTCACACCATGGACTGCAGCGCTAGAGCGCCCTCTACAGGAAAGGACAGTCCTAAGAAATACATCCCAAAAGAGTGTGTAATAATACAAGCCAAGTCATCAATCGAGCCTCCCAAACTCCATTGCCCACACATCAAGGTTGTCATAGTCTGATTGATCGATTGACCGGATGGTCTTCTCATCAACGTCTGGTCTTTGCGGCAGCGATGTCATCCTACGTACCAGTCAGTACTGTGTCGATGCAACTACACCCGTCGGCTGACCGAGCTAAGAGGAAACTTACCATGTGTTCCACCATCGCGACAAACAGATCGAACCAAAGCGCCGAGCCTCCAGCAGTCATCTCGGCCTGCATGGTACCACTTCTCTTGAAAGTGGTGCGGCTTCTGATGATCAGCGCGAGGTAGTGCGCACGCAGGCTTGAATCGTTAGCCGGTGTGTGCAGGTAGGCGTATCGGGCAGAAGACAAGATGGTGCTCGTCTGGACACCAGAGTGAAGGCCTTGTTTCTTAAGAGCAATGCCTTGGAGGTGAGGGAGAGCGAGACGATGGGCGGCACACTGTGGTTCGTCGTCAGTTGGCTGATGACACGGGATGGAGAATGGAGAGGGCTCTTACGTATATAGCCGTATCTTTGAGTATGCTGACCCCGTTGTACTGCACTGTCAGCTCTGGTGTTTTCGTGCCTGTGTCTCCTTTGGTGCTCAAGTAGAAGCTCGTGCGCTTCTTGTCGTAGGCTAGCTGAGGCGAGTAGTCGCCCTTGTAGAGGTATTCAAGGACAGCTGAGAACACTTCCGGTTCTTCATGAGCAAGCTCGATGCGTTTGTTCGCAGGCTCGAAGAACTGTGCCTGACAGGCTTGAGCGAAGTAAGGTGACTTGCAGAGGACGTCTTCGTGGGCCGCGAAGAGTCGTTGTGTTGGTCCGACGGCTATCGTGACGATGGACGAGTTGAGTGGACTATCAATGTAAGCAGAGAACTGGGCCGAAGTTGGATGATGCTTACGGAGAAGTGGGAGTGTAAGGACTTCTGTTCGATGATGGTGAAGCCTGTGTTGCTGCTTGTGCAATGATCCTGCTCGTCTTGTTGAGATCCTTGAAGGATCTCTGCTTCTTGCTGGTCGCCTTTCCAGCTCGGTGTCCAAAGCTCTCTCGATGCGAACGAGTCTTGCTCGAAGAGAACATCGTGCTCACATCGATGTTGGTAGTGCTGCCACAGGGGAGACAAACCAGAGGTACGAGTTGTCACACACTCAAACAGTGTACGGCGAGGACGGCATATGTACCCTCCTAATCCTGCGAGACCGGATATGAGCAGAGCCCAAGGCGTCAGATCAGCCCTCCATGTTCCAGTAGTCCGGCTGCACCCAAAGTAACGCCCTCACCAACCCTCTCATCGCCCGCAGATCTCGCCCCTGTCACGGTCGTAGGCGACATATTGCAAACGCAGCTACGCATCACAGCAGACGAAAGCAGTGGCGAGGCCGTCCAGCGACGACGGTCGGGCCTGCACGTACTCAACGCGTCCAATGAAGGCGCCTCGCGAACCCCACGCGATATCACGGGACTCCGCGTAGGCGGCAATAGCGCTGAGTCAAAGATGAGCCAGAGCGGCAGGGGTTCCGATAGAGTGGTTTCCAGGCTAGCACAGCCAATGTGGCGTGCATGGTGCTGTTTCACGACGTGCCGGAGAGAATCTATTGTCCGGGATCCGGGGTGTCGTTTACTCGTTTGCTATGTCGCGGGCAGAAGCAAGACAGATGGCCTGAGCGTGGAGAGGATGACGAGTGTCTTGAGGAAGAAGCGAAATTGACCTACATGTGTTATCAGGCAGCAGTGTAAGAACGTGCCCAGCGTGGGCGAATGTGGGAGGGAACTGGATTTGGAAACGGAGCATGTGTTTGCCTTCGAGACTTGCATCTATCGCGCGCGGCCAAGACGCTAACCATGCAACCACTCTCACTCTACTGCAAGGGGCGACGACGACTACGTGGTGTGACATGAGGCATGGTATCTCGTTCTTCGGCACTTGATACTTCCAGCACACTAGGCAATATCGTCTATCGATCAATGTTAAAGACGTCGAATGTAGTCATCTTCAACCTCGGTCCTTGTTCCATATCTCTGACTTCCAGCGTGATAGGCACTGTTCCGTTGATGAACGACCTTTGGCATCCGCTGTCAACTCAGTAATCCTTCCCTCTTGACCGCACCCAGTGTGATTTGATGCTGAACTCTGTCTTCGAACAACACCGCAATTAGCTGCTTTCCGAGAACACCTTCTTCAGAGCTGATCTTCTCCGCAGTCATGGATTGCTGTAGACGTGGCAGCAAGAGGGATAGCTTCTTCTTGACCAAGCGACCGAGACTGCTGTTTTGAGTATCCACTCCGTCTCCGTTGTAGTAAGTGCGCGCGAACCTCCGGAAGATGTTCACGCCTATAGCCTCGAAGTTCGCATCGTCGATATGGCTGACCAGGGCCGTCTCGAGCTTAGCGATCTTCAGCGCGACGCTGAGATTGTAGAGTCGGACAAGACTGTGAAGGGAATTTTCGTAGGCGCTGGATGAGGCGTTCAGTGGGACAAGGTATCCGCTGGTGAGGAACCGTATGGCACTGGCGACGGCCTGTTGATCGCGAGCGGTCCCGTCCCAGATGATGCGCTCGTCGTTCCCGTTATCGTTAAACGAGTAAGATTGTTGCGATTGGTTTTTGTAGCTAGGGATGTGGTCGATGATCTCCTCAGGCACGTAGTAGTGTTTGATTGTTGCAGGTAGGTTCTCCCTACTTTGCCATCCGTTGGTTGGAGGCACAGGGATGTGAAGCCAGACCCAGCGCTTGATGTTCATGATGCTGCCACTAGCTGTGTCAGCAAATGATTGTTCACATTCGGCGGTGCATATATACCTTTGCTGAGCTGCTGATCCCTCATCCTCGACGCGAGGACGCTTGGCTACTTGCCCGAGATACGACATCTCATGCAGATGACCCGGAGTGAGGTGGTGAAGTAGGTGTGTGAAGCATGAAGCTTTCAAGTTCTGAGCAGCAGTTCACGGAGCACTTCGGCGGCCGTTTGCGTTACACGTGGTCTTCATGTGACGGACCAATTTGAAAGGTCAGTCTGAGCGAAACCTTGACGCGTGATCGAGTTTCGTTTCGCACGTGCCGATGATGCCTTCATAGTGAGGTCTAGGCAGTGAGGTGAGCCGCCGACCCAAGAGTGAAGAGCGACATATGTTTTGATAACAAAGTAGTAAAAGCAAAGCAGACAAGGACCATAGCAATCAATCCCTCCTCCTCCTTCCTGGCCGCTCTTCACTCCCACCCGAAGATCCATCCATCCTCGCCATCGCCCCAGCAAAATCATTCACCATCAACGCGATATACTCAATCTGCACGGCCGCCCGCCTGGTATGCATTCGACTAAGATCATCAAACAACTGCTGCACTTTGCTTTTCCTCCGCAGCCACTGGAACCGCCTGTGCAGAGTGAAATCGGAATATCTCACCCGCTGCGGCCAGAAAGTGTCGGCGTCATCCTCGTGGTCCTTGTTGTTCGGACCGCGTGCTCGTTTCTCGTGCGACGCCGACCTATAAGCTTCGTGCGAGTAATAAGGGCTGCCCGAGTCACCTCGCCTGCGAGGACGACGGTTGCCGCTACTGTTGTTGTTGTTGTGATTGTTCGTGGCTCGCTGGATCCCCTCCTCTCCGGGTTCGAGAAAGGGCTCCTCCAGAGCCTGGAACTGCTTGATCATGTGCCGAACAGAATCGGCCATGGTCTTGATGGTAGCGGCGTCCAGTTGTAGTTCAAGGTAGTCTTGCACATCGCTGCCATGGCGCGAGTCGCGGGTTTTGGTCCTCTTGTTGCAAGCTTTCTTGAGGAATTTCAGGCTTGTTCGTTCTTCGAGCAGTTCCTGCCGTAGGTTGGTTAGGTTTGAGTGGACTTCGTGCGGTGCTTCGTTCAGAGTCGCGAGGCTTGACCAGATGACACTGAAGAAGGTTCCCAGCGTGAAGGCGAAGCCCACCATGCCAATGATGCCGCTGACGAGGGAAAATGGCGAGGTGATCGCCGTCGATATTACGATACCCATGGTGGCTTATGGGGAAGTCGAGAAGAGTTATTTAGTACACCTAATGCGCTCTCAATGCTGTTGCCACAATATGAGTTCCTGATACAAACTTGAACTCATGTTTACTCGTTCGTACGTCCCGTTCGTCGGGAAGTACCAGTCGTTGACAAACCTTAAGAGCCACGCCACGCGCGACGTCTGCCGAGGCGTGTCTCGGACAACATGTGCAGTATGTGAAATATGGTGTAACAGTTCCTTCGGATAACCAAATAATGCGGGTAGTACATTTGGTTTATTGCTATGGTACAGAAAAGCAGCTAGACCTGAAAACGCATGTGGGCGATCACAGGACGAGCGTCGCCAAGAAGCAGCGAAGTACAAAACAGATA
>Ga0265798_10010359_pt1 | contig 11507 bp, 10 predicted proteins | sample P3T30metagenome_FD_192430 | JGI IMG/M metagenome (GOLD analysis project Ga0265798, IMG submission 192430) | Plant litter microbial communities from East Loma Ridge, Irvine, California - P3 T30 | ecosystem: Environmental > Terrestrial > Plant litter > Unclassified | place: USA: California... | reverse complement strand
TCGCCCCCACCCTTCCCGTTGCTGCACGTCGACACGACCTGGAAATTCCAGGAGATGTACAAGTTGCGCGACCGGATGGCAGCGGAGAGCGGGATGGAACTGCTCGTCTACCAGAATCCCGAAGCCGCCGCGCGTGGGATCAATCCGTTCGATCACGGCGCGCTCCACACCGACATGTGGAAGACCGAGGGCTTGAAGCAGGCGCTCAACCTGCACGGCTTCGACGCGGCATTCGGTGGCGCGCGGCGTGACGAGGAGAAATCGCGCGCGAAAGAACGCATCATCTCGTTCCGCACCGCGACGCATGGCTGGGATCCGAAGAACCAGCGGCCCGAATTGTGGAACCTCTACAATGCGCGGAAAGCGCCCTGGAAAAAAGGGGGGGGCGAGAGCATCCGCGTGTTCCCGATCTCGAACTGGACCGAACTCGACGTCTGGCAATATATCCAGCTCAACGACGTGCCGATCGTCCCCCTCTACTACGCGGGCGTGCGCCCCACGGTCGAGCGCGACGGCATGCTGCTGATGGTCGACGATGATCGCTTCCGCCTCGAACCCGGCGAAGTCCCGGTCGACCGCTCGATCCGCTTCCGCACGCTCGGTTGCTACCCGCTGACGGGTGCGGTCGAGAGCACGGCGTCGACGCTGTCCGAGATCATCCAGGAAACGCTGCTGACCACCACCAGCGAGCGCCAGGGCCGCGCGATCGACAAGGATGCCGGCGGCGCCGGCATGGAGAAGAAGAAGCAGGAGGGGTATTTCTGATGAGCGACTTCGCAATCCAGGAATCGGCCTACCAGACCGACGCGCTCATCGCCGAGGATATCGACGCGTATCTCGACCAGCATCGCAACAAGACGATGTTGCGCTTCATCACCTGCGGTTCTGTCGACGACGGCAAGTCGACGCTGATCGGCCGGTTGCTGTACGATTCGAAGATGATCTTCGAAGATCAACTCGCGGCGCTCGAGGCGGACAGCAAGCGCGTGGGCACACAAGGCGGCGAGATCGACTTCGCGCTATTGGTCGACGGGCTCGCCGCCGAGCGCGAACAGGGCATCACGATCGACGTCGCCTATCGCTTCTTCTCGACCGAAAAGCGCAAGTTCATCGTCGCGGATACGCCGGGTCATGAGCAATATACCCGCAACATGGTGACCGGCGCCTCGACCGCCGATCTCGCCGTGATCCTGGTCGATGCGCGCAAGGGCGTGCTGACGCAGACCAAGCGCCACAGCTATCTCGCGCACCTGATCGGCATCCGGAACCTGGTGCTGGCGGTCAACAAGATGGACCTGATCGGGTATGATCAGGCGCGCTACGACGAGATCGTCGGCGACTATGCGGCGTTCGCGAAGAGCATCGGCATCTCGACGTTCACGCCGATGCCGATCTCGGGGTTCAAGGGCGACAACATCTCCCTCAGGTCCGAAACCATGCCTTGGTATTCCGGCCCGACGCTGATGGAGCATCTCGAAGCCGTCGATGTCGATGTCGACGACGACCAGGCCAAGCCGTTCCGGATGAGCGTGCAGTGGGTCAACCGCCCGAACCTCGATTTCCGCGGCTTCTCCGGCCAGATTGCCGCCGGTACGGTCAAGCCCGGCGATGCGATCCGCGTCCTGCCCGGCGGCAAGACCTCGACGATCAGCCGGATCACGACGCTCGACGGCGACCTCGACGAAGCGGTCGCGGGGCAGTCCGTCACGCTGTCGTTCACCGACGAGATCGACTGCTCGCGCGGCAACGTCATCGCCGCGGCCGATGCGCCGCCCGAGACCGCCGACCAGTTCGAGACGACGATCGTCTGGATGGACGACGAGCCGCTGATCGTCGGCCGCTCCTATTGGTTGAAGCTCGGCACGCAGATGGTGTCGGCGACGGTCCGCGAGCCGAAATACCAGGTCAACGTCAACACGATGGAGCGGCTGGCGACCAAGACGCTGGAGCTGAACGCGATTGGCGTCGCGGAGATCACCACCGATCGCGCGATCGTGTTCGAAGCCTATGCGCAGGATAACGCGGCACCGAACAAGGTGCTCGGCGGATTCATCCTGATCGACAAGATCACCAACGCGACGGTCGCGGCAGGCATGGTCCATTTCAGCCTGCGCCGCTCGCAGAACGTCCATTGGCAGTCGACCGACATCGGCCGCGAGGCGCATGCCGGGCTGAAGAACCAGAAACAGGCGGTGCTGTGGTTCACCGGGTTGTCGGGCGCGGGCAAGTCGACGATCGCCAACGAGGTCGAGAAACAGCTCAACCTGATGAACCGGCACACCTTCCTGCTGGACGGCGACAACATCCGCCACGGGCTGAACAAGGATCTGGGCTTCACCGAGGCCGACCGGATCGAGAATATCCGGCGCGTCGGCGAGGTGGCGAAACTGATGGCGGACGCCGGGCTAATCGTGCTCACCGCGTTCATCTCGCCGTTCCGTGCCGAGCGGGACATGGTGCGCGCGATGCTGCCGGCGGGCGAGTTCATCGAGATCTTCGTCGACACGCCGCTCGATGTGGCGGAAGGTCGCGACGTGAAGGGCCTCTACAAGAAAGCACGGGCGGGCGATTTGAAGAACTTTACCGGGATCGACAGCCCCTACGAGGCGCCGCTCAACGCGGAGATCCGCGTCAACACGGTGGAAATGACTCCGGCCGAGGCCGCCGCGTTCATCGTTCGCCAGATCATGCCGCTTAAATGACAATCATGGAAAGCGACGTCCGTCTCGCCGAACGCCTCGCCACCGAGGCGGGCGAGATATTGCTCGCGTTGCAGAAAAGCAGTGGGCTGACCGGCAAGGACCTCGGCACGGCGGGCGACGAGCAGGCCAACACCTTCCTCATGCGGATGCTCCGTGCCGCGCGGCCCGACGACGCGCTCCTGTCCGAAGAGGAAAAGGACACTGGCGATCGTTGTTCGGTGCGCCGCGCGTGGATCGTCGATCCGCTCGACGGAACGCGCGAATATGGCGAAGGGAGGACCGACTGGGCGGTGCACGTCGCGCTTGCGATCGACGGCGTCGCGATCGTGGGCGCCGTGGCGCTGCCGGGACTCGGGATGACGCTGACCTCGGGTTCGCCGAAGCCGTTGGAACCGGCGGGGAATCCGCTCCGCATGCTGGTCAGCCGCAGCCGGCCGGCGCGCGAGGCGGTCGCGGTGGCCGAGGCAATGGGCGCGACGCTGGTGCCGATGGGATCAGCGGGCGCGAAGGCGATGGCCGTGGTCCGCGGCCAGGCCGACATCTACCTCCACACCGGCGGGCAATATGAGTGGGACAATTGCGCACCGATTGCGGTCGCGCAGGCCGCCGGGCTCCACGTCAGCCGTGTCGACGGATCGCCGCTCGTCTATAATTGCGCCGATCCGTATCTGCCCGACCTGCTGATCTGTCGGATGGAACTGGCGACGCAGGTGCTCGACCTGGTGAAAGCGCTACCGCCCGCCTGAACGGCGGACGAAATCAGCCGTCGGAGGCCACCAACTCGACGAACTCGAAGTCGTAGCGCTGCCACCCGCGTTGCGCCGCGGCCTCCGCGAGCGCATTGCGCTTCTTCTTCGCTTCGACCAGCGACTTGGTGTGGCCCCAGAAGATCTCGGTCTTGCCGTTGGCCAGCACCGCGACGATCCGCCAGTAATGCGTGAACGGCGTCGCGGTCGGGCCGATCGTCTTCACATAACCGTCGGGCAGCGTCGCGGTGAGGTAGCGTTTCTTGGCCATGACGCTGCCGTTAGCCGCCCGCCGCCCGGACGGAAATGCTTAGTCGGACGCAGCGTCCGCGCCGATCCGATCGAGCGTCGCGATCGCGTCGGCGGGCAGCACGATGTCCCCCGCCGCAAGGTTCTCACGCAGATGACCGACCGACGACGTGCCGGGGATCAGCAGGATGTTCGGCGAACGCTGCAACAGCCACGCGAGCGCGACCTGCATCGGCGTCGCGTCCAGATCACGTGCGACGTCCGACAATGCGGACGATTGCAACGGCGAGAACCCACCGAGCGGGAAGAACGGCACATACGCGATCCCCGCCTCCACCAGATCGTCGATCAGCGCATCGTCGTCGCGGTGCGCGAGATTATACTGGTTCTGCACGCAGGCGATGGTCGTCATCGCGCGCCCTTCCGCGACCTGCGTCGGCGTAACGTTGCTGAGCCCGATATGGCGGACCAAACCCTGCCGCTGGAGATCGACCAGCGTCGCGAGCGGCTCGGCGATCGAGCCCTCGGCGGGTCCATGCGTATCGAACATCGCGCGAAGATTGACGATGTCTAGCGTATCGAGCCCGAGATTGCGCAGATTGTCGTGGACCGCGCTGGTCAGCTCCGCGGCCGAGAAAGCGGGATCCCATGAGCCCTCAGGTCCCCGCCGCGCACCGATCTTCGTGACGATCACGGGGTCGTCGGCATACGGATGCAGCGCCTAGCGGATCAGGCGATTGGTGACGTGAGGGCCGTAGAAGTCGCTCGTGTCGATATGGTTCACGCCCGCTGCTACCGCCGCGCGCAGGACCGCAATCGCCGCGTCGTGATCCTTGGGAGGCCCGAACACGCCGGGGCCGGCAAGTTGCATCGCGCCGTAGCCGAGACGGTTGACGGTGCGGCCTGCGAGCGGGGCGGTGGTGGTGATGCCGTGCGTGTTCATGATCCGGTCCTCCAAAGTGTGACCTTCATATGGACCGCGTTGGCTGTTACGATAACGCGGTAGTATCGGCACGGGCTGTACGGGGGCACGCACAATGGCAGTCGACGCAGGCGATCTCTCCGCGTTCGTGACGGTCGCGCGAGCGGGTGGATTTCGTGACGGCGCACGGACCAGCGGTGGCAGCGCGTCGGGACTGAGTGAGGCGGTTCGCCGACTGGAGGCAAGGCTCGGTGTGCGGTTGCTCAACCGGACGACGCGGAGCGTGGCGCCGACCGAAGCCGGTGCGCGCCTGCTCGACCGGCTCGGCCCAGCGCTTGCCGAAGTCGAGGCGGCGCTGGACGTGGTCAACGGCTATCGCGATCTGCCGGCGGGACCGTTGCGGCTGAACGTGCCGGTCAGCGCCGCGCGACTGGTCCTGCCCGCGATCGTGCCGGCGTTCCTCGCCGCCTATCCCGACATCAGGCTGGAGGTGATCGCCGAGGACAGCTTCGTCGACATGCTCGCGGCGGGGTGCGACGCCGGAATCCGCTATGACGAGCGGCTGGAACTGGACATGATCGCGATACCGATCGGTCCGCGCGAGCAACGGTTCGCGACGGCGGCGTCCCCCGACTATCTCGCCCGCCGCGGCACGCCCGTGCACCCCCGCGATCTGCTCGACCACGCTTGTATCCGCGGTCAGTTTTCCAGCCGCTCGATGATGCCTTGGGAGTTCGAGCGCGACGGCGAGATCGTCAAGGTCGAGCCCGGCGGACCGCTGATCGTGCGCGTCGGCGCGGCCACCGATCTCGCGGTCGATGCGGCGCTGGCGGGGACTGGAATCATCCACCTGTTCGAGGATTGGCTGCGACCGCATCTCGACAGCGGTGCGCTGGTGCCGGTGCTGGAACCGTGGTGGGAGCGCTTCTCGGGTCCGTTCCTCTATTATTCGGGACGGCGGTATCTTCCGGCACCATTGCGCGCGTTCATCGACTTCGTTGCAGCCAGGCGCTCCGAAAAATGACCCATGTCCGACCATCCGCGGAAATATGTCGAACACACTCGTGCGGCAGGACCGGAGAATGATCCCACGCCCCGTGCCCGACCTTGCGAAACCCGTGCTGCTGGTGGTCGATGACGACCACATGATCCGCACGCTGTTGGCGGAGAGTCTCGGCATGCACGGCTATCAGGTCGAGACCGCGACCAACGCGCAGGAGATGGACGGCGTGCTCGCGCGCTGCGCGGTGTCGCTGATCCTGCTCGACGTGATGATGCCCGGCGAGGACGGGCTATCGGTGTGTCGTCGCTTGGCACGGACGGGTGCGCCGCCGGTGGTGATGCTGAGCGCGCTGGGCGACGAGCCCGACCGGATCCTGGGGCTGGAGATCGGCGCGAGCCATTACCTCTCCAAGCCGTGCAGCCCGCGCGAAATCCTGGCGACCGTTCGTGCCGCCCTGCGTGCACGCGAGATGCAGGATGCGGGCGACAGCCGCGCGTTCGGGTTCCTCGGCTGGCGCGTCGATTTCGCGGCACACGAACTGTTCGATCCCGACGGTACGCTGATCGACCTGACCGACGGCGAGTTCGCGGTACTGCGCGCGTTCGTCGAGCGACCACGGCGCGTGCTGGCGCGCGATGCGTTGTTGGAGGCGGCACGCGGCCCGGATACCGACGCGTTCGATCGCGCGATTGACGTGCAGGTCAGCCGCTTGCGCCGCAAGCTGCGCTCGCACGACGACGAGATCATCCGGACGATCCGCAACGAGGGCTATTTCTTCGTTCCCCGCGTGGTGCGCCTGTGATGCGCGACCAGAAGGCCAAAGCCGCCAAGATCGACCAGCCGATACGGCGTAACCCCCAGCGATCATGGCCGATGTTCCTGCGCATCTTCGTGCTGGGGCTGACGACCGTGTTCCTGGTGCAGATCCTAAACTTCGCGATCGTGTTACTGATGCCGCCGCCTCGGCCACAGATCTTCACCGCCAACCGCGTCGCTGCGGTGGCGCGGACTGGGCGAGACCCGACCGGTCAGCTCAAGGTCGAGATTGCCACCGGCCCACCCCACCCGACCGACAATCCGCGCGACGCTCGGCTCGCCGAATCGATCGCCGCCGATCTAGGACTGCCGCGGACCAAGGTGACCGTCGAGACCGAGCGGTCGGCGATGCCGCTGTTCGCGGGCGCGCTTCGGCCCCCGCTGCCGATGGGCATGGGCCGTTCGGCGCATTTGCCGCAATCGTTCGACAATGCGCTGTTCGGCCCGTTCGTCGTGTCGATCGAAACGCCGAACGGGCGTTGGCGCGTGATCCGGCCGACCCACACTACGATCGGCCCGTGGCGGATGCGGATCGTGCTGTGGTTCCTGGTTGCAATGGTGGTTGCGGCCGCGGTGGCGTGGGTGATGGCGCGGCGCGTGGTGAAGCCGATCGCGCTGTTCGCCGCCGCGGCCGAGCGTCTTGGTCGCGATCCGCGCGCCGAACCGCTGCCGATCGTTGGCCCGCCGGAGATCGCCGAAGCGGCCACCGCGTTCAACCTGATGCAGGAGCGGCTGAACCGCTATGTCGAGGATCGGACGACGCTGATCGCAGCGGTCGCGCACGACCTGCGGACGCCGTTGATGCGGCTGTCGCTGCGGCTCGAAAAGGCGCCCGACGATATCCGGGCGGCAAGCGAGGGCGACATTCAGGAGATGAGCGAGCGAATCGGTTCGGCGATGGCGTTCGTTCGCGACATGACCCGGCACGTCCGTCGGCAAAGGCTCGATCTCCGGTCGCTCGCCGAAAGCGTCGCGGATGATTTTGCCGATCGCGGCGATGCGGTGGCGTTGCATCCGGGCGACCCGCTAGCGCTGGAGGGCGATGCGCCGTCGTTGAAGGCACTGATCGCAAACCTGGTCGGCAACGCCGTCAAATATGCCGGCCATGCCGAGGTGGAGGTGCGCCGCGAAGGTGGGGTCGCGATCGTCGAGGTGTGCGATTCGGGACCGGGCATGGCGCCAGCGGATCTCGCCCGCGCGTTCGAGCCGTTCTTCCGCGCCGAGCAATCGCGCAACCGCGACACGGGCGGCAGCGGGCTTGGTCTCGCCAGCGTCCGCGCGGTGGCGCGCGCGCATGGTGGCGATGCGACGATCGAAAACCGACCCGGCGTCGGGTTGCTCGCGCGGGTGACGTTGCCGATCTGAACTGGGCCACGGTCAGCCGAAACATCGCGGCAACGATCGCCGTGTCAGACGACTATCACGGCATTTCGGGAGATTGCATGCGTAACGTCTTTTACCTCGGCATGGCCGCCGCGCTGGCCGGATGCTCGGCTCAGACGCCGCACCCTCAGGGCGGACACGGTCCGGCGCGCGGCCGCGGCCAGTTGTTCATCAGCCCGATGGGCGAACCGTTCCGTGCGTCGCTGAAGCCGGGCGCGGCGCAAAATCTGTGGTTCGCGGGCGCCGATACCGATGGCGACGGGCGGATCACGATGGCCGAATTCCAGCATGACGCCGCGCGCTTCTTCGCGGTGCTCGATCGCGGCAAGGACGGCGAGATCGATCCCGACGACATCGCCTATTACGAGAACGTCCTCGTCCCGGAAATTCGCGTGGCCTCGGGCGGACGCGGGCTGCGGTCCGAAGGTGGCGAGCGCGGCCGTGGCGGACGTGGACGAGGTGGCGGCGGGTCCGGCGGCCAGGGCATGCAATTCGGCAACGGCGACAGCAAGAAGGGCGCCACGGCCGTCCACGAACGCATCGGCGCCGCGCGCTACGGCTTCTTCGACCTGCCGGAGCCGGTAATCGCCGCCGATGCGAACCTGAACCGCGGCATCGATTCAGGCGAGTTCGCCAAGGCTGCGGCAACGCGCTTCGCCGCGCTCGACCGGAACCATGACGGCGCGCTGACCCACGGCGAACTGCCACGCGCGGGTGGCGAGACGTGGCGGAACGGCTCGGACGAACCGGCCGTCCCGCCACCGGAACGCGCCAAGCCCTGACGCCATCGTCGCGACATTCGGTTCAGCCAAGCATGCCCGACACGATCCAGCGACGACTGACCGCGGACTTGACGATGGCCACGCCGCAGCACCGACAGGCGGAGCGCTGGATCGGCTCACCCTTCACGTCGCGGTGCCGCGATCGCGGTAGATGGCGACCGAGCGCGCAGCCTTTCGGCGGTAATGATCGTGCGTGCATGCCACATCCTCTGGGCGCTGATCCATCGAAGATCGAAGCGGTGAAGTGGCAGGCGAAGGTTGCCGCAGTGTTTCGGCAAGGTTGCGGCATGTACGCAACAATGCCGGGGTGACGCTGAATTCATGTAGCCATCGGGGTGGTTTCGGCGTTCACTGCCGGCAACCCTCGCGATGTCGTCTTGCCCGCTACGGGGCGCCGATACCGTGTCATCTGGAGCCGATCATGGCGGACGCCGAACTCGTCACTTTCTCCGACATCCAGTTGCGACCCGACCCTTCGCGGACCGTCATCCGGCCGTTCAACATCGAATATCCCGGCGCGTTCAAGGTCGACGGCCACCCCCGCGCCGCCCGCGTGATCGACCGCGTTCTGTCGCTCTCGCCCGACGAACTCCGCGCCGAACGTCGTCGCGTCATGGAGTCGCTCGACGAACGCCACCGCGATGTCGACGAGCTTCTCCTGCACCGCTTCGGCGAGGTCATGGGGGTGCTCAAAGACGAGCGAGAGGTCGACACCGACCAGAAGCTGCTGATCGGCGCGTATCTCAGCGGCGAATATTCTTTCGAGGCCGCCGCGCTGTTCAACCCGAGCATGGTGCTGGATCCCGACCAGGCCAATGCTCCCGAGGGCGGCCTGCGGTTCATACTGTCGTTGCGTGGGATTGGCGAAGGGCACGTCTCGTCGGTGACGTTCCGGACGGGCAGCTGGTCGCCGAGCGACGGCTTTGCAGTCGATCCGGCAAGCCAGACCGCGGTGCCGCCCCGCGTGGCGCCGTCGGACCAGGGCGCCACCGATGGCGGCCCGACGCGGCTGCAATGCGGCGCCAGTCGCGAGCTGTCAGAGACGGTGATTTTCCCGATCCTGCCGAGCCAGCATCAGGGGATCGAGGACCTGCGGCTCGTCCGTTTCGAGGACGCCGGCAAGGTGCAGTATCTCGGCACCTATACCGCCTTCAGCGGCTCGGAAGCGCGCTGCGAACTGTTGCGCGGCGAGGACTTCAAGACGTTCGAGATGCAGCCGATGCGCGGTGCGGTCGCGGCGACCAAGGGCATGGCGCTGTTCCCGCGCAAGATCGACGGGCGCTATGCGATGCTCGGGCGGCAGGACAACGAGAATATCTGGTACCTGACGTCGGATGATCTGCTGACCTGGGACGGCGGCACCAAGATCGTCGAGCCGAAATGGCCATGGGAGTTCATCCAGATGGGCAATTGCGGCTCACCGATCGAGATCGACGAAGGCTGGTTGGTGCTGACCCACGGCGTCGGTAGCGTCCGTAATTATTGTATCGGTGCATGCCTTCTCGACAAGGCCGACCCAACGAAGTTGCTCGCGCGGATGACCGATCCGCTGATCGTGCCGAGCCCGGCCGAACGCGACGGTTATGTGCCGAACGTCGTCTACAGCTGCGGCGGAATCGTCCACGACCGCACGCTGTTGCTGCCGTTCGGCGTGGCGGACAATTTCGCCTCGTTCGCGACGGTGGATGTCGGGCGGCTGCTTGCTGCAATGGCGTGAGAAGCGGGTCCGCGCTCGGCAGTAAAATGTGTCCCCACGAAGGCGGGGACCCAGCCTGGGCTCCCGCCTTCGCGGGAGAACAATCTTACGTTGCGTTCGGCGTACTGGCGCGCTCGACGATCAGCCCCGCCCCCGCAAAATCTTCCGCGGCGACAGCGTCGATCTGTCGCTCAATACCGCGGGTGAGGCTCGCCGGCACGGTCACCACGAAACCCCGCGCGAGCAGGCCGTCGACGGCCCAGCGGACGCAGTAATCTGCGGCGACGCCGATCACCGTGACATCGGTGACGCTACTTGCCGCCAAGTCCGCGAAAAACGCCTCACGCGCAATAGTCGGTCGCTCGGCATTCCGCGCATCCTCGATCGCAAGCCCCGATTCGGCCCACATATCGAACACACCCTTCTCGATCCGCCACGCCGGGATCGCCGGGTCGACCAGCGCGACATCGAGCATGTTATCCCACCCTCGCGTGCCGCGGACGCAGTGGATCGGGAACATCTGCGCCTCGGGTGACGCCGCGTAGGTCTCCGTGAAATGGGTGTCGAACGTGAACAGGACGCCGGCAACCTCGTCAGGCGTGAGAGCCGACAGCCACGCCTGCATCGGCGCGACCAACTCTTCCGCCCCCGCCACGCTCAGCGCGCCGTCTGCGGCCATGAAATCCCACTGCGTATCCACCACGACCACGAACCGCGCCATCGCCCATCTCCTTTGCCCGCTGCTTGACACAAACGCGTCTTCTCGGACACCCGGCCCCTACGCAACGCAGGAGCTCATGCGCATGGCCGTGACCGATATCGCCACCCGGACGTACAATCACAATTTCCGGCTCGATCCGATCGTCCGCAGCCTGCTCGATACCGATTTCTACAAGCTGCTGATGTTGCAGATGATCCGGCAGGCCTATCCCGACGTCAACGCCACTTTCGCGCTCATAAACCGGACCAAGACCGTGCGGCTCGCGGAGATCGTCGACGAGGCCGAACTGCGCGCGCAACTGGATCACGCGCGGACGCTGCGGTTCGCAAAGAAGGAGCTGATCTGGCTCGCCGGCAACAGCTTCTACGGCAAGCAGAAGATGTTCGGGCCCGAGTTCCTTGCCTGGCTCGCCGAGTTTCAGTTGCCCGCCTACGATCTGCGCAAGGTCGACGGGCAGTATGAGCTGCATTTCGAAGGGCCCTGGAGC
>Ga0265798_10010358_pt1 | contig 11508 bp, 9 predicted proteins | sample P3T30metagenome_FD_192430 | JGI IMG/M metagenome (GOLD analysis project Ga0265798, IMG submission 192430) | Plant litter microbial communities from East Loma Ridge, Irvine, California - P3 T30 | ecosystem: Environmental > Terrestrial > Plant litter > Unclassified | place: USA: California... | reverse complement strand
CGAAAAGGATAACTGATGATTGATAACTGATAACTGAACAATGCTAAGCAGAGTTGCCGATACTATTTACTGGCTGGGCCGCTACATGGAGCGCACCCAGGCCATGCTGCAGGTTATTCGTATTCAATATATTGCTTCGCAAGATGAGCCGCACTACTGGGGCTGGCTGCCGCTGCTGCATGCCTTCGGCGACCTCAGCGAGCAGGAACTGGTACAGCGCGCGCCGCACACGCCGCAGGTGCTTAACCACCTCATTTTTGACCGCGAAAATGGGGCGTCGGTGTACCATAACATCGTGCGGGGCCGGGAGAATGCCCGCGCCGTGCAAGACCACATTACCAAGGAAGTGTGGCAGAGCCTCAACGACTACTACCACCTCATTAGGCGCGATGACATGGCGCACCTTACCCTAGGTGAAGACCCCGTGTCGGGCCTCGACGCGCTCACGCAGCAGAGCGTGCTGTATGTGGGCACGGTGCAAAACACCATGCCCCGTGATGAAGGCTACCTCTACCTCAAGTTAGGCAAGTTTCTGGAACGGGCGCTGCAAACCGTTGACTTGCTGCGCATAAACCAGCATTTGTTTGACCAGGAACACGTGGTGCACTCGCCTGAGCTACGCTACCTGCTCTACGGTCTGCTGGGCTATGAGCTGTATGTCAAAACCTACCAGGGCCAGATTGATGCCACCAGCGTGCTGGCGCTGGTGCTTTACAACGCCGATTTTCCGCACTCGCTGCGCTACAGCCTTGAGCAGCTGCTGCGCTACTGCGAGCGCCTCAAAGACAAAAGCCGACCTGAGAGCTACGAGCAGCTACGCTTTCTTATTGGCAAGGCACGCACTACGGTAGCGTACAGCACCATGCATGCGCAGCAGCCCGGCGCCCTAGGTCAGTTTTTGGGCCAAGTGCGAGGCGAACTGTTGGACGTAACAGCCGCCTTGAGCACCCTGTACTTTGGCAATGGCTAGGGTACCTCAACGCGTCTATCCGTGCGAGCGCCGCGAAGCAATCGCACCAGGACGGCGCGGCTCAACAGGTGCGATTGCTTCGCTGCGCTCGCACGGATAGACGATATACTGATATTAAACTCATGCCTACCTATAAAATCCTGCATCGCACGCGCTACGCCTACGCCGCGCCCGTCACCGACTGCACCAACCAGCTGATGATATACCCGCTGCCCGACCACCGGCTGACGGTAAAGAGCCATACTGTGAGTATTACGGGACAGCCGGAGGTAGCGATGTTCACCGATTATTTCGGCAATCAGGTGGGCGTGTTTTCGCTCATTGCGCCGCACGCCGAACTGCTGATTGAGTCGGTGGCTGAGGTCGAAACGCATGCCATCCAGTTTCCGATGGATGAGGAGCCCGCCGCTGCGCAGTGGGAAAACTTGGTTAGCCTGCGCACCGATGTGGCTTTTATGGACTTTCTAAAATCGCCACATTCGGACCTAGAGGCCGAGCTGCGGACGGCGCTGGGCGGCATCGTCACCTTTGGGGCTAAGCCGCTAAAGCAGGCGCTCGAACTCTCCGAATACGTGCACGATAAGTTTGAGTACCGCCAGGGCGTAACCAGCATCGAAACGCCCATTGAAGAAATCTGGCGGCTGCGGGCGGGCGTGTGCCAGGACTTTGCACACATGCTGCTCTACTTGCTGCGCTTGATAGGGATGCCGGCCCGCTACGTGAGCGGCTACGTGTGCCCCCGCCAGGAGGGTGTGCGCGGGGCGGGCGCCACCCACGCCTGGGTCGAGGTCTACGTACCATTCTACGGCTGGCTAGGCCTCGACCCTACCAACAATTGCATTGTCAACGACGGGCACGTGCGCATGGCCATCGGGCGCGAGTTTGCCGACTGCACCCCCACCAAGGGCACCTACAAAGGCACCGGCGCGCACACGCTGGAAGTATCGGTGCACATCGAAAATGGCACTCCTCGCCTACCCGACGAAGTAACCGAGGCGCCCGTGTATGTGCAGCAGTCACCGGCCGTGGCAGCCCCCGTCAATTCCTACCGCAAGTACCTGCTGTGGGAGCAGCAACAGCAACAACAGCAGCAGTAATCTAGGTACCGCGCAATTAAAAACCCGCCGAGCGAGCCTGAGGGCTTGTTCGACGGGTTTTATTCTTTCTAGCGGTGTTTGGCCGCGTAGAGCTTATAGAAATGTTATGGGCACCGTAAAGGCTACTGCGACCGGCTTACCGTTTTGCCGGCCGGGCTCAAAGCGGGGTAGCTGCTGTATGGAAGCTAACACGGCATTATCGAGAGCTGGGTTTAAGCCTTTCACGATTTTAGTCTCCTGCACTTCGCCTTTGGCATTTACTAGAAACCGCGCCAAAACGCTGCCTTTCGGAGTATTCCCTTTAGTCATTGATTTTGGGTACTCCACGTTTTGCCGAATGGTCTTCACGATAGCTGCTTGCCCACCTCCACCGGGCAATTGCGGCATTTGCTCAACGTAGGTATAAACTTTTTGGCCGCTACTGGTCGTGTGCTGTGGAAGAGCTGACGGTATCGGCACTCGCGTGATAGTCACAACATCCTCACCTGGTTTATTTCCATAAGTGATATTGACCTGCTGCGTAGTACCCGGCTCGTACTTGCCACCTGTTCGCATAGAGTCCTCGCGCTCAGCCAAGCGTCTTTTACGACCAATATCATCTAGCCAAGCTTTTTGCTGCGCCTCATCAGACACTGGCGCAATTTGAGCCAGCGCCGCGTGGCTACCGAGAAAGAACAACCCGCCTAGGGCGGGCAACACGAGCCACTGTTTCCAGCGGCGCACGGGAACTTGATTCTGCAACATAGCAATGCGAGTGAGGGTGAAGGAAAAGGTGAAGGGCTGAAGAAGCGTGGAATATGCTATCCCACTCAGTTGCTGGGCCGCCAAGCGAGCTAGCAAGGCGGGGTAGACTATGGCTTGAGAAGTGCCACCAGCGACAGCGCGGTCGGCCATCAGTTCATGGGTAAGGCGTAGGCCAGGCAACAGTAGATGCGCAAAAGGATTGGGCCAGAGCACGGCCCGCCACACTTCGAGCCACATCACGTCGGCGGTGTGGCCCTGCTGCACGTGGGCCAACTCGTGGGCGAGCACGGCGGCGGCTTCGGCGGGCAGTAGATTGGCCGTTTCATCCCAGAAAACGACCCGGCCAAACGAGCTGGCTGGCAGTTGCCCGCCGGTGTAGGCCAGCACGTAGCCGGGCCTTACCTCGCGGGGCAGGCAGCGGGCCAACCACCACAGCCGCCCTGCCTGCCAGGCTAGCCGCCCGAGCCCTAGGGCCACCCCAGCCAGGTAGATAGCCCCAAGCCACGCCCAAGCCGACCACCCGGCAGCGGGGGCCGCAGCTGGCCCGGCCTGCCCCGCTGGCAGCAGCACCACCGCCACACTAGTTTTACTAGCTGCCACGGCTATGGCGGGGTTATTGAGCCACAGCGGCAGGGCCGGGCGGGGTAGCAAGGGCAGCGCGGCCGCCAGTGTTGGGGCCAGCAGCAAGAACACGCGGTTGTAGCCGAAACAGCGCTCGCCGCGCAGCGCCAGGCGGTACACCAGCCACAGGCTACCTAGGGGCAGCAGCGTGCCTGCCAGCCAGGTCAGCAGGAAGGAAGTGCTCATAGTTGCAGGTCGGTTTTAGGGGTGGCTTCGTCAGCCTCAGTGGATGGGGCATCGGCCTGGGCTTGGTGTAGCAGGGCGTCGAGCTAGACGGCGTCGGGGTTTTCGTCTTGAGCCACCTAGGGCTTTTGCGAAAATTGTATCGGAACCGTAAAGCTTACGGCCACCGGCTTTCCATCCTGCTTGCCAGGCTCAAAACGAGGCAGTTGCTTAATGGCCTCTATTACGGCATCATCGAAAGCAGGACTCAGGCCTTTCATTATTTTAGCCCCTTGCACCGTGCCGTCAGTGTCTACCGTGAAGTTGGCAAATACCATACCTCTGGGCAGGGTTTCGCCAGGAGCCGCTTTTGGATATTTAATCTTGCTCGTGATTGCAGCCAAAATAGCCTGCTGCCCACCTCCACCGGATAACTCCGGCATTTGCTCGACGTAGGCGTACACTCTTGCGCCGCTTTTGCTGAATTCAGGAGGAAGTGGGTGCGGCTTGGGCACACGTGTAATAGTAACTACATCTCCCCCCGTTTTATCCGCATATTTGATATTAATCTGCTGCACGGTACCCGGCTCAAACTTGCCACCCGTGCGCAACGAGTCTTCATGTATTGCCGCGCGCACCTTACGCATAAGCTCATCTTTGTTAGCTTTTTGCTGCGCTGCGCTAGGCACAGGCCCACCCTGCGCAAGCGCCGCGTGACTACCGATGAAGAACAACCCACCTAGGGCAGGCAGTACGAGCCACTGCTTCCAGCGGCGTACGGGATTTTGATTTTGCAACATGGCAATATGGGTGAGGGTGAAGGAAAAGGTAAAAGACTGAAGCAAGGGAGAGTACGCCGGGCCACTGAGCCGCTGGGCTGCCAGCCGCGCCAGAAGCGTGGGGTATGCGGTGGGCTGTAGAGCACTACTAGCGGCTGCGGCATCGGCCAGCAACTCGTGAGTGAGGCGCAGGGCCGGCAGCAGCAGATGCGCAAAAGGATTGGGCCAGAGCACAGTTCGCCATACTTCGAGCCACAGCACGTCGGCGGTGTGGCCCTGCTGCACGTGGGCCAACTCGTGGGCGAGCACGGCGGCGGCTTCGGCGGGCAGTAGATTGGCCGTTTCATCCCAGAAAACGACTCGGCCAAACGAGCTGGCTGACAGCCTTCCTCCGGTGCGAACCAGCACGTAGCCGGGCCGCACCTCGCGGGGCAGGTGGCGGGCCAGCCACCACAGGCGCCCCACTTGCCAAGCCAGCCGCCCGAGCCCTAGGGCTACCCCAGCCAGGTAGATACCTCCAAGCCAGGCCCAGGCCGACCACTCGGCCACGGAAGCCGTGGCTGGGCCTACCTGCACCGCTGGCAACAATACTGCTGCTCCAGTTTTACTAGTCGCTACGGCCACGACGGGGCTATTGAGCCACAGCGGCAGGGCCGGGCGTGGTAGCAAGGGCAGCGAGGCCGCCAGCACCGGGGCTAGCAGCAAGAACACGCGGTTGTAGCCGAAGCAACGCTCGCCGCGTAACGCCAGCCGATACACCAGCCACAGGGCACCTAGCGGCAGCAGCGTGCCCGCCAGCCAGGTTAGCAGAAAGGGCGCGTTCATGGCTGCGGGTCGGCTTTGGGGGTGGCTTCGTCAGCGGGCGGGGCATCAGCCTGGGCCTGGCGTAGCAAGGCATCAAGCTGAGCCGCATCGAGGTTTTCGTCTTGGGCAAAGAAGGATACCAGCTGCGTAAACGAACCGCCGAAGTAGCCGCGCAGCAGCTTGCGTAGCGAAAAGCGGCGGTAGTCGTCTTGCGCCACCAAGGCGTAGTAGCGGTAACCACGCCCCACCGGCTCGTAGTCCACGAAGCCTTTCTGTTCGAGTATCCGCACGATGGTGCTCACCGTGGTGAGGGCTGGCTGCGGCGCGGGCAGGTCAGCCAACACGTCTTTTACGGCGCTGGGACCGCGCCGCCAGAGTATCTGCATCACCTGCTCTTCGGCACGGGTGAGTTCAGGAAATGGAGTAGACATAAGCACTTGATTTGCTTGACAAAACGAAGTACGCACATTTTCAACGTAAATATTAGTTATAAACTAATATTTACGTTGAAAATGTGTATCGTATTGACTAACAGCCAATAAATTTTAATCAAAACTACTCAGCCCCCAAAGTCTTTTTAGAAGGCCAGTAGGTTTGTATTTCATCACTCTTGCCCTAGTGTCGCGCCGCGGCGAACTAGCGGGCAGCTTGTTTCCGCCATGACATTTTCCTATCAACAGCTCTTCACTTTCACCGAGCAGGTCTTTCTGGGCATCGGCTGCCCGCCCGATGATGCCACGCTAGCCACCGAAACTCTGCTTTCGGCCGACCTGCGCGGCGTCGATTCGCACGGCGTGGCGCGCCTCTCGGGCTACGTGCGCCTCTGGGAAGCGGGCCGCATCAACGCCACCCCTAGGGTAGGTGTCACCTACGAAACGCCCAGCACGGCTGTGGTCGATGGCGACGGCGGCCTGGGCCTTGTGGTGGGCCCCAAGGCCATGCGCGTGGCCATGCACAAGGCCGAGCAAGTGGGCACCGGCTGGGTGTCGGTGAAGAACTCCAACCACTTCGGCATCGCGGGCTACCACGCCATGCTGGCCCTGGCTCAGGATATGATAGGCGTGGCCATGACCAACGCCTCGCCGCTGGTCGCGCCCACTTATTCGCTCGAACGGCTCCTAGGTACCAACCCCATCGCGGTGGCCGTGCCCGCCGGCGAGCAGCCCGATTTTGTGCTCGATATGGCCACTACCACCGCTGCCAACGGCAAGCTCGAAATCGCGCAACGCAAGAACCTTCCCATCCCCGAAGGCTGGGCCCAGGACGCCGAAGGCCGCCCCAGCACCGACGCCAACGCCGTGAAAAACGGCGGCGCCTTGCAGCCCCTAGGTGGCGCTACCGGCTCGCACAAAGGCTACGGCCTAGGCGCCGTGGTTGACATCTTTTCGGCTGTGCTGAGCGGGGCCAATTACGGCCCGTGGGTGCCGCCCTTCGTGGCTTTCCTACAGCCATCGGCCAACCCTGTGGGCCAGGGCCTAGGCCACTTTTTTGGCGCCATGCGCGTCGATGCTTTCCGCCCCGCCGACGAGTTCAAAACCCACATGGACAACTGGATAACGACTTTTCGCGAAGCCAAATCTGTGGAGGGCAAGCACGTCCTCATCCCCGGCGACCCCGAGCGCGAGATGGCGGCGCACCGGCTCATGGAGGGCCTGCCGCTGCTAGATGCAGTGGTGAAAGACTTGGAAAGCGTGGGGGCGAAGTTTGGCGTGAAGCTGTAGTACTTCAAGAGAGCTAAATTAAAAAACGATAGTCATGCTGAGTGCAGCGAAACATCTCTACAGCTTCATCCAACGGTGCGGTAGAGATACTTCGCTGCGTTCAGCATGACTATTGTTTTTAATTCAAGAACAAGGTTAGCAACTACCGGCTGGCAGCCCTCGAAGCCCATAGCTGCACCAGTAATACCCAGCCTACAGCGCTGCTCCATCCCGCCAGTACATCAGACGGAAAATGCACACCCAAGTACATGCGCGCCCAGCCCACGCTGAGGGCAAAAAGCGGGGCCAGTGCCCATAGGCGCCGATGGTGCGGCAGCACAAAAAACAGCGCTGCTGCCAACGCCGCTGTGTCCATGGCGTGGCCGCTGGGGAAACTAAACGTGTGCTCGGGCCGCAGGCTAAGCCATAAATCGGGCCGGGGGCGGGTAGCCATGCGCTTGATAACCTGTGTGAGCAGCATCGAGCCGCCCACACCCAGTGCAAACAGCCAAGCATCGCGACGGCGACCTAGGTAGGCTAGCGCGGCTGTAGTAAGCACGCCCGCCGCTATCATGGGGCCGGTATTGCCCACGATGGTGAAGAACACGGCTAGCCGGTCGAGCGCCGGCGTGGCGTAGCGATGCAGTCCTTGCAAGATTGGCTCGTCGAACGGCACATGGCCGCGCCCAAAAACCAGCGCTGCCATGCCACCAAATACGCCCCAGGCCACCGCGGCCGGTAGCCACAAGTTGCGCGGGCGAGGCAGAGGCGAAGCAGTGGGGACAGCGGGCAAATGAGAGGCAGGCATAGCAACTGAGTAAGCACGCTGCTTACGCAAAAACTTGGCGAGCAGCGGCCGAACTACTGTTATTTTGCCGTGTCGCCTTCTTCAGTTTCCTCATGCAAGCCATCACTACGGAGCGCCTGCTCCTGCGCACACTACAACTAGCAGACGCCCCCGGTATGTTCGAGTTGGACAGCGACCCGGCCGTGCATCGTTACCTAGGCGGCATTGGCGGCCCGCGCCCGGCTAGCCTCGCCGACAGCGAAGCGACTATCCGTTTTATTCAAGCGCAGTACGCCGACAAGGGCATCGGGCGCTGGGCCGTGACCTTTCGCAGCACCGGCGAGTTTATGGGTTGGGCGGGCTTGAAGCTGGTGGACGGCCCCATCAATGGGCAGCACGATTTTTACGATATTGGCTACCGCTTCATCCCGCGCTACTGGGGGCAGGGCTACGGCTACGAAGCGGCGCTGCCTTGGCTAGAATACGGTTTTAATACGCTACAAGCCCCGCGCATCTGCGCCTACGCCGACATGAACAACGCTGGCTCGCGCCGCATTTTAGCCAAAATCGGCTTACGGGAGGGCAATACGTTTGAAGAAGGCGGCACGGCCTGCGTGTGGTACGAAGCAAAAAACCCGGCTAGGCTTTAAGTAGCCCAACCGGATTTTGACACGAGCAATTCGCTGCTTACAAGCTCGCTAGCTGCGTGCGCAATTCTTCCAGCGTGACGGGGTGAAACTGCAAATCGGGTGGTGTAGCCTGGCCCAGGCTCACACCAGTAGTGGCTAGGTAGGTGATACCTTTTTCGCGACGCAACGCCACGATAGTAGCTGCCTGTCCGCTAGGTACCTGCTCAAATACGGCCGTGGTGCCGTCGGTGCGCGAGCTAGCCAAAATGCTGCGCTGCCCCTTAAATACCAGCGAAACCACCGTGGCCGGCGCGGGCGCCTGCACCGCATACTCGATGCGCGGGCCGGGGTCGAGCAGGCGGTCGCAGTTTATCCAGCCTAGGCCGCCGGCCACCAGCTCGTAGTAGAGCCCTCCATCGAGGGTGAGTGGGGTGCTTTTTTTGCTTTTAAACTGCTTGGCAAATTCATCCCGCATGCGTTGCGATTCCTTGGCCAGTTCCTCATTCAATTGCTTATCCATCAGCTGCCACGAGAAGCCGATTAGCCGCCGACCCGAACGGGCGTATAGCACCGAAAACACGCCGCGCGCCGTGCTCACAGTGCGCCCGCCGTGCGGTAGCTTGCTAACAAAGCTGGCCGCGTGCTGCGCGGGCAACTGCCGGAGCGCTGCCAATGCTTTGTCGCCGAGCAGCGAATCACCCGCCACCCGCTCGGGCGGCAGTAGCGTGCCGGTGCTATCCACCACCACATCAAACACAAGGGCGTGCCGGATGGCCGTGTGGTTGGCCTCACTCAGCTCTTTCAGCATCAGCCGCTCGTCTTTGCTAATGGTGCGCTTGCGCCGCAGCCGGGCTTGGTCGGCTTTGGTGTCGGGCATCAGGCGCTCAAACTCCTGAAGGAATGCTTTACTGCTCATGTCGAAGCGCGGCCAACGCGGGCTTTTGGGCGGATGCAGCGCCACCCATTTCCCCAGCGCGGCCCGGCTCGAAGTCGGGTTGCTGTTGGCAGGCAATTGCCAGTCGGGCGCGTGGCTCAGGTCATTGCTCACGCCTTCGTACAGCTGCATGCCCGGCAGTTGCTGCTTGGTAGGCAGCTGAATGGTAATTTCCATGCCAGGGCGCAGGTTTACCGTGCGGCCATCGGCGGCGGCATCGAGGTGCAGCATGCCTCCGGTTTCGAGCAGGTCGAGGCCTGCCCGGGTACCTAGGCCAGCCAGCACGATGTCGGGGATACTATAATACTCGCGCAGCCGCAGCTCAACCAGGCTACTGCTGGCTGGCACGTCGAAAGCGCGGGCCGGCACTACCAGCCGCGTGCCCTGCTGGCCCACGAGCACCGTATCGCGACCCACTAGCACCCGAAATACTTGCAAAACAGGCGCGGCCTGGGCGCAGAATGCGAGCAGGTTATTGTCAGTTGAATCGCGCTGACGAACCGCCAAAGCTTCGGCTTCAGCCGCTTCTTGGCCCATGCGCAGCGCCTCGGCGCCCGAGTGTTTTTCGTCCCGGCTTGAGGTTGCAGCGGCCGACACTAACGGTTGCTTTTCAGCTTTCGTAACAGTTGTCGCGCCCGGTGCTTTTGCTACCCAGCGCGGTGGCCAGGCCGGGGCAAGGACAGTTTTGCGACCGGCCGGCTCAACCCCCTTTTTGGGTGGCATGGAGAGTGCGGTACTGCCCGGTGCCGCGGGCAAAGCGGCCACGGGTGGCGCGCTGGTAGTGTCCGCGGGCGGCTCGGCAATGGCGGGGCTTTTTGCCGTTTCGGGCTGCTGGTCGGATGAACAGCCGGCCACCGCGCCCGCCAGCAAAATAGCGGTTAATAGTGCGTAAGTGTTTGTTTTCATAGGCTAAATTGGATGAAATAAAGCAGTGCTATAGCTGCTGATGCCAGTTGGGCGCAAGTTGCACATGCTTGGCCAATAGAGGTTTACCGGTCGCTATTTTTCAAGCAATGCGACTAGTAGTGCGGACTTCTAGTTCGCCAGTTTCACGGCCTATTCACTCACGGACTGAGAGTCCGCGCTACGCTCCAGAAGCCGCGCCGGGAACGTCTGAGTAAGGCCGCCGTATGTTTAGCGAATCACCTAACAGCCCGGGCGCGTGTCACGTGCCCCTCCAATGTCCGACCCGCATCCCCACACCCACCGCTTCACCGTGGCCCACCCCGAGTGGGCCGGCAATGCTACGATTTACGAAGTAAATGTGCGCAATTACACGCCCGAAGGCACCTTTCGAGCCTTTGAGGCGCACCTGCCGCGCCTGGCCAAAATGGGCGTTGTCATCGTGTGGCTGATGCCGATTCACCCCATTGGGCAAGTAGGGCGCAAGGGCTCCCTAGGTAGCCCATATGCCGTACAGGACTACTTTGGCGTGAACCCCGAATTTGGCACGCTGGAAGACTTGCAGCACCTCGTGCAAACGGCCCACGCGTTGGGACTGAAGGTTATCCTTGACTGGGTAGCCAACCACACTAGCCGCGACAACGTCCTCATTGCCCAGCACCCCGACTGGTACCAGCACGACGCGGCCGGCGAGCTTGTGCCGCCCGTAGCCGACTGGACCGATGTAGTCGCCTTCGACTACACCAACCGCGAGCTGCGCCAGTACATGACCGAAGCCCTAAGCTATTGGGTGCGCGAAGCCGACCTAGACGGCTACCGCTGCGATGTAGCCGGCCTGGTACCCACCGATTTTTGGGACGAAGCCCGCCCCGTGCTCGACGCTATCAAGCCCGTATTTATGCTCGCCGAGTGGGACGAGCTGTACCCTTCGGGCGGCCTCACCTGGGAGGAGTTCAACTCCGAAACCCAGCTGCTGGAGCGCGCCTTCAACATGACCTTCGGCCTGCGTCTGCACTACCTGATCGACCACATTGCCGAAGGCAAAAACACGCTCGATGACATTGATGCGTACCTGGCTGCCGAGCGCGAAAAGTACCCGCCCAGCGTGTACCTCATGCACTTCACCAGCAACCACGACGTGAACAGTTGGGACGGCACCGAGTACGAGCGCCTAGGTCCGCTGGCGCTGCCTTTCGCGGTACTCACGGCCCTGTTGCCAGGCATGCCGCTGCTCTACTCAGGCCAGGAGGCCGCGTTGAAAAAGCGGCTGGAATTCTTCGAGCGCGACACCATTGACTGGCAGGATTTTCCACTCCAGGATTTCTACACCAAGCTTTTCCAGCTCAAAAAGCGCCACCCTGCCCTGCGCAATGGCGAC
>Ga0265798_10010356_pt1 | contig 11510 bp, 7 predicted proteins | sample P3T30metagenome_FD_192430 | JGI IMG/M metagenome (GOLD analysis project Ga0265798, IMG submission 192430) | Plant litter microbial communities from East Loma Ridge, Irvine, California - P3 T30 | ecosystem: Environmental > Terrestrial > Plant litter > Unclassified | place: USA: California... | reverse complement strand
CCATCACGTTGCGCCGCACCGAGTCGTAGGCCGCATCCTGCTCGGCCTTCAGGATGGTGGTGGTGACCACAATCCCGCGTTCGTAGGCTTCCTCGCCGAACTGGGTGAAGACGGCCTGGCGCGCGAGTTCCGCGACGTAGTCGGCGTGAGTGCTGAAGGTCTGGCCGCCGCGTTTGATGCGCAGCGGTTCGCGCAGCGCCGCTTCATACTGAGCGTCGTCGATCTGTCCCAGTTCGTGCAGGCGTTTGAGCACCGCGTGCTGGCGCTGCTGCGCGCGTTTCGGGTTGGCGACCGGGTTGTGGCGCGAGGGGTTCTGCGGCAGGCCGGCCAGCATCGCGGTCTCGGCCCAGCTCAACTCGTCCAGCGACTTGCCGAAGTAGCTGCGCGCCGCGCTCGAGAAGCCATAGGAGCGGTTGCCGAGGAAGATCTGGTTCATGTACAGCTCGAGGATCTGGTCCTTGGTGAGCGCATCCTCGATGCGGTAGGCCAGGGCGATCTCGGTGAACTTGCGCGACAGGACCTTCTCCTTGGTCAGGAAGAAGTTGCGCGCCACCTGCATCGTGATGGTCGAGGCGCCGCCCGCGCCAAAACCCTCGCGCAGGTTGGCGTAGACGGCACGCGCGGCGCCGCGCCAGTCGATGCCGTGGTGCTGGTAGAAGTGGGCGTCCTCGATCGCGAGCAGGGCCTGCTTCATGCGACTCGGGATCTTCGCGATCGGCACGAAGTCGCGCCGCTCGACGCCGAATTCGCCGATCAGGTGGTTGTCCGCGGTGTAGACGCGCAGCGGGATCTTGGGCCGGTAGTCGAGCACCGCGTCGATCTTCGGCACGTTCGGCAGGATGGTCGACATCACGTAGATGATGGCGCCGGCCACCACCAGGATGCCGGCGGCGATACATAGAAACAGGATGTTGCGGATGCGGCGCCAGGCCGATGGGCGGGCGGCCGGCGGTGGGGTTGTCTTCTTGTTCACTGTATTGCTCTTTCACTGCGCTGACATCAGGCAGGCATTCTAACCCTGGCCCCGGCGTTTTAGCGCTTTCATTCCATTTCGGGCTATGCCATAGTCACGCATTCCGTTTTTCCCGTGCAGGAACCCTTCATGCCCTACGATCCCAATCCGGCCGGCTTCAAGCCCTATATCCCGGCCGGCGCCCAACTGCCCGAAATGACCCTGCGCGCCCTGATCATGGGCGTGGTGCTGGGCATGGTGTTCGGCGCCTCCTCGCTGTACCTGGTGCTGAAGGTCGGCCTCACGGTCAGCGCCTCGATCCCGGTTGCGGTGATTGCGATCACCCTGTTTGGCGTGGCGCGCAAGATGGGCGCGCGCGAGTCGACCATCCTGGAGAACAGCATCACGCAAACCGCCGGTTCGGCCGGCGAATCGCTGGCTTTTGGTTTGGGCGTGACCATGCCGGCGATCCTGATCCTGGGCTTCGACCTGGAGATCTCGCGCGTCATGCTGGTGGGCGTGCTGGGCGGCCTGCTGGGCATCCTGATGATGATCCCGATGCGCCGCACCATGATCGTCGACAAGCACGGCGAACTGAAATACCCGGAAGGCACGGCCTGCGCCGAGGTGCTCAAGGCCGCCGCCACCGACGTCTCGCGCGATGCGGCGGGCGAGGTGCGTGAAGCCGGCTCGGATGCCGAGAAGGATGCGCGCCGCCGCGCGGCCATCATCTTCGGCGGCTTCGGCATCGGCCTCCTGTACAAGACGATCAGCGTGTCGCTCAAGGGCTGGAAGGATACCGTCAACTTCGAATTCTCCGCGCCGCTCCGGGGTGGCTCGGCCGGCGCCGAAGTCTCGCCCGAGCTGCTGGGCGTAGGCTACATCATCGGCCCGCGCATCGCGTTCACGATGGCGGCGGGCGGGGTGCTGTCCTACCTGCTGCTGATCCCGATGATCCGCTTCTTCGGCGAGGGCTTGAGCGTGCCGCTGTCGCCGGGCACGACCCTGATTCGCGACATGTCGCCGGACGAGATCCGCAATGCCTACGTGCTGTACATCGGCGCGGGCGCGGTGGCCGCGGCCGGCCTGATCTCGCTGGTGCGCTCGATGCCGATGATCTGGAAGAGCCTGGGCGCGGGCCTGGCCGGCGTCAAGCAATCGAGCAGCGCGGACAACTCGCTGCGCACCGACCGCGACATCCCGATGAAGTGGGTGCTGATCGGCTGCCTGGCGATCATCGCCATCATCACGGTCGCCACGCCGCTGCACATGAACTTCCTCGGCGCGCTCCTGATCCTGGTGTTCGGCTTCCTGTTCGCCACCGTGTCCTCGCGCCTGACCGGCGAAGTCGGTTCCTCGTCGAACCCGATCTCGGGCATGGCGGTGGCGACCCTGCTGTTCACCTGCCTGATCTTCCTGGTGATGGGCTGGACCGGCGGCCAGTACTACGTGACCGCGCTGTCGGTCGGCGCCATCGTCTGCATCGCGGCGAGTAACGCCGGCACCACGTCGCAGGATCTGAAGACCGGCTTCCTGGTCGGTTCGACGCCGCGCCTGCAGCAGTATGCGATCCTGTGCGGCGCGTTTGCCTCGGCGCTGATCCTGGGGCCGATCCTGCTGAAGCTGAACGATGCGGGCACGGTGTACGTTCCGGCGGCGCAGGTGGCGCCGGGGCTGACGGTGGATGCGTCGAAGCTGACCCAGACCGCACAGCTGCAAGGTCCGCAGGCCGCGAGCGACGCGAATACCTACAAGGTCTGGCAGAAGACGGACACCGTCGGCGGCCCGGCCGGCAAGTACCTGGTGACCGACGACGGCAAGCTGGCGTATCTCGTCGATCCGGGCATCAACGGCACCCACAAAACCCGTCCGGACGGTACCGAGGTGAAAAAGTACGATGCGCCCAAGGCGGTGCTGATGTCCTACATCATCAAGGGCATCCTCGACCAGCAGCTGCCCTGGACGCTGGTGCTGTTCGGCGTGATGATCTCGGTGGTGCTGGAGATGGCGGGCATCGCCTCGCTGGCGTTCACGGTCGGGGTCTACCTGCCGCTGGTATCGACCCTGCCGATCGCGGTGGGCGGCCTGGTTCGCTGGGTTGCGGACCGCCGCAACAACAAGCTGCCGCAGTACGAAACGCTGAACGAGGAAGAACGCCAGGCCGCGGGCGACCGCAGCTGGGGCACCTTGCTGGCGTCGGGCTACATCGCGGGCGGCGCGCTGGCGGGAATCGTCATCGCCATCACGGCCGGCGTGCTCACGGACTTCGACAGCACCATGGCGAAGTGGGCGGAAGGCGCGAACCCGTTCTATGCGGGCGCGAATGCGGATGTGCTGACCCTGATTCCGTACGCGGTGATTATCGCCGTGCTGTTCTGGGTGGCGCGCGAGAAGGCGAAGCGCTGATCTAGACGAAGGCCAGGTCGTGGTGGCGGATGGTGTCGTCCAGCCACTCCTCGGTGTGGCTGAAGTGGTAGCCCAGCGAGCGCGCGCGCGTCGTATCGAGCACCAGCGGGTGCGCGAAATCGAAGGGTGAGCCGCCCGCCTGGGCAAGTTTGACGGTGTGGGCAGGTTCGTCCAGCACCCGCGCCACGCGCGCATGCAGGTCGAAGGCGGACAGCGGCTCTTCGGCGCCGGCGTTGATCGGTCCGAGGAAGTCCTGCATGCCGGCCCATGCCAGGAAGTCGGCGGCACCCGACGCTTCGATGAAGGAGACCTTGGCGGCCGCATTCGCGTAACCAAGCGTCCCACGCTGGCGCACCAGGTCGACGTAACAGGCCAGGCGCCCGGTGAAATCTTCCGGGCCACCCAGTACGTGCGCGAGGCGCACGGTGACGACCGGCAGGCTGCCGTCGCGCACCAGGTAGGCTTCGGCCTGCACCTTGCCGGACACATAGCATTCCGTAGCGCGCTTCGGGTCATGCCATGGGTAGGCCGTGTCGATGCGCTGCGCCTGCACGGCGAGATCCTGCTCGCGCAGCGCGCGGCCGGTCGGCGCCACGCCGCGGTAGGCATCGATGGTCGACGTCATGACATAGCGTTTCACCTTGCCGGCGAAGACCCGCGTCGCGATCGCGGCATCCAGCGGCGAATAGCACATCTGGTCGAACACGACGTCGAATGCTGCGTCGCGGAAGGCGTTGCGCATCGCATGCTCGTTGCGGCGGTCCACCCGCACCCGGTCGATGCGCGCGCCGAACGGATCCGGCGCATAGCCGCGCGTCGCAATGGTCACCCGGTGGCCGGCGCGCAGCAGGCGCTGCACCAGGAGTTTGCCGAAGAAGCGCGTGCCGCCGATCACCAGTATTTGCTTGGCCATGATTTTCCTTGAAGGATCGAGTATATTTTCTGCAAAGCAGCAAAATCCTTCAACTGATAAAAAGTACAGGCTGTGAATAAGAAAAACTTATGCATGGTGGCGCCATGAAGGCGCTGCGCAGTCTTTCCGGCCTGATCGATTTCGAGTGCGCCGCGCGCTGGGGCAGCTTCAAACTGGCGGCGCAGGAGCTGCACAAGACGCCGGCCGCGGTCAGCCTGCAGGTCAAGCAGCTGGAAGAGAACGTCGGCTTCGCGCTGTTCGTGCGCCATCCGCGCCATATCGCACTGACCGAAAAGGGCCAGGAACTGGCGATCGCCACCGCGCGCATGCTTGGCGACCTGCGCGCCAAAGTCGGCGCGCTGCAGGTCGGCGACGAAGAAGCCGTGCTGCGCATCTCGACCACCCATTCCTTCGCCATCAAGTGGCTGGTGCCGCGCATGCACCGCTTCAACAAGCTGTATCCGGAGCTCGACATCCGCATCGATTCGAACGATGCGCCGGTCGACCTGCAGGCCGACAGCACCGACGTGGCAGTGCGCTACGGCCGGGTGGTCGAAGGCGACCCGGCGGTGCTGTTCATCGAACGGCTGGTGCCGGTCTACAGTCCCGAGCTGCTGGGGCCCGGGCAGGGCGGCCTGACCCTGGCGGATCTGCTGCGCCACAAGCTGCTGGTCGAGCAGTCGCCCGAGCGCTGGCTGCAGCTGCTCAACGAGAACCGGGCTTTGAAGGGGAAGTACGATTTTTCGCGCGGCTACAGCCATTGGGGCGTGCTGGTGCAGGCGGCGGTGGCGGGGCAGGGCGTGGCCCTGGTCCCCTACGGGATCGCCTGCCAGGACATCGCATCCGGCGCACTACGCCAGATCCCGTGCCGCAGCGCGCCTTTCGACTACGGCTACCGCTTCCTGGCCAATCCGCACAAGGAACAGATGCTCAAGGTGCAGCGCTTCAGGGACTGGATGGTGGCCGAGATGGACGAGATGCGCGCGTCCTTGGGGACATAAAAAACGGCAGCCCGCAGGCTGCCGTTTTCATGTGAAGCGGTGAGGCGCTTATTTCACGCCGTGCATCAGTTTCTGGATCAGCGGGGCAATCAGGAACAGCAGCACGCCCGAGCCGATCAGGGCCCAGAAGCCGAAGGTGTAACCGGACAGGGCCGATTGCACAGTCATGCCGCCGGTACCCGATACGTGGCTGGCGAACATGCCGGACAGGTTGTTGCCGATGCCGGTCGACAGGAACCAGCCGCCCATGCCGAGGCCGACCAGGCGCACCGGCGCCAGCTTGGTGACCATCGACAGGCCGATTGGCGATAGGCACAGCTCGCCGATCGACTGGATCACGTAGACCATGAACAGGGTCCAGAACGGGATCTTGTTGTCCGGGCCGATCAGGTTCTGCAGCGTGAACATCAGCAGCAGGAAGGCCAGGCCGTTGAAGATCAGGCCCAGGCCGAACTTGCGCGGGATCGAAGGATTGGCGCGGCCCAGCCAGACCCACACGGCGGCGACGATCGGGGCGAGCACGATGATCGCCAGCGTGTTCACGGACTGGAACCAGCCGGTCGGGAACACCCAGCCGCCGAAGTCGCGGTTAACGATGTCCTTGGCGAGGAAGGTGAACGAGCTGCCGGCCTGCTCGAAGAAGCACCAGAACATCACGTTGAAGAAGAAGATGACGAGCATCGCGATGGTCTTGTCGCGCGCGACCTTGCCGTTGCGGATGCCTTCGACGAGCAGCATCAGGGCCAGCACGATGAACAGGATCGACAGGATGACCTGCAGCGTCTGGCCGGCAAAGCTCAACAGCACGTACACGCCCGGGATCACGATCATGGCGCCGATCACGACGGCCGCGAGGCGTGTCGGGCTGGCCAGTTCGCCGGTGGCGGCGCCGATGCCCTTCAGGCCGCGACGGCCGATCTGGAACCAGAACAGCGACAGCAGCATGCCGATGCCGGCGGCGTAGAACACGGCCTTGTAGGCCGGCAGGGTCTCGCTGCCAAAGATGTTCTCGGCCAGGTAGCCGGTCAGGATCGGGGCCAGGAAGCCGCCGCCGTTGATGCCCATGTAGAAGATGGTGAAGCCGGAATCGCGGCGCTGGTCGTCGATGGCGTACAGCTGGCCGACCATGGTCGAGATGTTCGGCTTGAACATGCCGTTGCCGACGATGATGGTGGCGAGGCCGATCTTGAAGACGGCCGGATCAGGGTAGGTGATGGCGAACAGGCCGATCACCATGAAGGCGGCGCCGACCAGGATGGCGCGCTGGTAGCCGATGACGCGGTCGGCGATGTAGCCGCCGAAGACGGCGCCGGCATACACCAGCGCGAGATAGGAACCGTAGGTCAGGTTGGCTTCGGCCTGGCCGACTGCGCTGCCCTCGTGGAACTGGGCGACGATGTAGAGCACCAGGGCCCAACGAATGCCGTAGAACGCGAAGCGTTCCCAGAACTCGGTCATGAACAGCATCCACAAAGGTGCTGGATGCCCCATGATCTGCTTGTATTCCGGGATTGGTCCCCTGGCTGAAGTAGCTGCACCGCTCATGCGGTTCCCTCCAATATGAATAATCGAACAGGTTAAGTCGATGGTTTTTATGAGGAATCTTCGTATGCACGGAAATTCCAGTTGGCACGCATTTTAGTGGAAATCGGTCAACGCAAGCGAACTTTTTCTGGATATGGTATTGACGCTCGCGCACGGTGCGATGTGCCCCCAATCGGGGCGCAAAAGCGGGCGCTTTGGCGTATATTGAGAGCAGGCCAGACCGTATCAGCCTTAGATGAGGAAAACAAAACCATGACCCATGAAGTAATCGACGTGCTCATTTCACCGGAAGGCCGCCTCGAAGTCCTGTCGAAAGCCGAAGTCAGCAAGCTGCTCGACACCAGCAGGAGCGGTTTGTACGATGTGTTCCGCAAGTGCGCGCTCGCCGTGCTCAATTCGGGCAGCTCGGTCGACGACGGCAAGGAACTGCTGGAACGCTACCGCGATTTCGACATCAACATCCTGCAGCGCGAACGCGGCATCAAGCTCGACATCCGCAGCGCGCCGGCCAACGCTTTTGTCGACGGCAAGATGATCCGCGGCATCCACGAGCACCTGTTCTCGGTGCTGCGCGATATCGTCTACGTCCATTTCGAAGTCACCGACAACCCCAAATTCGATCTCGAGCGTCCAGAAGGCATCACGGACGCCGTGTTCCATATCCTGCGTAACGCCAACGTGCTGCAGCCGCAGCGCAATCCGAACCTGGTGGTGTGCTGGGGCGGCCATTCGATCAGCCGCGTCGAGTACAACTACACCAAGGAAGTCGGCTATGCGTTGGGCCTGCGCGAGCTCGATATCTGCACCGGCTGCGGGCCGGGCGCGATGAAAGGCCCGATGAAGGGCGCCGCCATCGGCCATTCCAAGCAGCGCATCCACGGTGGGCGCTACCTCGGCATTTCCGAACCCGGCATCATCGCGGCCGAATCGCCGAACCCGATCGTGAACGACCTGGTGATCATGCCGGACATCGAAAAACGCCTCGAAGCATTCGTACGCACCGGCCACGGCATCATCGTGTTCCCGGGCGGCGCCGGCACGGCCGAGGAAATCCTGTACATCCTCGGCATCCTGCTGCATCCGGATAATGCGGAAATGCCGTTCCCGCTGATTTTCACCGGGCCGGCGACGGCGCGTGCCTATTTCGACCAGATCGATCATTTCATCGGATTGACGCTGGGCGAAGCGGCGCAGAAGCGCTACAAGATCATCATCGACGATCCGGACGCCGTGGCGCGTGAAATGCATGCCGGGATCAAGGCAGTGCGTGAATTCCGCAAGGCGCACAGCGATGCGTATTACTTCAACTGGCGTTTGAAGATCGATCCGGAATTCCAGAAGCCGTTCCGGCCGACGCATGAGAACGTGCGGAATCTGAAGCTGCACCGCAACCAGGAATCGCACATCCTGGCGGCGAACCTGCGGCGGGCGTTCTCGGCCATCGTGGCGGGGAATGTGAAGGAAGAGGGGATTCGGGCGATCGAGCAGCACGGCAAGTACGTGATCCATGGCGAGAGCGCGATCATGGGGCCGATGGATGCGTTGCTGGCGTCGTTCGTGGAGCAGAGCCGGATGAAGTTGCCGGGCAAGGCGTACACGCCGTGTTATACCGTGGTGCAGTAAAAGAAAAAGCGGCCGAGGCCGCTTTTTTTCATCTTAGTCTTCCTTGCGCAAGTGCGGGAACAACAGCACGTCGCGAATATTCGGCGAATCCGTAATCAGCATCATCAGGCGATCGATACCGATCCCGCAGCCACCCGCCGGCGGCATGCCGTATTCCAGTGCGCGGATGTAGTCGGCGTCGTAGAACATCGCCTCATCGTCGCCCGCATCCTTGGCCGCCACCTGCGACAGGAAGCGTGCCGCCTGGTCTTCGGGATCGTTCAGCTCCGAGAAGCCGTTGGCGATCTCGCGGCCGACCATGAACAGTTCGAAGCGCTCGGTGATGCCTTCACGGGCGTCGGAAGCGCGCGCCAGCGGCGAGACTTCGACCGGGTAATCGATGATGAAGGTTGGCTCCCACAGCAGCGCTTCGGCGGTCTCTTCGAACAGGGCGAGCTGCAGCGCGCCCAGGCCGGCGGTGGCGAAAGGCTTGACGCCGAACTTCTTCAGTTCGTCCTTGATGAAGTCGGCGCTGTTCAGCTGCTCCGGCGTATAGCCCGGCGCGTACTTGTCGATCGCCTCGACGATGGTCAGGCGCTGGAACGGCTTCGACAGATCCAGCTCGCGGCCGCCGTAGGTGAGCACGGCGCTGCCGTTCGAATCGATCGCGGCCTGGCGGATCACTTCTTCGGTGAAGCCCATGATCCACTGGTAGTCGGTGTAGGCCGCATAGAATTCCATCATCGTGAATTCAGGATTGTGGCGGACCGAGACACCCTCGTTGCGGAAGTTGCGGTTGACTTCGAACACGCGGTCGAAGCCGCCGACCACCAGGCGTTTCAGGTAGAGTTCCGGCGCGATGCGCAGGTACATCTCCATGTCGAGCGCGTTGTGGTGGGTGACGAAAGGCTTGGCCGCGGCGCCGCCCGGGATCGGGTGCAGCATCGGGGTCTCGACTTCCATGAAGCCGTTCTTTTCCATGAAGCGGCGCATCGACGACATGGCGGCGGTACGCGCCTTGAAGGTGCGGCGCGTCTCTTCGTTCATGATCAGGTCGACGTAGCGCTGGCGGTACTTGGTCTCCTGGTCGGCCAGGCCGTGGAACTTGTCCGGCAGCGGGCGCAGCGACTTCGAGATCAGGCGCAGCTTCGACACCTTGACGGTCAGCTCGTCGGTCTTGGTCTTGAACAGCACACCTTCGACGCCCAGGATGTCGCCCAGGTCATAGGAGCGCAGCGCTTCCATCGCTTCTTCACCGGCGGAATCGAGCGTGATGTAGATCTGGATGCGGCCCGAGGCCGACGGGCCCGAGCTGTCCTGCAGGGTCGCAAAGGCCGCCTTCTTGCCGGCTTCGCGGCGCAGCATCATGCGGCCGGCCATGACGACGGGCACCGGCTCGGCTTCCAGCTCTTCGCGGGTCTTGCCGCCGTAGGTCTCGACCAGGTCGGCCGCCTTGTGCTGCGGGACGAAGTCGTTCGGGAAGGGATTGCCCTGCTGGCGCAGTGCGGCCAGCTTGGCGCGGCGCTCGGCCATGATCTTGTTTTCGTCGAGCGCCACGACGGGCGACTGGTCTTGGTTTTCCGTAGTCATGATGGGATGGACAGTTCTTGTTAAAGTCAGGCGAACAGCAGTTCGGCCTTCAGTTCGGTGAAGTCGCGCACGATGGCGATGACGTTGTCGAATGCGGTAAACGCGTCGGCAGGCAGGGTGGTGGTCAGGACGATGCAGCGCATGCCGGCACGGCGCGCGGCTTCCACGCCCAGCGGGGCGTCCTCGAACACGATGCAGTGTTCCGGCGCGACGCCGCAGCGGGCGGCCGCTTCCAGGAATACGTCCGGATGCGGCTTTCCGCGCGCGACGTCGGCGGCGCCGACGATGGTGTCGAAATGCTGGCGCAGCTGCAGGCCATCGAGCGTGAACGCGACGTTGGCCGGTGGCGCTGCGGTGCCGACCGCCAGCTTGACGCCATGCGTCTTGGCCGCGGCAATCAACTTGTCGAAGCCGTCGACCGCCTTCAGGTGCGGCGCGTACAGCTCGCGGTACACCGATTCCTTCTCGTGGTTCAGCAGGCCGACTTCTTCATCGGTCAAGTTCTCGCCGAGGTAGGTGCGAATGATCTCGCCGCCCTGGCGACCGGCCGTCGCGCGGAAGAACGCGTCGGCATCGATCGCCTGGCCACGGCGTTCGAAGAAGGTGATCCAGGACTGCGTGTGGAAGGCCATGTTGTCGACGATGGTGCCGTCCATGTCGAACAGGAAGGCCTGCGGTGCGTTCGCCATTTATACGCCCTGTTTCAGCGAGGCCGAGATGAAGTCGTCCAGGTCGCCGTCCAGCACGTTCTTGGTGTTGCCGGTCTCGAAGTTGGTACGCAAGTCCTTGATGCGCGACTGGTCCAGCACGTAGGAGCGGATCTGGTGGCCCCAGCCGACGTCGGTCTTGGAGTCTTCCAGCTTCTGCTGCTCGCTCATGCGGTTGCGCAGTTCGAGTTCGTACAGCTTGGCGCGCAGCATGTCCCAGGCTTCGGCCTTGTTGCGGTGTTGCGAGCGGTCGTTCTGGCACTGCACCACGATGCCCGACGGGCCGTGCGTCAGGCGCACCGCGGAGTCGGTCTTGTTGATGTGCTGACCACCGGCGCCGGATGCGCGGTAGGTATCGATGCGCACGTCGGCCGGGTTGATTTCGATTTCGATCGAGTCGTCGACTTCCGGATACACGAACAGCGACGTGAACGAGGTGTGGCGGCCGTTGGCCGAGTCGAACGGCGACTTGCGGACCAGGCGGTGCACGCCGGTCTCGGTGCGCAGGTGGCCGTAGGCGTATTCGCCATCGACCTTGATGGTGGCGGTCTTGATGCCCGCGACCTCGCCATCGGACTGTTCCAGGATCTCGGCCTTGAAGCCCTTGCGTTCGCAGTAGCGCAGGTACTGGCGCAGCAGCATCGAGGCCCAGTCCTGGGCTTCGGTGCCGCCGGCGCCGGCCTGGATGTCGATGAAGCAGCTCGCATGGTCCATCGGATTGCTGAACATGCGGCGGAATTCCATCGCCTCGATGATCTTCTGGATGGCCTCGGCGTCGCCGCCGATCGCTTCCA
>Ga0265798_10010355_pt1 | contig 11511 bp, 11 predicted proteins | sample P3T30metagenome_FD_192430 | JGI IMG/M metagenome (GOLD analysis project Ga0265798, IMG submission 192430) | Plant litter microbial communities from East Loma Ridge, Irvine, California - P3 T30 | ecosystem: Environmental > Terrestrial > Plant litter > Unclassified | place: USA: California... | reverse complement strand
TCCTCCGGCCGCCGGGCCGCCGCTCCCACCCCGGGTTGCCATCGGCGGCACAGTGATATTACAGCCTCCGGGTCGCAACCTGGACGCACCGCCCCTTGTCCCCTGACTTCCACTCCGCCACGGTCCGGTGATGGCCCGCTACCTGGTTACGGGCGGCGCCGGCTATGTGGGCAGCCACACGGTGCTGGCGCTGGTGCAGCGGGGCGACGAGGTGGTGGTCATCGACGACCTGCGCCAGGGCCACCGCGGCGCCGTGGCGCCCGGGGCCGAGCTGGTGGTGGCCGACGTGGCCGACCGCCGGCAGGTGGCCGAGGTCTTCGCCGCCTGGCGGTTCGACGCGGTGTTCCACTTCGCCGCCCTGTCCCTGGTGGCGGAAAGCATGGCGCAGCCGCTGCGCTACATCACCGAGAACCTGTCCAACACCCTGACCCTCGCGGAAGCGGCCGTGCAGGCGGGCTGCCTGCGCTTCGTGCTGTCCTCCACCGCCGCCCTGTTCGGCTACCCCGACAGCGAGCTGATGCATGAGGGCTCGCGCCTCGACCCCGTGTCCGCCTACGGCGAAAGCAAGCTGATGGCCGAGCGGGGGCTGGACTGGGCGGACCGGGTGCACGGCCTGCGCTCGGCCAGCCTGCGCTACTTCAACGCCGCCGGCGCCGACCCGGGCGGCCGGCTGGGCGAGGACCACAACCCCGAAACCCACCTGATCCCGCTGGCGATCGACGCGGCGCTGGGCTTGGGCCCCGCGCTCACGGTGTTCGGCACGGATTACGACACGCCGGACGGCACCTGCATCCGCGACTACGTGCACGTCACCGACCTGGTGGACGCCCACCTGCGGGTGCTGGACGTGCTCGGCCAGGGGCGCAGCGCCCGCTACAACGTGGGCAACGGCAACGGCTATTCCGTGCGGCAGGTGATCGACGAGGTCAGCCGGGTGTGCGGCCGGCCCGTGCCCTTCCGCACCGGCCCGCGCCGCCCGGGCGACCCGCCGGTGCTGGTCGCCTCCAATGCCCTGCTGCGGGAGGAAACAGGCTGGCGGCCACGCCATTCTTCCCTGTCCGAGATCGTGCGCACCGCCTGGGAATGGCGGGTGGCGCACCCGCGCGGCTATCGCGGCGGCTGACGGCCGGGCGGCCTAGAGCCGGCACTGCACCGAATAGGCATCACCCTGGTTTTCCAGCAGCTTGCCAGGCTGGGTCACCAGGATCGGCTGCTTCTGGCTGTCCAGCCCGGCCTTCAACAGAAACCAGTCCTGCACCGGATGCTGGTTGGACCCGAAGCTGAACTTGCCGCGCGTGCTTTCGAACCGGGCCGGCTGCATGGCGGCGCGAAAGGCGTCGGTGCTGTCCAGCTTGCCGCCGGTGCCGCGCAGCGCGGCGGCGATGGCCAGCGCCGCGTCGTAGCCCTGCTGGGCGTAGAGGGTGGGCACGCGGTTGTACTTGTTCATGAAAGCGGTGACGAAGGTGCGGTTGGCCGCGTTGGTGAAGTCGCCGTTCCAGCACGCGGCGACATGCAGGCCCACCGCCGCCTCGCCCACCGCCGCCAGGGTGGTCGCGTCCATGGACGGGGCGGGCAGCACCATGGGCAGGCGGGCCAGCATGCCGGCCCCCAGGTATTGCGCCAGAAAGGCGCGCCCCAGCGCGCCGGGGTGGAACTGGTACACCGCGTCCGGCGCCGCGGCGCGGATCTGCGCCAGCTCCGCCGCGTAGTCGGTCTGGTCCAGCCGGGTATAAACCTCGCCGGCGATCTGCCCGCGGAACATCCGCTTGAAGCCGCCCAAAGCGTCCTTGCCGTTCTGGTAGTTGGGCGCCAGCAGGAACACGCGGCGGAAGCCCAGGGTATTGGCCGCCTGCCCCGCCGCCTCGTGCGGCCCCTCGAACTGCCACGCCACGGACCAGTAGTTGCGGTCGCAGTCCTTGCCCGCCAGGAACGACGGCGAGCCGTTGGTGCCCACGTAGATGTTGCCGTCCTCCAGCACGTCCGGCACGGTCGCGCCCAGCACGTTGGAAAAGGCGATGCCGGTCAGCAGCCTGACCTTTTCCGTGTCCGTGAAGCGCTCGGCGATCTGCTTGCCCTGGGCGGGCTTCAGTTCGTCGTCCTCCACCAGCAGCCGCACGGCGGCACCCCCCAGCTTGCCGCCTTCCATCTGCATGGCCAGCAGAAAGCCGTCCCGGATGTCCTGCCCCAGATAAGCGCCGGGGCCGGACAGCGTGGTGATCATGCCGATCTTCAGCGGCGCCCCCTGCGCCAGGGCCGGGCGGGCGAGGGCCGGCGCCGCGGCCAGCACGGCCGTGGCCCGCAGCAGTTGGCGCCTGTGGATCATCAACAAGGTTCCCGTTCCGTCCGGCCGTCAGGGTGGCTGGCCGCCGCGCCCCCACAATGGGGCCTGCGGCCGGGCGGGCCAAGGCCCGTGCCGCCGCGGGCGGGGGCCGTTCCGCGTGCCGCGCGGCGCAACCAAACGAAACTGTCCTTCGCGCCCGGCGCCGCGCGGGTGTAAGGGGAACGTGCCATGGCACTGAATGATCTCCGCGCGGACCGCCCCCTGGTCGGCGCCCGCACCGCCCTTCCCGCCACCGCCGATGCCACGACCGGCGGCGGCGCGCCGCCGGGCCGCCCGCCCCGCCCGCCGCGCGGCGGGGGCGGCGGCTTCGGCCGCTGGGTGCGCCGGCTGATGGGCTGGGGCCTGTCGCTGGCTCTGGCCCTGGCGGTGATCGCCGGCATCGGCGCCTATGCCATCTACCGCCAGGGTGCGGGGGACCTGCCGGACCACGCCTGGCTGGCCGACTACCAGCCGCCGCAGATGAGCCGCATGTACGCCAACGACAGCCAGCTGATGGCCGAGATGGCGCTGGAGCGGCGCGTCTTCCTGCCGATCGACGCCATCCCCAGGCGTGTGCAGGAGGCCTTCGTCGCCGCCGAGGATCAGCGCTTCTGGGAACACCACGGCGTCGATCCCGTGGGCTTGGCGCGCGCGGTGGTGACCAACGTGGAGGGCATGGCCACCGGGCGGCGGGCCATCGGCGCCTCGACCATCACGCAGCAGGTCGCCAAGAACATGCTGGTCGGCAACGACCGCACCATCCTGCGCAAGGTGCGCGAGGCGATCCTGGCGTTCCGCCTGGAAAGCGCGATGTCCAAGCAGCGCATCCTGGAGATCTACCTCAACGAGATCTTCCTGGGGCAGCAGGCCTACGGCGTGGCCTCGGCCGCCATGAACTACTTCAACAAGGGGCTGGACGAGCTGACGCTGAGCGAGACGGCCTTTCTGGCCGCACTCCCCAAGGCGCCCAACAACCTGAACCCGGCCCGCTACCCCGAGGCCGCGCGCGCCCGCCGCGACTACGTGCTGGACCGCATGGTGGACGACAAGGTGGTGACCGCCGCCGAGGCGCAGGCCGCCAAGCAGGATGCCATCGTCATCCGCGGCCGCACCCGCCCCGACATGGTGGCGACCGGCCAGTACTTCACGGAGGAGGTGCGGCGCGAGCTGGTGGCACGCTTCGGCCAGGACCAGACCACCATGGGCGGGCTGGTGGTCCGCACCTCCATGGAGCCGGACCTGCAGACCTCCACCGAGAAGGCGCTGCGCGACGGGCTGATGAGCTATGACCGCCGCCGTGGCGGCTGGCGCGGGCCGGTGGCCAAGATCTCCGCCGCCGCCACGGAATGGATGCCGGCGCTGGAGGCCACCGCCCGCCCCGCCGGCGCGCTGCCCGCCTGGAAGCTGGCGGTGGTGCTGGATGTCGACCCCCGCGGTGCCAAGCTGTCCTGGCTGGACAAGCCCGCCGATGGCCGCCCCGCCCAGCCGCGCCAGGGCACCCTGGCCTTCGAGGACGTGTCCGGCTGGGCCCGCCCGGTGCGCGATGGCCGCATGGGTGGCGCGCCGCGCCGCATGCAGGACGTGGTCAATGTCGGCGACGTGGTGATGGTCGAGCCCCAGGCCGCCCGCGCGGCCACACCGCGCGCCGAGCGTCTGGCGCTGCGGCAGATCCCCGTGGTGCAGGGCGCCGTGGTGGTGCTGGACCCCGCCACCGGCCGCGTGCTGTCCATGGCCGGCGGCTTCAGCTTCGAGCAGAGCTGGTTCAACCGCGCGACGCAGGCGATGCGCCAGCCCGGCTCCTCCTTCAAGCCCTTCGTGTACCTGCCGGCGCTGGAGATGGGCATCCCGCCCAACCAGCGGCTGCTGGACGCGCCGATCGAGATCATGACGCCGCAGGGCCTGTGGCGCCCCGGCAACTACACCAACCGCACCAACGGCATGGTGACCATGCGCACCGCGCTGGAAAAGTCGCTCAACCTCGTCACCATCCGTCTGGCGCAGGAAATCGGCATCGACAAGGTGGCCGATGCCGCGGCGCGCTTCGGCATCATCCCGCACATGCCCAAGGTGCTGGCCATGTCGCTCGGCGCCGGCGAAACCACGGTGCTGCGCATGGCCGCCGGCTATGCCTCCTTCGTCAACGGCGGCAAGGCCGTGGCGCCGACGCTGATCGACAGCGTGCAGGACCGCTTCGGCCGGCTGGTGTGGCGCGCCGATAACCGCCGCTGCGAAGGCTGCGGCAACGCCGCCAATGCCGAGCCGCCGCGCCTGGTGGACGAGCGCAAGCAGATCACCGACCCGATCTCCGCCTATCAGATGGTGTCCATGCTGCAGGGCGTGGTGCAGCGCGGCACCGGCACCGCCGCGGGCAAGGGGCTGAACCGCCCGATCGCCGGCAAGAGCGGCACCACCAACGACTATTTCGACAACTGGTTCGTCGGCTTCACGCCGGAGGTGGTGGTGGCCGTGTGGGTCGGCTTCGACGATCCGCACAGCCTGGGCGAAGGCGAAACGGGTGGCGGCAACGCCGCGCCGATCTTCCACGACGTGCTGGCCGCCGCGCTGAAGGACACGCCGCCCGTGCCGTTCCGCGCGCCGCCGGGCATCGCCCTGGTGCGCGCCCAGGCCAGCAACGGCGACAGCATCCTGGAGCCCTTCCGCCCCGGTACGGAAAACGCCGCCCGCGCGCCGATCGGCGGCGGGGGCGGCGGCGGCGGCGAGGGTGGCGGCATGGTCAATTCCTCGGCCGGCGCGGACAGCGGGCTGGGCGGCCTCTACTAGAAACCCAGAGACCGGCGAGGGGAAACGGCTTCGAACCGGCTCCCCACCCCGCTGCCGCTTCCGGCCGGGCGGCAGCAGGACAGGGCGTTTCCGTCGCGCCCCGCTTCTGTCGCGGCCGGCACGCCGGTTTTGTCCAAAGGGAAGCCTGGGGGCCACGCTCGCTTTTGCGTGATAAATTTACATCTGGTGCAATTAAGTTTTTCGGGGCGTATTCGCGGTCATCACGCATGAGCTAAAGGAGGCCGCAAGGCCTGCAGGGGCCCTCCGAAAGGGCCGGCGATGTCCAGCTTCAGCGTCACTGCGAATTCCTTTGCCGGCTCCGGGGCGCCAGCCGTTGCCGGCGCCTGGCCGCCGCCCGGCCGCGTCGGCCCCTGCCACGCGCCCTCGCCCCGGTCCGACCGCAATGCCGGCCGCCGTGCCATGCAGCGGACATGGCATGCGCACAATGCTGCCGTGGCGCATCCCTATGTTGGTGTCATGCAGTCCTGGGATCTGACCGACCGGCCGGACATCGCGCAGCACCGCCGCCACCGCGCGACGCAGCCGGCCGGATTCCGCCTTCCCGCGTCCGGCTGCGCGCCGCCCGCTGGCCGCGGGCCTGCCCCCCGCATCGGCCAGGCGGCCCGGGCTTCCCCGGAGCCGGCCCCTTCCGCCGCCGCCCCGGCCGGATCCGCCCCGTTGTTCGCCGTGCTTGTCGCCGCCGCCCCCATGGCGGCCCCGCCCCAGGCGCCGGTGCTGCCCGCCTGCCAAGAAGGCTTCGCTCCCCATGCATCCTGATGACCTGCTGCGCAGCCGCCCGCTCGGCAACACCGTCCCGCGCCTGTCCATCCTGGTTCCCACCTATGACCGCGACGTGGTGCCGTTGTGCCAGGAGCTGCTGGCCGACATCGCCACGCTGGACGACCCCCTGTCGGTCGAGCTGCTGGTGCTGATCGACGGCAACCCGACGCTGGAAGGCCAGGGCGCGGTGATCGAGGCCGCCTCCACCACCCGCCCCGGCATGGTGCTGGATGCGACGCTGGCGCCGTTTTCGCACAATCTGGGCCGTGGCGAGGCGCGCAACACCCTGGCCCGACTGGCGCGCGGCGAGACGCTGCTGTTCCTGGATGCCGACGGCATGCCCGACCGCCCGGGCTTTGTCGGCCGTGCCCTGGCCGAGGCCGGCAACCCCGGCGAGATCGTGTGCGGCGGCCGCACCGGCCGGCGCTGCCCGCCCGCGCCGGCCGATGCCAAGCTGTTCGAGCATCACAGCCGCAAGCGCGAATGGATTCCGGCCGCTGCCCGCAACCAAGACCCCGCCGGCACCTTCATGTCCGCCAACTTCATGGCGTCGCGCGACATGTTCCTGGCCCATCCCTTCGACGACGCCTTCAAGGGCTGGGGATGGGAAGACGCCGAATGGGCCCTGCGCATCGCGCGCGTCGCCTCCATCCGCCACGTGGACAACAGCGTGTCCCACATGGAGCACCACCGGGACGCCGACTGGCTGGGGCGGCTGGAACGCTCGGCCACCAACTACCGCCGGCTGTTCGCCCTGCATCCGGACGCCGTGCGCCGCCACCGGCTGTTCAAGCTGATCCGCCGCTTCCGCCGGGTGGAAACCAAGCCGGGGCTGGCGCCCACGCTGCGCCGCGTGGCCCTGGCCCAGGGGCGCATTCCGGTGCAGGCGCGGCTGATGGCGCTGAAGCTGTACCAGGCGCTGATCTACACGCGCGCATTGCCGTTTTCGCTGGACGGCTGAGGCCAGGGGGCAGCGCCCCCCTGGTCCTACCCCCGGGCGGCGGCCGCCATGGCTTCGTCCGCCCGCAGCCGCCCGTCATACAGCGCGCGCCCGATGATGGTGCCCGCCACGTGCCCGGCCGCGATCAACGCCGTGATGTCCCCCACCCCCGCCACGCCGCCCGAGGCGATCACCGGCGTGGTCAGCTTTGCCCCGAGCGCCGCCGTGGCGGCGACGTTGACGCCGCCCAGCATGCCGTCGCGGTCGATGTCGGTGTGGATGATGGCGGCAGCGCCCGCATCCTCGAAGGACAGGGCGAGGTCGAGCGCCGAAACGTCGCTGGTTTCGGCCCAGCCCTCGGTCGCCACCATGCCGTCGCGCGCGTCGATGCCGACGGCCACCTGGCCGGGAAAGGCGCGGCAGGCCTCGCGCGCGAAGGCCGGGTTCTTGACCGCCGCCGAGCCCAGGATCACGCGGGCGATGCCGCGCGACAGCCAGTTCTCGATGGTGGCCATGTCGCGGATGCCGCCGCCGAGCTGCACAGGGGCCTTGGTCGCGGCCAGGATGCGGTCCACGGCCGTGGCGTTGGCCGGCCTGCCGGCGAAGGCGCCGTCCAGGTCCACCACGTGCAGCCATTCGAAGCCCTGTTCGGCGAAGGCGGCGGCCTGCAGCCCCGGGTCCTCGGCATAGGTGGTGGCCTGGTCCATGTCGCCGCGCTTCAGGCGCACGACCTGCCCGCCCTTGAGGTCGATGGCGGGGTAAAGCGTGAAGGCCACGGCGGTTCTAACCCTTGTTGTGGGTGGCGCGGATGTCCAGCGCGCGGCCGCGCGCCGGCTCCAGCAGCTTGTGGTAGTAGCGGCCGGACACCGTGGCACCGCGCACCCGGGCGTAGGCCGGGTGGGTGCCCCAGTGGGTGTAGCCCATCGCCTCGAACAAGGTGATGGCGGTGGTCTGGGTGTCGCGCACGTCCAGGTTCAGCACGCGGTGGCCGAGGGCGGAGGCGCGTTCCTCCACGCGCCTGACCAGCAGCCGCGCCAAGCCGTGGCCGCGCGCGTAGGGCGCGATGTAGGCGTGGGTGAGCTGCGCGGAAAAGGACTGCGCCTCGTTGTTGCGCGGCGGCCGCAGCAGCTGCGCGGAACCCACGGGCACGCCGTCCAGTCGCGCCACGAAGAGCTCGATCGCCGGCACCAGCAGCACGCCGCGGAAATGCCGCGCCAGGGCCTCGCGCCCCTGCGGCTCCACCCAGCCGAAACCGCCGCCCTCGATGATGGCGGCGTCCGTGGCCTCGCACAGGTCGGCCAGCTCGGCATCGTCCAGCGCCTCGACGCGCTCGACCAGCAGGGCGTGGGTGGCGCTGGTCATGGGCGCCATTCCAGGAAGTTGGCCAGCATCCGCAGGCCGAGAAACTGGCTCTTTTCCACGTGGAACTGCGTGCCAACCATGTTGTCGCGCCCGATCACGGCGGCGACCGGGCCGCCATAGTCGGCGGTGGCCAGCGTTTCGCCCGCCTGACCGCCGGACAGCGCGAAGGAATGCACGAAATAGGCGTGGTCGCCGGGGGCGATGCCGGCCAGCACGGGGTGGCGGCCGGGCTCGAAGCGCAAGGCGTTCCAGCCCATCTGCGGCAGCGGCAGGGCATGGCCCGCCGCGTCGCGCGGGTCCATCGGCGCCATTTCGCCGCCGATCCAGCCGAGGCCGGGGGTGATGCCGTGCTCCAGCCCGCGCTCCACCATCAGCTGCATGCCGACGCAGATGCCGAGAAACGGAATGCCGCGCTTCAGCACGGCGCTGTCCACCGCCTCGACCATGCCGGGCATGGCGTCCAGCCCGCGGCGGCAGGCGGCGAAGGCGCCCTGTCCGGGCATCACGATGGCATCCGCCGCGGCCACGGCCTCGGCCCGCGTTTCCACCGTGATCTCCGCCCCGGTGCCGCCTTCCGCGGCCGCACGGCGCAGCGCCCGCAGCACGGAGGCGAGGTTGCCCGAGCCGGGGTCGACCACCGCGACCTTCATGGCGCCGGCTCCGGCCGGCCTTGGGGGACGAGCAGACGCATCACCCTTCCAGCGAGCCCTTGGTGGAAGGAATGGCGCCGGCCATGCGCGGGTCTGGCTCCACCGCCATCCGCAGCGCGCGGGCCAGCGCCTTGAAGCAGCCTTCGGCGATGTGGTGGGCGTTGGTGCCGGCCTTCTGCGTCACGTGCAGCGTGATGCCGGCATTGACCGCGAAGGCCCGGAAGAATTCCTCGAACAATTCGGTGTCCATCTCGCCCACCTTGTCGCGCGTGAAGGTCGCGGACCAGGCGAGAAAGGGACGGCCGGAGATATCGATCGCCGCCTCGACCAGCGCCTCGTCCATCGGCACCAACGCGGAACCGTAGCGTCGGATGCCACGCTTCTCGCCGAGCGCCTGCCGCACCGCCTGGCCAAGCACGATGCCGACATCCTCGGTGGTGTGGTGGCCGTCGATATGCAGGTCGCCCCGGGCGGCCACCGCCATGTCGATCAGGCTGTGCCGCGCCAGGGCCGTCAGCATGTGGTCCAGAAAGCCGATGCCCGTCGCGATCTCCGCCCGCCCGGCGCCGTCCAGGTCCAGGCGGACGCGGATCTCGGTTTCGCTGGTCGTGCGGGCGATCTCGGCGATGCGGGCGGGGGCGGGTTGCATCCGGGCTTCCTAGACCGCCCCCCGGTTGGGTGCAAAGGGGATCGGCGTCAGGACCGCCGGCGGGCGGGACGCAGGGCGAGGCGGGAATGATCCGCCGTGCTCAAAACCGTTCCAGCCAGCGCAGCACCTGTTCCGCGACCTTTGGCCAGCCCGGCTCCAGCATCAGCAGGTGGCCCATGCCCGGCAGCAGGGTGGCGCCGGCGTTGTGCCACAGGGCGCAGCGCTGCACGGCATCGGCGGCGATCAGCCGGTCCTCGCCGCCGCCCAGCACCAGCACGGGGCGGTGGTGCAGCCAGCCATGCGGCACGGGCTGGGGCGACTGCGCTTCCAGCAGCGCCGTGCGGGATTCGCCGCCCATCAGCGCCAGAAAGCGCCGTGCCTCGGCCAGCGGCATGGCGGGGCCGAACAGGCTGGCGACCAGCCCGGGGTCGGCCCCGCCCACCGGCGCGTCCATGCGCGCGGCCTCGGACCACAGCGAGGGGTCGCTCCAGGCCAGGCGGGTGCTGCTGAACCACAGCCCCTCAGGCGGCACGGGCGCCAGCAGGGCGGCGCCGCGCACCGGCGCGTCCAGCAGCAGCAGCTGCGCCACCAGCGCACCGAGCGAATGGCCGACCAGCACCACCGGGCCGCCGATCGCCGCGATCGCCGTCCGCGCCTGGGCCACGAACCCGGCGATCCCGACGGGGCGGCCGTCCCGGTCCAGGCGCTGGAAGTCGAGGTCCCGAACCGAGAAGCCCGCCGCCTCGCAGCGGGCGGCGAAGCCCTGTCGCCAGATCCAGGCGCCGCAGGCGGCGCCGTGCAGCAACAGCAGCGTGGGCGCGGGCTCGGCCCCGGCGGCGCGGGCGCCCCGGGGCGGGGGGGCGTCGGGCATCAGCGGGGCTTGGGGCGGGTCATCGGCGCAGACCCTACGCCGGCTCATTGACCGCGCCAATGACCGGCGTTGCCGGATCGCATTTCCCCCGCCGGGGGCGGCCGGCGCATCATGGCGGCATGACCACACCCGCCGCCCTACCTGCCGAATCCCCGCTGCGCGCGCCGCTGCACGCGGCCAGCGTTTCCCTCGCGGTGCATGACCTGGAAGGCATCGCCACCTTCTATGAGCAGTTGCTCGGCCTGCGGCGGCAGCCCGCCACCTTGCCGGGGCGGCTGACCCTGGCGGCGGGCGGGCGGCCGCTGCTGCACCTGGTGCACGCGCCCGGGGCCCGGCCGGACAATGGCCGCGAGCCGGGATTGTTCCACACCGCCTTTCTGGTTCCGGACCGCGCGGCGCTGGCCGCCTGGCTGCATTCCGCCGCCGCGCTGGGCGTCACACTGCAGGGCGCGTCGGACCACGGCGTCAGCGAGGCGATCTACCTGTCGGACCCTGAAGGCAACGGCATCGAGGTTTATGCCGATCGCCCCCGCGCCGCCTGGCCGGCCGCCCCCGCCGGCGGCGTGGCGATGTTCACCCGCCGCCTGGACCTGCGCGCCCTGATGGCCGAGGCCGCCGGCCCGGCTCTGCCCGGCGCCGCAACCGTGATCGGCCACGTGCACCTGCGGTGCCACGACGTCCCGGCGGCCGAGGCCTTCTACGCCACGCTTGGCATGGCGGTGATGCAGCGCATGCCGCAGGCGGCGTTTCTGGCCACCGGCGGCTATCACCACCATGTGGCGGCCAACGCCTGGGCCGGCGGCGATGCATCCCGCCGGCCGGCCGGACTGACCGGGCTGCTGGAGATGGAGCTGCAGACAACGGACCAAGCCGTGCTGGACCATGCTGTCGCCGTGACGCTGGAACGCGGCATGATTCTGGCGGAAGGTCAGAACTTCGTCGTGACCGAGGATGCAGCCGGCATCAGGGTGAAGCTGTCACGGCTGGAAAACCCGCAGGGGTGAAAGGGCCAGCCGCGAAACTATGCCGGAGCCGGTAACACATCTGTTTCATTGATTCCGCGACATGGACTCCGTATCGCTACGGCGCACTGGTGCCGGCACACCGCGCCGTACAACAGGAGTTCAAATGACAACCACTTCCTGGCGGCTTGGCGGT
>Ga0265798_10010354_pt1 | contig 11512 bp, 7 predicted proteins | sample P3T30metagenome_FD_192430 | JGI IMG/M metagenome (GOLD analysis project Ga0265798, IMG submission 192430) | Plant litter microbial communities from East Loma Ridge, Irvine, California - P3 T30 | ecosystem: Environmental > Terrestrial > Plant litter > Unclassified | place: USA: California... | reverse complement strand
TTTCCTGCGCCAGTCGCTCGGTGTTGCCCATGTTGTCGGCAATGTTCATCGACGTTGCGCTGAACTCTTCAACCGCGCCCGCCATGCTGGTGATCTCGCCGGACTGCTGCTCCATGCCTTCGTAAGCGCCGCCGGACATACCGGACAGTGCGTGGGCACGGGTGCTGACTTCCTGCGCGGCGGTGCGGATGTGCGACACCATCGAGGAAAGCGCTTCGCTCATCTTGTTGAAGCTGCCCGACAACTGACCGATTTCATCGTTGCTGGTGATGTTCAGGCGCACGCTCAAATTACCGGCGCCCAGCTCATCGGCCTGACGGACCAGTTCGGAAAGCGGACGCAGTTTGCTGCGCAGCAGCCAGATGGCGCTGATGACGGCAATGAGCATGGCCAGCAAGCTACCGATAGCCAGTTGCGTGCCGACGTCCCAGGTCACGGTGCTGATTTCATCGCCCGGCATGCTGGCTATGACAGTCCATGGCCCGCCCGCGAACGGCTGGCCAACACTGTAGATGTCCTCTTTGCCGTCATTCCAGAACTGCGCCTTGCCCGGCTTGCTGGCCAGATCGGCAACGGCTTTGGCGGCGTTTTCGGGCGACTGGATGCCAGCAGGTGGAACGAGCCAGGCGCCTTTTTCATCCAGAAGGGCCAGCGAACCGGTGCTGCCGATACGGAAATTTTTCAGGTCGTCGAACTGGGTTTTCTGAGCGTCGGTGTAATCGAAACCCACGAACAGCGCGGCGATGATCTTGCCGCTGCTGTCACGAACCGGGCTGTACTGGGTCATGTAATAGCGATCAAACAACACCGCCTTGCCCACGTAGCCCTGGCCGGACATCAGACGCTCGTAGGCAGGTGCCTTGCGATCCAGCAGCGTGCCGATGGCGCGCGTGCCGTCCTGTTTGCTCAGCGAGGTGCTGATACGAATGAAGTCATCGCCGCTGCGCACGAAGATTGTTGCCACACCGGCCGTCAGCCGACGGAACTCGTCCACTTCGGTGAAGTCATTATTCAGCGCCGTGTCGCGCAGGAACAGGCCGGGCGTTTGAGTGCCTGCCACGGTGACCGGTTTGTCGGCCTGCAAGGTCAGGCCGACTGCGAAGCGTTTTTCAAACAAGCCGCTTAGACGCTGGGTGCTGTCACGCAGGGTGCTGTGGAAGGTGTTGAGCTGATCGGCGAGCAGTCTTGCTTCACTGGACATGTGCTCTTCACGGATGACCAGATTGGAGGCATCCAGGGATCTCAACGCAAAAAGCGTGCTACCACTGATGACGACTGCCAGGATCACTGCCAGGGCGATACCGAGTTGCGTGGCAATCCGGGTGCGGGGCTTGGACATAAAGGCTCCAGACCGAATGATTATCGCCAGATCCTTGGCTCATCGTTCAGCAAACGTTAGTTAGGTGTTGTACCGTTTTGAACAAACGGTTCTTAGGCAATGCTTCGGCCAACAAGATCGATACTTGAGTATCTTGCGCGGGCATTAGTAAAGATGGCATTTTCGCACTATGCGAGGCGCATTAGTGCAAAATTTCAACTAAGGGCAGTTTCATCGCCTGAACTTCGGCCTGCAGAAAGTCGCTCAACCGCCGCAACCGCTCTACGCCGGGCCTCGTACGCGGCCAGACCAGATAGTAATTTTCGCCACTCGCCACCGCCGTGCGCCACGGCAGACTCAATCTGGCCTGCGCAACGTCTTCCGCGACCATCAACAGATCGCCCATTGACACCCCGTAGCCGCGTGCCGCTGCAATCATCCCCAACTCAAGCGTGTCGAATACCTGACCGCCCTTGAGCGACACCTTGTCTGCCAATCCCATTCGGTTAAGCCAGGTGCGCCAGTCACGCCGATCCGGCGTCGGGTGCAGTAACTCGGCACTGGCCAGCCGCTCGACGTTCCACGGCGGGTCCTGCAACAGGGTCGGCGCGCCGACCGGGATCAGCCATTCCGGGAATAGTAGGGTGGCCTCCCAGTCCGCCGGAAAGTGACCATGGCTGAGCAGGATCGCGCAGTCGAACGGCTCCTGCGCAAAGTCCACCGCATCGATGTCCATCCAGGCGCTGGTCAACTGCACCTCATTGCCAGCCTGCAGATGACGAAAGCGACTGAGCCGCGCCAGCAACCAACGCATGGTCAGGGTCGACGGCGCCTTCATGCGCAGAATGCCTTCTTCTGTCTGCAAGGTGCTGCATGCCCGTTCCAGGGCCAGAAAGCCGTCCCGCACACCCGGCAACAGCGCCCTCGCCGACTCGGTCAGTTGCAGGTTGCGTCCGTTGCGCTGAAACAATCGGCAGGCAAAGTGCTCTTCCAGCGTGCGGATGTGTCGGCTTACGGCACTCTGGGTAATGGACAATTCTTCCGCTGCACGGGTGAACGAGGTGTGCCGGGCCGCAGCTTCGAATGCACGCAACGCATAAAGAGGAGGGAGACGACGAGACATGCAGGCTTTCCTTATCGACCAGGCAGCCACTGTACTGCAAATACGCTCGCATGAGTTTTAGTCATGCTGAGCATCGGATTTATCGCTTTGTGCTTTTGACCTCGAATGCCGACAATAAGCGGCTCATCAGTCCTTCCGCCGTAGAGCACTGTCACCATGCAACAGCCCGCCCTCAAAGAACTCTGGATCATCCTGCGCCTGGCCGGGCCGCTGATCGCCTCGCAGATGGCGCACATGCTGATGGTGTTCACCGACACGGTGATGATGGGCAAGATCGGTCCTGAAGCCTTGGCTGGCGGCGGTCTCGGCGCGGCCACTTATAACTTCATCTCGTTCTTCTGTGTGGGTGTGATGGCGGCTGTCGGCACGCTGGTTTCCATTCGCCACGGCGCAGGCGACACCGAAGGCGCGGCCCGGTTGACGCAGGCCGGGCTCTGGCTGGCCTGGGGCATGGCGTTGGTAGCGGCGCTGATTCTGTGGAATCTGGAACTCATCCTGCTGCAATTCGGCCAGGCTGAAGCCAACGTGCACATGGCCGCTCAATTCTTGATCACCCTGCCGCTGGCCCTGCCCGGACTGCTCAGCTTCATGGCCCTGCGCGGCTTCACCAGCGCGCTCGGTCGGGCCCGGCCGGTGATGACCATCAGCCTGATCGGGGCCGTCGCCAATTACCTGCTCAACTACGTGCTGATCCATCAGTGGTTCGGCCTGCCCAATCTGGGCCTGATGGGCATCGGACTGGTCACGGCCATCGTGACCAACTGCATGGCGCTTGCGCTGGCATTGCACATCGGTCGGCACCCGGCCTACGCGGCGTATCCGATTCGCAAAGGGCTGTCGAAGCTCTCACGCAGCCATCTGGCCGAGTTGTGGCGCCTGGGCCTGCCGATTGGCGGCACCTACGCCGTTGAAGTCGGGCTGTTTACCTTTGCGGCGTTCTGCATGGGCGCGATGGGTAGCACCCAGATGGCGGCGCACCAGATCGCGCTGCAGACGGTGTCCATGGCCTTCATGGTGCCGGTCGGCATTTCATATGCTGTGACCATGCGCATCGGCCAGCACTACGGCGCTGGCAATATGCTCATGGCCCGTACTGCGGGACGTCTGGGGATTGGTTTCGGCGGTACGGTGATGCTGCTGTTCGGCCTGCTGTTCTGGCTGGCACCGCATCAGATCATCGGGCTGTTTCTGGACATCAACGACCCGGCGTTCGCCGACATTGTGGTCATGGCCGTGCAGTTGCTGGCCATTGCGGCCTGGTTCGAATTCTTCGACGGCACACAGACCATTGCGATGGGCGCGATTCGCGGGCTCAAGGATGCGCGCACGACCTTCCTGGTCGGCCTGCTCTCCTATTGGCTGATCGCGGCGCCTGCCGCATGGCTATTGGGCTTTTCCGCAAACGGCGGGGCTCCGGGCGTGTGGTGGGGTCTGGCGCTGGGTCTGCTTTGCTCGGCCGTCGCGCTCACCGGGGTGTTCGAATGGAAGACCGCAAGGTTGCTGCGCAAACACCCGGTCGGCGAGACCGTGATGGGCTGACGCTCAGGAAGACGCCGGGCTGCGGGACGCTTCGCAGCGACTCGCGTCCGATCTCAGCCATTCGACCAGTTGTGGCATCGGCAGCGGCCTGCTGATCAGGTAACCCTGCAGCTGATCGCAGGCAAAACCGCGCAACAGCGCCAGTTGCCCAGGCGTTTCCACACCTTCGGCGACCACCTCCAGACTCAGATTGTGCGCCAGATTGATCATGGCATGCACCAGCTTGCGGTTTTCCTCGCGGGTTTCCATTTCACCGACAAAGCTTTTGTCGATCTTGAGCAGCGTGATCGGCAGGCTGTTGAGGTGCATGAAGGACGAGTAACCCGTACCGAAGTCATCCAGCGAGAAACGCACACCCAGGCGTCCGAGGGCGTCCATGGTCTGCCGAACCTGATCGCTGCGGCGCATGACGGCGGTTTCGGTCAGTTCGAACTCCAGCCAGTGCGCGTCGATGTCGTGCTGAGCGATAAGACGGTTCAGGGTCGCCAGCAGCTGACTGTCCTGAAACTGCCGGAACGAGAGGTTGATCGCCATGTGCAACGGCGCGAAACCCTGTTCGCGGAGCACCTGCATGTCGCTCAGGGCGCGGAAGATGACCCAGTAACCCAGCGGCACGATCAGACCGCTTTGCTCGGCCAGCGGCACGAATTCGTCGGGTGACAACAGTCCACGCTCGGGATGACGCCAGCGCACCAACGCTTCCAGCCCGACCACCCGGCCGGTGCTCAGACACAGTCGAGGCTGGTAATGCAGTTCCAGTTCGTCGCGGCGCAGCCCACGGCGTAACTCGCCTTCCAGGTCCGCCAGGCTGCGGGCGTTGCGATTGATGCTTTCGTCGAACAGATGAAACGTGCAGCCATTGAGACTCTTGGCCTGACGCATGGCGATGTGCGCGTGCCACATCAGTGAGTCGGCGCCCGCCTCGGCCTGCGAATGAGCAATGCCCAGACTGCAGCCGAGTAACAGGCTTTCACCGCCGATCCAGTAGGGCTCGGCCAGAGCATCGGTAATGCGCTCGGCCACTTGCGTCGCCCGCTCGGCGTCTTGATTGGTATCGATCAGCAGAGCGAATTCGTCGCCACCCAACCGGGCGATCTGGTCGCCGGCCTGGAGCTGGTTCTTCACCCGTCCCACGACCTGCAGAATCAGTCGGTCACCGGCCTGATAACCCAAGGCGTCATTGGCGCGGCGAAAGTCGTCCAGGTCCAGATGCCCGAGCGCCAGATGGTTGCCACCGGCAAGACGTGCGGCCAGCATGGCCTGAAACCCCTGCCGGTTGGCGATCCCGGTCAGCGTGTCCTGCCCGGCCAGACGCTGGAGGTTTTCTTCAAGACGGCTGCGCTCACGAACATGCCGCAGGCAGCGACGAAGGGTGTCATCCGTCAGCGCATCGCGCACCAGCCAGTCATTGACGCCGGTCGGCCCCACCAGCGGCTCTTCGTCGAGCAGCACCACCATCGGCAAGGTGCAACTGCCGGTAGGCGGCTGCAGGCCGGGGGTGGTGAACAACACCGTGTTGCGCTCGTTGCCGTAACGGGTAGAGAACGTCTGCCAGTCGGCAGCGTGCAACAGCGTGACCGCATGGCCCGGATCGGTCAGACAACCGCTCAACAGCGTCTGCCAGGATGGCTCTTGTGTCAGCAAAAGCAACCGCAGGGGTTCGACAGGCGTAGGCAATCTAACTTCCTAAGTTCAAAGGAAAAAACGATGGTCGCGCTCTCTCGGGAACGCGACGAATACACTTCTCTTCGCGCCGCGGCGCAAATGTAACAAAAAAGCAGAAATTAGATAGCCGTTACCACCTTTCTGCGATGAGCGCCGCATGAAACCTGCGGGCCTGCTAAAATGCCCGACCTTTTCGCAAGCGACTTTTCAGACCGTCATGTCCCGACTCAATCCCCGGCAACAGGAAGCGGTGAACTACGTCGGCGGCCCTCTTTTGGTGCTCGCCGGTGCAGGCTCCGGCAAAACCAGCGTGATCACGCGCAAGATCGCGCACCTGATCCAGAACTGTGGCATCAAGGCCCAGTACATCGTCGCCATGACCTTTACCAACAAGGCTGCGCGCGAGATGAAGGAGCGGGTCGGCACGCTGCTCAGGGCGGGCGAAGGACGCGGTCTGACGGTGTCAACGTTCCACAACCTGGGCCTCAACGTCATCCGCAAGGAGCACACGCGGCTGGGTTACAAGCCGGGCTTCTCGATCTTTGACGAGACCGACGTCAAGGCATTGATGACCGACATCATGCAGAAAGAGTATTCGGGAGACGACGGCGTCGACGAAATCAAAAACATGATCGGCGCCTGGAAAAACGACCTGATCCTGCCTGCCGAAGCGCTGGAAAACGCGCGCAACCCCAAGGAACAGACCGCCGCCATCGTCTACACCCACTATCAGCGCACACTCAAGGCGTACAACGCGGTGGACTTCGACGACCTGATCCTGCTGCCGGTGAAGCTGTTCCAGGAACATGCCGACATTCTGGAAAAATGGCAGAACAAGGTCCGCTACCTGCTGGTGGACGAATACCATGACACCAACGCCAGCCAATACCTGCTGGTCAAACTGCTGATCGGCACCCGGCACCAGTTCACCGTAGTGGGCGACGACGACCAGTCGATCTATGCCTGGCGCGGCGCACGGCCGGAAAACCTGATGCTGCTCAAGGACGACTACCCGTCGTTGAAAGTGGTGATGCTGGAGCAGAACTACCGCTCCACCAGCCGCATCCTGCGCTGCGCCAACGTGCTGATCTCCAACAACCCGCACGAATTCGAGAAACAGCTCTGGTCCGAAATGGGCCACGGCGACGAGATTCGCGTCATCCGCTGCCGCAACGAAGACGCCGAAGCCGAGCGCGTCGCCGTGGAAATTCTCACCCTGCACCTGCGCACCGACCGGCCTTACAGCGACTTTGCGATCCTGTACCGCGGTAACTATCAGGCCAAGCTGATCGAACTGAAACTTCAGCACCATCAGATTCCGTATCGGCTTTCGGGCGGCAACAGTTTCTTCGGCCGTCAGGAAGTGAAAGACCTGATGGCCTATTTCCGCCTGCTCGTGAACCCGGACGACGACAACGCCTTTCTGCGGGTCATCAACGTACCGCGTCGGGAAATCGGCTCGACGACGCTGGAGAAACTCGGCAACTACGCCACCGAGCGCAAGATTTCGATGTACGCCGCCACCGACGAAATCGGTCTGGGCGAGCATCTGGACAGCCGTTTCACCGACCGCCTGCAACGCTTCAAGCGCTGGATGGATGGAGTGCGTCAGCAATGCGCGCAGAACGACCCCATCGCCGCGCTGCGCAGCATGGTCATGGATATCGATTACGAGAACTGGCTGCGCCAGAACAGCTCCAGCGAGAAAGCCGCCGACTACCGCATGAGTAACGTCTGGTTCCTGATCGAAGCGTTGAAGAACACGCTGGAGAAGGACGAAGAAGGCGGCATGACCATCGAGGAAGCCATCGGCAAGCTGGTCCTGCGCGACATGCTCGAACGTCAGCAGGAAGAGGAAGACGGCGCCGAAGGCGTGCAGATGATGACCCTGCACGCATCCAAGGGTCTGGAGTTTCCCTACGTGTTCATCATGGGCATGGAAGAGGAAATCCTTCCTCACCGTTCCAGCATCGAAGCCGACACCATCGAAGAAGAGCGTCGTCTGGCCTACGTGGGCATCACCCGTGCGCGCCAGACCCTGGCCTTTACCTTCGCCGCCAAGCGCAAGCAGTACGGCGAGATCATCGACTGCGCGCCCAGCCGTTTTCTGGACGAGCTGCCGCCCGACGATCTGGCCTGGGAAGGCAACGACGACACCCCGACTGAGGTCAAGGCGGTACGCGGCAACACGGCCCTGGCGGATATCCGCGCCATGCTGAAACGCTGACCGGCAAAGAATCGATCATTTATTGCGCAATGGCGCACCCAAGGAACCGAAGTGGAAGCACTGCACAAGAAGATTCGCGAAGAAGGCATCGTACTGTCCGACCAGGTCCTGAAGGTCGACGCGTTCCTCAATCATCAGATCGACCCGGCCCTGATGAAAGCCATTGGCGACGAGTTCGCCCGGCTGTTCGCCGACTCGGGCGTCACCAAGATCGTCACCATCGAAGCCTCGGGCATCGCGCCAGCAGTCATGGCGGGCCTCAACATGGGCGTGCCGGTGATCTTCGCGCGCAAGCATCAGTCGCTGACCCTGACCGAAAACCTGCTGTCGGCCACGGTGTACTCGTTCACCAAACAGGTCGAAAGCACTGTCGCGATCTCGCCGCGTCACCTGAGCAGCGACGACCATGTGTTGATCATCGATGACTTCCTGGCCAACGGCAAAGCCTCGCAGGCGCTGATTTCGATCATCAAGCAGGCGGGCGCCACCGTTGCCGGACTGGGTATCGTGATCGAGAAATCGTTTCAAGGCGGCCGCGCCGAGCTGGACGCGCAGGGCTATCGCGTCGAGTCACTGGCCCGGGTCGAATCGCTGGCTGACGGCGTCGTCACCTTCAAGTAAAAGCGGTCAGTTCAGCACACCGAGCGCGCGCAGCCGTCGATACAGGGTGCGCTCGCTCAACCCCAGCTCTTTCGCCAGCTCGCTGCGTGAGCCCTGAAATACGCTGAGCGCGTGGGCGAGCTTCTCCAGTTCGTCGCCCTGACGGCGATGCAGCACACGTCCCGCCTCGTTATGCCCGCGTACTTCGTCAGGCAGATCCTGCACGCGAATCACTCCGTCGTCGGTAAACAATCGGGCACGGTCGAGAATATTGCGCAGCTCACGGATATTGCCGGGGTAGCTGTACAGCCGCAGCAGCTTCATGGCTTCGGTATCGATACGCGGTATCGGCCCCTGCGAGCTGCGCTGCAACAGGCTGTCGATCAGCAGCGCCAGGTCATCGGTGCGCTCGCGCAACGCGGGCAGGCGGATCGGGAAGGCACTGATGCGATAGAACAGATCCTGCCGGAAACTGCCCTCGGCGACCATGTCCTTGAGCGGCTTGTGGGTTGCGGTCACCAGCCGGAAGTCAGAATGCACCGTTCTCAGACTGCCCACGGGCCGGAAGCTGCCCGACTCGATCAGCCGTAACAGTTTGACCTGCATGGCCAACGGCACCTCACCGATCTCATCGAGAAACAACGTGCCGCCATGGGCCGCTTCGGCCAGGCCGGTCTTGCGTTGCAGGGCTCCAGTGAATGCGCCCTTCTCGTAGCCGAACAGCTCGCTCTCCAGCAGCGTTTCGGTCAGCCCGGTGCAGTCCACGACCACCAGTGGTCCGGCGGAGCGCGAGCTGCTGGCGTGCAGAGCGCGAGCGAACAGCTCCTTGCCGGTACCGGACTCGCCCTGCAGCAACACCGGAATCTGCGCGGGCGCGGCGCGTTGCAGCGCAGCCAGGACCTCCTTGAACGCGGCTGACCGCCCCACCAGGCCGTGTCGTTGAGGCTGAACTGACGCCACGGCTACCGAACTCAGGCGCTCGACGTAGGCAATCACTTCGCCCCGATCGCCCAGGATCGGACGCAGCTCGACATCCACATGTTCAGGACCACGCGGGGTGTGGTGAATATGCAGCAGGCGCTCCGGCAGCTTCGTTTCGTGCGCCTTGCGCATGGGGCAGTGCTCGCCGGCCTGATCGCAGGGCACCGCGTATTGATGCGACACCCGATAACACTTCTCGCCCACATGCGGCACGCCCTCGACCCCGAACTGACGCTGGTAGGCAGTGTTCGCAGCAATGATGTTGTAGTCGGTGTCGAGCACGATGGTAGGACGCGCATCGTGTTCAAGGTAGGACACCAGTGATTGCATGCGGCTGCCAGACGAGTCGGTGGCGATGAGAGACATGAAGGTTCCTGTTCCGGTCGCAAGGTAAGCGTGGTGAAGCTTACCCGATCGGGCTGCCAGATACTGCCAGTGACTGCCACTTTACTGCCAGAAAGTGGCAGTAACGTCGAAAGCCAGACACGTGCAGCGCCCTGCATCAACCCGATGAAAGCACTTCAAACAAGGGATCCAAGTCTGCTCTCGCTCCGGTTGGCATGCTACTTGTAATACCTGATGAAACTGCCAACCGCCTTGCCTGCCACTGCGGGTATGAGCGATTTACAGTTAGGGAGATTCGAAGATGATCATCGGTGAAACGCTCTACGTCGAAGCGCTGTTCGACAGCCACACCTGGACCGTCAGTTATCTGGTGATGGACCTGCCCAGCAAACAGTGCGCAATCATCGACAGCGTGCTCGATTACGAGCCCAAATCCGGACGTACCCACACCGAGTCGGCTGACCGGATGATCGGCCGCGTGCGGGCCTTGCAGGCCTCGGTGCAGTGGATTCTGGAAACCCACGTGCACGCCGATCACCTGTCCGCTGCGGCCTATCTGAAAGAACACCTGACCGGGCAGATCGCAATCGGCCGACACATTACCCAGGTTCAGGAAACCTTCGGCGCGCTCTTCAACGCCCCGGCCGACTTTGCCCGTGATGGCAGCCAGTTCGATGTGCTGCTGGACGATGGTGCGACGTTCGCCATTGGCTCTTTGCGAGCCCGCGCGCTGCACACCCCGGGGCATACGCCTGCGTGCATGAGCTACCTGGTCGAGATCGGCGGTCAGACCGTGGCGTTCGTCGGCGATACGCTGTTCATGCCCGACTACGGCACGGCGCGCTGCGACTTCCCCGGCGCCAGCGCACGCACACTGTACCGATCAATCCGCAGGCTTCTGGACCTGCCGCCGCAGACCCTACTGTTCATGTGCCACGACTACCTGCCCAACGGCCGGGCGCTCAAGTACATGACCACCGTGGCCGAACAGCGCGCCAGCAATATTCATGTGCGGGACGGCATCGACGAAAACGCCTTCGTCAGCATGCGCGAAGCCCGCGATGCGACGCTGGAAATGCCGGTGCTCATGCTGCCCTCGGTGCAGGTCAACATGCGTTGCGGGCACCTTCCCGAGCCTGAAGACAACGGCGTGCGCTACCTGAAAATCCCGCTCAACTCCCTCTGAATCCAGCCAGCTTCCGGACTTCTGCAATGACTGCCTCAACCACTTCCTGCCAGATCCTGATCGTCGGGGCCGGCGCTGCCGGTATCTCGACGGCCGCAAGCCTGCTCGCCCGCGACAAGAACCAGAACATCACGCTCATCGACCCGGCCGACACGCACTATTACCAGCCGGGCTGGACCATGGTCGGCGCGGGTATCTTCTCGCCCGAAGCCACCGCACGCAGCATGGCGTCGCTGATTCCCGAGGGCGTGCAATGGATCAAGGCCGCCGTGGCGAGTTTCGAACCGCAACTCAACAGCCTGACGCTGCAGGACGGCCGCACGCTCGGTTATCAGCAACTGGTTGTCTGCCCAGGGCTCAAGCTGGACTGGGCCGCCATCGACGGGCTGGTCGAAACGCTCGGCAGCAACGGCGTGACCTCCAACTACCGATACGATCTGGCGCCCTACACCTGGAAGCTGGTTCAAAACCTGAAGCAAGGCCGTGCGCTGTTCACGCAACCACCGATGCCGATCAAGTGCGCGGGTG
>Ga0265798_10010353_pt1 | contig 11514 bp, 6 predicted proteins | sample P3T30metagenome_FD_192430 | JGI IMG/M metagenome (GOLD analysis project Ga0265798, IMG submission 192430) | Plant litter microbial communities from East Loma Ridge, Irvine, California - P3 T30 | ecosystem: Environmental > Terrestrial > Plant litter > Unclassified | place: USA: California... | reverse complement strand
CGCTGGCGGTAATGCCATGCAAGGGCGACAGGTCCACGGCGGCAGGCGCAGCGGGAGCCGCCGGCGCGGGCGTGGCTGCCGTGCCGGCAGGGGGCGCAGCAGGTGCGCTGGGCGCCGCCACCGGGGCAGCCGCGGCCGTCCTGGGCGGCGCCAGCTTGTCCAGATCGAGCGCATCGGCGGCCAGGCTGAACACCACACGCGGCGCCGAAAAGGAATTGGCGTCCAGCGTGGCGTCGAGCTTGCTGCCTTCGATGGTGGCGTCCACCTTGGCCTCGACGTGCTGCTTCTGGGTATCGACCCGCAACATGCCCTTGGCCGGGATCTGCATGGACTTGTTGGGCAGCGCCGGATCATCGATGCGCAGGTCGGCCGCCAGCGTGTCCAGGGCCACGGTCCCGGCGCGCCAGTTGGCCGACACCGGCGTGGTGACCTTGAACTGGACGCTGCGGGCGCCTTGCTTGTAGGACCCGTCGATGCTCAAGGGGTCTGCCGTCAGCACGTCGGCGGCGGCACGCAGGCCGGCCAGCGTGAACTTGGCGTCCACGGCGCGCGAGCCGCTGACCTTCACGCGACCGTTGACGGCATCGCCCGTGGCATTGCCGCCGTCGACCCGCACGCCAGGGGCCTCGACCGTCAGGTCGAAGGCGTCCGCAGCAGCCTTGCCGGTGGCGGCCAGGGTCAGGCGTTCGATGGTGAGCTTGCCGTCGGCAGGTGCGGCCGACAGGGTCTGTGCCTCGACACGTGCATCGATGCCGGTCAGCGGCGTGCGGCCGGCCACGTCCCCCTGGAAGGCCACCGACAGATTGGTTGCATCAAAGGCGCTCTTGGCCACGTCATAGCCAAAGCTGCCGCGCACCGACAAGGCGGTGGCGCGCACGTCGGGCACGTTGCCGGCCAGCTTGAAGTCCAGCTTGCGCGCGGCGAACTTCTTGAAGCCTGCGTCGAACTCGGCGGTGGTCTGCACCTGCAAGGTGGCGTCGACCTTGGGCGACTGCCCCAGCACATGGGCCGACAGGGTCACGTCGAAGGGGCGATCGGGGGCGATGCGGCCAGTGGTGGCCTGCAGCTTCTCGACGCGCAGCTGGGTGCCTGCCTGGTCGTCGCGCCATGCAACTTCACCCGCGATGGACACGCCGGCGATATCGATCTGCAGCGGCGTCTTTTCCTTGCCGCCCGGCACCGGCACGGGGACCGGTGTGGTGGCAGGCGTGGCGGTCTGACCCATCAGGTCGGCAAAGCTCAGGCGGCCCTCGCGGTCACGTACCAGGTTGGCTTTCAGTCCGGTCACGTCCACGTGGTCGATCACCACCTGGCGACTGAGCAAGGGCCACAGGGCGACGGCCACTTTGGCCGAATCGAGCGCGGCAAATACCTGCTCGCTTCCCGGCTCGGTCAGCGAGGCGCGGCCGATGCTCAGGCCCAGGCGGGGAAACACGGCCAGTTTCAGATCGCCGTCGATGCGCAGCGTGCGGTTGTAGCGTTGCTTGACCTGTTCGGCCAGGGGCGCCTTGTAGGCGTTGGGATCGACTGCAAACAGCAGGATCGCGATACCGATGCCCAGCAGCAATCCCAGCGCGAGCACGGCGATCAGAATGCGCTTGAACCACGTCATGGGATCGGTCTCCGTTGAGAGGGGGTGATAGCCCGGCCCGGCTGGGCGACAGACACGACATCCGTCGATGCCGGATGTCAGCGGGCATTGTAGGCGCTCGCTGCGCCGCGAGCATGGCAGGCACGTCCAACCCGGGCCTGTGCCCGCTCAGCCGGCAATGGTCGTGCAGGCACGCGGGTTGCATAAGGCGCTCATCCTTACCGACGCGGAATCCACCCATGACCACTCGCACTCTCACCGTCCTGGCAGGCCTGCTCTTGCCCGTGCTTGCAGGTATCGCCACCCCTGCCCTGGCCCAACAAGGCGATGGCACCCAGGTCAGCGCCCAGGCCAATACCTTCAAGCCCGCCAAGGTGCCGCTCAGCGCCGAGCGCCTGGCCGCATTGAAAGCGCCGGCCGGCTTCACCGTATCGACCTTCGCCACCGGCTTGCGCAATGCCCGCATCCTCGCGGTGGCGCCCGATGGCACGGTCTACCTGAGCCGGCGCGACCAGGGCGACATCCTGATGCTGCGCGACACGGACGGTGACGGACGTGCCGACGGCATGCCGGTGCAGGTCGCCAATCGCCCCGGCGCGCACGGCCTGGCGATCAAGGATGGCAAGCTTTACGTGGCCACCGTCAAAGAGATATTCGTGGCCGACATTCAGCCGGGTGGCACCCTTGGCCCCATGACCATGCTGATCGGCGACCTGCCCGACAGCGGCCAGCACGCCAACCGCACCATCGCCTTCGGGCCGGACGGCATGCTCTACATCAGCGTGGGTTCCACCTGCAATGCCTGCAACGAAAGCAACCCGGAAAGCGCCACCCTGCTGCGCGCATCCCCGGACGGCAAGCAGCGCAGCATTTTTGCGTCCGGCCTGCGCAATACCATCGGCTTCGCCTGGCATCCGGCCACTGGTGAACTGTGGGGCCTGGACCATGGCATCGACTACCTGGGCGACGACATCCAGCCGGAAGAACTGAACAAGATCGAACTCGGCAAGCAGTACGGCTGGCCACACGTCTGGGGCGTCGACGGCATCAATCCGCAAAGCACCCCACAAGGCGACATCACCAAAGAGCAATGGCGGGCCAACAGCACGCCGATGGTGATGGGCTACACCGCCCACGCCGCCCCCATGCAGATGGTGTTCTACCCGCAGGGCGGCTCCTTCCCCGCCGACTACAGCGGCGACGCCTTCGCCACCATGCGCGGTTCGTGGAACCGCGCGCCGGCGTCCGGCTACGAGATCGTGCGAGTGCGTTTCAACAATGGCCAGCCCGCCGGCATCGAGCCCTTCGTCACCGGTTTTCTGACCGATGGCGGCACGACCCATATCGCACGCCCGGTGGGTCTGGTGGTGACGCCGGACGGCTCGCTGCTGATGGCCGACGACGCCAATGGCACGATCTTCCGCATTTCGTATGACGGCGGTCGCGCCGCGACCAATGCCGCGACCCCGGCACCCGCGCCCAGCGGCCCGACGCTTGCCCAGGTCAACCAGGGCAATCAGGTGCCGCTGGCCAACGCGCGCTCGGAAACAGTGGCAACGACGGCAGCAAGCACAGCAGCACCGATCGCCGTGCAGTCCTACAGCTTCGAGCAAGGCGCAGGCATCCCGCTGCGTCACAGCGAATACGCCGATGGCGTGTCGCCGCCGCTGCGCTGGAGCGCCGTGCCGGGTGCTGTGTCCTATGCGATCGTGATGGAAGACCCCGACGCTCGCCCGATCACGCCCTTCGTGCACTGGGTGGCGTGGAACATTCCGGGCAACGTGACCATGCTGCCGGAAGGCCTGCAGGAACAAGGCCGCCTGACCGAGCCGGAAGGCGTGATGCAGGGCAAGACCACGCGTGGATCGCTGGGTTATTACGGTCCGCGCCCGCCGGTGGGCGATGCGCCGCATGCCTATCACTTCCAGGTGCTGGCGCTCGACACCCTGCTGAACCTGCCGGCTGGCGCCAGCCGCGACGAGGTGCTGGCTGCTGCGCGCGGTCACGTGATCGGCAAGGGAGAACTGGTCGGCCGTTATCAGCAGACGGTGGCGCCGCTGAAGTAGGCGCCGCGTCTGCACAGGATCGGCCGGTACAGCCGATCTTCCGCACCCTGCCTGCTGCGGCATTGCCGCGCATTGTTCAGTCAACAGTCAGCAAAAACGGCCAAATGGCGGAGTTGTGTGCGCCTGCCTGAGCTCCGCGCGCCATCCCATGGCACCGAAGGCGCAGTGCAGCATGGGCGATGATAGAGTCCGCCTTTGTGCCGCGTGACGACCTCTTCCGTGCCTCTTCATTACTTTCTTGCTCCGCTCGGCGCCGTCCTGATCTGGGCCGGCAACATGGTGATCAACAAACTCGCCGCCGACGCCATCGCCCCGAGTGCCATTGCCTTATACCGCTGGATGCTGGCCATCCTGTTGATGACGCCCTTTGTCGCCCCCCGGGTGTGGCGCCATCGCGCCCAGATCCGTCCGGTGCTGGGCAAGCTGGCGGTACTGGGCTTTCTTGGTCTGGCCGCCTGGCAGGGCCTGGCCTACTACGCGGCGCTGACCACCACTGCCACCAACATGGGCATCATCGCGGCCATGCTGCCGCTGGTGACCATGCTGCTGAGCGCCGTGGTGCTGCGCGAACCGCCCACCTTGGGCATGGTGCTGGGCAGCGCGCTGGCGTTCTCCGGGCTGATCATTCTGCTGAGTCACGGCAGCCCGGCCAACGTGCTGAAGAACGGCATCAACCTGGGGGACCTGCTGATGGTGATGGCCTGCGTGTCCTACGCGGGCTATGGCATCTTGCTGCGGCGCTGGAAGCTGGTGCTCGAGCCCTGGACCTCCATCTACGTACAGGCGTGTTTTGCTGCGCTGGCGCTGCTGGTGCCCTTCCTGATCGGCCCCTGGTCGCCGATCACGTCACGGAACATCGGCCTGATCGTCTACGCCGCCATTCCCGCGTCGCTGTTGGCCACCTTCCTGTGGATGCTGTCGATCAAGCTGCTGGGCGCCAATCGTTCCAGCATCATGGTGAACCTGATGCCGCCGCTGTCGGCGCTGCTGGCATTCATCTTCCTGGGCGAGCGCCTGCAGTCGTATCACATCATCGGCGGGCTGGTGGCGATTGCCGGCGTGGTGCTGTCGCAGCTGCTGACCAAGCGCCTGGGCAAGACGGGCCCCTGAACCCCGAGACCCGCGCCAGGTAGCAAGTTAGAAATACAAGTGGTGAGGCGGCAGCACATCGTTCAGGTAGTAATTGCCAACCGCGTGGTACTTCCAGCGCACCGGGTCGTACAGCGTCAGCGTGCGCGCGTTGCGCCAGTGACGATCCAGGTCCAGTTCGGACGACACCGATTGTGTGCCGGCCAACTCAAACAGCTTGTTGGTCGCCGACAGCGCAATCTCGGTCGACAGGATCTTGGCCTCGGCCACCGCCAGCGACGCCAGCGCACATTCCTGCGGCGTCGACACGGGTGCGGTCACATCCAGCAATCGCGCGGCGCGCTCGATCATCGCTTCGGCCGCGTGCAACTGCACCTGCAGATGTCCCATCTCATTGATGGTCAGCGGGTCGTCGCTGGCCTGCACGACCTTGCTGTCGATCCATGGCCGCGAGCGCTCGCGCACGAAGTCATGGGTGTCGGCCAGCGCGGCCCGTGCAATGCCGGCCCCCACGGCCGCCTGCAATATCTGCGACAGCGCACCTGCCTGCGTCGGCCGGTTGAAGCGGCGCGAGGGCACGATCTGCCAGCGCTGCACTGGCACGTCGTCCAGAATCACCGTACCGCTGGCCGTGGTGCGCAGGCCGAAGCCTGCCCAGTCGTCACGCACCGACACGCCGGGCGCGTTGTACGGCACGATGGCCAGCACCCGATCGCCCTCGTCGTCGATGGCGGAGACCGCCACCCAATCGGCGAACAAGACTCCGATCGAATAGGCCTTGCGTCCGTTCAGACGGAAGGCCGATCCCTTTGCGGTGATGCGCGTCAGCCCCTCTTTCAGGCTGGGGTTCGCGCTTTCCGACGCGGCATTTCCCAGGCGCAGGCCGCGCAAGACCTCTGCGAAGAAGAAGGCCTGCTGGTCTTCCGAGCCATCGAGCGCAATGGCGTTGACCACGCTGAAGTGGTTTTGCGGAATCTGCGCGATCGATGGGTCGGCCTGCGCGATGGTCTTGAAGATTTCCGTCAGCGTCAGCTGGCTAACCTCGGGACCACCATGTGCACGGGGCACCGTCAGCGCCCACAAGCCGCTTTGTGAAAAGGCATCGACCTCATCGATCGGCAAATGCCGTTCGCGGTCGCGCGAACTGGCCCCTGCGGCAAACTCGGCAGCCAAGGCACGAGACACGTCCAGTGCCTCGGCGTCGTTCTGAATGATGTGCGCCGCCTGACGATCTATCGTCAGCGAGATGGGGGTGGCCTGAGGCATGTCGTGCACCTTTTGATTGGGGTCGAGCGCACGATGCAATGCGATGCGTCGGCGGTCGAGCCCCCGGGTTCACTACAGAAGCCGAACGGTCGCCGTTTGATCTTTGTTCACAGAAACCTGGTGGCTTCCTGCCCGCAGATCAGGCTGCCCGCTTGCGGGCGGGTGGCGCGGCGGTTTTCCTGGCGGAGGTACTTTTGGCAGACCCTTTGTCTGCACTTTTGTCCGAATTGCTCGCGGTTTTCTTCACACTGGTCTTGGCGCCGCTGGACGCGAGTGTCGGGCCTGCGGTCTTTTTGGCCGCCGACTTCGCCGGAGTCTTTGCAGCAGTCTTGGCGGGTGCCTTGGTAGATTTCTTTGCTGCAGCCGTCTTGGCGCTACCGGTCCCGGCACTTGCTTTGTCGCCGGTCTTCCCGGCCGACTTCCTGCCCGAGGACTTCGCGGGCTTTTCCTCCTCGGCGCCTTCGTCGTCCTGATCTTCATCGTCGGCCGCAGCCTTCTTGCTGCTGCCCCCGCCCTTGCCCAGGCTGCGCTTGAGCAAAGCCGTCAGGTCGATCACGTTCGAGCCATGGTCCACGTCCTCTTCCAAGGGCTCCACGGCTTCGACATTACCCGACTTCTGCTTCTTGTCGATCAAGGTCATGATCGCGTTGCGGAAGCTGTCGGAATAGGCGGTGGGGTCCCAGTCCTTGCTCATGTCGTCGACCAAGAGCTTGGCCATGCGCAATTCGCCAGCGTTCAACGAAGACTTTTTGTCCGACGGCAGCTCCAGGTCGTCCACGCCGCGCACCTCGTTGTTCCAGCGCAGCGTGTGCAGCATAAGCGCAGGCCCGACGGGCATCAGTGCAGCCAGATGCTGCTTGGTCTGGATCACCACGCGCGCAATGCCTACCTTGCCGCTGGCCACCAGGGTCTCGCGCAGCAGCGCATAAACCTTGGCCGCATTGCCTTGCGGGCCCAGGTAATACGGCCGGTCGAGGTAGATGAACGGGATGTCGGCAGCATCGACAAAGGCTTCGATTTCGATGGTCTTGGTCGTCTTCGGATACGCGGCGCGGATTTCGTCGTCGCTGATCAACACGTAGTCGCCGCTGTCGACCTTCACGCCTTTGACGATGTTCTCGCGATCGATCTCGCGGCCGGTGCGCTTGTTGATGCGTTTGTAGCCAACGGGATCCATGGACCGCTTGTCCAGCCAGTCGAAGTCGATCGACTCGTCCTTGGATGCGGGATAGAGGCTGACGGGGATGTGCACCAAGCCGAAGCTGATGGCGCCGTTCCAGAGCGTTCGAGGCATGTGACTTGCGGATGTGCTCAACGCGCATCCGTCCAGGGCGGGGAGGTATTTGCACGTAGCAGCTTGCGTGCCCGTCTCGCGTCCGAGCGACACCGTGTGCGAATTGCCATCCCCTTTTCTGCCCGAGACACGCCATGCCAGATGCCTTGCAGCGCTATCGCACCAAACGCGACTTCACATTGACCAGCGAACCCCAGGGCGGGCGCGCAAAGAAAGGCGCACCGCTGTCCTTCGTGGTGCAAAAGCACGCCGCGCGCCGACTGCATTACGACTTTCGCCTGGAGCTCGATGGCACCTTGAAAAGCTGGGCGGTACCCAAGGGGCCCAGCCTGGACCCGGCGGAAAAACGTATGGCCGTTCATGTGGAAGATCATCCGCTGGACTACGGCAGCTTCGAAGGCACCATCCCGCCCGGCCAGTATGGTGCGGGCACGGTGATCGTGTGGGATCGCGGCACCTGGACGCCGATCGGCGATGCGCGCGAGGGCTATGCCGCTGGCAAGCTGAAGTTCGCGCTGGATGGGGAAAAGCTGCAAGGCCACTGGACGCTGGTTCGGATGCGGCCCCGCGCGGGGGAAAAACAGGAGTCCTGGCTGCTGATCAAGGAAAAGGATGAACAAGCCCGGCCCGCCAGCGAGTTCAGCGTGGTGGATGCGCTGCCGGACAGCGTGTTGAGCGGGACGGCGGCGGAGAAGACTACCAAAGCAAAGAAAACAGGCGCGACGAAAGCGGCTGCGAAGTCAGCAGGCAAATCAACGACGAAGTCGGCAAGCAAAGCAGCCACCAAGGCCATGGCGGAATCGCTTGCTGACGAGCCTGCAGAGGCAAGCACAGCGTCAAAGGCTCGCACCAAGACAGCGGTGAAGAAAAGCGCCGCCGACAAACCGCTGTCCGCCGCAGCGGTACGCGCCGAGCAGCGTGCGGCAAAGGCCGCCGAAGGTGCCGCTGAAGATGCCGAGCCATCCAGCGCCGACTCGATGCCCGCAGGCGCTGTCAAAGCCAAGCTCCCCTTGACCCTGTCCCCCCAGCTTGCCACCCTGGTCGAGCGCGCCCCGGCCAGCGAGGGCTGGATCTACGAGATGAAGTTCGATGGCTATCGCCTGCTGGCGCGCATCGACGGCGACACGGTGCGCCTGTTCACGCGCAACGGCCACGACTGGACCAGCAAGCTGCGTCGCGTGGCCGCCGCCGTGAAAGCCTTGAAACTGCCTTCTGGCTGGCTCGATGGCGAGATCGTGGTGCCGGACAAGCACGGCGTGCCCGACTTCCAGTTGCTGCAGAACGCGCTGGACGAGGCGCGCGGCGACGTCATCCAGTATTTCGTCTTCGATCTGGCCTGGTTCGACGGCCACGACCTGCGCGCAAGCCCCCTGATCGAACGCCGCGCCTTGCTTGGTCGCCTGCTTGAAGACCCGCCGGACCCGCGCGTGCGCTTCAGCGAGAGCTTCGACGCCACGCCGCAAAGCCTGCTGCACAGCGCCTGCTCGCTGCACATGGAAGGGGTGATCGGCAAACGGGCCGACGCGCATTACACGACGGGCCGCTCGGGCGCCTGGATCAAGCTCAAGTGCACGCAGCGCCAGGAGTTCGTGATCATCGGCTACACCGATCCGCAGGGCGGGCGCACTGGCCTGGGCGCCCTGGCGCTGGGCGTGTACGACCGCGACGGCAAGCTGCATTACGTGGGCAATGTCGGCACCGGTTTCACACAGGACGTGTTGAAGGATCTGAAGGCGCAGCTGGACAAGCTGCGCGTCGACAAGACGCCGGCTTTGGACGTGGCGCGCAATATCCGCGCCAATTGGGTCAAGCCCACGCTGGTGGCGGAAGTGTCATTTGCCGGCTGGACCCGCGATGAAAAAGTTCGCCAAGGCGTCTATCACGGGCTGCGCACCGACAAGCCGGCAAAGACCATCGTGCTGGAAAAGCCTGCCAGCGTGGATCAAGCCGGGCGCGTGAAGAAAAACGGTCAGGCAGATGGAGATGTGGATATGAACAACGCTGCAGCAGATGACACGGCCGATACCAAGAAGTCCGCCGCTAAATCGGCAAGCAAAACGACAAGCAAATCAGCAAAAAAATCGACGGCTGAAGCTACAGGCAAACTGTCCGCGCGGACTGCGACCGAAACCGCCACCAGCACCGCCGCCAAAAAATCTGCAAGAAAGACGGCTGCACCTGCCGACGATTCCACCGACAGCGCCGTCCCCACCAGCATCAAGGTCACGCACGCCGAACGCATCGTCGACCCCAGCAGCGGCATCACCAAACGCGAGGTGGTCGAGTACTACGCCCGCGTGTCCGCCGCTATCCTGCCGCACCTGCAACGCCGCCCGGTATCCCTGGTGCGCGCCCCCGACGGGGTCGACGGCCAGCAGTTCTTCCAGAAGCACGACGACAAGCTCAGCATCCCCGGCATCAAGCAGCTCAACCCGGATTTCGATCCGGACCACGCGCCCCTGATGGAAATCGCCAGCGTGAAAGCCTTGCTGGGCTCGGCACAGATGAACGTGCTGGAATTCCACACCTGGAACGCCACCACCCGCAGCATCGAAAAACCCGATCGCATGACCTTCGACCTGGACCCGGGCGAAGGCCTGGCATGGAAGCACATGGTCGAGGGGGCGCAACTGGTGCGTGCGCTGCTGGACGAACTGGAACTGGTCGGTTTCCTGAAGACCAGTGGCGGCAAGGGCCTGCACGTGGTGGTGCCGATCAAGCCCAGCCTGGGCTGGGATGCGGTCAAGGGCCTGTCACAGACCATCGTCGCGCACCTGGCGCGCACCATTCCCACCCGCTTCGTCGCCAAGAGCGGCCCCAAAAACCGTGTCGGCAAGATCTTCGCCGACTACCTGCGCAACGGCCGCGGCGCCACCACCGCCAGCGCATGGTCGGCGCGTTCGCGCCCCGGCATGGGGGTTTCTGTGCCTTTGGACTGGGATGAATTATCCGACCTGCGGTCGAGCGACCAGTGGACCATCCGAAACGCCGACGAGCGCCTGGACCTGCCCGACCCCTGGGCGGATTACGAGGAACAGCGCCGCGATGTGCGGCCGGCTGCGCGGGCTTTGGATTTCATCATCAAGCGCGAATAAGCCACCATTTCAAACCAGGCATTACGGCAACGGCGTCCCGGGTAACCCGAATCGGGAAATTCCCAACTGCCCGTAAATGGATTTTTACAAGACACTGAATTGGTCAGACAGCTTTACCCCTTGTCCAATTCAGGTGCGCTTGCATGCCGCTTCACGCCATCGAACCGCGTCGGCTCTACCGACAGATTGCCGACCAGCTTCGGCAACTGATCGAGCAGGGCGAGTATCCGGTGGGCGCACGCATGCCGCCGGAACGCGACCTGGCCAGTCAGATGGGCGTCTCGCGCCCATCGCTGCGCGAAGCCATGATTGCGCTGGAAATCGAAGGCCTGGTGGAAGTGCGCACGGGGTCAGGCATCTACGTGCTGGAACGGGACCAGAGCCGCCCAGACGGCCCGGTGACCGCTGAAGGCCCGCTGGAAATCATCCGCGCGCGCCAGACGCTGGAAAGCGAGCTGGCCGCCCAGGCTGCGCGCCAAGCCAGCGCCACCCACATCGCCACTTTGCATCAAAGCCTGGCCTTGATGCAGCACGAAGCCGATACCGGCTGCGTGCCGGTGCAGGGCGACCGCCTGCTGCACCTGACGATTGCCGAAGCCGCCGACAACTCGGTGCTGCAGCGCGTCGTCGCCGAGCTGTTCGACGAGCGCAGCAATCCGCTGTTCGAGCAGCTGACCAGTTATTTCGAGTCGCCGGCCAATTGGACCGTGGCGATCGCCGAGCACCGCGCCATCGTCGCTGCCATCGAAGGGCGCGACCCGGTGGGTGCCCGCCAGGCCATGCACGAGCACCTGGGCAAGTCTTTGGACCGCCTGAGCGCCAATTGGACGCAGGCCGACGGCATCGCCGCCAGCCGCAGCGCCAAGGTATTGAACGACCACTGATTCAACGTCTGCCCGGCCCTCACCCGGCCGGGTTTTTCTTTGCTTTCTTTGTTGTACCCGCAGTTTTTTTTGATCGAACCGGCAGCACCAGATTGCCTTCGGTACGGGTTTCATGGCCCGGCCGATCCACAGCGTCGACCCAAGGAGATGCACGATGAAAAACACCCTGCCCTACCGCGCCCTGCTGGCCGCGCTTGCCCTGTCCGCCTGCACCGGCGCTTTCGCCCAG
>Ga0265798_10010352_pt1 | contig 11514 bp, 10 predicted proteins | sample P3T30metagenome_FD_192430 | JGI IMG/M metagenome (GOLD analysis project Ga0265798, IMG submission 192430) | Plant litter microbial communities from East Loma Ridge, Irvine, California - P3 T30 | ecosystem: Environmental > Terrestrial > Plant litter > Unclassified | place: USA: California... | reverse complement strand
TGCACAGGGTTGCGTTTCGAGCAATAGGGAATACAAGAGCAGTGGAATAAGCGTCAGGAGACGATGCGGTGCGGCAATGGAATACGCGCAAGCAGATGCGCGAGGAGCGGATCGCGGCGGGTCGGGGCTTTGCCACCGGCAAGCTGGTCGATCCCGAAACGCTCGTCGACTTTCTCGAAGCGGTGCTCAGGCCCGGCGACCGGGTCTGCCTTGAGGGCGACAACCAGAAACAGGCGGACGTGCTGGCCAAGGGGCTCGCTGCGATGGACCCGGCGCGGATTCACGATCTGCACATGGTGCAATCGGGCGTCGTGCTGCCCGAGCATCTCGACGTGTTCGACAGCGGTATCGCGAAGCGACTCGACTTCTCCTACTCGGGCCCGCAATCGGCGCGGGTCGCAAAAATGCTGTTCGGGGGCAAGATCGAGCTTGGCGCGATCCACACCTATCTCGAACTGTTCGCGCGGTATTTCGTCGATCTGACGCCGCAGGTCGCGCTGATCGCCGCGGTCAGCGCGGATCGCCACGGCAACCTGTATACCGGCCCCAATACCGAGGACACGCCGACCGTGGTCGAGGCGACGAGCTTCGGCAGCGGCCTCGTCATCGCGCAGGTCGGTGAGATCGTCGATACGCTGCCACGCGTCGACATCCCCGGTGACCAGGTCCATTTCGTGCTCGACGCCGGCAAGCCCTTCTATGTCGAGCCGCTGTTCACGCGCGATCCCGCGGCGATGACCGAGACGCAGATCCTGACCGCGATGATGGCGATCAAGGGGCTGTATCAGCCCTACGGCGTGCGCCGGCTCAACCACGGGATCGGCTTCAACACCGCGGCGATCGAGCTGCTGCTGCCGACCTATGGCGAGAAGCTCGGGCTGAAGGGCAAGATCTGCACGCACTGGGCGCTCAACCCGCACCCCACGCTGATCCCCGCGATCGAGGCGGGCTGGGTCGAGCAGGTGCACTGTTTCGGGTCGGAAGTCGGGATGGAGGATTATCTCGCTGCACGGCCGGACATCTTCTTCACCGGGCCCGACGGCTCGCTGCGCTCGAACCGCGCGTTCAGCCAGACCGCGGGGCTGTATGCGTGCGACATGTTCATCGGCTCGACGCTGCAGATCGATCTTGCCGGGCATAGCTCGACGATCACCGCGAACCGAATCGCCGGCTTTGGCGGCGCGCCCAACATGGGCTCGGACGCACGCGGCCGGCGTCATCCGAGCGCACCGTGGTTGCAGGCCGGCGCGGAGGCGGATCCCGACACCGCGGCGCCGCTGCGGCGCGGTCGGAAGCTCGTGGTGCAGATCGGCGAGACGTTCGGCGAGGGCAATGCGCCGCTGTTCGTCGAGAAGCTGGGCGCACTCGAACTGGCGGAAAAGCTCGATCTCGATCTAGCCCCGGTAATGGTCTACGCCGACGACACGACGCACATCGTGACCGAGGAGGGCATCGCCAACCTGCTGCTGTGCCGCAACGCGGACGAGCGCGAACAGGCGATCCGCGGGGTGGCGGGCTTTACCGAGATCGGCCGCGGCCGCGACAAGGCGATGGTCGAGCGGCTGCGTGCACGCAAGATCATCCAGCGGCCCGAGGATCTCGGCATCGACCCCCTCGACGCGAACCGGAACATGCTAGCCGCGCGTTCGATCAAGGACCTCATGCTCGCCTCGGACGGGTTGTACCGGCCGCCGAGCCGCTTCCGGAACTGGTAGGACAGACCCCATGGAAATTCTCCATTTCGATATCGCCGCGCCGGTGCCTGCGGGCGGCACGCGGAAAATGGCGCTGGTCGGCGTGGTCGCGTCGGGCAATCTCGAGGTGCTGGTCGAACGCGGCGACGCGGCCGATCGGTGCGCGATCGAGATCAGCACCGCGGCACACGGCTTTCGCGACCTGTGGGACGCGGTGGTCGCCGATTTCGTCGGCCGGCGCGCGGCGGGGGGCCTGCGGATCGCGATCAACGACGGCGGCGCGCGACCGGACACCGTGTCGCTGCGGCTGGCGCAGGGCGTCCGCATGATCGAGGAGCCCGAGGCATGAGCAACATTCGACAGAGCTGGTACGAGGCCAGCGCACGCGAGCGGATCGCCGCTTTGGTCGATCCGCGCAGCTTCGCGGAGTTCGTCGGGCCAGAGTGCCGCGAGACGAGCCCGCATCTGGGCATCTTCGATCTGCCTGCACAGTTTGACGACGGCATCGTCGTCGGGGCTGCGACGGTCGACGGCACGCCGGTCCTGATCGCCGCGCAGGAGGGCCGCTTCATGGGCGGCGCGTTCGGTGAGGTCCATGGCGCCAAGCTCACCGGGCTGCTTCGCGCGGCCAAGGCACTCGGGCGCGACGTGGTCATCGCGTTCGACACCGGCGGCGTGCGGTTACAGGAAGCCAATGCGGGCGAGATCGCGATCGCCGAGATCATGCGCGCGATCGCAGAGGTGCGGCTGGACGGCGTCCGCGTCGTCGGGCTGATCGGTGGGCGCGCGGGCTGCTACGGCGGCGGCGGGCTGATCGCGGGCTGCTGCTCGACGCTGATCGTGTCCGAACAGGGCCGCATCAGCGTGACCGGGCCCGAGGTGATCGAGACCAACAAGGGCGTCGAGGAATTCGACTCGCGCGACCGTGCTCTGGTGTGGCGGACGATGGGCGGCAAGCACCGCACGTTGATCGGCGGCGCGGATATGTTCGTCGACGACGACGCGGCGGCGTTCCGTATTGCAGCGACGGCAGCGCTCGCGCGACCGGCAAAGCTCGACGCCGCCACGCTGGCGGCGGAACAGGCGCGGCTCGAGCGCCGGATCGCGCGGTTCGGCGATCTGGGCGATGCGACCGACATCTGGCACGCGCTCGGCGTCGACGATCCGAAGGCGATCCCCGACATGCCCGCCGACACGTTCGCGACCCTAGCCGCCCAGTACCGGGAGAGCGCCGATGACGCCCGCTGAAATTCTCGATTCGCTCTTCCCCGCAGGGCACGAGGTTACGACGGAAGGCGATCTTCTGCTCGGCCGCGCGGCGTTCGGTGACGGCATCGTCCATGTCGTCGGCGCGACCGGCCGCGCGCCGATCGGGATCGACCAGGCGATCCGGCTGTCCGCCGCGGTGCTGGAGATCGCGTCGAGCAACGATACCGCGCCGATCCTGTTCCTCGTCGACAGCGCCAGCCAACGGATGAGCCGGCGCGACGAACTGCTCGGGCTGAGCGAATATCTCGCGCACCTCGCCAAGTCGCTGCTGCTGGCGGAGGCGCAGGGGCATCGCACGATCGGGCTGCTCTATGGCGGCAGCGCGGCGGGTGCGTTCATCGCGACTGCGCTGGCGTGCGGCACGCTGGTCGCGCTGCCCGGCGCGCATCCCGAAGTGATGGACCTCGCGTCGATGGCGCGCGTGACCAAGCTGCCGCTCGATGTGCTCGAGGCGAAGGCCGCGGCGACGCCGGTCTTTGCGCCGGGGCTCGACAACATCGTCAAGGTCGGAGGCATTGCGGAGACCTGGGATCCGGCCAACGGTCTTGCAGACCAGTTGGCGATGATACTGGATCATCCGCCCGCCAAGGATGACGAACGCGGCGCGCGTGGTGCCTCGCGCGGCGGGCGGCCAGTGTCCGCCCGCATCGCCGCTGCTGTCGTCGCGGCGGCGCAGGGGTAATGCGGTTCGACCGGCACCACATCGTCCGGCTCGACCCGGAACGCTGGCCAGAAGTCCTGGCGGGGCACGCCGAGGCGGGCCGGATCCCGATGGTCGTCGAGTGGGTGGGGGCGGGGCGCCCGCTGATCGTCCGGCGGCCGCTGTTCGAGGATGTGCGCGACCATGTGCCGCTTGGCCTCCCGCTGCCGCCGTCCCACGGCAAGCAGCGGCTTTCGTTCATTGTCCCGTCGGACGCCTTGCTGTCGATCGAGCCACCACCTTTGCTTGCCGATGCGCGCATCGCAGCACCCGCTGTATGGCAGGACGCTATTGACGCGGTCGTTGCGCTCGATCCTGCGACGCGGTGTTTCGGCGGCCTTGCCTGGGCGTACATGACCGGGCTGTCCTACCTGACTGCCACTTCGGACCTCGATCTGCTGTGGCGCGTGGACCGTACCGGCGCTGTCGACCGGCTTTTACCCGAGTTGGCCGCGATCGCCGCTGCGGCACCGATGCGGATCGACGGCGAGATGGTCACGCCTGCCGGACTGGCGATCCAGTGGCAGGAATGGCGCGGCGACGCCGCCAACCTGCTGGCCAAGACGGCCGACGGCAATCGGCTGGTACCCCGTGACGCGGTGTTTGCATGACGGCGTTGCGACGTCTCGCGCCGACAGGCGATGCCGAATTGCTGGCCTCGCTCGCGACCCTAAGTCTCAAGACAGAGGTGGCGACCTATCCGAAGCCCGGCCTGGTCAGTCCCGTCGATCCCGGCGCGCATGACGACATGGATGCGGCGTTGATGAACCGGAGCGCGGACGCCCTCGAGCCCTATTTCGCGGCCCTGGCGGGTGCGGGCGCAGACGGTGCGGACATGACCCGCCTTCGCGCGATCGGCATCGAGGCGGAGGCGGCGATGATGGTTGCGACGCGCGGCGTGAATACGCACCGGGGTGCCATCTTCGGGATGGGGTTGCTGTGCGCGGCGGCAGGATTTCGAGCGCGGTATCACGTGGCGGCGTCGCTTGGCGCGATCGTCAGGAACCGGTGGGGTGCCGCGATCGAGCGCGGCCCGACGCAGCCGCACAGCCACGGCAGCGAGGTCGCACGCCGCCATTCGACCGGCGGCGCGCGCGCGGAAGCCGCTGCCGGCTTCCCGTCGCTCTATCATCTGGCGATACCCGCGCTCGTCCAGGGGCGGAGCCTGGCGAGCCTGCACGCGAAGACCTGGCCGCATGCGGCGCAGGTTCACGCGTTGATGGTGCTCATAGCCGACGTCGCGGACACCAATCTCCTCTATCGCGGCGGCGCCGAGGGGCTGGCGTACGCGCAGGCGGAGGCACGGGCATTTCTCGAGGGCGGGAGCATTGCGACCAGGGGATGGCATGACCGCGCGGTAGCGATCCACGAGCGCTTCACCGCGCGTCGACTCAGCCCGGGCGGCTGCGCCGATCTTCTCGCGATGGCGATGTTCGTCGAGCGTTTGACGTGACGCTGGCGCTGCTGTGTTCGGGGCAGGGGCGGCAGGATCCCGCGATGTTTGATCTGTTCGCCGATGCGCCCGCCGCGGGGGCGATCCTCGCCGAGGCCGGTCGCTTGCTCGGGGAGGATGTGCGGTCGGTCTTGCGCGCGAGCGATGATGCGGCGTGGCATGCCAACCGGGCGAGCCAGATCTTGTGCGTCGCGCGCGGTCTGGCAGCCGCTGCCTGCTTCGCACCGAGCGCGCCGCTGATCGTGAGCGGGTACAGCGTCGGCGAAATGACGGCCTGGGGTGTCGCGAGGCTCTGGTCGCCCGAACAGACATTGCGGCTGACGGCGCTACGGGCCGAGATCATGGACGCCGCCGGCGGGCCTGATGACGGACTCGGGTTCGTCCGCGGACTGCTGATCGATGCCGTCACGCGATTAACTGCGCAGTTCGGCTGCGCGATCGCGATCGTCAATCCCGGCGAGATGTTCGTCATCGGTGGTATCCGCGACGACGTCGCACGCTGCTGCGAGGCGGCGCTCGCGTCAGGCGCGACCAGCGCGCGGCCGATTGCCGTTCATGTCGCCTCGCACACGCGACGCCTGTCCGCAGCGGTCCCGGCCTTTCGCGACGCGCTGCTGACAGCGGACATGGCAAGACCGGCCCCGGGACGGACGCTGCTCAGCACGACGGGCCCGACCATCGTGCGGGGGCAGCAGGGCATCGAGGGGCTTGCTGCGCAGATCGACACCACGATCGACTGGGCGGCAACGCTCGAAGCGCTGATCGAGCGCGGCGTCGACCGGATGCTCGAACTGGGGCCCGGCACCGCGCTGGCCGACATGGTGCGCGCGACCTATCCGATGGTGGATGTCCGCGCGGTCGACGACTTTCGCACCTGCGCGGGAATCGCTTCCTGGATCGGATGAACCGCGGCGTCGGCCGCGCCGCTAGGACGCGGGCTTCATCCATCCATGCATCGTCATCCAGCGGGTGAACGCGTCGAACCATCCGGTGCTGGTCGTGGATTTCGGATACATGCCAAATCCGTGTCCGCCCTGTTCGTACAGGTGGAACTCGACGGGGCGCTTCGCCGCATGCCAGGCATCGATCAGGCCGAAGCCGGCGTTGCCGAAGAACGGATCGTCCGCCGCGAGTGCGACGAACATCGGCGGCGCGTCGCCGGGCACCGGCATCGCGGAGAGCGGGCCGTAGACGTTGCCGATAAACGCGGGTTTCGCATCCTCGCCGACCAGCGTCGTCGCCATCATCAGCATCGCGCCCGCCGAGAATCCGACCATGCCGACTCGCGCCGGATCGACGTGCCATTCCCCGGCACGCTTGCGGACCAAGCTGAACGCGGCGCGGGCATCCGCGATCTGCGGTTTCAGACCCGCCATCATGGTGGCAGGGTCGGGTCGCGGGGGGCGAGCGCCGGGGGCGAACATCGCGCGCATCGACTGCTCGAATCCGGGCATATCGACGGGTGTCGGGTTGAGCCGGTATTTGAGGACGAACGCGGCAACGCCGCGCGCCGCCAGCGCTTTCGCGACATCCCAGCCCTCATTCTCCATCGACAGGGTGCGGAACCCCCCGCCGGGTGCCACGATGACGGCGGTACCCGTCGCCTTTGCCGGGTCGGGCAGGAACGGCGTCAGCGTGGCGACGGTGACGTTGCGCGCGAAGACGCTGCCATATTGGCTATGCCAGGCCTCGGGGGCCGTGGTGCCGCCGAGCTTGCCCGTATCCAGGATGATCGCGGTCGGCTGAGCGGGGACGGGCAACGGGGTCATCGCGTCGGCTGCGGCCGATGTCGCGGACTGAGCCAAGGCCGGTGCTGCAGCAAGGAGGGGAACAAGCGCGGTCATCGTCAGGCGCCAGGCAATATTTCGACGGATGCCGTGTACAGTTCTCATCGCGCTCTCCCGTTTTTGTTTATTGGGACGAACGTATCGATAGCGCTATCATCGGACAATCCCCGAATTCGTACCAGTATTGCTCGCGCGCGACCCGGCTACGGCGGGATGATGCGCGTTATCGTTTGCGCACATTCTCGCATTTGCGCGCAGAATCGGGAACGTAAGCAGCGACCGGCCTTTGGTGTCCATGACAGACCAGCGGGAGCTCCACATGACCGATACCAACCGTCGTACATTCGTGACGGGCGCGCTTGTCGCGGGCGCAGCCGCAGCCGGTGCGAACTCCGCGTCCGCACAGGCGGGCGGCGGCGTTCAGGCCGCGACCGCGCCAGCTGCTGCCGCCTACCCAAAACCGCCGTTCGCGGTGCAGCGTCAGCCCTGGCCGGGGCTCGCATCGAAAATGTCGCCGCGGCCCGATCATGGCGAGACGAGCTACAAAGGGTCCGGGCGGCTGAATGGCAAGAAGGCGCTGATCACCGGCGGCGATAGCGGTATCGGCCGCGCTGCGGCTATCGCCTATGCACGCGAGGGCGCCGACGTCGCGATCAACTATATGCCTGCCGAGGAGCCCGACGCGCGCGAAGTCGTCGCGCTGATCCGCGCGGCCGGGCGCAAGGCGGTCGCGATCCCCGGCGACCTGCGGGACGAGAAATTCTGTCGCCGGCTGGTGCAACAGGCGGCGGATCAGCTCGGCGGGCTCGACATCCTCGTGAACAACGCGGCGCGGCAGCAGACGAGACCTGACATTGCGGACATCACCAGCCAGGACTTCGACGATACGATGAAGACCAACGTCTATGCGCCGTTCTGGCTGACCAAGGCGGCGCTCGAGCGGATGACGGCGGGCGCAGTGATCGTGAACACCTCGTCGGAGCAGGCTGGTTCACCGTCGAAGGACATCATCGATTATGCGATGACGCGTGCCGCCGTACTGAATTTCACCAAGGGTATGGCCAAGCAGCTCGCGGAGCGGGGCATTCGCGTCAATGCCGTCGCGCCGGGGCCGTTCTGGACCCCGTTGCAGGTCAGCGGCGGCGCGACGCCGGAAAAACAGCGCACCTTCGGCGAAACCTCGCCGCTCGGCCGTCCCGGTCAGCCCGCCGAGATTGCCGGGCTGTATGTCGCGGCGGCCGATCCGTCGTTGAGCTATTCGACCGGACAGATCTTCGGATCGACGGGCGGCAACGAACAGCCCGCCTGATCCGACCGTCGATACGTTATTCGGGGCCATCCCGATCAAGGAGACTATGAGCAACGACGATTTCGATGGCGCCCCCGCCCCGGCGCGCTCCGGTTCAGGGCGATCCGTCCCCAAGGGGCGCCTGTCGCGGCTTGGCGTGTTCGGGCGCATGGCAGGCGGCGTCGCGGGCGGTGTCGTCAGCGAGGGCGCGCGTCGGTTGGCGGGCGGGGAGCGGCCGCGCATGGCGGACCTGCTGATGACCCCCGCCAATGCGGTGCGCGTCGCAGACCAGCTCGCGCATCTGCGTGGCGCGGCGATGAAGCTGGGGCAGATGGTGTCGATGGACGCGGGCGACATGCTCCCGCCCGAACTGGCTACGATCCTGGCGCGGCTGCGCGACAATGCGCACCACATGCCGCCGCCGCAGCTCGACCGTGTCCTCGCCGCCGAATGGGGGCGCGACTGGCGGCGGCGCTTCGCGCACTTCCAGGCCCACCCGATCGCCGCAGCGTCGATCGGCCAGGTCCACCGTGCCAAACTGCCCGATGGGCGCATGCTGGCGATCAAGGTCCAGTATCCGGGGGTGAAGGAGAGCATCGACGCCGATGTCGACAATGTCGCGACCCTGTTGCGCGTGTCGGGACTGCTGCCCAAGGGCCTCGATATTTCCGCACTGCTCTCAGATGCGAAGCGACAGCTGCACGACGAGGCGGATTACGAGCGCGAAGGCGCCATGCTCGAACGCTATCGCGGGTTGGTAGGCGACGATCCCACACTGATCGTGCCCAAGCTCGAGCCGGTCCTGTCGACATCGCGCGTTCTCGCGATGGACTATATCGAGTGCGTGCCGATCGAGACGCTCGATACCGAGCCGCAGGATGTCCGCGACCGGACGGTGGCGCGGCTGATTGCGCTGACCTTGCACGAACTGCTCGATTGGCAGTTGATGCAGACCGATCCCAATTTCGCCAATTATCGCTGGCAGCCCGAGACTGGACGGATCGTGCTGCTCGATTTCGGCGCAGCGCGCGCGGTGCCCGCCGTCGTCGCCGACGGGTATCGGCGCCTCCTGGCGGCAGGGCTGGCCGGTGACCGCGACGCGGTGCGCGACGCGGCTGTCGCGGCCGGGTTCTTGGGCGAGAATGCCGTCACTGCGCATCGGCCGGCAATCGACCGGATGATCGACGTGATCCTTCAGGAGATGAACCGGACCGGCGCGTTCGACTTCGGCGATCGCGGATTTGTATCCGTGTTGCGGGACGAAGGCACGACCGTCGCGCGCGACCGGGCAAGCTGGCATATTCCGTCTGCGGACATGCTCTTGGTCCAGCGCAAGATCAGCGGAACTGCGCTGCTTGCCGCACGGCTGAAGGCGCGTGTGGATGTCCGATCGATGGTGTCGGCCTATCTTCCCTGACCTAGTAAGACGATCACCGGACGCGATAATCCCGCTTTGGCGACCATAGCCTAGGCAGCTAATAGCGTCACCAATGGTTCAATGCGTATGAACGGCGATATTCGCGTCGCGCAAGGATAGTTGGAGACTGGTATGCGTAACAAGCGCCCTGACGGGATCGAGGATTACAAGGGCGCCGCCGGCGGTTGGGGAGCCCTGCGTGCGGTCGCTGCGTCGTTGAAGGCGCAGCAGATCGTGGTCCGTGGCGGCCAGACCTTGCTGAAATCGAACCAGCCCGACGGGTTCGACTGCCCGAGTTGCGCTTGGCCCGACCCGAAGCACACGTCGTCGTTCGAATTCTGCGAAAACGGCGCGAAGGCCGTCGCATGGGAATCCACGGCGAAACTGATCGGTGCGGACTTCTTCGCCGAGCACAGCGTTTCGGACATCTGGAAACAGAGCGATCACTGGATCGAGTCGCAGGGGCGCGTCACGGAACCGTTGCGCTACAACGCGGCGACCGACCATTATGAGGTCGTGACCTGGGATGAGGCGATTGCCGGCATCGGCGCGGGCCTCGCCGCGGTGCCCGATCCGAACCAGGCGGAATTCTACACCTCGGGCCGCTGTTCGAACGAGGCGGCGTTCCTGTACCAGCTGTTCGTGCGGCTGTACGGGACGAACAACTTTCCCGACTGTTCGAACATGTGTCACGAGGCGACGTCGGTCGGTCTCCCGAAGTCGATCGGGATCGGCAAGGGGACCGTCAGCCTAGAGGATTTCGATCATGCCGATCTGATCCTCTCGATCGGTCACAATCCGGGGACGAACCACCCGCGGATGATGGCGACGCTGCGCGAGGTATCGCGTCGCGGCGGCAAGATCATCGTGTTCAATCCGTTGAAGGAACGCTCGCTCGAGCGGTTCGAGTCGCCACAGTCGGTGGTCGAGATGGCGACCGGCACCTCGACCCAGATCGCCAGCAGCTATCTCCAGGTCAAGGTCGGTGGCGATGCGGCGGCACTGAAGGGCATTGCCAAGGCACTTGTCGCGCTCGACGACGCGGCACGCCGTTCGGGCGGCGAGCCGGCGCTCGACCATGCGTTCATCGCCGAACATACCGCGGGGCTCGATGCGTACATCGCCGATTTGGCGGCGGCCGACTGGAGCGACATCGAACAGGCGAGTGGCCTGTCGCGTGCCGATCTCGAAGACGTTGCGCGGATCTACGCGACCTCGAAGGCGACGATCGCGTGCTACGGCATGGGGATCACGCAGCATCGTACGGGTACCAGCAACGTGCAGCAGCTCGCCAACCTGTTGCTGTTGCGCGGCAATATGGGCCGGCCGGGCGCGGGGATCTGCCCGCTGCGGGGCCACAGCAACGTTCAGGGCGATCGTACGGTCGGTATCACCGAGCGGCCGATGCCGCTGCTGCTCGACCGGATGCGTGACGTGTTCAATTTCGAACCACCCCGCGAGCATGGTCATTCGGTGGTCGAGAGCATCGCCGCGATGCGCGACGGCAAGGCCAAGGCGATCGTCTGCCTCGGCGGCAACCTCGCGATCGCCTCGTCCGACCCGCAGGCTTGTGCGGAAGGCTTTCGCAACCTCGATCTGGCAGCGCACATCACGACCAAGCTGAACCGGACGATGCTGTTGATGGCGAAGGACACGTATATCCTGCCATGCCTCGGACGCACCGAACTCGACACGCAGGCGAGCGGGCCGCAGTCGGTCACCGTCGAGGATTCGATGTCGATGGTGCACGCGTCGCGCGGGTTCCTGATGCCACCGGGGGAGAATGTGAAGTCGGAGATCTGGATCGTCGCCGAAATCGCCAAGGCGACGCTGAAGGGCAAGGGCGGGATCGACTGGGACGGCTACGCCGCGAATTACGATCTGATCCGCGACAAGATCGAGGCGG
>Ga0265798_10010351_pt1 | contig 11514 bp, 9 predicted proteins | sample P3T30metagenome_FD_192430 | JGI IMG/M metagenome (GOLD analysis project Ga0265798, IMG submission 192430) | Plant litter microbial communities from East Loma Ridge, Irvine, California - P3 T30 | ecosystem: Environmental > Terrestrial > Plant litter > Unclassified | place: USA: California... | reverse complement strand
TCTCGGTCACGCTGGCCGAGGACGGCAACCGGGTGGTGGCCAAGATCGAACTGGCCAAGGAAGCCGGCCGCTTCACCGCCGAGGATTCGCGTTTCTGGGTGGTGCGCCCGCAGATCGGCGCCACCGGTGTGTCGGGCCTGGGCACGCTGCTGTCCGGCCCATATATCGGCGCCGCGCCCGGCGCGTCGGAAGAAACGGGCAATGCCTTTACCGGCCTGGAGATGGCGCCGCCGATCCCGATCGGCCTGAAAGGACGCGAATACCTGCTGCACGCCGACAGCCTCGGCTCGGTGGCGCCCGGTTCGCCCGTGTACTTCCGGCGCGTACGGGTGGGCCAGGTGGCCAAGGTCGACCTCGACAAGGCCGGCCAGGGCATCAATATGTCGGTATTCGTCGAGGAGCCGTATATCGGCTTCGTCGGACCGGACACGCGCTGGTACCACGCCAGCGGCGTCGACCTGCGGCTCGATGCCAGCGGCCTGAAACTCAATACCCAGTCGCTGGCGGCCCTGGCCACCGGCGGCATCGCGTTCGAATCGGTCGACGGCAAGCGGCCCGCCAGCGCGGCGCCGGCCGGCAGCCGGTTCATGCTGCTCGAAGACCGCGCCGCGGCGCTGCGCCCGCCTGACGGGCCGGCCACGACGGTCGTGCTGTACTTCGACCAGTCGCTGCGTGGCCTTGCGCCTGGTGCACCGGTCGACTTCCGCGGCGTGGCGCTGGGCGAGGTGCGCTCGGTCGGCATCGAGTTCGACCGCGACCGCAAGCGCTTCAATATGCCGGTCACGGTCGACCTGTACCCGGGCCGCCTGGGCCAGGACTTCATGGCCGCCCTGAACCAGGGCCGCGCCGGCGAAGACATGCTCGACATGCTGGTGGGCCGTGGCTTGCGCGCGCAGCTGAAGAACGGGAATATCCTCACTGGCCAGCTGTACGTGGCGCTCGACTTCTTCCCGAATGCGGGCAAGGCGGCCCTGGCCAGGAATGGCGAAGTGGTGCGCTTGCCCACGGTGCCCGGCCAGCTCGACGAGCTGCAGAGCCAGGTGGCGCGCATCGCGGCCAAGCTCGATAAAGTCCCGTTCGACGAGATCGGCGCTAACCTGAACCGTACGCTGGCGCAGGCGAATGCCACGCTGGCGCGCCTCGAAGGCCAGGTGCTCCCCGAGATGCAGGGCACGCTCGCCGCTGCGCGCTCGACCTTCACCAGTGCCGAAAACCTGCTGCAGCAGGATTCGCCGCTGCAGTCCGACCTGCGCCGCGCGCTGCAGGAAGTGTCGGACACGATGGAAAAGCTCAACGCGCTGGCCGACTACCTCGAACGCAATCCGCAGTCGCTCATCCGCGGCAAACCACAGGAGAAGAAATGATGCCGCTATTCCGTCCGCGCCGCGTTGTCGGCGGCGCTGCACTGGCCCTGTCGCTCATGCTCACCGGCTGCGCCAGCGCGCCGAACGACCAGTTCTATACGCTCAGTGGCGGCCCAACCACCGCTGCACCGGCCGCAACGACGGGCGCGCCGCTGTACTTCGAGATGCGCCCGATCACCGTGCCGGCCCAGGTGCGCCGGCCGCAGCTCGTCACCAGCAATGCCGATGGCCGGGTCGACCTGGAAGAACATCACCGCTGGGCTGGTCCGCTGGCCGATGAAATCGGCACCGGGCTGTCGCTCGGCATCGCCGCCGAACTCGGTGCGATCGATGTCTACCGCAGCCCGGCGCCCAAGGGCAGTACGCTGTACCGGGTCGGCGCGAACATCCAGCGCTTCGAGTCGGTGCCGGGCAGCTACGCCCTGATCGACGCAGTCTGGAATGTGCGCAAACTGGACGACAGCGAAGTGCAGACCTGCCGCAGCGTGTTCCGCGAGCCGGTGGGGGCGGGTTATGACGCACTCGTGGCAGGGCACCGCGCCGCGCTGGCCAAGCTGGCGGCGGCGATCGCCGCCGGGGTGCGCGGCCAGGCCGAGGGGCGTGCCCCGGGTTGCTGATCCGCAGCACACGCTCATGCGCGTTGCATGATGTGGACAGGTTTGACCTATTCACATGGACAGAGGAGGTCAGGGAACCGTAGACTTTCGATACTTTCCACTGGGAAAGATAAACCGATTGCTACCTGGACCGCCCATGCACCTTGCTCTCAAGTTCCTCTCCATCGCTGCCTTGCTCGCTCTCGGCGGCTGCGCATCGTCCACCGCTACCCGCGTGGGCGACGCCGCCACGACGCCATTGAGCGATCTGGGGCTGACAAAAGCCGACATTCCTGCGGTGCTCGTCACGGCCAAGGAAAATCCTTATCTGAAGCCGGCGGCGCAGAACTGCGTCGCGCTGGCGCTGGAGATCCACGCGCTCGACGAGGCGCTCGGGCCCGACCTCGATACGGGCGTGATCGACGACGATCCCTCGCTGATGGAGCGCGCTTCCGGCGCCGCCAAGGACCATGCAGTCGGCGCCGTGCGCCGCACCGCGGAAGGCCTGGTGCCGTTCCGCGGCTGGGTGCGCAAACTCAGCGGCGCCGAGAAGCACTCGAAGCACGTGACCGAATGCGTGATGGCCGGTTCGGTGCGGCGCGCCTACCTGAAAGGCATCGCGACGGCGCAGAGCTGCTCCTGGCGCGACGCCGCGATGGTCGTTGCCGAGCGCTAGACCGTCAAGGGATCAGGCGCTCTGCACGCAGGCGCGTGAACAGGTCATAGAACGACGCGCCCGTGGCCTGATAGGCAGTGAAGCCCAGGCGGCGGCTGTTGGCCATATCGGTCATGACTTCCAGCGGCCGCCCCAGGTCGAGGTCGGTGTGCCAGGCCGAGGCCAGCCGATCCAGGTCCGCTTCCACCAGGCCATGACGGCCGGCGATCTCGCGCCAGATATCCCGGTCGTTCGCCATCGCCGCTTCCAGTGGCTGGATAGCCCCATTGAAGCCGGCCGCTTCGACGCCAAAGTAGGCGGCCAGCTTCGGCCACAGCCAGCTCCAGCGGAACACGTCGCCATTGACGATATTGAAGGCCTCGTTGCGCGCGGCATCGGTATCGGCCGCCCACACCAGCTGTTTGGCCAGCATGCGTGCATCGGTCACGTCCGACAGCCCGTTCCACTGCGCGCTTGAACCGGGGAACTGGAATGGCCGGCCGGTCTCCTTGCAGATCGTCGCGTACACGGCCAGCGTGGTGCCCAGGTTCATCGCATTGCCGACCGCCTGGCCGATCACGGTGTGCGGGCGGTGCACGGTCCAGGTGAAGCGGTCGCGTTCGGCCGCTGCATAGACTTCGTCTTCCTGCGCGTAGTAGAAATTCTCCAGCGGCAGGCGTGGCTGGCTTTCGCGCAGCGGCGTGTCAGGTAACGTGCCCGAGCTGGCATAGGCTTCGAACGGGCCCAGATAGTGTTTCAGGCCGGTGACCAGGGCCACGTGGCGTACGCTCTTCTGCGACGACAGGGCGTCGAGCAGATTGCGCACCAGCGCGGCGTTGACGCGGATGTTCTCGGCCTCGGTGTCCTGGCGCATCCAGGTGGTGATGAAGACGTGGGTCGGCGCGACGCCGGCCAGCGCGGTGGCCAGTGCGGCCGGGTCGAGCAGGTCGGCTGCGACGTGGCGCACCGCGGGCAGGTCTTGCGGTGCGCGGCGCGACAGGCCGATCACTTCCCATCCCTGGGCCAGCAGTTCGCGCGCGGTGTGGTTGCCGCCGATGCCGGTGACGCCGACGACCAGTGCTGTTCGTTTCATGGGTTGACTCCCGATGTGACAATTGACGCCCATTCTACTGTGGGGGCCAAAAGCGCGTCGTCGGGCTGCCAATGTAAAAAGGGCGCCGCATCGCTGCAGCGCCCCTTGTCTACCTACACGTCAACTCATCAGAAGCGGTAACGCAGCGTCAGCGAGGTATTGCGTGGCGCGCCGTAGGTGAGCTGGTTGTAGGAGGAGAACATCGCGAACGTTGTCTTGTCGGTCGCGTTGTTGACATTCAGCTGGGCCGACAACTGCTTGGTGAACTCGTAGCGCGCCATCAGGTTGACGATCGCATACGAATCCTGCTCCATGCGGCCGTCGATGCCAGGGGCCACGGTCAGGTCGGTCGTGTAGGTGCTGCCTTCCCAGTTGACGCCGCCACCGACGGTCAGCTTGTTCCAGTCGCCCGGCAGGCGGTAGCTGGCAAAAGCGCGCAGGGTCTTGCGAGGGTAGATCGAGTTGAAGTCGGTGCCCGTTTCATCCTTGGCGCGGAAGATCGCGTAGCCGATGCTGGCGTTCAGGCCCGGGATGATCTCGCCCGAGACATCCATCTCGATACCCTTGCTGGTCGCGCCATCGACCCCGATGTAGTAGGATTCCGGCAGCAGCGGACCGGTCGGGCCGTCGCGGTCGATCATGCCGGCGGCCTGGGCCAGGCCATCCTGCTTGAGGTGGAACACCGACAGCGAGGCATTCACGCGGCGGTCGAAGAACTCGCCCTTGATACCGGCTTCGCTGGCCTTGCCCTCGATCGGATCGAGCAGGTTGTTATTGAAGTCGCGGTTGTTCTGCGGCTGGAAGATGCTGGTGTAGCTGGCGTACAGCGAGTAGGTCTGGTTCAGGTCGAACACCAGGCCGGCGTACGGGGTGACTTCGTTCGAGTACTTGATCGCATACGGATCCTGCCACTGGCCGCCGCCTTCTTTTTCCCACTTGGTCACGCGCGCGCCGACGATGGCCTTGAGCTGGTCGGTGAGCGAGAAGCGCGCCATACCGTACAGGCCTTGCTGGGTGGTTTCGCTGGTTTCGTAGCGTGCTTGCGGGCCCCACACCGGGGTCGGGTAGCTGGCCGGATCCCAGTTATTGAAGTCGGCGACCGGCGGCGCGAAGCCACCAGGCGCGGTCGGGAAATTAGCCAGGCGGTTGTTCGAGTAGAAGTCGGTATTGGCGTGCAGGTAGCCGACGGCTGCCTGGTGTTCGCGGCCGAACAGCGAGAACGGACCGCTGGCGTGCACGCCGAAGTCTTTCTGCTTGGTCTGGATCACGTAGGAGCCGGCGAAGGCGCCCAGGCCGGCGCCGGTCACGCGGTCAGGCACGCCCGACAGGTACAGCAGGCGCGAATCGCCGTCGCGGGTGGCGTCGGTATAGGTGAAGCGCAGGTTCCAGCCGTTGGCGAAGCGGTGTTCGTAGTCGGCGAAGAAGTTGTCGTACTGGTTGTCGTAGCCGGCCCATGGGGTGGCGGTGGTCTTCGAGCGGTCGACGTTGATGATCGAGCCGTCGGTGTAGCGGTATGGCAGGCCGCCCCACATCGGGCCGCGCGGGCTCATTTTCTGGCGGCTGAAGCCGGCCGCGAAGGTGCCGTCGCGACCGATGTCGGCTTCGATGGTGGCGTAGTAGGCGCGGTCGTTATTTTCCAGGTAGTTGACCCAGCTGTCGCCTTCGCCGTACTCGGCGACCGCACGGCCGCGGATGCTGCCCGTTTCGTTCAGTGGGGTCGAGACATCGGCCACGATGCGGCGCTTGTCCCAGCGGCCGACCGTCGCCTCGACCGAGCCAGCCAGTTTCTTGCTGAAGGCGCGCTTGCGCACCAGGTTCAGGGCGGCCGACGGGGTGCCGGCGCCGGTCATCAGGCCGGTCGCGCCACGCACCACTTCGACGCGGTCGTACAGGGCCAGGCTGCCGAGCACCTCGCCGGCGCTCCAGGCGGCGTCCCAGGTGGTCGGGATATTGTCGATCTGCAGATTGGTCACTTCGAAACCACGGGCGGTAAAGCTGCCGCGGTGGGTTTCGTACTGGTTGACCGAGACGCCGGTGACGTTGTTGGCCACGTCGGTGATGGTCATCAGGTTCTGGTCTTCGATGCGCTGCTGGGTGATGACCGAGACCGATTGCGGGGTGTCGCGCAGCGACATGTCGAGCGGGGTGGCGGTGCGGGTGCGGCCGATGGTGTACGAACCGACGTCGTCGGCCAGCTTCTGGGCCTGCACCTGCACTTGCGGCATCGAGGTCGTGCCGGCGGCGGTGTTGCTCGTCTCGGTGGACTGGGCTTGCGCGAGGAATGGCAGGGCCAGGCCTACACAAACCGTCAGGGTCTTCATAGTGAAACGCGCGTTCGCGCCGACCAGCTTTTCCATCTTTTTTCCTGTTATTAATGATGATGAGTGGCGGACCCAGCGTGCGAAATGCCGGCGTCTGCCTGTAATGAGAATGATTCAGCAGTTAATGATAACTATTCTCATCTAATTATGTCAATGTGTGTCGATGATTGCTCGGCGGTTTCGTTGGGATTGTGCACGTGGATGGATAGTTATGGCAGCGTGCAGGGCTGTTGCGATGCACCGGATCTGGTTAAGCTGGCGTCATCTCATCAACGACCAGGAAGGTATCGCAATGGACAAACCAATATTTTTCGTGACCCCGGGCTATGGCGAAAAATTGCACGGTATGCTGGGCTACTCGCAGGCCGTCAAGGTTGGCAACCGGGTCGAGATTTCAGGGCAGGGCGGCTGGAACGACGATATCGAGTTCCCCGCATCGCTGGTGGACGAAATCGAACTCGCCTTCAAGAACGTCGAGCGCGTGCTGGCCGCGGCCGGCGCGACCTGGGAGCATGTGATCAGTGTCGATTCGTACCACGTGGGCGGCTTCCCACCCGAAGTGAACGCGACGTTCGCGCGGCTGTACCGGCACTACATGCCGAATCACGGCCCGATCTGGACCGAACTGGGGGTCGCCGAGCTGGGCGCCCCGGGCATGCGTGTCGAAATCAAGGTGACGGCCATTATCGCCTGAGGCTGGATGCCAGCCGCTTCAGTCGTGGAAGGTGCCGATCAGCCAGTCGATGAATACCTTCAATCGCGCGTTCTGGTGGCGGTTGGGCGGATACAGGATGTGGAACGGCATCAGTGGGCGCTCCCACTCCTGCAGGAGGGGAATCAAGACGCCGGCATCGACGTGCGGCTGGACCATGCGCGTGAAATGCTGGCCGATCCCCATATCCGCCAGCATCATCGCCAGCAGGCCGTTGCCGTCATTGGTCGCCAGCGCGCTGGCCTCGATCACGTGACGTTCGTCGCCGCGCTCGAAGATCAGGGGATTCGGCTTGGTCGTCGCGGCGAAGAAGTAGCCCAGGCAGACGTGGCGATCGAGCGCGGCCGGTGAACCCGGCGTCCCGGCCCGCGCCAGGTAAGCTGGCGAAGCGAAGGTGCCGTAGCGCAGATCGATGAGTTTGCGGCCGACCATCGACATCTCATTGATGTCGCCGGCCCGGATCACGCAGTCGACGCCTTCGCCGACGATGTTCGCGGGACGGTCGCTGATGCCCAGCGCGAGCGTGATGTCCGGGTATTCGCGCTGGAAATGCGGCAGCGCCGGGACCAGTAGCGACGTGGCGAAGGCGGCCGGCGCGTCGATCCGCAGGTGGCCCTGCGGCTTGCGCTTCTGCCCGCGCATCGCGTGGTCCATCTCGTCGAGCTCGGCGAGCAGGCGCGTGGCGTGCTGGTAGTACTCGAGGCCATCGGCGGTCGGCGCCACCGAGCGCGTAGTGCGCAGCATCAGCTGGTTGCCGAGGTGCGCCTCCAAATCGCCGATCAGCTTGCTGACGGTGGAGCGCGGCATGCCGAGCTGGTCCGACGCACGGCTGAACGAGCCGGTATCGACGACCCGCACGAAGGCGCGCATGGCGAGCAGCTGGTTCATCGCTGGCTGAAGGTGTGCGGAGCAGTCATGAGGCTCGATTATCCACGAAACCCGCCACTGCCAGGAAAAATGGCCCCGTTGGCATATCGGCCGGGGCCATCTTCTTGAAGAGACGTACCTGTTACCAATCCGCCTGACCTCGGCTGTTGAGGTGTCCCCGGCTGTAGACCTTAGCCGGCTTCGCGTTTGTTGGCTTCGGTGATGGTCCAGTAATAGATCGTGCGGCCATCGACTTCGACCGTTTTCTCGGCCGGCCATTCCGAGCCCATGTCGAACGCATGCGACACCACGCGGGTGCCGACCTTGAGCTGTTTCCACAGTTGCGGACGCAGTTTGGCGTTGATCGTCGGCAGCAGGTACAAGGTCACGACCGTGGCGCTCGAGAAGTCGGTCTTGAACAGGTCGCCCACGCGGAACTGCGCGCGGTCGGTCACGCCGGCCTTCTTGGCGTTTTCCTTGGCTTCGGCGATGCGGGTCGGGTCGATGTCGATGCCGGTGCCTTTGGCGCCGCGCACCTTGGCGGCGGTGACGACGATGCGGCCATCGCCGCAACCCAGGTCGAACAGGGTGTCGTTCTTGCCGACCTTGGCCAGGTCGAGCATCTTGTCGACCACTTCCTGCGGGGTCGGCACATAGGGCACGTCCAGGCGCGGCGTGGCGGCGGTGGCCTGGGCCAGCGCGCGGCCGAACGGGAACATCATCATGCCGGTGGCGGCAGCGGCGGACAGCAGCAGGGTACGGCGGCGAGCTTGCGGGTTCATCAGCACATCTCCTCGGTCAGTGTTGGACATGGTTGGGGGAAAGTTCATTCATGAGTTCTGGCGCGCAGCAGGAGCAGCAGGACGACGCCGATGGCCAGCACAGCGACGCCGATCCAGGCGGCGTTCAGGCCGCCGAGCTGCTGGCTGTAGACATACGATAGGCTCGACCACAGCATATAGGCGCAGCTGGCGCAGAACAGCAGCGGCAGCAACGGATACAGCGGCACCTTGAACGGCCGCGGCGTGCCCGGCTCGCGGCGGCGCAGTACGAACAGCGAGATTCCGGTCAGCAGGAAGAACAGCCAGAACACAGGCGCCGTGAATTCGACCATGGCCTTGAAGCCGCTGCCGAGCGCCGCGCCGGTCAATACCAGCGCCAGCGCCGCCACGCACTGCACCGTCATGGCGACCGTCGGGGTGCCGCGCTCGGCGTCCCATTCGGCCAGGCGGCCGAGCTGTTTCCAGTCCTTGCCGATCGCGTAGCTGGTGCGGGCGCCGACGATCATCGTCGCATTGATCGAGGTGAGTGCAGAAATTGCCACCAGCACCGAGATGACCTTCTCGCCAACGGGACCGAGCGCGGCCTTCATGACGTCGGCCGCCACCGCTTCGGAGGCGGCCATGCCTTCCATGCCGAGCACCTTCCAGTAGGCCCAGGTGACCAGCAGGTACAGCACCGTAATGATCACGATGCCCAGCGTCAGAGCGATGACCATATTGCGCGGACCGCCGCGCATCTCGGCGCTGATGTAGGCAGCTTCGTTCCAGCCGCCATAGGTGAGCAGCACGAAGACCATCGCCATGCCGAGCGCCGCAATGGCGGGGCCGGAGCTCGGCGCGGCTTGCGCGGCGGCCGCCGCCGCTTCGGGTGCAGGCGCCGGATCGGCGAACAGCGCGGCGGCGCCAACGATCAGCAGCAGGCCAAGGATCTCGGCGACCGTCAACAGGGTCTGGGCGCCGGTGCCGGTGCGGATACCGCGCAGGTTCAGCGCCGACAGGCCGACGATCACGGCGATCGCATAGAAGGTGCTGCCCCAGCCGGCAGGCAGGAAGGTCAGGGGAACCGCTTGCTGCATGTAGTCGCCGAACACGAAGCCGAGCAGCGCGATCGAACCGGTGGTGATGACGGAAAAACGCGCCCAGCCGAACAGAAAGGCGACCGAGCGGCCGAAGGCGCGGTGCAGGTAGTGGTAGTCGCCGCCGGCGTGCGGATAGGATGTGGTCAGTTCGGCGTAGCAGAGCGCGCCGATCAGGGAAATGAGACCGCCCATGGCCCACAGGGTGAACATCGACGTGGCGTCGCCGCTGAAGCTGGCGACCAGGGAGGGGGCCTTGAAGATGCCGGCGCCGATGACGACGCCGACGATGACCGCGACCGCTTCGCGCAGGCCGATGGTCGGCCGCGGGCGGGTGTCGGCATGGGTGGAGACAGATCGTTCCGCTTCGATAGCATCCATGTCGGGCAAGTGTAGGCACGTCGCCGGCCACTGGGCAGCGCCATGCGTGGTTGAACATGGGGGAACGTGTCAAGACACCGGCGCTCACCCGCTTTTCGGTACTGGATGTTAGCCAGACTGCCGAGCAGGGGGCGCGCGATTGAATTGCCGGAATGATCAATACAGGCTGTCAGTACGGGCAAAAAGCGCCACGGCGCCGGATGCGCCGTGGGTGAAACAGGCCTCAGGTTTCAGACCGAGGTGATGCGGAAGCGGGAGCGGCAAGCGCCACTTTAGCGGGAGCGCCAAGCCAGTCGAAAATGGCCGGCCAGATGGCTGCGTGCGCACTGCGGCCGACCAGCACGCCGACGTGCTGCAGGTTGACGCCGACGTCGCCGCGGTATTCGAGCAGCAGCTTGCGTTCGTTCGCGGTGGCCTCGTGGAAGGGCATCACCGCCTCGGGCGGAATCACCTTGCTGCGGAAGTCGACCACGCTGATCAGCGGCGCGCGCAGGTCGCCCGGCCCGATCGTGCGGCCGCCGATGGCGAGCCGGCCCCCCATGAATTCGTCGTTGCGGTAGAGCGACTCGACGATCTCGGTGAACAGGCGCCCCGGCAGCGGGAATTCGTCGTGGGTCCAGCGTTCGACCTGCATATGCGTGGCCAGCGCCTTGGGGTCGAGCAGCGACAGCCAGCGGTCGGCAATCCGCTCCCACTGGAACGCCTGCGGCTCGGCCATTGCACTCATCATGTTCAGGTAGACGCCCGGCACCTGGCGGAAGGTCTCGGCGATGGTGCTGGCGTGCGCGACCGCTTTGACCAGCGGCGTGAAGCAGCAGGTGCTTTGCTCGAAGCGCAGCGGCGACTCGAGCAGGATGGTAGCCGCCACCTTCTCGGGATGCATGCAGCTGTAGATAGCGGCCAGGATGCCGCCCAGCGAGTGGCCGACGATGGTGAGCTTGTTCTGTCCGCTATCCTGGGCGATCGCGCGCTGGCAGGCTGCCAGGTAACGGTCGCCGTAGTCGTCCAGGCCGACATCGGGATCGCCGTCCGGCAGCGGCAGCCATTCGGCCAGATACACCCGGTAGCCCCGTTCGCGCCAGCGCTGCACCACGCTGATGTCGGGCGCCAGGTCCCAGATATACGCGCGCTTGATCGGCGCCGGCACCAGCAGCACGGCCGGGCCGCCGGCCGGCGCATCCAGGTAGCGGCGCAGCGCCAGGCCGGGCTGCTCGAGGATGACGGTTGACGGCGTCTCTTGCGGGCCGTGACCGGCGCGCTCGAGCATCTTGCCGCGCGCCTGGCGGCTGCGGTCCATATTCTTGAGGGCTTGTACCCACGAAGCGTTTTGCGTTCCCGGGGTGGTCGAGTTGCTGGCGTACATGGATGGCGGCCTCGTCAGATTGCAATCAAGGAATGCTACGCCAACTGTCGCGTCGCTCCAACAGCGTACGGTACAAATCGTGCGCTTGTTTGCGATAGGTAAAACTTTGGCCTTATAAATTATCCAGGTGGAATACGCCGGCCATTAGCCGGGCCTTCGTGAACACTGCGGCGGCCTGCGTGCACGGGTCGCGTCTGGCATACTCGCCCCATCCTCAACGATTGAAACGGCAGGGTATTTACCGATGAAACCAGAGATTCTCGTGTTGGGCAGCGTGTGGTCGCAGGAGGTGCGCGCGCGCATT
>Ga0265798_10010350_pt1 | contig 11514 bp, 5 predicted proteins | sample P3T30metagenome_FD_192430 | JGI IMG/M metagenome (GOLD analysis project Ga0265798, IMG submission 192430) | Plant litter microbial communities from East Loma Ridge, Irvine, California - P3 T30 | ecosystem: Environmental > Terrestrial > Plant litter > Unclassified | place: USA: California... | reverse complement strand
TACAAACACCGCAAGACGTGTCGTCGTCTACAATCGGCGACTGCTGAGCTGACTGCTGTTGCTGCTCAAGTATCTGGAACCCACCGAACACCAACCATACCAGGCCGGCAAAGGGAACGAGAGTGAAGATGCTTCCAGCGGCAGATCGTACTATCCATGGTACAAAGAACGCGGAGACCACGAAGATAGCGAACTTCTCAACGAGCGATGGTTGGCCAATAGCGTTGACGGTGGTCGAGCATTCATCGACCTTGGCCTGCTGCTGGAGCCCCTGAGGGCCCTTGGTGGTGGAAGTTTTGGCGTGGAACTCAGATCCAGATACCTCAGGCTGTAAGGTATGGGGGTCGCGCGACTGGGAGTCGTTGTGAGCTTGCACTTTGAACGAATCGGAAGCAGTGGACGAGCGGCGCGACATGCTCAAAGCTCGCGTGCTTGGGGCGGCAGATGTGTACGTAGTTGCGGACCAGTACGTCATGGAGGTTTGGATAGCGTGGCGTGCATATTGTACGCGCTCACTGGGAAGAGTCAGGGGATAAATCGAATAGTCGGAGAAGCAATCACTGACCTTGGATGAGCGGATGATGCGCGATCGTCGCTTGTGACCGCAGCAGCGGGCGCCATAGCAACTGTTGGTACCTTTTTGGCGTGAAGACAGACCCCGTATACCATACAGACAGCCTGTATGTGGATATTGGAGATGGAACCGGCGCGCTTGTTAGCTGCGCAAAGCTGCAGTTACTGGCGGAGTAAATGCGAACTTGCGAGAAGTGGTGATGGCCCATAGTTTGGAGGCCAGAAGGGCGCCTGGGTTAAGTAGAGGGTAGTGTCAACTGTAGCCTGACTACACTAGCTCCACACTAGTCGTACCTGCGAGTGAATGCACGTGAATGGGCTTGTGCGACCATCACGCACGGGCTTGGCGGAATTCCTTATGTGACTCCTTTTCTCAATGACGCAAGGTATATATTGTGAAGATCCTGGAAAGCCGTACTGTAGGTGGTATAGGTAGATGCTGACCCCACAGTGGTACTGCGCAGCGATATATGCACATCAACGCGCTCAGCGAGGTGCTTGATGCTTGTACGACTTACAATCAAGTATATTCGCCAAACACCTAGCATCTGGGCGAAATAGAAACCAGCGCAAGAGCCCAAACACTTCCATTAGATCAGTATGCTTCTCTTCCCGAAAGCACTGGCTTGGTTCGGACGGTTGGCCATCCAGGAAGATGGGATTGGATGAGGACAAGGCGTCGTCGAAAGAACGGCCTACATAGGGGATAGGTCATGGCTCTCACAGAGACGGCATGGACAGAAACCTCTAATCATGATTGGAAGTAGAAAAAAATGAGATACTTGGGCGGGAGGGCATCTTTTTGGCCAGGACTGAAGTTCCGGGACGTAGCAATTGAGGGGGTGAGAAGGTGACGCTCATGCGCACAATCGTGAGAACAGCGAATAATTACAAAGACATAAGAATGAGGGCATTACAAGAGTCGAATTACTCTCTATTAATAGTAGGTAGGTCATGGGGTATCGTAACAAAGTGATGTCAAAGTGTGTGGCCTGAACAAAAGAAAAGTCTCGGATCTACCTCGACACACGTGGAGTTCCGTCTACCAGCATCTCGGTGCTGTTCTCCCTCTGTGTTTCCTTGCGGGATATATCGTCCGCCCAGGTGGCCTGCGAAGCGGGCGTTCTCCAGCCGCTCAGCCTCCTCCCATCGGCACCATCCACCTCTACGTGAATGTCCGTAACGACTTGGATGTCTCTCGCGTCCTCGCTCGAACCATTAGAACGCTTCGTCACGTCTAGAACGTAGTCGTCTTTGGTGCGCAGCGCCTTACTGCCACCCCTGCTTCCGTAGGTACGAGCGCCTTGTGGGCGAGAGTGGGAATATGCGCTGCGGTGTCTTGACGGGAACGCCCTTGGAAGCCAATGTGTGATCAAAGGCCTGAGCAACGGCAGGCAGGCGCAAATAATGCCGACGTTGGTCTCAACGGAGCTCCAGGTCGCTGCAGGCGGGTTGTCGTAACTAGGATCATCCGAGTTCGAGATCGCGACGAGAGATTGTAGACGGAGAATTGAGACTAGGCAGACACTGCAGGATCGCGCGTTAGTGTGACCTCTTTGTAACAGTTGATGGTAGGGGTATGCCCGCTGAGTAACTCATCACGAGAAGAGCCGGTGGTACAGTGATGCACCGTGCGATAATCGAGTGAGCGTCGTGTTACACCTTGTAACAGACATCAGGCGCTCGCAAGACGGCCCGAATGGACAAAACAAGGTAACAGCAGGGAGGGATACTCACAATCCGCCAACTGCGAAGATGGAAATGAGTCCAATCTTCTGCCTCTTGCCGAGATTTAATTTCTGGATGACCGGAATAGGAAGAAGGATGATCGCGAAATCGGTAAGGATGTTGATGGCGGCGTTCGTGAACCAGACGGCGAATTGATTAAGACAAGTAGACTTCTCGTGAGTCCAGAAAGCTCGTACGGGTGTGCAGGTGAAGATACTGGAGAAGACTGTCCAGATGGTGTAGGCGACGACAACGGCCATCGTGAGCCAGTTCGCGATTTGAAACTTCTTGGTTGGGAAGATGCGTCGATACTGGAGGAGCATGGATCCTTTGGTCAAACCGAGCGATAGGTAGTATACGATAAGACTGGACCAGAATGTCTGTCGCTTTATGTTAGCAGTGCCCTAAAGTACACGTTGAGAGTGTCGCACCCTCAAGAACTTGACCATATGATCCTCTGAGATTGTCTTGATGTGTCTGCCCATACCATATTCGGCCTCTGTATCTTGTCAGTGTCTATAAGATAGCATAATCAGGTGTATACTAACGGATACCAATGGCGATTGTCAGGCCAATGGAGCAGAGCTGGCAGAAGATTAGCATGGACATACACAACATGACGTAGTTATTAACTTACCATTGCGAGAGCGATGCCGGCATCTTCGATACCCACGCAGCGAATTATAAAGAAGCGCGTGTAGAGTCGAAGGAGGACGGTGATGAGAGCCAGACCAGTGAAGACAGAAGAGATCTCGACCGCTTGCCTGCCCCTCGGGTTATCAGATAATGATCCAGCCATGATGTGATAGCGTAGGTCTCAAGACGACCAGATAAGGTGAATCAGGCTGCTTTTGTGGGAAACATGGAGTATTTCACAGCCTGCCCAGATCCCTGAACCAGATGGGTGGTATGGGCTTCGTCGGTGGCTTTACCTTTAACCACACTTATGCACGTACCCACCTTCCGTACGCCCACCGAACAGTGACATTCGCCAATTACTCCGCGGGTGCCAGGGTCTGCAGCCCTGTCAGGAAACCTTCGGCATGGCCACGAGTCGAAAACGCGAGAGCAACGAAGTGTGTGAGATCGGTCTCAACACGTCCCGTGCGACGTTCCGGTTTTCCCGGGATCTACAGAACGCAGAGAACCCAGTCCCTGCACAATGGTGAGCTGTTCGGCTGTCACGAAAAGTTGGAGAAGTAGCTCCAACTTCAAGCGGCACGCGTGTGCAAAAGTTGTGTATGGTTCGACCTCGAGCAGTTCGTGTTCATTCGTTTTGTGATGGTGGCTATGGTGTCACCAACCATGTTCGCCGGATGTAGTGTTTCAGCCCGATGCATAGGGCTCCTTCGGCCGCCAGCATCCTGGGAAGTGAGATCGTGATATTACACACGGGCTAAGGAGTCGTGGATGCGATTCCATCTTGAGCGTCGTACCGAGCCAGAGCGGTAAAGGATGCCACTGAGAACTCGGGAGGATCAGTCGAAAAAGCGGAGTGTACACACATGCAGGAACGTGGCACGGCTTGCGTGATGTCGTACAGGAGACGGTAAACTCTCATTCGCGGACTTCGTAAGCGAGGACTAAAAACTTTGTGTAGGCAAAACCATGATCATCCTTCGCGTTCGCAGGCTGCAGCTAGAGACGCACGGGGCGGACCTAGAGACGAACTTGCGCACGCAATGCGCTTTTTCATTTCTACCTCGCCAAAGTACGAAGCTTTAGAAATTGACGGCACGAACACCATCGCGAGCCGTCTGGAAAGGAGCTTTCATGTGCTGAGTTTGAATTGGTTGAGGCCCGGGCCGGAACCCTAGTGTCAACCCCATGAATTTGACAGGACGCTATATCCTCCGTCGCAGTCAGCAAGACGGCTCTGCCACTTGACATGCTTGGTTCCTACTCCGTAGACTTGATGGTCGCGCAGCTGCGTTGCTAGAAAGCGAGCAGAAGCAGTATGGCCCTGAAAATCTGCAGATCAGTCATCATCAACGCATGCAGCTGCTCAAGACCGTTAGAAGTCGCCGAGGCAAGTCGAATACAGGTGGAGACCTCAGAAATTGGACAAGATCAACTTCCACTAAACATTTGGTGAGCAGAATAACTGTGGCTCCAGGAGATGTGCGGGTAGCTTTTAGACCGGATCTTTAGCTGTACGCGAGCCGCGATGACCCGGCGGCGGCCTTTTCTCGCTGAGACCTGCTGTGGAGATTGCCAACGGGTCGTAGCTGACTATGCGCACGGGATGAGCTCTCCATCTGTCTGTGGCTTCCTCACATAAATGAAGCTCCATATAGGCTGTACAGCGATGCCGTTGACACATTGTTGTTTCTGAGATTCTCCTTGCTTTTCTTTCCCCGCGGAAACAGGGTTGAGTCGGTCCTTCTGCCCGGCAAAGATCTGAGCCTGAGGATGCGTCCGACAGTGAGGGCCTTAGCCTGGGCGCGCGCTGTGACATGAGGATCGTCGACAGCGTAGTGTTACAAAAGGGCATGGTGTCGTGGGAACAGAGCGGACCCCTTCTCCACAAGTCGCGATTCGAAGGTGTCCCCAGCGGCTGGGCACCACGCGACGCCAAGGCGCTAGTGCGATTCGGCATCAGCCGGGTGTTCGACAACTCTCAACTTGTCTATCTTCATGTCAATCACGTTGAAAGAGGACTCGTGCGCAGCCCTACACACCGTTCAGGCGAGCGACATCATAGGTGTTATCTGACTGCCAATCATAAGTGGGTGCAGTCCACGCGAGAAGAGCTGCACACCTGGGCATGTGCCGAGTCGAGAGAGGCCCGCGCGTAAGCACCAGGTTGTCTGCTCGCCCATTGGAGCTTCCCCTTTCCTACCAGACATCTTCGATGGCGGTTGAAACTGTTTGCATATCGCTAAGACTCCGATACCCGCTACGTTTCTGTCCACGTAACAGGAAGATGCCGTTTTGCAGCTGATACCCAACGCTCCAGCTTGGCGCTTACTGTGACGAATTCGTCCAACTTACGTACAACGACATGCAACCATTATTGCTTTTTCGCAGCGAAGGGGTGCCATTATGTCAGTATGTTGCGCGGACCCTCTTTTCGCGCTTGCTTCCGCGCTTGTTGTGGAGGGCGTACTTTGGCAGCCGGGCTACGTTGTTCGCTGCCGCTGTTCCAGAAAAGCGAGGCGACGCCGCACCCGCAGACCCTTCGTTGGCTCACAGTGGCGCAATGCTGCACGCCGCTGATTCTAAGTCCATTGGGTGTTTGCTTTTCAGGGCGATGTCCTGCTAGCCTCCGAGGACCGAAAGCTACCGAGTACCATTGAACACGTACCGTGCTTCATGTTCTCGCTCGGCGCTATTGTGACTCCAACGAGGCCAGCTCAACGGAGCAAATTTCGGAGTCTCAGCACCCGATCCCAAGAGAGGAATTGGGAACTGTCAAAACGGGTCAGCATCGTGGAGTTGACCCAAATCGTAGGGCTTGGGTCAGCCTGTTCGGTAGATCAACGGTCGATCTATCGAAAAACCTAACCTTTACCGTGGTGTCTTTACGGTACCCATGATAACTGCTCCAGGAGTCCAGGAAATTCCCGCACATCGTCGTCAGGCTCATCTCCTCTATCCCCCAACGGCTACTTGCTTACGACGACGCCCCTCTTATCGCAGCACTGCCACTTCCCGCGATGTAAGCAGTGTCCAGGTACCGCCGCATCTCCAGGTAACCCCTCTTCGCAGACGCGTTACGTACCTTCGCTTGAAGACGGATTACCATCGTCGGCCAGGGTAGCCCTGTAGGCAACATTGAAACTGTACCACTGAAGCCTGAGTATCACCAGCTGGGACGGATCAGAGCCATGTGCCGGAGGATGGGATTAATGCGCATAGTGAAGATTGTGAACAATAGCCGCGAGATTTCGCCGTTGGAGATGATTGTGGGATGGAAGTATGTTACCGACCGTCTAATGATTGTAGTAATGAGCTAACAATGCTAGAACCAGATAGCACAAAGATGGTCCATCCTTGCCTTCGAAGACACTACTACCCGGCGGCAACGTCACAGTGCGACATAGGCTCTCGACTTCCAATTCCTACAGCCTTACCCCAGCCTTCCAGTTGTGCGATGAACGGCATTCACATGGTCCTACTGTGTCTCCACATCCATACCCATGTCCTCTGGGATCGCCTCGACGAGTATCACGGCAAAACTCACGAGTACGCCATGGTGCAAAGCCTTCGACTGATCCGAGACATCAGCAAAGGGGTCTCTTACTTCCAGTAGTGCAAGCTTGTAGTCCTGCGCCTCCCCAGATGAGGTGGGGCCTTGCGGCCATGCGGTGTCTTCGATACCCGATACGAGCGCTAGGGTCACGCAGAGACAGACACGATACCGGGCGTCCTCAGATACTGCGGTCATTTGCTTCGGGTCAACGCTGCTCCCGGGCGTACACACTCGATCCGATGTTGATCTTGCAAATCGAGGATCTCCAGCTTTGATCGCATGAGTTCGCACGGCCAGGTCTCGGGCTTGAATTTGTCCCGCACTTCATTCAAAAAGAGATGTCTCGCGAACTCTTCGTGGAAGACAGCGGATGTTCTTCTCGCTAAGGCAAGGACTTGAAAGTCTTTAAGATGGCTATCCGCGATTCTTTTGATAGTCGCTGGCGTGTCTAGGCGTTTCACTGTGTGAAAGTCACCTTGGCTATGGTTAGCTTCATCATCTCGAATCGAGCGATGTACTTGGAAACTTCCAGTGATTGGTACGCCGTCGATGTACTTGCTGTAGATTATCTAGCTTGCATCAAGTACAGATATTCACTTTCTCTTTCAACTGTGCTTTGGCGGTTTGGGCTGAGCACGAGCAACGTGATTGTGAAGTGCATGGAGTGAACAAAGCCGTACGAGTAACTGGAGGCCCTTTGTTGACTATCGTGGCTGTGTTCACAGCCATTGCTCTACGTTGTCGCTTATAGACATTGTGAACGCATACTGATACCTGTATTTTGTACACAATGTCTTGTGTAGGGCCATGCCCGTTGAGACAACCTTCGCTGAGGAGAAATGCGTGTCTCACTACCAGTGTCTTGTATGTGCACCAAACCGTTTCATTTCCATGCGGCTCGTGTAGTCCCCTTTCATGATAACGTCACTGTTCCGATAGCTTTTGAATGAATGCTCACTGGATGCAAGCAGGAAGGGGATAGGTAACAGCTGAGGCCGGTTGCGCATGTAATTCACCACCTGCCAAGTTCGCTTTCTCGCTCTCTGCTTACAGCCTTTGCTTCGTCTCAAAGAATGTAAAATCCGACCATAACCAGGTGTAAAGCCTTCGCAGCATCAGCTCAACCATGTTCCATCGACTAGACCACCTGCCACCCCAACGCGGCTTAGATAGCTCCTTCTTTAGCTACACGACACTCGATGGCCTGCCTCACCGATCATACGCCCTCTACCTCCTGCGACGATGTGCCTACATCGTTGGACCTATCATGCGTCGGCATGGCTGGACTGTCCCAATGCTGCATGAGCTCTCGCCGTACTCTTCCTGCCATGGCAAGTGCCTGACTCAAAAGCAATACGACATAGATCGTTATGGGAAAACCACAACCGAGATCATCCCGTTGAACATACAGTTACGTTTATGTGACGATCGCGATCCACGTCGTTTCATCCATATGAATGACTTGGTAAGGACAATGCTGCATGAGCTTGCGCATTTTGCGCATGGGCGGCATTTCGTTGGGTTTTACAAGTTCAATGCGGCATTATTAAGCGAACTAGTCAAAGACGTCGAGTCTGGGGAGCTGAGTCGGCGTGTAGACTGGCGCGACGTACCAATACGTATTGCGAGAACGGAAGAGATCGTATACACGATGGCTAGAGATCTGAAGACGACCTTTGCGGAGATGATTGGCGTTGGGAGGGAAGATCGGTACAAATACAGAGTGTGAGAGCCGCATATGAAAGCATCACCTTCAAAATAGACTTGACTAGAGCAGAAAGACACGGGTTATATTGGTCGAACGGTTAGAGACCAGCGTCTGGGTGTGGTTTAAGCATTCAGCTACGACTTGCTGAAATAGATGATAGCTCAATCAGTCGGTTTCACAGAGAGTACGTCCTCGAGGCGGATATCATCATCAGCCTCGAGTCGCTTGATCGTGACAACCGATGACTCAACAACCCTATAGCTGATGTGCGTATGAACTGTCGTCGGCGCCCAACCCAGCGTCTGCCATCCTAGTAGCTCCCAGACTGTTCCCTCAAACCAGTCCTTGACAAAAGCGTTCTCACTGATGCCCATTCTACATGTCTGCCCATCTTTGAAACCAGCGAACTTCAACGACCTCACCCACGATTCTCTTGGATCCGTTTTCTCCCGTCCGCTTGTACCCAGAGGTGTAAAGCCGGTGTGAATGACATGTTGTTTCCCTGGATGTAGTGTAACATATTGGCTTCTAGTCGCCCATGAAAAGCTCTCGCTAGAGAAGTAGCAGACATTCAAGGTGCTGCGTGGCACGCGTTGGCCAGTCTCGACATCGGTGAACGTGAGCCCGCCATCATGGAGTATCTTGCCGTCGAAGAGGCTCGTGTCACGTTTGTACAATGTAATCGGTTTGTCGTGACGAAGCGTGAGACTGAGGCGGATGCTCAGATCTGTATGTCCGTCGATATCAAAAACGTCGGGCGAAGAAGTGATGGCGACGTCGATAGCGGGTGAACTAGTCATTCTGACTGACAAGAATGTAGTATCTGATCTGGAAAAGCAAAGGTGTGAGAGCACTAGCTATACACTGGGTGATGCAAAGACAAATGCAAAGCTGCTGCCTTGACGCGTCGCGTCCTGCAAGCGCCATCGTCAATCTTACAGGACTTTGGCCCGCGTCGCTACTCATTCTCCCAGACATTCATCTGGAATCATTGCGGGCTCTGCGATCGCATTATTTCCAAGGATGTGAACCCTGATAGCCATGTCGGCAGGTTGAGCAGATGCGGCCAAACGGGATATCCGATGGATGATGTCATCAACCACGCTAACCGCATTTGGCGCTAGCGTGCACACGAGCCATTAGCATATATCGTCACGTACGAGCTGCGCCCACTACACCACCTTACTCTATTCATACGGAATTGCGCGACTCATATGAAAAGAAGGATCTGAAGAGGTATGGACCTGATACGGCAAGGAACGATATGCGTCCTCGCTGCTGCAAAAACTACAATGTTCGCACCATTCACACCAAGGGGAACGCCGCGACCAAGTGAAGGTGAAAGGGTCTGATGGGAGCAAGACCCCGGAACAAGAGGCAGCATCAAGAGCTATCATGACCGAAACAATGAGTCTCATGAACGCCCGCTTACAATGGAGAAGTCCAGTATTGATGTGCTGAGAAAGCCATATGTGGCTATCAGATGGCTCTCTGACGTCTGGAACTATCGCAGGTCACCTCGACTTGTCCCGTCTTAACCGCTTCTCAGCACATTCCTATTGTTCCGCGAAGTGAACGCGCTCAAAATGGGTCGTTTTTGCGTCTTCACTACGACTCACAATAGGAAGTACCAGCCTTCACCACCCGATTGAGACAAGACGGCAGAAATTCGCGCAGCTCACCTCGAGACAATAGCAGCTTAATGAGACAAAGTTGCAGCCGTCGACAGCAGTCCTCATACTTAAACTGCCGTCCTCCTTGGCAGCCTCTATCGTCAGACCACCCAGCTTTCTCTATCTTCTCATTACGACTTTCTCAATTTCCAGCACGTTACCATACATTCTTCAGCACTCAGCTTCTTACTTCCATCTTTCAATCTTTACGATACCCATTACTCTTTACGGTACCTTTGCATCGTCATGTCTTCCTCTACTCTGCCCTCGGTCGAGCTGGTCTCACCCGACATGCTTGAAGCCGCCACCATCCTGGCCGGACTTCGTCACGATCATCCCAGAGATCCCTTTACGACTCCCACAAGGTCACCCTCCGTCATCCTCCCTTCGATTGAGCAGGCCTCACCGATCGATGTACCCATGGGAGCTGCTCGTGCTGGACACACCTTCGGCCCTCGTTCCACCGGCGCTCCTTCTCCGTCTGCTTCTTACAGCTCTGGTAACCGCCGTTTCAAGCTCAAGATCAGGCGCCCCAAGGACACCACCGCGGTCGACTCCACCCCCATTCCCGTGAGCCACGCCGCCGGTCTCCCCAACGCAGGATCTGGTCGCTCAGGTCTCAAGCTCAAACTGCGTTGCATCCAATCCGCCCTTCATCCTTCTCCACCCACTCCCATTGCTGGCGCTGGCCATAAGCGCAAGATCGATCAACTCGTCACTCAGTCTGAGGATGACAAAGACTCCGAGATCGACATCATGCCGCCCAAGCGTCGCATGAAGCAGACCGCCCAACCTGCTCCCACCATCTCCACACCCGCCTTGAAGCGCAACAAGCGCATTCTGGACCCGAAGAGGGCTGACCATGCAGCACTCATCGCCACCGCCACCAAGGCTGGCAGCGATTTCTACGATTCGGACGTGGGCGACGTCCCTGGCGACGTCAAGGACATCACCAAGCCAGGTCTGTTCCGCAACGTCACCTGGGGCGCATACGCCATCGACTACGCCGACGACGACAACTTCAAGGCCAACCCTGAGTTCACTCAGTTCGTCCCCGGACGGTTCGAGCTTCTCGCCGACGGCACCGTGAGGGATCAGAAGCACAAGCTGGTCGTCAAGCTCCTCGACAAGAACGGCAAAAAGCGCATCTTCGCCAACCCTCCTCCGCGCAACTGGGGTTCGCAGGAGGCCATCACGGCGCTGAACAAGCGCACTGTCCAGCAGATCCGGCGCAACACTAGCGTCCGGTTCCGTGAGGTCGTGCAGGCCTACGTAGCGGAGGAGCGCAAGTGGATCCTCGCCAACCTCACCGCCGGCAAGCCCACCAAGGGGTGGAAAGCCTTCGTTGAAGCGTTCAACCAGACCTTCGGGGGCAAGGTTCTCGCGGGTACGGCCGGCGCTCGGCCTTTGAGGAGTCACTCAAGTCTCACCAAGGAGGTGGAGAGATTTGGAGCTGACTTCTACATCAAGGGTCGGGTGCCGGTGACGGCCAAGAAGGTGGTCAAGAAGGAGTGAGTGGTGGTGGCGGCGCTGGCGACGGTGGAGGCGTGACGTGATGTGGTGGTTGTCGGTCTGAGGCTGCTGTAGGTGGGCTGGGCGCTGGTCGTCCGTAAGTCTCACCTGGATGGCCATGAGCT